>WNFT01005027.1_pt1 | contig 11551 bp, 9 predicted proteins | sample 5400191 | NCBI WGS metagenome assembly WNFT01 (sample SAMN13153359, study PRJNA577476) | soil metagenome | isolation source: 80 cm saprolite under Madrone tree | place: USA:California | collected 2016-06-14
CCGGTGCCGGGACAGCCGGTCGAAGCGACGGCAGCGCCGACAGCGTTGGGTTCGTCGACTTCGACGAGGCGCCCGAGGCCGTCCACGCGGCTGCGGCGCCATTTGCCAGTGGGATCCGTTACCAGAGTGTAAGGGCCGCAATAAGCCGTGGTCAGGACGGAGTTGTCCGGATAGGTCTCGGAGATTTTGCGCCCGAGAGCGTCATAAGCGTAGGTCGTGGTGCCGGTTGCGGTCGTAATGTCGGTGCCGGTGCGGTAAGGATTAGAAACCGAGTGGACTCGGCCTAGCGCATCGTAAGTCGTGTCCGTGAAAACTGTGCCCTGCGGATCGGAAGTGAGCTGCGTTTGGGTCACGCGTCCGAGACCGTCAAATACATTCGTTGTGATTTCTGTCTGGCTCGGATTAATTTGCTTATTGAGCGTGGCAGTGAAAGGGAACGTGGACTCCTGGTGGGTGATGGAGTCGACGGCACCGTCCGGGTGATTGACTTGAGAGAGGCGCCACATGTTGTCGTAGCTGAAGGAAGTGGTTAGGTTATTGGGATCCGTGGTGGAGGTGAGCAAGCCGGTGTTGAAATCGTAGTTGTGATTTGCCGATTGGCTGAGGGCGTTTGTGACGGTGGTGGCATATGCTCCCGCAAAGGATGCGGAATAAGCTCTTGCCGTGGAGTGGCTCAATGGATCGGTTGCGTTGGGGACGGTTCCAGTGTCGTAAAAAGTGGCGTTGCTGGTTAAGTTGGTGCCCGTGGTATTCAGCCATCTGCTGACCGAAGTTTGATTTCCTCGGTAGGTTCCGTTTGGAGGAGCGCTGTCGTGCTGCGTGGTGATTCCGGAGGACACGAGGGAAGTTGCATCATAGCCGTAGGTCGTCTGAGCCCTTTGCGTGCCGGCGCCGTCGTAGGTGGTGATCGAGGCCGGGAGGCCGACAGCGTCGATGGCCAAATAGTTGGAGTTCGTCAATGCCAGATAGGTGGTTGCTGTTCTTCGCAGGAGGGGTCCGGGAGCGCCCGCACCATAGTCGTACTCTCGGCGTGCGATAACCTTGCCAAACGTTCCCTGGTTCATTTGAGGGTAGTCGGTGAGGTCAATGTCTTTGTACGTAAAACCCGCGTCATAGTCGCTTTCGATTTTATTGGTTTGTCCGTTTGGCCAGATAGTCGTGACCCGGATGGGGACCACGTCCTGAGCTCCACCGTCACAAGAGCCAGTTCCCCTTGTCGCTACGGTCGACTGGTAATCGGTGTTCACGGTCTTGAGCAGTACAGGAGTTCCACTGCTCTTGTCAAAGAAATTCGTTTGAGTCTCGTATGAGCTGCTGCCGAAGCTTGTGAAAACGTGGTCGGTGTAGTTCCCCAGTGGGTCTGTAACGGTATTAGTGAATGGGAACGGACCCGAATATGGTGTACCGCGGTAGTTATATGTCCAGGTGTGAGGGCCAGAGCCGTCCATGGCGTTTACAGTGCGCGTCAGAACAACTCGAGCGTATGTGCTATCCCCAGTTTGCTTGGTGCCCCACGTGTAAGAAATTGACCCACCGGTGGGAAACGTAATTTTTGTGAGGCTCCCGTAACTATCGTTGTACTCGAACTCCCACGATTGGCCGTTAGGGAGAAGAATGCTTTGAATAAGGGACCATGTTTGATTGTATTGGAGATAGCTGCCGTTGTCGGGCGCATAAACGCTCCATTGTACGGTTACATTGGCGTAGCAAAACTTGTAGGGGAGCGTCGCTCCAGCGGGTCCAGGGGCATTCCACAGAGTTGCGCTGGCGGCAGTGAGGGGGCCGACGCATCCCGAGGTATCTGTGCTTAAGCTAGAAGCTGGAATCGCGCGGTTCAAGGAATCGGTCCAGCCTGCTGAAGTCGTAGTGATTTTGTTTCCGTTGGGGTCCTCTCTGAATCCGCTTCCATAAGTGACCCCCGTCTGATCCATCCATCCTAATGCGTTGGTGCGGAAGCCAGTTCCGTCCACAGTGGCAGATCAACCGAGGCCAGTATCGGCGAACGGATGTGTGGCTCCATCGGCAGTTTTGAGGGTGGGGTTGTTGAAGATGTTGTGGTTAGGGGGCACGTACAGCTTGCAATTATGCAATGAATCCACCCATAGGTTTTGCGCATCGTCGAGATGCGTGTTGCGGATGTCGGTAGTATAAATTGAGTCGCTACAGGTGCCATCCTTTGAGCAATGTTGTTTGTAGCCAAAGCCGTAGTTGGATTAGTAGATTCCGAGATCAAGCTTCAGCTTGCCGCCGCGTTGGGGATAGGACAGAAATGGGATATGAATAGAAAGGCCACCCTGGGACATACTTACGGTGTCTATGTCTCCCCCATGAAACGAGCCGTAAGGTTTGAGGCCCGTGTCGAAGTTCGGTGGGGGGTTCTGGGGGTCCTGCGCGTGCGCGAAGGGAGCCAGAGCTAATAAGGCACAGAGAGCGAGAAGGAGTCTGGACGAGAGGGAGCGGGAGCTGAGCATGAGTGTCTCCTGGACAGAGAAGGTGGCGGGAAAGTTATCCGACGGGAGACGTAGCTGCCAAGGGAAATGAGGATGCGGATTATGAATTGTTGGTGAATTGGTGGGAACGTAGTGCTGCTAAGGAAAACAGAGAAGAGGGATTTCTCCTCGCAAAAACCATTCGCAGAGGAAGAGGGCTCCCTGCGGTCGAAATGACGGTGCGGTGGGAGGGAAAACCAGAAACTAGAAGGCAGAAACTAGAAATTTGAAGAAGAAGGGAAAAGACTAGGGCGCGATGAATCACGCCCCTACAACGGAGATGAGGGGATTAGGCGTCGCGGGGAGGCTTGATGTAGGCGGCGCCGTGGCGGTAGAGGCCGGCGGTGGGGATGGCTTGGGAGAAAACGATGCGGATGGGGACGAAGATGGCGCCAGTGCCGGGAGTGAAAGGAACGGCGACTTCGACGCGGGAGCCTTCGGGATATTGATTGCGGCTGCGGAAGCTGATGCCGCCTTTGGAAAGATCTTCGCAGACGGCGATTTCTTCCTGGAAGCCGCGCCGGCGGATGCAAGCGAGGACGCGCGCCTTGATGCGCGTGCGCTTGCGGCGAGGAATCAAGCGTTCTTCAACGGTAGGCCCGGAAGCCCCATTATCAGGGCCGTGCAATTCGGAGAGGGACTCGATCCAGATGGATGGAGCATCGCAAAGACGGCAGAGGCGCGCGATGCATTTGCGGACTTCAAAGGATTTCAGTTCCAGCTCATTCAAATAGACGACTTCGCGGCGCTGGCAAAAGCTGCACTCCATGAGAAGACGAGCGAGGGCTTCGTCGGCTTTGTGAGGAGCAGGGAAGTCGATGTCCCAGAAGTCGGAACGCGCATCGAGAAGATGAATGGCGTAAAGGAAGTGATTGGGCGGATCCTGGTCGATTTCGGCGACGACGCGGGCGCGGGCGTCTTTCCAATGATCGCCTTCGAGAGTGCGACGGAGGTGAAGCTCCTGGCCGATGGCTAGTTTTTCGACGAGGCGCAGAACGCCGCCATTGCGGCTGACGAGCAATGTCTCGGCAGTTTGCGTGCGCGTTGTGCCGTCGGTGGTAGCCCAGGAGGCCTCCACGGGCATGCGGAAACTCACGCGGTCACTTTGGCGCAGTCCGTCAGAAAGTGTAGTCATGGTGCGATAAGAAAGAAGTCCAAGAATCAGGCTAGCACGCAAAAAGAGCGCAGGCGGGTTGGAGAAGAGCTTGTTTGTCGTTCCAAGTAATAACTTGCCGGGAGTAATTCCTGGTGCTGCCGCCCGTAGCGGGTATTGTCTTTTTGGCGGTGCCAGCCGATTGAAAACCCTCGGTGCGGTCTGTTTGCGGCAAAATTATAGATATCGGATTCGTACGCGAAAACAAGGACTGGCTGTAGTCAAGCGTAAATAACTGTGAGTAACGTCATTTCCATGGACGACCGAACCGTGAAAGGCGACGCGCAAGGAACCTCCCTCCGCGACCGCCGCTACTGTATTCGTTATCCCTTTGCGGCAGACGTGGTGATGCTGGACTTGGAAAGCGGCGCGAAGGTGGAGGGCGTTACTTCCGACATTTCCATGGGCGGGGCCTTCATTTGCACCAGCCGCCCGCTCCCGTCCAACTCACGCGTTCGTGTGACGCTCACACGCAAAGATCAGAAGGTGGAAGCGCTGGGCGTGGTTCGAATCGTGAAGCCACGCATCGGCATGGGCGTTGAGTTTATCGATCTGGATTCGATGTACCACGAAGTGCTGCGCCGATGGGTGGAGCAGCTCGGCAAGTCCCGCTGATATATTCTCCTTAACCGATCATCTTGCTTAGGTACTGTCGCTAAAGCGTTGTCCTATGTCAGTGTTAAGGACGCGTATCGAGCGGATGCTTGCTCTTTTCGTAGAATTCGTTTTGCAGCTTGAGACTCTGATCGTCTGCCTTCGCCGCACGAATGGCTGCGACGGTGGCAGAGATCCAATTGTTCATATCCCACTCGCCTAGTTCTTTGCTGGCAACCGAGCCGTCGCCGGAGTAGTGGTTTGGAAACCGTGCATACCACCAGATCCCTGTGTACACTCCCTCCGGCAAGTTCACGCGTTTTTGGTCGCTGCCGGATTCACTGGCGGCGCGCTCGAGGTGGACCAGGTCGGGCCGTGAAATCATGGTGTTCGAGGTTTCGTTCTCACCGGCGTGGTAATCGATGCCGGTTGATTTCTTTGGCGGCCCTCCGGGCCGGCTTCGTCCTCCGTCGAAAACGTAAACGACATAATCATGAGGATGATCGAGTTGCGCTTGTGCGAAGAAGGGAAGGAGGTGTTCGTTTCCACCGTGCCCGTTCACGATGACAATTTTCTTGCAGCCATTGCGCGCCATCTCTTCCGTCGTCTCCTGGAGAAGCTTCAACTGTAGCTCCATGCTGTAAGCGACGGTTCCGGGTTCGTGCTTGGCCTCAAAAATTTGTCCGAAGTAGTACGGCGGGAAAACAACGGCGTACTCTTGCTGAGCGGCCAGTAAGGAAGCGTGGCGCACGTTCAAAAGATCCGTGCCGAGCGGCAGGTGCGGCCCATGTTTTTCCAGGATGCCAAACGGCAGCAGGCAAGTGCCTTTGGATTGCTGGATGGCGTCACGAAAATCGGCGGCCGTCAGCTCCTCCCACTTCGCGGAGAGCTTGGACTGTGCGTGAATAGAACAAGCAGCGAGAGATACAAGCAGGTAACAGATAGCCGCGAGTTTCATGGAACTACCTCCTGACCCGTCAGCAGTTTAGCCCTATTCCACGTCTTCTAGCCGCCGCATTCTCGGCTCAACTCCGAAGAGAAGTACAACCACGATCTGTACGATTAACAAGCCGATCATAAGACTCAGAACGCCGCCGATGCCGTAGTTTCGAAGAAGTGCGACTACCAGGAAAGGCGTAAGAATGGTCGCGCCACGGCCAAACGTGTTGCAAATTCCCGCGGCGCGCATTCGAACGTCAGTGGGAAACAGTTCGGGGATGTAAATGGCGAAGAGAAGCGTTACCTGCACGTAGATGGGGATCATCAAGAGGAAGCCTGCGACCGGCAAAAGAACTGGATCCTTGATGAACGGGTAGATTCCGCCGAGCAGGATGGTCAGCAGCGAGGCACCAACAATTGTTGGCTTTCGGCCCCAAGTATCTGCGGTCAATGCCCCGATTGCAGAACCAACGGGCGCGCCGATGGACATGATAAGCGAATAGGAAAACGACCGCGCGATCCCGCGTCCTTCCTGTACGAAAAATGTTGGCAGCCAGGTGACGAAGCCGTAGATCAGCGTGTTGGCGACGATCAAAGTGACTGCTCCCACCACCATTCGAGGAAGGAGCGCGGGGCTCAGCAGCGCCGCGACGTTCCGGAAAGGAGGTGCCGGCGCAGCCAGCATGGGCGGTGGGAGGGGCGCGTGATGGGCCGATACCTCCCGCTCAATCCGTTGCAAAATGGCTTCAGCCTCTTCGTTCCACCCAATCGATTCCAGCCAGCGCGGCGATTCCGGGAGCGCCTTGCGCAAATACCAAACGACGAGTGCGCCCAGGCCGCCGAGCACGAACATAATGCGCCAGCCGAAGTGGGGAATCAGCAGCGTGCTGGCCAGGGCAGTGATGGGAAGGCTGATCACCACGAATGCGGAAAGTGCGCCAACCCATTTGCCCCGCGCTTGCGGCGGAACGAACTCCGTCATGGTGGAGAAGCCCGCCACGATTTCTGCTCCGAGACCTAACCCCATGAGGCCGCGAAGCAGGATCAGCGCATTCATGGAAGGCGCAAAGGCCGAAGCAATGGATGCCAGACCGAAAATGGCGAGATTGGCCTGATAGGTGAAGCGCCGTCCGTAGCGGTCACCGAGGAAACCGGTCAAAAACGATCCCAGCATCATGCCAAGAAAAGTGACGGAGACGAACTGAGCGTTCTGGGCCAGCGTGGAGAAACCGGAATGGAGAGTGGCGCCTAGAATGGTGGCAGCGACATACACGTCGAAGCCATCGAAGAACATGCCAATGCCGATGAGCAGCAGGATGCGGCGATGGAAGGAGGAAATCGGAAGACGGTCAAGTCGGGCGCCCGCGTTTACCGGCACGAGCGCATCATTTCCGCCCAACGAGCAATGCCAGACTGCCTTTGGTCAAGGCATCGACGGCGAGCCGGCAATTCTGATCGAAAGATTTTTGCTGCGCGCTGAGAAAAAATTTTTTGCAGTGGCGCACCGCGGAAGCATCGAGCCGCAGGATGCGCTCGACGAGCGCGCCTGCTTCGGCGGGAAGCCGTTCGAAAGGGCAGACCAGTGAGATCAGGCCAATCTGCAGCGCGCGGTGCGGGTCGATTGTGTCGCCGAACAAAACGAGAGGAAATGCGAAGCGCGGGAGCGCGTACTCCCCGAGGTACGCCATGATGGCGGCGGGGGCGAGACCGGAGCGCATCTCGGGAAATGCCAGCGAAGCGCCCTCCGCGACCAGCGCGAAGTCGCACACGATCGCGAGGCCGAATCCGAAACCGAATGCGTCGCCGTGGACTTCCGCGACGCTGATCAATGGCGAGGAGCGCAAGGTGGCCTTGAACTTGATGAGACGAGCCGATTCCCGGCGGACGGCCGCGAGCGTGCGGCCGGCGCGCTCGCGTCCCGTGCAGAAAACTGTTCCGCGAGCTCGCAGGCGCAGAACACGCGCGCGCGGCTTTCGCGCTTCCGCGAGCAGCTCGGCCAGCATGGCGTCGAACATCGGGCCGGTGACCTCGTTGCCGTGGCTGGGGTTGTCCAGCGTGAAGGTGAGGACGTCCTCGATGCGATCAATCAGGACTCCATTTCCAGCAGTAGCATTCGAAAGATCGCGCGGTTTGTCCCTGCCCATGCTGGGCACGGTATACAAGGATGGCGGAGCTGTCAAATGGAGCTGCTGGGCGTGGACTTAGAATTGGAAATAGACAAACGCATTGAGATTGCTGCCAGAAAAAAGTGCCAGCACGACAAGTGCGGCGGCAGCGAGGCCCGTCCGAACGGCGTAGGGCGATGTTGCAAATGGATACTCGTGATTGCTGGCTTCGAGGAGAAGGTCTGCAAGGAACAAGGGAACAGAGAAAATGCAAAGCATTAAGAATGCCGAGGCGTACTCACTCCGCCAGGCGAAATTTGACAACCCTGCCAGCAGCTGCACGGCCGCGCGGAGGGAAGTGGCACGGAAGAAGGCCAGGCTAAGACCAAGTACGTTAAATGTCAGAATTCTCTGCGCCCAGAGAGAGAAGAATGCAGTGGATTGCTGGTGAAGTTCCGTTCCTCCCGATTTGGATTTGGCCGGGAAAAAGTAGCGCTCCACGGCCAACACGACACCATGGATGGCGCCAAAAATGACAAACGTCCAATTTGCGCCATGCCAGAGGCCGGCGAGAACCATGGTGATGAAAAGATTTCGAGAAGTTCTCCATTCCCCGCGGGCACTTCCACCGAGAGGGATGTACAAGTAATCGCGAAGCCAGGTGCTCAGGCTGATGTGCCAGCGGCGCCAGAAATCCTGAAGACGATTGGCAAGGAAGGGCTGGCGGAAATTGACCATGAAATGGAAGCCCAACAATTGGGCGCTACCGCGCGCGATATCGCTGTAACCGCTGAAGTCTCCATAAACCTGCCAGGTGAACGCATAAGTTCCAAGCAGCACTAGCCAGAAATTTGAAGGGCCGAATTGACCGCCAAAGACGGCGTTTGCCAGAACGGCACAATTATCCGCGACCACGCATTTTCGGATGAGTCCAGAGAAAATCAGCATAAGCCCGTCGAAGAACCGATCCGAGTCAAAAGTGCGCTCCTTCTGGACCTGCGGAAGCAGATGCCCTGGCCTTTGTATCGGACCGGCAATCAAGTGAGGGAACAGACTGATGAAGAGACCATAGTCGAAAAAAGACTTGGAGGCCTCAATTCTTCCTTTATATACGTCCACGATATAAGCGACTTCCTGAAAGGTGTAAAACGAGATGCCGGGCGGAAGGATGATGCGAATCAAGGGCAGCGGAATATTGTGAATTCCAAGGTTGTCGAGAGCGCCCAGGAAGGAACCCGCAAAGAAGTCAAAGTATTTAAAGGTCCCCAGAATCATGAAATTCAAGATGAGCGAGAAGATAAACCATTTTCCGCGGTGGGGGTCCGAGCGGCTGGGGGCAATCTTCTGTGCGATGAGGAAGTCCACCGTGGTGCTGCCGATCATAAGAGCGAGGAAACGCCAATCCCACCATCCGTAGAAAAAGTAGCTGGCCAGGAGAAGAAAAATATTTTGGGCGCGATGATTGAGGCGCCAATACAGGAGCACGACAGGTATCAGGAAAAGGAAATAGGCGGGAGAGTCAAAGAGCATGACGTCAAATTAAGCGATGTTCCCACGTTATCCGCAGTGAGCCGGATGCACACTAGGATATTCAGACACACGTGTGGAGTGGACAATCGGTTGAATCAGGGAGATTGGAGCTAGGGGAATACCTGAATCCAGGACAAAGACGAAGTTGCTGTAATTATGCAGTTCCCAGAAATCCGATGAATTCGTTCCTTCCGTTCTTTGGGGAATTGTCTGCTGCGATATTTAGGGTCAAAACCGGATTGTAAGGGGTCTCCGTATCAGTTACGGTGCTGGTCGGGCCCGAGTCTCCCTGCAACAGCGAAGTTGCTTCGAGCTGAGAGACGTGTTCGGGAGTTCAGGCCTCGGCTATAGGGGGTTTCCAAGCGAAATGGGACTCCAACGGCGGTAGCTTCTCTGGGGGGAACAATGGACATGCGGAATCAACAGTGGCCGTGGTTCGCAATCCTGGCTAGGACAGGCAGGGAAAAAAATGCGACCATACTCTTAGAGAACGCGGGTTATGAGTGCTACTTGCCCGTCATCAAATTTACCCGCCAGTGGTCCGACCGTCTAAAAGAGACTGAATCGCCGCTGTTTCCTGGGTATCTCTTCTGCCGGATGAACCCGCATGACCGGCTGCCCGTGTTAATGACGCCAGGTGTAATCCAGATCGTTGGAGTCGGCAAGACACCCATTCCTGTTGAAGAGCAGGAGATTGCGGCAATCCAACGCGTTGGAAAGAGCGGCATTTCAATAATGCCCTGGCCTTATCTGCAAGTCGGCCATGTCGCTCGGATCGAAGATGGGCCTCTGCGGGGTATGACCGGAATTGTGATCAGAATCAAGTCGGGATTGAAGCTCGTCCTGTCGGTTACTTTGTTGCAGCGCTCGATTGCAGTCGAAATTGATCGTAGCTGGATCGGTGCGGCATATCCTGTCAGAACAGCCGCCCATCAGACAGGGTCTAGCTCGAGTAACTTCTTATCTAATTAATTTAATAAATACTAAACTGCGTAAGGTCTTACGTATTTCGGAATCAGCTGCGGAGACCAAACAGGATTCAGCGTCGCCTAAGCAAATGAAGAGATGGTAATGCACCTCCTTGTGTTTGTCGTTGCGCTTCTAGCATCTGCAATCTTCACGCGCTTGGTCCGCGATTATTCCGTGGCCCACAGATGGGTCTCCGCGCCCAGCTCGGACCGTCATGTTCATTCTCGTCCAATACCGCGCCTGGGCGGAGTTGCGGTTTTTCTCACGCTCTGTTGCATGGCGTTGCTGGCGCATTGGCTGCCAGGCTATTTCGGTACGCGCGAATTCCCCTTGTCCGATCTCACCCTGAAGATTCTTGGGCCGGCAACCATCATCTTCGTGCTTGGTCTGATCGACGATTTTTATGGACTCAGCGCGTACATCAAGTTTGCGGTGCAGGCAGGAGCAGCGGTGTTTTTGTATTGCAATGGTCTCGGAATCTCCCAATTATCGACGCTCGCGGGTCATCCCCATTTGGGATGGCTGTTGGGACTTCCGCTGACTATTCTTTGGGTTCTGTGGATTACCAACGCGTTCAATTTGATTGATGGACTTGATGGACTGGCGGCGGGATCGGCGCTTTTCTCAACCCTGGTGACCTGTGTTGTAGCATTCCTGGGCCACAATGAAGTAGTTCTCATTCTGACGCTCGCCCTAGCGGGTGCAATCGCCGGATTTCTGCGATACAACTTCAATCCAGCCTCAATCTTCCTCGGCGACTGTGGCAGTCTGCTGATTGGGTTCCTAATCAGCGCCATTGCCGTGGCCGGGTCACACAAGTCTCCGACCATGGTAGCGGTTGCGATCCCTATCGTCTCTCTTGGGCTCCCGATTTTGGATGTCGCCGTTGCGGTGGTGCGGCGGTTCTTGAGCTGTAAACGATTATTTGACCCTGACCGTGAGCATATTCATCACAAGTTACTCGGCCGCGGCATTTCCCATAAACAAACGGTGTTGGTGCTTTACGGCGTGAGCGCGTGCTTTGGCTTGTTCAGTCTCCTTTTGCTCAATCCAGGAGGAGCCGCACTTGCGGCGGTGCTGGTGGTGGTTGGGATTAGCGTGCTGTTTGGGGTCCGGCAATTGGGTTACTACGAATTCAAAGAACTGGAGCGCGTAGCCAACCGCACCCTGAATCAACGTCACGTGATCGCCAACGGCACGAACATTCGGCGGGCTGCGGACGCCCTGGAGTCTTGCACTAGCCTCCCACAATTCTGCCGAATATTGCGGCAATGTCTTGAACCTATTGGGTTCGATGGTTTCGGTCTGTACGTATTGTCAGGGTTGCCGGTCGAGGTTGATCTGTTTCCGTTCCACCGAATCAATGGGTCCAAGCTCCAGTGCTTTTGGGATCAGCTACCTACATCTCCTTCATCTTCAGATACAAATTGGAGTTTGACTTTCAGCCTGATGAAACGAAACGGGAACCGGCTGGGAGGTTTCACGCTGTATCGAAAAAACACGGAGTTACCTCTTTGGATGGATCTCGAGGTCTTCACGACGACTGGATTCTCCGACGCAGTTGCCACCTATGTGGAGAAAATGCAAGATTCCTGGTCTGTTAAGGCGCAAAAGGAACGGAGTCCGATACCTGCATTTGAAAAAGCTGGTGCAGTGATTGCTTCAAGGGGGCGCCATTCGGTCGCGGTTCCAAGTTCTGGCTGAGGCTCAAAGTTATGCCGGTTACGACAAGCACGGAAATGATTGCAGCGAGAGTCATCTCGATTGGCCTG
>WNFT01005028.1_pt1 | contig 11551 bp, 8 predicted proteins | sample 5400191 | NCBI WGS metagenome assembly WNFT01 (sample SAMN13153359, study PRJNA577476) | soil metagenome | isolation source: 80 cm saprolite under Madrone tree | place: USA:California | collected 2016-06-14
GAAATCGGCCTGGGCAAACTCGTGGACTTGAAGAAAGAAAGCTTCGTTGGGCGCGAAGCGCTGGCGCAAGAAGCAAAGAAAGGCGCGGAACGCGCCCTCGTCGGCATGGAGCTCGATTGGAACGAGGTCGAGGCCCTCTACGACAAATTGAAAATGGCGCCGCAGGTGCCCAGCATTGCGTCGCGCTCCGCCGTGCCCGTATATCGTGGCGGGCGGCAAATCGGAAAAGCCACTTCAACCACATGGTCGCCCACGTTGAAAAAAATGATCGCGCTGGCGTGCGTGAGTCGCGGGCACTCGGCAGTCGGCACCACGCTAAGCGTCGAAATGACTGTGGAAGCAGTGCGCCATACCGTTTCCGCAAAGGTAGTTCCAATGCCATTTTTCAATCCGCCGCGCAAGACGGCCGTCCCCGTGATTTAGACTTTAACTATGCCATATGCCCAAACTCTAGGGCCGCTACTGATTCTGCCGGTTGTATTTCTTGAGTACTTTGCGGAGCTTTTCGTGCGGTAGCGCAATGACTCTGTGAATCATTGTTCGTTTTTCTCCCAGGAGGATTGCGCGGATTTCAGCAATCTCGTGTTTTTCTCTACGGCTTTTTCGAGCAGCGCCGCTTGCTGGCCTGCCAGTTTCCAATCCTGCTTTTCCACGGCCTCGGTGAGTCCGGGAAATTCCAAGTGTGCGTACGTGTATCGGGAAGAATAGAGAAGATGCTGAAACCATGGCCGTCCGGGAATACCTCCAGGATCGAGCCAGTTGGATTCGACCTGAAGCAGTTGCTCGTTCAGGCGCTGCATCTTTTCCGGCGAGGCCCTTGTTCCGGACGAGAGATCGCGAGCGACGGCACTGCGCAGAAGGCCGCCCGCTTTTTCGAACTCGGCGATGCGGACGTGAAGCCGTTTCAACGCAAGTCGCTTCGGCTCGACTTTGTTTTTCTGCTCGAGCTCGCGCAGAAACTGTTCGAGCGCCGAGGTGTTGAAACCAAAGTCAAACGGGAGAATGTCCGCGTTGGCCAGACGGAGCGCGACGACACCCCAGATGCGCGTCAGCGCGACGTGATATTCGAACGCAGGATCACCGATGTGCGTCATCCAGTAGTAATCGTCGTACATCGAGTGGTAGACGCCGTAGTCCCCAGTGAAACCCAGGTTGATCACCGGCCGGCCGAGATGATTCAGGAACACGGTGTGATCCGAGCCGCTGCCGATGCGGGTTTCCACGAGCGCGCTGTCGAGCGGCGGATTGCTCGCCTTCGAAGCGCGCATCGCCGTGGCACGCCACGCTTCATACAAAGATTTTCCCGATGGCGCGCGGACATCTTTGGAAGCCTGCACGAGCGTCGGCGCAAGGGAAGCCACCGCGGAAGGCGAAAAGCTCAAGCCTTCTGGACCCGCCGTGGTAGCGGCTCCGGCGACGGATTCATCCACGTTGAGATACGCGACAAGTTTTTTCTTCAGCTCATCGGCGAATTGCTCGCCCCATTCCGTCGAGCCCGTTAGCGCATATTCTTCGCCATCCCAACTGCAAACCATTACGGTGCGTCGCGGCCGAATGCCACGCTGCTTGAGCTCGCCAAGCGAGCGCGTCAGCTCCATCATCGAAGCTGTGCCGCTCGAAGGATCCACTCCGCCGTAGACCCACGCATCGCGATGATTGCCAAGCAGCACCCATTCGTCAGGCAATTCGCTTCCGCGAATGCGCGCCTCGACGACCGTGTAGGGCTGCATGCTGGTGTCCATGTCGACTTTCACTTGAACTTTCACCGCGCCGGTGAACCGATATGTGATGGGCAAAGCCCCCTGCCACTCCTTTGGCGCTTCGGGACCGTTCATATTTTCAAGAAGCGGTTTTGCGTCGCGCCACGAGAGCGGGAGCGCAATAATTTTTGGCAGCGAGCGCGCGTCCTCCGGAGCGATGTGCTTTGCGCCTGGCACAGAAGCCCACCCGGGCGTTGTCGGATCACCGGGAACAATGTAATCGTAAGTGATTGCGCCGCGCTGGATGTGGCTTTCCGGGCCCCACGGGCCATCGGGAAAAACTTTGCCGCGCGTGGCGCCGTCTTCTGCAGGATCGGAATAGATGAGCAGGGCAGCCGCACCCTCACGTTCAGCGGTGAGCGCCTTGAAGCCGCGGTAGCTGTAAGGATTTGAATAGCGCACCAGAACGATCTTGCCCTTCGTGCTGATGCCGTTTTTTTGAAGCAAATCATAATCTTCCGGATTGCCGCTATGTGCGTAGACGACTTCGGCGGCGACGTCGCCGGACGCGGAATACCCAAAGTAAGATCCGGAGACAGCGGGATTTTTCGTGTCGGGATCTACGTCGTAAGCATCTTCGCGCAGAGACGCGGTGAATTGGACCGGCGCGGTCATTTCGAGAGAGACATTGCGCGGGCGCGAGTGCAAAACGTCGTAGCGGCGCAACGTGACGTCTTCCCATCCCTGTTTGCGCCATTCGTCCGCGACGAAATCGGCGAGCTGATTGTTGCGGTCGGAGGCCGCAGGATGCGGTTCGGCGGTGAAGGTGCGGTGCCATTCGCGCGCTTTATCGCGAGACGGAATCGACTGAAACTGAGATTCGAGCTGGTGTTCGGCGGCGGCGTGCAGCGGAGTAAAGCCTAGAATCGGAGTGGAGGGCGGAGTGTCCTTTTTGAGCTGAGCGGAATGCGCAAGAGTTAAAATCAGCAAACAAAAAAAGAAGACCGCGAGAGTACGCAAACGAAACTGCATTTTTAGTTTTGTTCTCCAAAAAAAAACAAAGCTGTTGCAACGAACAAACATGGCCCCGTGCCGCATCAGACTGAAAACACTTTTGCCACCGCCGATTGCAGAGCGCGAGCGATCAGCGCGCATTCTTCGGGCGAGATGGTGAAGGGCGGCGCCAGCAGAATATGATCACCGCGCAACCCGTCAACGCAGCCTTGCGTTGGATAGGTCAAAACACTTTCTTCCAGGCACGCCAGGCGAATTTTCTCGGCAATGTTTTGCTCTTTCGGAAAAGGTTCGCGCGTAGTCTTATCCTTGACGAACTCTACGCCGAGAAGCAAACCGAGGCCGCGAATATCGCCGACGTGCGGATGGGATTGCACAGCTTCCAGCCTGCCTCGGAGAAGCCGGGCTATCGGAATGATGCGATCAAATAATTTGTGCGCTTCCAGATAGTCAAGAACTGCGTTACCTGCTGCCGTGGAGACTGAATGCGCTTGATACGTGAAGCCATGCACGAATGCGCCGGAGCCGCGCTCGAATGCTTCAACCACGCGCGCGGAAACAAGCACGGCGCCGAGCGGCGCGTAACCGCTGGCGATTCCTTTTCCTACAAGAATCATATCCGGCTCGATTCTCCAATGCTGGAGGGCGAATGATTTTCCGGTGCGGCCCATGCCGCTCATCACTTCGTCTGCGATAAGAAGGATTTTGTGTTTGCGGCAAATGTCGGCGATGCGCGCGGCGTATCCTTCGGGTGGGACGGCTGCACCAAGAGTAGCGCCCACCACCGGTTCGAAAATGAAGGCGCTTGTGGAATCGGAATTATTTTCCAGCAGAAGAGTATCGAGATCATCGGCGCACGCGATTTCGCATTGGGGAAAAGTTTTTTCGAACGGGCAGTGATAGCAAAAACACGGAGCGATGTGCCCCCATTCCGCGACGAGCGGTGCGTACGGCGCGCGGCGTGCGACGTTGCCGCTGACGGACATCGCGCCAAGCGTGCTGCCGTGATAGCTCTGGCGGCGGGAAAGAACGCGGTAGCGATCCTTCTGCCCGCTTTCGATGTGAAACTGGCGCGCGAGTTTTATCGCCGTTTCGGTGGCTTCCGATCCGCCGGAAGTAAAATAGACGCGCCCGCTATGATGGAAATTCGAGGGAGCCATCGCGAGCAAGCGCTCGGCAAGCTCTTCTGCAGGAGCGGTGTGAAATTGCGAGGTATGCGCGAATGCAATCTGCGAAGACTGCTCCGCCATGGCGCGCCCGATTTCCGGCACGCCGTGACCAATGCTGACGACAGCGGCCTGCCCGGAAGCGTCGAGAAATCGCCGGCCGTCGTCGGCAATTATCCAGCAACCTTCCCCGCGTGAGGCGATAGGAAAGGTCTTCTTGAAATTGCGAGGGAAAAGTCCGCGGCGCGTCGGCATGAGATGTCCGGGCAAGGATTGTAGCAGAGTCGAGAACAGCGTCAGCACCATCGAGATAAACCTTCACACGGTGGGGCGCGGGCTTCGACGCGAACCGGACTATTGGAATCGGAAGAGAAACGTGACATCATCCGTCGTACTGCAAGAGATGGTTCTGCAAGACCTGATTCCGCATTTGGGATTGTGATTCATTGTGTTCGCAGGAGATGAAGCGAGATGAGAGGCGTCAATTTGCGGTGCATTTTTGTGAGCGCGTTACTGCTCGGCTCTGGGCTGGCCATTTCCGCACAGGAATCGGCGAAACATCCGATTACGTTTGACGACCTGATTAAGTTGCATCGCATCGCAGAACCGCAGGTGTCGCGGGATGGCAAATGGGTGGCGTATACGGTCTCGACGCCGGACATGGAGGCGAACCGCGGCGTGAGCAACATTTGGGTGGTTCCCATGGCGGGCGGAGTGGCGATGCAATTGACGCAGAGCGGGCACGACTCTTCGCCGGTGTGGTCGCCGGATGGCAAAACCCTCGCGTTTCTTTCTTCGCGTAACGGCGATTCGCAAGTGTATTTGCTCTCGATGGCGGGAGGCGAGGCGCATGCGCTGACGAAACTTTCAACCGGTGCGGACCTCGTAAAGTGGTCGCCGGACGGAAAGACGATCGCATTTACTTCATCCGTATATCCGGACTGTGTCAGCGGCTCAGCGGCTGCCATAAACAACGACGACGACTGCAATAAAAAGCGCGATGAGGAAAGAGAAAAAAACAAAGTGAAAGCGCACGTCGCTGAGCATCTGCTCTACCGCCATTGGACGCATTGGAACGAAGGCAAGCGCGCCCATCTGTTTGTGGTTTCCGCGGATGGAATAGCCGCTCCACGCGATCTTACGGCCGGAGCGGACTACGACGTTCCACCGGATGAGCGGGGCGGGCCGGGAGACGTCAATTTCTCCCCGGATGGAAAAGAAATGTGTTTCACCGCCGTAACAGACAAGATCGAGGCGATCAGCACGAATGCGGACTTATTCATCGTGCCAGTTTCCGGGGGCGACGCGAAACGGATCACCACGAATCCTGGATTCGACGGGAATCCGGTCTATTCGCCGGACGGTAAATTTATCGCGTATCACGCGCAGCTGGCGCCGGGATACGAATCGGACCGCTGGCGCGTGATGCTTTACGACCGCGCGGCGGGAAGAATCGAAAACCTCACGGAAACATTTGACCGCAGCGCGGAGGAGCTGGCGTGGTCGCCGGACAGCAAGACGATTTATTTCGCGGCGGAAAACGAGACGCAGAAGCCGGTCTACGCGATGGCGGCGCGCTTTGGCGCGCATCCGAAGCAAATTATCTCCGACACTTACAATACGGCGATTTCTTTCAGCGCGGACGGGAAGACGCTGGTTTTTAAGCGGACGAGCCTGATGCTTCCAGCGGAAATTTTCGCGGCATCGGGCGACGGCTCCGGCGCGCGGCAACTGACGCACCAGAATGATTCGATTCTCGCGGAGCTGGAGATGAATGCGCCGGAAGCATTTTGGTTTGACGGCGCCGAAGGCACCAAAGTTCAAGCGATGCTGATTCGTCCGCCGAAATTTGACGCAACGAAAAAATATCCCCTGCTAGTGCTACTGCACGGCGGGCCGCAGACGATGTGGTCGAATGCCTGGGGCTACCGGTGGAACGCGCAGGTTTTTTCCGCAGCGGGATACGTGACGTTGATGATCAACCGGCGCGGGTCGACGGGCTACGGGCAGAAATTCACGGATGAAATCACGAACGATTGGGGAGGAAAAGCGTACGTGGATGTGATGAACGGTGTGGATTTCACATTGAAAAAATATCCTTTCGTCGATGAGGCGCGCATGGCGGCCGCCGGCGGTTCCTACGGCGGCTATATGGCAGACTGGATCGCGACGCACACGGGACGCTTCAAGGCCATCGTGAGCCATGCGAGCGTCTATGACAAAGTTTCGATGTACGCAACCGAAGAACTTTGGTTTGAAGAGCACGACATGCAAGGCACGCCGTGGTCGAACCCGGAAAGCTACAAGAAGTGGGCGCCGGTGACGTATGCGGGAGAACTGGGAAAATACAAAACGCCGACGCTGGTGATTGCGGGCGAGCGCGATTACCGCGTGCCATACACGCAATCACTGGAGTTTTTCAGCGCGCTGCAGCGTCAAGGCGTGCCGTCGAAACTGGTGGTTTTCCCCGATGAGGGGCACTGGGTGCTGAAACCGCAAAATGCGCAATTCTGGTACAAGACGTTTTTGGATTGGCTGGCACAATATGTGAAATAGTGGATCAACTTTACCGAACTGGCGCTCCGGCCCGGTCGGACGGGCGCTACCACCGCAAAAAAAACAGAGCGAACTGAAGTCCGCCCCTACACCGAGATTACGAGGCTAGCAAGCGCTGGAAGGCACGGCGCGCGAAGTGAAAAAGAAAGTAGAGCAGGAAGGCGCAAAGCGTGACGAGTGCGACAACGATGATGGTGGTGGCGACGGGATGAGTGGCCGCCATCCAGGAAAGCCACACGGCTAGAACATCTTCTCCGAAACTCAAAACCCAATTGCTGAACGGTTCGGGGCTGGCGTTGACGGCGGCGCGCGCGCTGGCTTTGGCGCCGTGCGAAGTGAGAGCAACTCCACCGGCTATTAACGCCGCGCCCCAGCGCCATTCCGGTGGAGCTGCTCCCGCGGCGGCGAAAGCAAGAAGGGCGGCGGCGGGCGGACGAATGAACGTATGAATGGCGTCCCAAAAAGTGTCGAAGTACGGGATTTTGTCGGCGAAGAACTCCAGCAGATAGAGCGCGATGGCAATTGCAAGGACCCACGGATGAGAGAGAATCTGCAGCCCGGGCGGCAGGCGGAGAACGCCGAAGCGTTGGAGAAGCCCAAGCGTCGCGACCGTGGCGTAAAGATTGAGGCCGGAAGAAAATCCGGCGCCGAGGGCCAGGCCGAGCGTTTCGATGGGATTCATGCAGGACCATCATAGCAAGCGCGGAAAATCGTCGAAACAGGCAGTAACTTCCCCATGTACAATGCCGAGGTTCCATTTGACCCGCTTCTGAGGGCAAGCGATTCTGTTGGCCAGGCGGTCATCCATGTTTGGGCTGGGTCATTTTTTCTATCCATGGGGCTTCCTCTTGCAGGGCCTGGCGATCGTGCATTTCATCAGGCGTCGGCCGGAAGGCTATTGGTTTTACGTCATCTTGTTTCTCGGACCGCCTGGGGCAGCGGTGTACATCCTCGCGGAAGTGCTACCAGACTTGGGGCTTCTTCGTGGGTTCTTTCAAGGATTTGGGCGAAGGTCGCGCGTTAAAATTGTCGAGACGCAAATTATAGATAATCCGTCTCCTGCGAATTACGAGGAGCTGGGAGAACTTTACAAAGACCTGGGGCAGTTTGAGAAGGCGCGTGAGGCTTTCACTCAAGCGATCGATGCGCGGAGCGCTTCTCCGTACACGTTTTATTCGCGAGCGCAGTGTTCCCTGGGAATGAACGACCTGGCGGCTGCGATTCCAGACTTGGAACGAGTGGTGGCCGCCGACAGAAAATTCGATTACTACCGGGCCGGCGGGCTGCTGGCGGATGCTTACGCGCGAACGGGACAATTGGATCGCGCGGACCAGCTTTTCGCGGAAGTCACGCAGATTTCGACGACGCCGGAAACGCTTTACAACTATGCGAGTTTCCTGAAGACAGCGAACCGGCGCGAAGAGTCGCGCGAGTGGGCGCAGAAGCTGCTGGCGAAGAAGCGGACCTTGCCTCGGTACATGCAGAGGCGCGAGCGGCCGTGGTTCCGCAAAGGCAAGGCGCTGCTGAAAGAGCTAGCCGGGGCATAGATTGGCGACCGGAAGGGAAAGAGATCATTTCCGACAGGCGTAGGATTCCGGATGGAAATCCATCTTGGGATTTCTAGTTAACAATAACCGCTACCCCCTCCCCTGTTTTTCATAAGTGTTGATTCTAAGGGATTTTAAGTGGCTTCAGAATGAACACTTCCGGAAGTGTTCATTCTAAAGGTGGTTACAAGAGATATTATGGGACGCCCTCACAAGTGATGATTCTAAATGGCTTAGCTTGGGAGCGGGAAAATGGAGAAGACCTTAGAAGGATCTCAGGCCACTGAGTGTTACGCAGATTTACCTGAGCAGTAGTGTACCAGAATACTATGGAGAGTCAAGGAAAACTTGGAGTGAATTGGAGGGGCCGCACGCCTCTCCAACCCCCGCCGCCCTCCAATCGGAATTAAGGGGTTTTTGGTGTCATTAGAAGTGCACGACTAAGCCGGCGGAGACGCGGGTGCAATTGGTGTGCGAGCCGGGGGTATTGAGGCCGACGTAGTCCACCTGTGGGCGGAAAGCCAGATGTGGAAGCAGGCCGATGTCCACCCCGCCGCCAAGGCTATAGGCAAACTGGCTGTTGGAGCCGCCGCCCGATCCAATCGTAATGCGCGAGCCGCCAAGGAGGGCCTGCGCAAAGGGATTAATTTTCGAGGGGTTCCGCAGAGTCAGGCGAGGACCGAAGAGATAGGTGTAAGTGTTCAAGGAAACGCCGCCAGGGGAGGCGTGGTACCCGCCGAAATCGCCGACGATGCCAGCCCAGCTCTTGAGATTGTACGCGAGCGAGCCGCTGACGCCGTTCTGGTTGATGCCGCCGGAACCTCCCAGGCGGAAGTAGGAGTAGCCGACAGAGACGTCGACGGACTGGGCGCGCGAGGGGATGGCGAAAACAACAGGGCCAGGAACAGGAAGATGAGCTTTTTCATGCGATTGAGTCCTTTCGTACGCTCGGGAGCGATCCGTTTGGAGCCCGGACGAGGATGACGGGCATGGGGGCCGTTCGCGGGGGCACGTCCTATTTTGGAATGATTTGGCCCATGAGAGCAACAGGGGAGAACAAAGAGAGAAGCGGAAAGAGTATGGAGGCGCGAGGCGGAATCGAACCGCCGATAATGGTTTTGCAGACCATTGCCTTACCACTTGGCGACCGCGCCTTCGGACAAAGATAGGTGCTAGTTATTAGTGCTTGGTTTTTAGTCAGGCAAAAATCGATGCATTCCTTTCATGGATTCCCGCATACGAGCAACACTGTGTTCAGTGCAGCGGCACCGGACTGAACTAGAGCTGGACGGGCGAGGCCCGGAGAGAAGGAAGGTTCCTCGCCCAGTTCTCTGTTCTGTACTGCGCCTGTAAGCTCTTTTTGACTGACTGGAAGATTCTCCTTATTAGAATTTTGAGCCGAGATGGGGCGCAAGTGACAGCAGCGGTGGCCCTTAGCGGGCTGAGGCGGCCAGCTCGGACTGGGCGGCTCGGGTTTCGTTGACGATGGGGGCGCCGATTAGGTTGCCCCACTCGGTCCACGAGCCGTCGTAGTTGCGGACCTGGTTGTAGCCCAGGAGATACTTCAGGACGAACCAGGTGTGCGAGCTGCGCTCGCCGATGCGGCAGTAGGCGATGACTTCGTCTTTCCCGGTAATGCCCTTGGACTCGTAGAGCTTTTTCAGTTCATCGTAGGCCTTGAAGGTGCCGTCTTCATTGGACGCTTGCGCCCAGGGGATATTCGCGGCCTGGGGAATATGGCCGGCGCGCTGGGCGGTTTCGTTCATGCCCGGAGGGGCGATGATTTTGCCGGTGAATTCGTCGACGGAGCGAACGTCGACGAGTTGGCCGGGCTTGCGGCCTTCGACGATGGCGAAGACTTCTTCCTTGCGAGCGCGAATGGAATCGTCGGTGCCGGTGACGTGATAAGAGGCCGGGACGACGTTTGCAGGATCCTTGGTCAGCGGGCGCTTTTCCTCGAGCCATTTCTTACGGCCGCCGTTGATGAGGCGGACGTCTTTGTGGCCGTATAGTTTCAGTTGCCAGAGGGCGTAGGCGGCGAACCAGTTGTTGTTGTCGCCGTAGAGAAGAATGGTGGTGTCGTTGGAAATGCCAGAGGCGCTGAGAAGCTTTTCGAGGGTGGACTTGTCGATGAGATCGCGGCGGATGTTGTCCTGGAGCTGGGTCTGCCAGTTCCAGCCGACGGCGCCGGGGATATGGCCCTGGTCGTAGGCGGTGGTGTCCACGTCGACTTCGACGAAGCGGAGATTGGGGGCATTGAGATTTTTGGCGGCCCAATCGGTTGAGACCAGAACTTCGGGGTGTTTGTAGTCGGACATTGCTTTCTCCTTTTGTTGCGTTCAGCTTGGAAAATCGTTTGCTGCAAAACAAAAAACCCACCTGCCAGTTCATTTATGGCGGTGGGCTGAAATCCTTCGAGGCTGATTAGAACTTAGAGGGTCAGCCTCCCGCCAGAAGACACACGCGTACAGCACATACAGCAGAGGAAGAGTTGCGCGTCATTCTGGAGGAAAAGTGACATGTCGTAAGTATACAAGATAGGTCGTGGGCTCGCAATAGTACCTGATTAGAGGGTGATTGTGACTCGTGATTGGATGCCATAGGAGGTGGATTGGCTGGTGGTGGCCAGAGGCTGGGGTGGCTGGAAGAAAGCGGGAGCAAGCTCCCGCACTCCAAAGGGGCTCGATAAGATTTCCAACGTGAGTCAAGAGAACGAACCCATCCTCGCCGGGGCATCGCGCGGCCACTAAGCCCACTCACCCATTTCGGTTCGCTTACGACCTCACCGCGCAATGCTTTCGTTCTAACCGGTAGGCTCCCAAATAGGCTTTCGGCAAATAAATGGTTTAGAATTAATGAAGCTAGTGCGCCCGTAGCTCAGTTGGATAGAGCGTCTGCCTTCTAAGCAGAGGGTCGCGTGTTCGAATCACGCCGGGCGCGCCATTTTCTTGCTTACTTCGTGCGCGCAGTTCAGCCGGTGACCATCATTGGCGGCACGCAGTCCATCCCCAGAAAGATGTTGACTCTGGACTATACTCCAGGGTGTAGCTTTTTCGAGAGGAGCCAAGCCGATGCAAATCGGGGCCATGGCAAAGAAGATCGGCCTCAGTGTCGATGCGATTCGGTTCTACGAACGCACCTGCCTGCTGCCACAGCCGTCCAGAACACCAGGCGGCTACCGCAAGTACGGCGAGAGTGATGTCGAAACACTCGCGTTCATTCGGCGAGTGCACGGACTGGGATTCACGCTCAGAGAAGTTCGCGAACTGTTGGATTTGCGGCGAAGCCGGCTGCGGCCGTGCGCTCCGGTGCGCGGCCGACTGGAAAAAAAAGTACACGAGGTTCATCGAAAACTCGCTGACCTTCGGAAATTGGAGCGCGAGCTGCGCACGGCTTTACAAAATTGCAATAGAGAGATGCGCAAGCGGCCCGCTCATTGCCCGCTGCTTGCAGAAAGCGGCCAAAGGAAGTTGGAGGCTACGTGAAAGTTGAAGTGCTCTATGTGCCTGATTGCCCGCATCATGCTCCAGCCGTGGAACTTCTCAGAGCTGTCTTGCGGGCAGAAGGC
>WNFT01005029.1_pt1 | contig 11549 bp, 7 predicted proteins | sample 5400191 | NCBI WGS metagenome assembly WNFT01 (sample SAMN13153359, study PRJNA577476) | soil metagenome | isolation source: 80 cm saprolite under Madrone tree | place: USA:California | collected 2016-06-14
AAATGCTCGACGACTTCGCGCCCGACTTCCTCATCATCTTCGGCGACGACCAATACGAGAATTTCAAGGAAGACATTATCCCGCCCTTCTGCATCTTCGGTCTCGACGACGACTTCGACCAGCAACCCTACAAGCATGGCTTCATGAGCCGATTTCCCAATGGGTGGGGCGAGCCGAAAGACTGGACGCTGCGGATTCACGGCCATCGTAACGGCGCCAAGTACCTGACGCGGGGATTGCTCGAGCGCGGCGTCCCGATGCCCTACGCGTACAAGCCGCTGCACATCGAGGGCTTGGGCCACGCTTTCACGTACACCGTCATGTACCTCGATTGCGACCGCAAAGGCTTCCCTCATCCTGTTATACCCTTCGACGTGAATTGTTACGGGAGCCAGGTGATAACGTCGGGCGGCGCTATCGCCCATCTGTTCGAAGAGCCAAGGGTCGAAGGGCCGCCGGATCCTCCGGGCCCGTCTCCCGCCCTGTGCATGGAGGTCGGCGCGAAGCTGGCGCAGGTTGCTGCCGCGAGTCCGTATCGAATCGCGATGATGGCCTCGTCGAGCTGGTCGCATTGCTTCCTGTCGCCGAATACGGGGTTTGTAATCCCCGACCACAAAGCGGATCGCCTGCTGTTCGAAGCCTTGAAGAAAGGCGATTACGAGGTCTGGCGCCGCCGAACGACCGAAGAAACCGAGCGCGCGGGACACCAGGAGATGTTGAACTGGATGGTGTTGGCGGGCGCGATGGCTGAGCTCAAGCGCAAGCCCGTCATCCACGATTACGTCGAAACGTACATCTTCCAGTCGAATAAGTGTTTCTGCTCCTTCCCGCCTTCCGTGTCATCCTGAACGCGCCTCATCTAATTCCTCCCCCATTTTTTGATATGGGGGAGGATGCAGGAGGGGGGTGCAGTCTCTTGTCCTCGGCTGCCGCTTGAAACGCGCTTTGACAGCCGTTCGCACGCGGCGGGATAATCGCACCACGATAGGTGGGTATTGGAACGTAAGCTCACCGCCATACTCTGTGCCGACGTCTTCGGCTACAGCCGCCTCATGGGGGAGAACGAAGAGGCGACTCTCCGCACTCTGTCCTCATCTCGGAAGCTGATCGATTCGCTCATCGAGCAGCATCACGGACGTTTCGTTAATTCCGCGGGAGACAGCGTGCTCGCCGAGTTTGCCAGCGTCGTGAATGCCGTCCAATGTGCCGTCGAGATTCAGACCACGCTCAAGTCAGAAAACGCGAATCTGCCGCCCGAGCGCCGGATGGAATTCCGCATCGGCATCAACCTCGGCGACGTGATGGTCGACGGCGAGCAGATCTACGGCGACGGCGTCAACGTCGCCGCCCGCCTGGAGAGCCTCGCCGCCCCGGGCTCCATCTTCATCTCAGGCAGTGTCCATGAACAGCTCGGCAACAAGCTCGCGCTGGGCTACCAAGACCTCGGCGAGCAGACGGTCAAGAACATCGCCAAACCGGTTCGGGTCTTTCAAGTGCTGTTGGACGGGATGCCGGCGGCGCGTGGAGAGACACGGCAGATGCAGCGGAAATATTGGCGCGGTGGCGTGCTGTCGTTGGCAGGACTCGCGATAATCGCCGCCACAATCGTGTTCGTGCAGCATCTCTCGCTGCGCCCGCCTACTACCACCGCCTCGATTCCCCGGGCACAAAAGCCCGCCCTGCCGCTCCCCAATATTCCTTCGATCGCGGTGCTACCGTTCACCAACCTGAGCGGCGACCCTTCCCAGGAATATTTCAGCGATGGTATCGCCGACCAGCTTATCAACGATCTCTCGCGGTTTCCGGGCCTATTGGTTATCGCGCGCAATTCGAGCTTCGCTTACGAGGGCAAGGCAGTTGCGGAACGCGAGATCGGTAAGGAGCTGGGGGTGAAGTACGTGTTGGAGGGTAGCGTGCGCAAGGCCGCCGACCACGTCCGAATCGGCGTTGAACTGGTCGACGCGAACCTGGGAACGGAAAAGTGGACGGCACGCTACGACCGGCCACTGAAGGACATCTTTGCCCTACAGGACGAGGGCGTCGGCAAGGTGGTGACGACGCTCGGCCTGCTTTTCAAGCTGGACGAGATGAAACTTCCCCAGCCGGGATCCTTTCGCCCGACAGACAATCTCGAGGCCTACGACGATCACCTCCGTGGCGTCGAATACCTCGCTCGCGGAACGAAGGACGACAATGCCAAGGCGCGGCACTGGTTCCAGGAAGCCATCAAGCTGGACCCCGGGTATGGCGAGGCGTGCGCGCTTCTGGCGGCGACCTACACGAACGATTTCTGGAACCAGTGGAGCGCGGATCCTCAGGCGGACTTACAGCGTGCCTCCGAACTGGCTCACAAGGCGCTCGCGTTGGATGACTCTAATTCAGGTGCCCTCTCGCTCTTGAGCTATATCGATTGGATGCAACAGCGATTTGACCAGGCGGTGGCCGACGCACAGCGGGCGGTTGCCATCAATTCCAACTCAGCTCAAGGCTATCAAGCTCTGTCGGCTGCGCTGCTTTTGGCGGTAAAGTGCGAGGAGGCGCTTCGCGCCGCCGATAAGGCGGTGCGCCTCGATCCGGCCGGGCAAGACATCTATGCGTCTTCCGCTGGAATTGCCTACAATGAGATGGGGCGCTATCAGGAGGCCGTTCCCCTCCTCAAGCAGAACCTCGCGGCCTACCCCAACAATCTGGTTGCTCACCTTTTTCTAGCTTCTTCTTACGTCGAGCTGGGCCGCGATCAGGACGCCCGCGCTGAAGCAGCCGAAATCATGCGGATCAGCCCACACTATGCTCTGGCCTCCCTGCCGGGACATGGGGTTAAGCACGAAGCCTTGAACAAGCGCGTGCGGAGCGACTTGCGCCAGGCGGGATTGAAGTGAGAATGGGTGGCAACCGGCCATGTGACTAATGGAACGGAAGCTCACCGCTATACTCTGTGCCGACGTCTTCGGCTATAGCCGCCTCATGGGCGAGGACGAAGAGGCGACGCTGCGCACTCTCTCGTCCTACCGCAAGTTAATCGATTTGCTGATCGAGCAGCATCGCGGCCGCTTCGTCAACTCCGCCGGTGACAGCGTATTGGCCGAGTTCGCCAGCGTCGTGAATGCGGTCCAATGCGCGGTCCAGACCCAGACCACGCTCAACTCCGAGAACGCGAATCTTCCACCCGAGCGCCGAATGGAGTTTCGCATCGGCGTCAACCTCGGCGACGTGATGGTCGATGGTGAGCAGATCTACGGCGATGGCGTCAACGTTGCCGCTCGCCTCGAAAGTCTCGCCGACCCCGGCGGCGTCTGCATCTCCGGAAAGGTGCACGATGAAATTCGCAGCAAGTTGGCGCTCGGCTACGAGGACCTCGGCGCGCAGGCGGTCAAGAATATCGCCGAACCGGTCCGAGTATTCCGGGTGCTGCCCGAGTCCGGCGCGTCGACGATCAGGAACACACAGCGAGTCGCACGCAAGTATGTGCGCCGAGGCATCTTCTCGATCGCGGGGCTCGCGATTATCGCCGCGACAGTCGTGCTCGTACAGCATCTCTCTCTGCGTCCACCGGCTCCCTCCGCCTCGATTCCCTCGCCCCAGGCGCCCGCGCTTGCATTGCCCGACAAGCCCTCGATTGCAGTGCTGCCCTTCACCAACATGAGCGGCGATCGCGAACAGGAATATTTCAGCGACGGCATCACCGACGACCTCACCACTGCGCTATCCAGACTGCCCGGGCTGTTTGTCATCGATCGCAACTCGGCCTTCACCTACAAACGCAAGGCGGTGAAGGCGCAGGAGATAAGCCGCGAATTGGGAGTGAAGTACATACTGGAGGGCAGTGTGCGAAAGGCAGCCAACCAGGTGCGCATCACGGCCCAGTTGGCGGACGCCACCACCGGCGCCGACTTGTGGGCTGAGCGCTACGACCGGCCAATGGGAGACATCTTTGCCCTCCAGGATGAAATCGTGCGGAGAATCGCGACGACGATGAACCTCCAGCTTGGCATATGGGAGAAGCAAAGGATCCTGGTGACAAGAACAACAGATAACCTCGAAGCCTATGACTACTTTTTGCGTGGGCTGGAGACTGGCTACCTGGCTACGGAGACTAAAGAGCAAAATCTCGTAGCGAGCCAGATGTATGAGAAAGCTATCAAGCTGGACTCCAGGTATGGAGCGGCCTACGCCAGTCTAGGGTTTTTGTATTTTTGGGCTTGGTACTGGCAATGGAACCCGGATCCCGGCACTCTGGACCGCGCTCTTCAACTAGAGCAACAGGCCGTTGCTCTGGATGACTCTCTGCCCACGTCCCACATGGCGTTGGGAGCATTCTATTTGTGGAAGAGGCAGTTTGACCACGCCACTGCCGAGGGAGAGCGGGCTATCGCCCTCGATCCGAACCGCGCCGCTGCTTATTTATGGATGGGGGTGATTCTCAACTACACTGGAAAGCCCGCGGAAGCAATTGGGTTGGCGGAGAAGGCAATGCGTCTCGACCCCTGGAACCGAGATTTGTACATAGTCGATGTGGGGGCCGCCTATACCATGATGGGGCGCTATGCAGACGCAATTCCCCCCCTCAAGCGTCACCTCGACCGCGCTCCCAACAACTTAGGTGCCCACGTTTACCTGGCTATGGACTATATTGAGCTAGGTCGGGAGGAAGAGGCGCGAGCGGAGGCGGCGGAAGTTCTGCGGATTAACCCTAACTTCTCTCTTGAACTGTTCAAGCAAAGGGTTCCCGCGAAAGATCAAACGTGGTTAAAGCGTCGTCTCGCCGACCTGCGTCGAGCCGGCCTGAAGTGATGAATTAGCTATCCACCTGAGGTCGGTATTTGGAACGCAAGCTCACCGCCATACTCTGCGCCGATGTCTTCGGCTATAGCCGCCTCATGGGGGACGACGAAGAGGCGACCCTCCGCACTCTGTCCTCACATCGCAAGCTGATCGATTCGCTGATCGAGCAGCATCGCGGACGCTTCGTCAATTCCGCCGGCGATAGCGTACTAGCCGAATTCGCCAGCGTCGTGAATGCGGTCCAATGCGCGGTCGAGATTCAGTTGAATTGAAGAAGGGCGCCCTCACCTGGCACTCGCGTTGCTCGTGCCGCCCTCTCCCAGGTCACGGAGAGGGGTTCAGGACGGGGCGGTGGGCGCGACAAGGGCGGGCAGAGTCACAACTGGGCGGGGCGTTTGTATTGCGGCTTGGGCAGGTCCTTGCCAGTCGGGACTTGGCCGTCAACCAGCACCACGCGCGGATCTTCGGGTTCGATATCCTCGAAGAGACGATTTTGCAGCTCGCGCCGGGTCTGCAGGTACATCAGATCGAACGCATCGGCGGCTTCGCGCCGTTTCCAGAAACCGAACGTGCCGATTTCGAGTTCGCCCCGCGGCAGGATCGAGAAGACGTATAACTGTTTGTATTCCTCGTTGAACTCGGTGATCTCTTCACGGATCCCGGTCAGCGCTTCGGCCGCGACCCCCTCGACCGACACGTTGGTCGCCATCGCGTTGACGCCGAAGTCGAGCCGCTCGACGCGTTGCGCAAACCGGTTAATCGTGTCGACATTCCTGAGCGCCGCGAGCTCGAGCATCCCCTGGCGGATTTCCGCCATGCGCAGCACGCGCCTGAGCATTGAATGACGCTCCGGGGTGCGTTTGAACGAAGCGTGCAGCGGCAGCACGAAAAGCAGGTCGCAATCTTCGATCGGCGCGCCGAAACGAATCGGAAGGTTTTCGAGTACGCCGCCATCCTCGAACAGGTCCGCACCGATTCTCATGTGTGGAAATGCGGGCGGCATATCCATCGAGGCGAACACCGCCTGCGCGGCGCGCCTAGTCGCATCTTTGCCCGGCTCGATTACGTCGAAGAAGCGGTAATCGTCGTCCTGGTCGAGTCCAAGCTGCTCGAGACGGGCCGCGATCCCCTGCCAGTTCGTGGTGTACTTCAGCATCGCTTCGCCGACGTCGGTGCGAGTGAGGTAAAAATGAACCGGCGGGTCGTCGCTCAGGGCCTGCTCGAGTCTGCCCCTGAAGATTTTTGTGAAATTCTCGCGCCACGGAGTCGTCCGCAGCAGTGAGCTGCTCCAGAACGGAACGTAGAGCCATCGAAATTCCAGCAAGCGGCGGAAGCTTATCGTCTTCCACCAGGTTTCCAGGCTCGGACGCCTCAAGTCAGGCGATTCGATCATCCCCGCCATCCAGAACATCGCGTTCCATGCGCCGATCGACGTGCCGGCAACCATCGCGACCTTGTCGAGCGCATCGTAGTCGCGCAGGAACTCGTAGATAGCCTTGAGCGCCCCGGCCTGATAGGCGCCCGAGGCGCCGCCACCGGCTAGAACGATCCCTATCCGCTTCACGTGAGTTTCCATGAACTGCGCGTACTCGCGGCGCCGGCGCGCTTCCCGGACGCGACGACCGTCGTCGTTGGATACGGAGGGCTCGGCACTCGCGCCAGGTTGGGCGCCGAGCCGCGTGGGAAATTCCAGCGCCATCACGATCAGGCGGCCGGCGCGCCGCCCGATGTTGTAAATCCAGGCCGCGCCGTTAAGCGCGACAATGACCTTGATGAGCTTTTCGATTAGCCGCAAAAGACCGGCCCCGAAGTTCATCGCTGAATCGCCGCCGAACGTGTTCGCGAGGCTCGCCCCGAAGGATGCGAGCAGCCTGAATGCGTGAGTGGTACGCAATGAGAGGGGAAGCCAGTCAGAGCCACGCGCTATCAGCGTGGCGAGTACAGTAAGAATGGTCCATAGGAGGTGGCCAATGAGCCAAATCGTGTTGACGATCAAGCCAACGGCGAGGTCGAGCCGGAGTTGCGTGAAGATTAGCGAGACTATTCGAAATGCACGAACATGGCTCCAGTCAGCATAAATGAGGCAGTCCTCAATCCACCACGACAGGAGAAATAGGGCTCCGAAAAGGAGCAGCATTCCCCAAGGCAGTGCGGACCGTATCCTCGCCATGACACCCCCCTCTCCCCCGCCGCAGTGGCCAAGCCCCCCGTCAAGGTCCTCAGGTGCGAAGGCGGCAAATTACATGCGAAAACCGCTTTTAACTTTATACACGAAGCAAATAACAAACGGAACGCTTTAGCTAACCAAGGCAGATGAATTCGACTCTTTGCAGAGTGATGTCTGATTGTGGCACGTGCTAGCCAAAGCTAGCTGAAGCTCAATCTCTGTCAATTAATCATCCCAAGAAGGCATGTCGAAAAATTTCCTTGGGTATAATAGGGTCGGCCGCGTTAGCTGACGCGGAGTACGATTTTGCCGAAGTGCTCGCTCGCCTGCATGATTCGATGGGCCTCGCCAGCTTGTGCAAGCGGCAGCGTCTTGTAGATCGGCGGGCGCAGGCGTCCGGCCCCTAGCGCCGCGCCAAACTGCCGGATGAAGCCAGCGACGATTTCCGCCTTTTCGTCAGTGGATCGTGGACGCAAGGTCGAACCCATAATCTTGATGTGCCGGCGCAAGACCGCCGAGAGATCGATTTCGGCGCGCGCGCCCCTCATCAGACCGATCAGCACAAGGCGGCCGCCGGGCGCGAGCGCGTCGATATTTTCGGCAAGATAGGCGCCGCCGATACTGTCGAGGATCACGTCGGCGCCACGGCCGTTAGTCGCCGCCCTGACCTTGGGCGCGAAGGGGCCGGACTTGTAGTTGATCGCGACGTCGGCACCGAAGCGCAGACATTGCCCGCATTTTTCGTCTGAACCGGCCGTCACGATTGAACGCGCGCCAGCCTCCCTGAGTAACTGGATCGAGGCGGTGCCGACGCCGCTGCCGCCGCCATGGACGAGCACGGAGTCGTTAGCCTTGACGCCGGCGAGCATGAAGAGGTTCAGATGCGCCGTCAGATAAACCTCGGGAATCGCGGCGGCCTCCTCGTCGCTCAGGGCGGCCGGCACATGCATCGCGGAGCCATAATGCGCGACGGCCTTTTCCGCGTAACCGCCGCCCGGGAGCAGCGCCATCGCGCGATCCCCGACGCGCCATCCTTTGACTTCGGGACCGGCGCCGGCGACCGTGCCAGCGCATTCGAGACCGAGGATCGTCGACGCGCCCGGCGGAGGCGGATAACCGCCTTGGCGCTGCATCAGGTCGGCGCGATTGAGGGCAGCGCAACGGACGTTGATCAGCAAATCGGCCGGGCCCGGCTGCGGGTCGGGCGCATCGCCGAGATGGAGGACGGTTTCATCACCGGGCTTGTCGAAGACGATCGCGTTCATTGTGGCGTATGGTTCCTCGTGGCGATGCGCTCAGTATTGGTTGATGATCGACACACCCACGTTCTGGAAAGTCGTCATCTCCTCGAGCACGCGCGAGGCGCCGTCGAGGCCGACCGTCTCGGTGATCATCTCGCGGGGCCGGAGCTTCTTCGCTTCGACCATCTGCAACATCGAAGGATAACGCGTCGCTGGCATCCCGAGCGACGCGATGAGCTGCAACTCGAACAGCACCATCCGGTCTATCGGCAGCGCCACCTCACCCTTCTCGGCCGAGGTCGTAAGACCAATTTGAAGGGCGCGTCCCTGCTTGCGCAGACTCAGAATCGAATTGCGGCAGGTAGTCGCAATACCGAGCGCGTCGACCGATACGTGTGCGCCGCCGTGCGTGATATCGAACACAGCCATCGCGACGTCCTCAGCCTTTTTCGCATTGACGGTGAATTGCGCTCCCATCTTTTTGGCGAGTTCGAGCTTACGCTCGTCGAGATCGACCGCTACGACATTGGCGCCGATCGCCGAAGCGACATGGACCGCCGAAAGGCCAATTCCCCCGCATCCGTGTACGGCGACCCATTCGCCGGGTTTCACCTGCGCGCGGTCGACGATCCCGTGATACGACGTCATGAACCGGCAGCCCATCGAGGCGCCCTCGAGGAAATCCACTTCGTCGGGCATCGGGACGAGGTTGACGTCGGCCCCCGGGATTGCGACGTAACGTCCGTAGCCGCCCCAGTAGGTGAATCCAGGGGTGCCCGCGTTGTGACATACGTTGGAATTGCCGCTGCGGCAGTACTCGCAGATGCCGTCGCCCTGGCTGAACGGGACGAGCACGCGCTGGCCCTTCTTGAAGTTGTGGACGTCTTTGCCGGCTTCCTCGATAACGCCGCAGAACTCGTGACCCATCACGAGCGGCATCGCGGGAACCAATCCGATCCAGAACCAATCGCCGGACCAGCAGTGCCAATCGGAGCGGCAGATTCCTTCGGCCTCGGAGCGCAGGACGACTCCGTCGGACGCGCATTCGGGGTCGGGCATTTCCTTGACGACAAGCGGCTGTCGCACCGCCTCCATTACCGCTGCTCTCATGGTGATACTCCTCGCTCCTTTTCGATACAAACTGTGATCGCAGGAAGTGACGACGCCGCTAACCGGCGAGCGTCGCGAGCGTCTTTTCGTACGCGCGCAGGTCGGTGGCGTCGACGTCCACAGGATGGAGATCGACGCCCGCTTCTTCCTGGGCAGCAAGACGCTCGATCGCGCCGTTGACGTCGCCAACGTAGCCGATCTCATCGGTCAGCTTCGGCGCGACCGCTTCGGTACCCGCCTTCGCGCCGCCGGACGCCCATGCCTCCTTGATGCGATTGACCTCGTTGCCGAAGCCGAAGCGCGTGAGTTGCTCGGCGTAAAAGGTACCCATGCGGGCCGCATAGAAGGCAAGCGTGCCGGCGTGCGCGGCCTTGGCGCGTGCGACATCGGCGGTGATCTGGACGTGTCCGGGGGCCTTCACGGCGACGGATTGCGGGTCGCGGCCCGCATCATGGACCATAGCGCGAAACTCCGCGATTTGGTCTTTGAGCCCGGAGATGGGAATCATCACCGGCATCCATCCGTCGGCCTTCTGCGCGGTGAACTCGACGCTCTTCTTGTTGAGCGACGCGATGAAAATCGGAATGTGCTTGCGGAACGGCTCGAAGCGCAACGTGAAGCCGCGTTGGAGCTTGAAAAGCTTACCGGCATAATTCAGCGGCGCGCCAGCCATCAGCAGGTTGATTATGTCGACGTACTCGCGCATCCGCGTGAGCGGCGGATTGAATTTGATTCCGTGGAAATGCTCGATGACGTTCGGGCCGCTCGTGCCGAGCCCGGCGATCATGCGCCCGCCGCTAAGCTCGTCGAGCGTGGCGAAATGCTGCGCGAGCGCAGCGGGAGTGCGCGAGTAGATATTAACGATCGAAGTCGCGAGTTGCGCCTGCGACGTGTGCTCGGCGCACAGCGTGAGCAGTGTGAAGGCGTCGCGGCCCCAAGCCTCGGGGACCCAGACCGAATGAACCCCGGCCTGGTCGGCGATTTTGACGCGCTCGATCAGTGCCTTGTAATCGAATTTGCCCTGCCAGTTAAAGCCGATTGTTATTTTCACCTTTCAGCGCCCCGCGGCTCCGTTGTCGCCGCTTGTTTCAGTGTCCAAGCACGCCGCGACTCCGATGTCGTCGCTTGTTCACTGCAAGAATCGATGCGTTCTCAGGCTTAGCGCCACGGCGTGGGATTGTCGAGACGACCCTGAAGCGGGTCGTTCATGAGACGACGGAAAAGCGACGGGATTCTCCGCGAGGAACGCGAGAGTGGAGCGTTCAAGCTCACCGTTAATCCATGAGAAAACCACGTACTGTTTAGGGTGGACCCGAGTATCAAACGATAAAATGACAGCCATTACGGAAGTGGCGGACACCGCGTTGCGGCGATACGGCGACCGACGCGCGCTGGAATTACTTTTCCTGAAATGATTTAGAGATGACACAGGTTCAAGCGTCGGGCCACAACAACCACCGGCAACAACTGGAGCGACGAGGTTATCGCGATGGCAACAAGCAAAATCAGCGAGCCGACTTACAAGGTCGTGATGGAGAAGGATGTCGCGATGCGGACGCGTGACGGCGTTACCCTGCGCGCCGACGTGTACCGGCCCGATGCGAGCGGCAAATTTCCGGTGCTCGTGGTGCGCACACCGTACGACAAGAGCGCGGGGATGGCGGCCACGGAAAAGGATTACTTTCCACCGCGCGGTTACGTAGTGGTCGTGCAGGACACGCGCGGCCGCCACGCGTCCGAGGGCGAATTCACGCCGTTCGTGAATGAGGGGCGCGACGGTTATGACGCGATCGAGTGGGCCGCCGGCCTGCCATGGTCGAACGGCGAGGTCGGCACCGTGGGGCAGTCGTACATGGGACTGGTGCAGTACTTCGCCGCTCCCGAGCGCCCACCGCATCTGAGAGCGATGAGCCCGGTCTCCGGGCCAGTCACCTACTTCGAGAATTTCACGTACCGGCGCGGCGCGTTCGAGATCGGCTGGGTGCTCGCGTATTTCACTTTCATGGCGCGCGACACGCTGATGCGCAAGGGGCTTTACGAACAGGAGCGCGCCAAGCTCGACAGCTTCGTCAGCTATCCGGATATCCCGATGGCGCCGCTTAAACGCGACGCGTACAAGCATCTGCCGTTGGCGGATTGGGGCGAGCGTCTCAAGCACGGCGCGCCGTATCTTGCAGACTACATACGCAATTCGAGCTACGGGCCGTATTGGGCCGAGACTGATTTGCGCACGCGCTTCAATCAGATCG
>WNFT01005030.1_pt1 | contig 11549 bp, 13 predicted proteins | sample 5400191 | NCBI WGS metagenome assembly WNFT01 (sample SAMN13153359, study PRJNA577476) | soil metagenome | isolation source: 80 cm saprolite under Madrone tree | place: USA:California | collected 2016-06-14
CCGGCGACGGCCGCAAGATGGATACGCAGATGCCGGACGGCGCCAATCTGCGCGAAACCCGCCTCGACCGCGCCGCCCTGATCATGACCATCAAATGCGGCCTGCCCGGCACCGGCATGCCGCCGTTCGACAAGTTCGCCTACAGCGACGGCCGCTGCTACGGCCTCAAGCAGGCCGATCTGAGACAGGCCGGCCAGCGCATGTCCGACCCGCCGGCCACCCTGCAGAACCGGGAGGTCGAGTACATCGCCGATTTCATGTTCGCCAAGATCATCGGCAAGGGTCCGATGAACCACGACAAGTGCATCGAATTTTGGGGCCAGGAAACCGAGACCTGCACAGAATTCCCGAAATAGCCGCGCGAAAGCTCAAGCCCGGGTTGAGCGCGAGCGAAACCCGGGGGCGGCGTTGCCTTATTGATCCATATTGATAGCGCGGACCCGGATTTCGAGCCCGGCCATGACTGCGAGGAAATGGTTCGGCATGACCGCAACGCGCGGCTAATGGCGGGTGGAGGCTTGCTTGGCCTGCGGATACCAGAATGTCTGATGGCAGCTCTCGCAGACATCCTCCATCCGCCCGCCAATGTCCTCCAGCAAAGGGACGTTTTTGGCCTCAGTCGCCCGCAATGCTTCTACGCCGAGAGCTTGCAACGACTTAGCAAAGGCATCAAAACTCTTTCGTTTCTTCTTTATAAGCACGGTTATCTCGGCAGGCTCCAACTCCACCCCCGGAGCCTCCGATTTGGTTCCGGCGGGAGCTGCTTCTCGACCAGGCATCATCAGCAGGTTGGCCCCCTCGATTATACGCACAGCGGCGCGACGCACGTCGAGCCACTGCTCTTGTGTCTTGGGAGACAAATCCTGAGTACCTTGCTTATCGATAACGGTTCCGGCCGAGCCCCAAAGGGTGTCCGCAGACGGATCGATCATGGATTCCATGACATCCTTGATGGAGGAGTAGACTTTGGAAGAGTAGACTTGGCGATCCCCGGCAGCTTTGCTGGAATCGGCGCGGCATCGCGCCACGTAAGCTCTTTCGGTGATGCCATTGGCCTGATTTGTGGTTTTGTCGGCTTGCCACTCCCCTGCACAAGCCTTTACGGTTTTTTTTTGAGCAATGGCGAGCGAGGCGGAGGATAACGCGATTGCTCCCAAGGCCGCCACGCAAAGGGCCGCCGCAATTTGCCTTCTCATCTTGCCATCTCCTTGAAATGAGCCGGGCTGGTCATGGTAGCGTTTGCGGGCCTGTTCGAAAACGGCTGCGGACCGCTCCGCAAATTGCCCTGAAGGGATCAATCGCGAACGCTCGCGCCGTCGCCGTGCGATCGAGCCGCCGCGGTTAATTCCGCAACGATGTCCTCCTTCATTGCGGCCTCGATCGCCAGCATGATTCGATGTGAGGTCAGTCCGTCCACGATGCGATGATCCATCAGCAACTGGACCAGCATGTCACCGTCGGGACTGAGGAGTCCATAGATGAGGCTGAACGAGATGGGCGTCGTCGACTGCATCACCTGCGCGCGGCGCACCGGAAACGAATGGACCGAGTATGTCCCGAAGTACTCCGATCGCAGCCGCCCGGACCACTGCAGTGCGAAGCTCCACACCGGGCGCCTGACGATCGACGGCAGGCGGGAAAATCGGATGAGGCGTCGATAACCGCCGACGCCCTCGACCGGCCGCCGCTTCAGGCCACGGAGAATAGCGTCGATCTCCACCAAGCTGAGCAGGTCCGGGCGCTTGATCTGGTCGAAAAACACGGCCGGCCTGCCGTTCCACGTGCGCTCCACCACCATCGTGGCGACCGCATGCGGATGCAGGTACAGGCGCGGCCATGGAAACGGCAGGTAGGCGGTGCGCAATTCTGGCCATTTCCGGCCGGCCAGGGCGACCGCCTTCACCCAGATCGCACCCCACCCGATCGGCGGGCGCCTCAATTTACGGGCAACGGCAACAGGCGAAACATTGATGGTCCAGTTGCCGGCAACCACATGGGACTTCTTGCCGAAATGAACCACGTCGCTCATCCACCGGCGGTGGAGCGGAACGGGCGACCAGGGGAACTGCGGGCTCAACGCGCGACCACACTGTCGTAGAGTGGAATGACGATGCCGGGGGCGTCCTGCCAGGTGTGGTCCGTGGCGCAGTTCAACAGGCTGGGCATGGCTCTGGTCACCGGTGTCCGGCATGGAGCAATGCTCACCTTACCGCCCCAAAACCTTCGGCACAAACTGCAGCAAGCCGGCGCAGGGCTTGGCGCCCTCCTCGGCCGCAAATAATCGCACGGTCGGTTGACCGGAGGTCCGTCATATTCTTAGTCCGGCGCAGTCACCGCGCATTGCCGGACTAAGATGAGCGCGAGACTTTAATACCAATGCCGGTGCCAGCGGGGTTTCCAGGACCTATAGTAGCTGTTGCCGTAGTAGGGATAGTAGAAATACGGCGAATAGTAGTAGCCGTAGTGAGGGGCATAGAAGTGCCGGTATCCAAACGTCACCGGTTGAAGAAGACTCTCTTGAGGGTCCTGCTGCTCGACGGCATTCTGCAATGAGGCGACGGGCATGGCGTCGGCAGCCGAGACGGTGACGCACAGCGCCGCGAACGTGGTGATCAGAAGGTGTTTATGCATCTGATGCTCCTTTCTGTGATGGCTTGTCGATCGTCAAAGATCGGCCTCACTGGTTGATGAGGTGAGACGCCAGCAGCTACGGGGCCGACGAAAAAAGAGTTTCGCGGGTTGATCGCCATGTCGCGGAACATCGGTTCAAGTGTTGGTGATCTGATGAAGCGCGCGTAATTTCCAGATTGAGTTGGTTGCGGCATGAAAAATTTGACACCCGATCCCGCATCCCCTAGAACCGGCGCGCTATGCGGGCCTCATGGCCCGCGTTGCGTTTCGCGACCCGTGGTTTCAAGCCTTCGCTTAAGGCAGAGGCCTGTCGGCACCCCCACCCTACCCTCCCCCGCAAGCGGGGGAGGGTAGGGTGGGTGCGCAGAGGAGGGCGCGATCCTCAAAACCAAAACATAATCAATGGGTTGCGTCTTCCGACGCAAGCCCGCAATGAGGACGCGAATGACAAAGCGAGTTGAGGCCAAGCACAAGCTTGATCGCCGCATGGGCCAGAACATCTGGGGCCGCCCCAAGAGCCCCGTTAACCGCCGCGAATACGGGCCCGGCCAGCACGGCCAGCGCCGCAAGGGCAAGCTCTCCGACTTCGGCGTGCAGTTGCGCGCCAAGCAGAAGCTCAAGGGCTACTACGCCAACATTTCCGAGAAGCAGTTCCGCGGCATCTATGCGGAGGCGATCCGCCTGAAAGGCGATTCCGGCGCGAACCTCATCGGCCTTCTGGAGCGCCGGCTTGACGCCGTGATCTATCGCGCCAAGTTCGTGCCGACCGTGTTCGCGGCACGCCAGTTCATCAACCACGGCCACGTCAAGGTGAACGGCCGCCGGGTCAACATCCCGAGCTTCCAGATGAAAGTCGGCGATGTGGTGGAGGTGAAGGACAAGTCCAAGCAGTTGGCCCTGGTGCTAGAGGCCACCGGCCTCGCCGAGCGCGACGTGCCGGACTACGTCGAGGTCGACCACAGCAAGATGACCGCGAAGCTCGCCCGGGTGCCGACGCTGACGGAGGTGCCGTACCCGGTGCAGATGGAGCCGCATCTGGTGGTGGAGTATTATTCGCGGTAACCGTAGCGGTGCATTGGCTTGTTGCCGCTGGAGCGAGAGCTGAGGCTCCCACGGCGTTCAAGGTGGGTATGGCGCGCTGGCGATTCATAGAGCGATTTTCTGTCACTTGAATCCCAGTGGGATGTCGTCAATCCCAGTGGGATGCCCGTCCCGGCGCCCCCGAATCTTGAAAGCACAGCGCAGGAATAATATCTAAACTCGCCAATGCTCGCGCAAAGCTTGCACCAAGGCGCCGGGCCGTTCCTCTGGAAAGAAGATTTTCGCGTCATCTAGCTCGATCACCTTGCGCGCGCCCGGAATTGTGTCCTTAAGCCAGTAAGCCCATTTGAGGGGGAAAAAGACGTCGGCAGTTCCCCAGACGATCAAGTTGGGCGCTCGAAGTTGGCGCAACAGCGGCTCGATCTCCACCGTCGGGCTGTTGTCGTCCTCGGCGATCAGCCAGCGCTCGAGGTTGCGTGTCGCTTCCGGCGTCGCAAACAGTGGCTCCAGATAGGCACGCAGAGTTTCCGTTGAAACACGTTCCACATGTTCATAGCCGGCAGCGAAGGCTGGACGAGACAACTCCATATCCGCAAGTAGCTCCAGCCGACGGGCCGAGAATCTCCCGGCCGCAGCTGCTGCCCGCGTCGGTGCAAAGGCCGGCGGCGGATAGTTGTCGTGAGTATCGCAGTTGGTTAGCGTGAGGCTGCGGATTCGCTCCGGACGGCGGGCAGCGAATATCTGGGCGATGGCGCCGCCCGAGTCGTTGCCGACCAGGTCCACGCCGTCCAAGTCCATGCTGTCGCAAAAAGCCTCCAGCATTTGCGCCTGCGCCCGGAACGAAATGTCCTGATCTTCGCGGGCCATTGTATCTCCGTGCGACATCAGGTCGACGGCGATGCAGCGGCGCATGTCGGCGACGCCGTCGATGACGTGTCGCCACAGATAGCTGTTGAGGAACACGCCATGCACAAACAGGGCGACCGGCCCTTTGCCGTGATCCACGTAGGCGATCTCACCAAATCGCGTGCGGACGTTTTTTTTGTCCCGTGCCACCTTCTCGGCAACGGCAGGTGCGAAGATTCCACCTGAGAGGAACAGTGTGCTCACGGCGCCAGCCTCCAGTAGTTTTCGACGGGGAAATGACATCGGAGACGAAGGCGACATGGGACGGACCTTTCTGCTAGGAACTGGTCGGCATACGTACACATACCGACTGACGGTTTGTCAATATCTGAGGCTGCCGTGAATAAGAAGATCGAGAAGGGCTTGGCCACGCGCCAGGAAATTGTCGAAACCGCGAGCCGACTCTTCGCAACGCTGGGCTATGAAGCGACATCAATCGAGGCGGTGCTGCGCGAATGCGACGTGAGCCGCGGCGCCCTTTATCACCACTTTTCCTGTAAGGAGGCGCTATTCGAGGCGGCCTTTGAGGCGCTTGAGGCCGAGGTCGCCCAGAGCATCCGGGCTGGTTCGGGCGAAACCGGAGATGCCATCGCGGCGCTGCGTGCGGGTTGCGATGCTTGGCTTGAGTTAGCGCGGGACGGCGCGGTGCGTCAGATCATCCTCATCGATGCGCCATCGGTGCTCGGCTGGGAGAAGTGGCGCGCGATCGATGCGCGCCACGGCTTCGGCCTCCTGAAAGCGGCGCTTTCTGCCGCCAGTGCAACTGGCGCCGTTCCTGAGGCGCTCGTCGAGACCTTCGCCCACATGCTGCTGGCAGCGTTAATCGAAGTTGCGATGATGATCGCTCGGGCGCAGGACCCCGACGCTGCAGTCAGGCTCGGAAAAACCGCCGTTCAAGATTTGCTGACGCGAATCCTGCTCCGCGATCGACCGGCGAGTTAATCGCTCGCAATAGGAGCGCGGGCGTCCCCCGCTCTCCTGAAAACAAAATAGAGATCGCCGGGCTCTCTCCGCGCAGGGCGATCGATGCGGGCGAGACGCCCGCGGTCCGGTTAGGCCTGCGCGCTTTCCTTGACCGCCAAGCCTCTCTCCTTCAACAGGTCCTGCAGCTCCCCAGCCTGGAACATCTCGCGGACGATGTCGCAGCCGCCGACGAATTCGCCCTTGACGTAGAGCTGCGGGATGGTCGGCCAGTTGGAGTAGGCCTTGATGCCGTTGCGCAGTTCGTCGTTCTCCAGGACGTTGAGCCCCTTATAGGACACGCCGAGATGGTCCAGAATCTGCACCACCTGGCCCGAGAATCCGCACATTGGGAACTGCGGGGTGCCCTTCATGAACAGCACCACGTCGTTGGCTTTCACTTCGTTGTCGATGAACTGCTCGATGCCCATGGTTGACCTTCGTTGGGTTGTGGCCCCCGGCGCACCGCCGAGTCGGCCCGCCGAGGATCAGGAATAAACCGCATTGCCACAAAAATCGTTGGTTTGCGACGGAAACGCAAGGGCACGGCGTTAGGATTCGTCGTCCTCTTTACCCTCCTGGGACGCCGGTCTGCAATGCAAGCGCATGGAGCTTGCCGCCCATTTCGGCCTTGAGGGCGTCATAGACCAGCTGGTGCTGCTGCACGCGGGATTTGCCGCGGAATGTCTCGGAGAGCACGGTCGCGGAGTAGTGGTCGCCATCGCCGGCAAGATCGCGTATCGTCACCTCGGCGTCCGGAATACGCGCCTTGATCAGCCGCTCGATGTCATTTGCCTGCATCGGCATTGCGGATTCCCCTTTTTCTGCCGGTCCTGCCCACGCCCGGTCGATCTTTTGCTTTGCCGTAATATTACCCGAAAACGCTGCAGCTTTTTCTTAAAAATCATACGCCGGATCGGCCCGACATGTAGCCGGGAAGCCAGTCTTCGAAAAGGTCCCTCAACCTCCTCACCGGAATGGGGCGTTGGGCCGGCAGCGTCACGGCGTTGCCGCCGGTGGTGCCGATCCGTCTCATCGGCACGCCATTGACGCCGGCAAGCTCGAGCACGGCCGCCGCGTCGTTTTCGCGGACGGTTACGACGTAACGGGCTTGGTCCTCGCCGAACCAGAATGCCGGGTGCGGGACTGGGGCAGGGGCCTCCCGCAACCCCGCATTCGCCCCGTCCCTCAACCGCGTGTCCAATGCCGCTTGAAGATCGGCGCCGATGCCCCCTGCGATAGCCATCTCGGCGACCGTCACCGCGAGCCCGCCGTCGGAGACATCATGCACCGCGGTCGCAATCTTGCGGTGGATCAGGTCACGAACAAAATCGCCGTTGCGTTTTTCTGCGGCGAGGTCGACCGGCGGCGGGGCGCCTTCCTCGCAGCCGCAGATGTCGCGCAAATAGAGCGACTGGCCGAGCCAGCCTGGCGACGAACCGACCAGCAGGATGGCTTCGTTCGCGGTCTTGAAAGCAACCGTCGCCGAGGCGGTGAAATCCGCCAGGAGGCCGACGCCCCCGATAGTGGGGGTCGGCAGGATCACGCTGCCGTTGGTCTCGTTGTAGAGTGACACGTTGCCTGATACGACCGGGAAGTCGAGTGCCCGGCAAGCTTCCGAAATTCCGCGCACGCAGCCGACGAACTGGCCCATAATCTCGGGCCGTTCCGGATTGCCGAAGTTGAGATTGTCCGTGATGGCAAGGGGCACGGCGCCGACCGCGTTGAGATTGCGCCAAGTCTCCGCCACCGCCTGCTTACCGCCCTCGAACGGATCGGCTTCGCAATAGCGCGGCGTCACGTCGGTGGTGAGCGCCAGCGCGGTCGGGCCGTCGTTCACCCGCACCACGGCGGCATCGCCGCCAGGGCGCTGCACGGTGTTGCCCAGGATAATGTGGTCGTATTGCTCCCATACCCAGCGCTTGGAACAGAGGTCCGGCGATCCAATCAGCTTCTCCAGCGCATCGGCAATCGGCATGGGCGGCACGACGGCCGCGGCATCGATGATGGGAAGCTTCGCGGGCTCGACGAAAGGCCGGCGGTAGACCGGCGCCTCGTCGCCCAATTCTTTGATCGGCAAGTCGGCCATCACGGCGCCGCGGTGGCGCACGATGAAGCGCCGGGTCGGCGTGGTCTCGCCGACGACCGCAAAGTCGAGCCCCCATTTGCGGAAGATCGCCTCGGCTTCCGCCTCCTTTTCGGGCTTGAGCACCATGAGCATGCGCTCCTGGCTCTCCGACAGCATCATCTCGTAAGCCGTCATTCCGGTTTCCCGGCACGGCACTTTGTCGAGGTCGAGGGTGACGCCAAGATCGCCTTTGGCGCCCATTTCGACGGCCGAACAGGTGAGGCCCGCCGCTCCCATGTCCTGGATGGCGATGACGCAGCCCCTCGCCATGATTTCCAGGCAGGCTTCGAGTAAGAGCTTCTCGGCGAACGGGTCGCCAACCTGCACGGTCGGGCGCTTCTCCTCGGAATTCTCGCCGAACTCGGCCGATGCCATGGTGGCGCCGTGGATGCCGTCGCGACCGGTTTTCGAGCCGAGATAGACGATCGGCATGCCGACGCCGGAAGCGGCGGCATAGAAGATCTTGTCGGTTTCTGCCAAGCCCACCGCCATGGCGTTGACCAAAATATTGCCGTTGTAGCGTCTGTGGAAGCGGACCGAGCCGCCCACCGTCGGGACCCCGAAGGAATTGCCGTAGCCGCCGATCCCGGCCACCACGCCGGAGACCAGATGGCGGGTCATCGGATGGTCTGGATTCCCGAACGACAGCGCGTTGAGGCAGGCGATTGGCCGCGCCCCCATGGTGAAGACGTCGCGCAGGATGCCGCCGACACCGGTAGCGGCGCCTTGGTAGGGCTCGATGTAACTCGGGTGGTTATGGCTCTCCATTTTGAACACGCAGGCGAGCCCGCCGCCGATGTCGATCACGCCGGCGTTCTCGCCCGGCCCCTGGATGACGCACCGCCCGGTCGTCGGCAGGGTGCGCAGATGCACCTTCGAGGATTTGTAGGAACAGTGCTCGTTCCACATCGCCGAGAAGATGCCGAGCTCGGTGAGGGTCGGCGCACGGCCGATCAACTTGAGGATTCGGTCGTACTCCTCAGACTTAAGCCCGTGTTCGGCGACCAGCGCAGGCGTCACTTCAGGTTGGTTGGGAAGCATTAACCTCGTCCTGAGGAGCCGACCGAAGGTCGGCGTCTCGAAGGACGGCCACAGGCGAGGCCTCGCCAGTGGCGATCCTTCGAGACGCCGTGCTGCGCACGGCTCCTCACAGGATGAGGTCCGTGGGGTCCAATTTTATCCGCCCGATCTGATTAGCGCTTTGCCCACCCTACACGTGATCGCAATCGATCGAAATCCGCCCCTAGGCGGCGCGATCGAGGTACTCAGCAAGCCCCTGGAAGAGTCCACGCCCATCGGTGGGACCCAACGCCGTTTCCACATGATTTTCCGGGTGCGGCATCATGCCGAGCACGTTGCCGCGTGCGTCGACGATACCCGCAATCGCGTTGGTGGCACCGTTGAAGCTCCATTCCGGCGCGAGGGCGCCGTCGGGTGCCGTGTAGCGGAACACCACGCGGCCTTCGCCCTCGAGGCGCGCAATGGTCTCGGCGTCTGCGACATAATTGCCTTCGCCATGGGCGGTCGGCACGCAAATCACCTGGCCGGCATTATAGCCGCGCGTGAACGGGGTGTCGGAACGCTCGACCCGCAGATAGACGTCCCGGCAGACGAATTTGAGCTGCGCATTGCGCATCAGCACGCCCGGCAACAGGCCGGCCTCGCAGAGAATCTGAAATCCGTTGCAGACGCCGAGCACGAGGCCGCCTTTCGCTGCGAACGCCCGCACCGCCCCCATGACGGGCGCCCTCGCCGCAATGGCGCCGCAGCGCAGATAGTCCCCGTAGGAAAACCCGCCCGGCAGCACCACGATATCGGTCCCGGTCGGCAACGCGGTGTCGGCATGCCACACCATGGCAGGCTCTCGGCCCGACACGAGCTTGAGCGTGCGTGCCATGTCGCGCTCGCGATTGATGCCTGGAAAGACGATGACGGCGGCTTTCATGCGACCTAGCCGTTGATCTGGATGCGGTAATTCTCGATCACGGTGTTCGCCAGCAGCTTCTCGGCGGCCTCCCTGAGCTTCGCCTCAATGCCGGCGCGGTCGCCATCGGCGATCTCGATGTCAAAGACCTTGCCCTGGCGTACGCTCGCGATGCCGTCGACGCCCAGCGATTTCAGCGCACCCTCGATCGCCTTGCCCTGCGGATCGAGGATGCCGGATTTCAGCGTCACCGTGACCTGGGCTTTCATAGTGTGCTCCCACGGCCAGTCGATAGCGGCGAATCGGCCCAAGCGCAATCCGACGGAGAGCTATGGCTGTGGGTTTTGCCGCGGCCGCAAGCGGCTGCCAAATTCAGCTGACGGCTGCCTAATCGTTGAGCGCCTACGCGATCTCAAGCCAGTCCAGTGTCGCGATAAATTTCGGCCACTGGCAATGAAATTCCGAGCGAGCTGAGCTCGATCACCTTGTCGATCGACCGAATCCGCCTCTCGGCAAAATCTTCGTGGCGGGAAAAGACGACCACGTCCACGGCGTCCTGCGCGATCGCGATGTAATCGGTGAGCGACGGAAGGCTGGTGTAGGCTGTGCGTTTCCAGCGCAGATCCCGCCCTTCGGTCGACGGCGACAAGACTTCAAACGCGACGATGACGTTACTAACGTCGCGCTCCCGCGGATCGACCGAGCGATGATCGGAGGGAATAACCAGGACGTCGGGCTCCGGCCGATCGGTCTTCGACACGCGAACGCCCAGCTCTGGCAGCACCGCCCAAGGGGCGTTAAGCTCGCGCTCCCGATTGCAGAGCGCGACCACGATGTTCCTCACGATCCATTGATGCATCTTGCTTGGCGCGGCATTCAAGATCGGCTCCCCCGCGATCAGCTCCCATTTCTCTTCATCGGGCCGCGTGTCCGTGAAGGCATAGAATTCCTCCACGGTCATTGGTCCGGTGTCGATGACTGGGACGCCCACCATGAGCGCGCTCTTAAATTTTCAGCTCTTCACGAGAACCGGCCCGCCGCCCTGTGGCCGTTCGCCTTCGCCCAGGATGCCGAGGCGCTTGGCGACCTCCGTATAGGCCTCGAGCAATCCGCCAAGATCGCGGCGGAAGCGGTCCTTGTCGAGCTTCTCGCTGGACTTGATGTCCCACAGCCGACACGAGTCGGGCGAAATCTCGTCCGCCACCACGATCCGCATCATGTCGTTTTCCCACAACCGGCCGCATTCCATCTTGAAATCCACGAGGCGAATGCCGACGCCGAGAAACAGGCCGGAGAGGAAATCGTTGACCCGCACGGCGAGCGCCATGACGTCGTCAATCTCCTGCGGCGTTGCCCAGCCGAAAGCCGTGACGTGCTCCTCCGACACCATCGGATCGCCGAGCGCGTCGTTCTTGTAATAGAATTCGATGATGGAGCGCGGCAGCTGCGTTCCCTCCTCGATGCCCAGCCGCTGCGACAACGAGCCGGCGGCGACGTTGCGCACGACGACTTCAAGCGGGATGATCTCCACCTCCCGAATGAGCTGCTCGCGCATGTTCAGCCGGCGGATGAAATGCGTGGGCACGCCGATATCATTGAGGTGCTGGAACACGTATTCGGAGATGCGATTGTTCAGCACGCCCTTGCCTTCGATCACCTGATGCTTCTTCGCATTGAAGGCGGTGGCATCATCCTTGAAGTGTTGAATCAACGTTCCCGGCTCTGGTCCTTCATAAAGAACCTTCGCCTTGCCTTCGTAGATGCGGCGACGTCGGCTCATTGGAGTGTACCGTGGCTTGAGGAAATCCATGGTGTGCCGTGGCTCCGTTTTCCCGTTCGAGGTTCCGCGGCGGCGGATGATCGGTGCAGCGCTACTCAATCAACCGTGCGCTCAACTCTCCGCACCCGCAAGCTAGCGCACTCACGCGTCGAGTACAATTGACATAACCTCACCATCGC
>WNFT01005481.1_pt1 | contig 11549 bp, 11 predicted proteins | sample 5400191 | NCBI WGS metagenome assembly WNFT01 (sample SAMN13153359, study PRJNA577476) | soil metagenome | isolation source: 80 cm saprolite under Madrone tree | place: USA:California | collected 2016-06-14
CCTCCAGTTGCTCGATCACGCGCCTCGGCGGACCAAGGATCGCGCTCCTTCGAAGGGCTCCCGCGTCCGGGCGATAACGGCCGGCGGTGTCGATACCGCCCTCGTCCAGCCACTTCCCGTATAGCTCCATCTGATACATCAAGCCGGGCGCGATTTCGTCCCACGCTTGCTCTTCGCTGTCCGCGACGTAGACCTGTCGGGTGTTCACCACGCTGTATGCGGCCGGATCCTTGCCCAGCTTACGCAACGCCTCATGATACTTGTGGATTTCGCCTGACCCGAGGTTGCAGGCGAATCCCAGGTCGAGTGTCGCGCTGCGCTTGATCGATTCGGGATTCATCCCGCCCCATAGCAGTTCGGGACCCTTCGGGCCTGATCGCCTTTGGCAGTACCCGAGCGTTCTTGAAATTGAAGTGCTTCCCTTCGAAGTCGAAGCGCTCACCAGTCCAGGCACGCTTCAAGATCTCGATTGCTTCAAGTGTCCGGCCGACTCGCTCCTTGCGCGATATCTGAAAGATGTCGAACTCTTCGCGGCGATAACCCACGCCGATCCCGAGTCGCAGCCTGCCGTTCGAAATAACATCGATCAACGCGGCATCTTCGGCCAGGCGCAGGGGATGATAGAACGGCCCAAGGAGCACGAAGCTGCCGACCTTCACGCGTTTGGTACGCGCCGCCATCGCGGCCATCATGGGCATGATTCACGTGGGTTGCGGAACCCCATCACGTATCCGAATTTGATCATCGCACCCTTCCTGCCCTTTCAGGCTTCTTCGTATGGCTCATAAACACGAAATTTCCGACACCCTCGAAGTTGGACGACCAAATCGTCACCGCGCAGCCCCCGATTCTCGCACCAAGCACCCACATCGCTAAGGTACTGGGTGGCTCTCGCGGCGCTACTCACTATGAACATGGATTCAATATCGCAGCAACGAAACCCAGCGCGATCAGCCGCGGTATGAGTGAACATTTTTGGATTGGTATACAAATGACCGGTGAGGTTGCTCGCGGCACTTCCAGCGGCTTGAGCAGCGCTCCATTCACGCAAGTAGCGGGGAGCGGTTCCGGCGCGCGCCGCGAGACTCGTCGGCGCTAGCGGTACGGCCTCAGCCAGGGTCCGGTAGAAGGCGAGCTTGTCGCCGACCAGGACCAGAGCGCCACTCATCGCGCCGCCCGGATCGCCGCGTAACTTCCCAATCAATTCCTGGAGTTTTCTCGGGAATCCTCCTGTGGGCGGCGACGTTCGATGTCGTCGCCGGGCGGATCTCAGTCTCGATTGATCTCTCACTACCGATGATCCAGACTTTCTACCGATTCTTGCCGTATGGATAGAAGCGATTTTTCTCGCCGCGCGCCCACGCCGCTCTGAGCTCGGGCTCGCTCGGGTCCCAATCGGGACGGCATCTGCGCAGCACGCTGCGCAGATCGTCGCGGAGCTCTTCGACTGTCGGCCGCGCGAAGTACCTATAGCCGTTGTGGCACTTGAAGACGACGAGCCCGGGCTCCAGCACGATGGTGTGCGGGATCATCGGATTGTGGATCGGGTCGGTGTACTCGGCGATGTCGAGGTCGTCGCGCACTTTGCCCTCGGGATCGGAGAGGAACGGCCAATGCGCGCCGACTCCCGACCGGTACTCCATCGTTTGCAGCAGGTTGTCGGTGCTGATGGTGACCATCCGGCAGTACCCGACCTCCATTTCGCGATAGAGCTGCACGAGCCCTTCCGCCTGGCGGCGGTCCTTCGGTCAAAAGCCTCCGCGGCTCAGCACCAGGATCATCGGATCGGAACCCTGGAGCTCTGAGAGCTTGCGCATCGTGCCGATTTGATCGGGCAACTCATAATCCGGAAACACGGCGCCTGGGACGATATCTGCGCGCATAAAATGCACCTCAGCTAGGCTGATACTCTTCCAAATCTGAGGCAGTACTGGCAACGGTATAGCGGAACCGTCTCGGCTCTCATCGAAACGACACCGCAGGTCCTCTGCCGGATGGCTTCGGACCTGCGGTGCTTTTTGTTCAGGCCGCCGGCCGCCTACTTGCCACGCCTAAGGCTGCATAGAACTAGACGCCGGCTCGTAGGAGCGTCCAATGGATCCCGTTCTCGCGCTTTTCTCTCGAAATGAGAGACGGACCGCGAGCGGTGGCCTCTCCGAAGGACGGTCATTTTTGTAAGACTGACTCGCGGAGCGGAGATGGATTCGAACTCTCAGGTGACTTCGTAAACCGTCAGGAAGCCACCTGAAAGCGTCAGGTAGTTCCAAAAAAGTGGAAGTGCTGAGTCATCGATATGATGGTGGTCGGGAACGCGCGGTCGCTTACTTACGTAGACGAGCCGCGCCTGAACGATTTCCAGTACGAGACCTATGGGCCGAACAACTTTCATCCTACTGACCAGGATTTTCTGGGCCTTCCTCATACCGGACCGCGACCGAGCGACTGTTCCTGTTAGCCCGCGAGGCATTTATGACACCATGAGACCTGCGCATCCGTGGAAATCACGCGTTTACTAACTAATCGCTCACCCCGGCAATCCTGGAGACCACCTTTCCTGGCAGTACGACCTCTCGTGGCCGTAGGCAAAGAGAAGTGCCGCTAGTGCCAACCGTCCGGATCAGGCAAGTAACGGTTTTGCCAGGCGCAAGCAGTCAAAATTCGTGTTCCAAAAGATGAACGTTGACATTCAACCATTAGGTTGACTATAGTCCACGGCGCCGTTGCGTTACGGGAGGTCTTATGAAGCTACTTTTGTGGATGGTACTGGCTGCGGCTCTCCTATATGCGGTTTTGAATGGGGCTGCGTCAGCCGGCACCATTGAACAGACCGTCCAATTCGAAGGGGTATTGCCGGAGACACTCTACAACGCCTATCTGTCGTCCAAAGAACACGCAGCTATGACTGCCGATGGGCGCAGAGCCGCGACCTTCTATCGCCCCTCCAAAGGCGATGTCGATCATGGCGAGGTGGGCGATGAACTCCGAGCCTTCGGCTCTTCGAAGCCCGGCGAAAAAGTTCAATATGGACTCACCGCGAAAGTTCTGAACCGCGTCCCAGCCAAGGTGATCGTCCTGTCCTGGAAGACCTTCGGATGGAACATGGCGTTAGACCGGAGCGACGTCACCGATCTCGAGTCGACGGTCGTTCTGACGTTTAGGAGGAACGCTGCCGGTACCGAGGTTCAGCTTGTTCAGGTCAATGTTCCCGACTACAAAGTAAAACTTCCGGCTACAGGCGAGGTCGGTCCGCTGAGCGCGATCGTCAATACTCACTGGAATCTGCTCTACTGGGATCCGATGAAAAAGTATTTCCAGAAAGCTTCTCACCGACCTGGTTAGCCACCTCGTGAGCCCGATGACCGACTTCATCACCGGCGCGGCGTTGACCATCGATGGTGGCACCAACAGCATGACGGATCGGATGCACTATGCACTCGATCCTGATATCGCCGAAGGAGCAACCATGTTTAAGGTATTAATCCACATAAACCTTTATATCGGGGTGACTCTTTAACCGCGAAAAGACCTTATATTCAAACCTTGAAAATCGAATTTGCATTCTTCCGCCCAGGCAAAGAGCGAGCCGAGTACGGGTTCGAGTTCGAGTTACTAGCGGTTTCCCCATGTTGGCGACCGAATCGTTATCCGAAGGCCCGATACGGCCGACGAGATTCACCCTAAAGAGGCCTTCAGGGTTAGAAGAACAGAGTGGTCTTTGAAGTCACCCATCTCAACATGAAATCCCTTTCTCATGCGACGGCTACTGTGGTGATGACCGTATCAGCGGGATTGTTGGAACGAAGCTGAAGCGATCTTTGTACCAATCCTGCCGAAGGCAATATCTACTTCATCCAATCAGGGAGCCCAACTTCATTACCTGCTATTGATAAATGCATAAGATAGTGATGACCCAACCGGCGGCTTCGCGATGTTTTGGAAAAAACGTAGAACTTCTCGTGGTGGAAAATGAACCAAATCTCTATTTCGCGTGCCCGTCCGGTCACCCGCCCGATCGTGGTCAGATGAAGCATTGTGTATCGGCCAGGCTCTCGAATGTTGCGGAACTCATAATGGCATTGCTGAGGATACCGCTCTGCCGGCGACGGGCAGGACCGCGTTAGCTGTCTCGCCTGCATTAAGTCTTGGTCTTTACAGTTCGGCCCCTGTGCCAAGCGGGTCCTCTCCCTGCGCCTTCTCCATATTTGGTCAGAAAGCCCACGCTCGCCAGTGCGCCCGAGGATTGAAGTCGAAACGGCCTACGAACTACTCAGGAACGACTTCGATTGGGTCCTTGTCCGCTCGTAGGCCGAAGAACCGCGGATGCCGCAGCCACTGTTCCGGCATCCACTCCAGGAATTCAACTGCTGCCACAAGACGCGGTGCGAGCCAGCCTGATACGTTATGGGGCACGTCGAAAGCGAGCTTTTCCCGGCTGCTGGCAGTACGCCTTCGCTCCTGTTAGGTCTCCCACGGCATACCATCACGAAAGAAAAGGAGCATCGCCATGGGCAGGCTCGACAACAAAGTCGCAGTAATCACTGGCGCCGCCAGCGGAATCGGCCGCGCCACCGCTATCCGCTTCGCCGCCGAGGGCGCGGCGGTGGTAGTTGCCGATCTGAACATCGACGGCGGCGAAGCGACAGTGCGTGAATGCCGCGAACAAGCAGGCCGTGCGGTCTTCCAAAAAACCGACGTCTCGGGCGAGGCCGATATCAAGAGCATGATCGCTCGCGCCGTCGCGGAGTTCGGTCGCCTCGACATTACCTTCAACAACGCCGGCTTCGTGGGCGCACTCGGTCCCCTCGAGGAAATCAGCGCGGAGAATTGGGACCGCACCCACACGGTTCTCCTGCGTGGTGTGTTCCTCGGCATCAAATATTCCATCCCCGAGATGCGCAACGCTGGTGGAGGCTCGATCATCTCGACTGCTTCCATTGCGGGGATGCGTGGCGGCCGCGGACCCACCGTCTACAGCGCTGCCAAAGCAGGCGTGATTAACCTCACCCATTGTGCCGCGGTCGAACTGGGCAAGGATCGCATCCGGGTCAACTGCATATGCCCGGGTGGCATCGTCACTCCGATCACCGGCGACCTGGCGTCGGAGCGCGAGCAAGCCCTCGCGCAGTCCCAGCCGATTCGCCGCGCCGGCCAACCGGACGATATCGCCGCCATGGCGTTGTTCCTGGCAAGCGACGAGTCCGAATGGGTGACGGGGACGGCGATGCTGGTCGACGGCGGGTTTATGGCGCGCGCGCATGCGTTGGGCAGCCGCTCGGCCGCCGATTTCTTGGCGCCCGGCTTCGCTGGCCCGTCCTTCCAATTGCGTCCCTCATAGACGTAGGGATGCCACCTCGGCGCGATGGAAGATTCTGCTCACGACCAAGCCCAGTCGCTTCCGAGTCCCGCCATCATGCTAGCGACCGGGCCGGAGGCCGTCGGGGTTGAAATACTCTCGGATGCCCGATGCCTCGCCATGGGCTGGGCTGTCTCGGTCGGCTAGCGCGCTCTTTGACACCCCGGTGAGCCGACTCAGCTCGTTAGCCTTCGTGTGCTGTCGCTGCGTGGGGTCAAAAAGGAGATTCACGTGGCCGATGGCGCAGAGTGCCGCGCCCGGCCAGAACCTTACCTGCCTCAAGCGGCGAAGGGTGCTTGCGCGCGAGCAATCACTTCGAACTGACTACGAACACGATCACCCGGGGCTTAGCACATCATCCAAAAGGGCGGGTGTGGTCGGAATGCGCTCAAGATGCGAATAGCGCAGACCACCGTGGTACTTCACAGCCATCGTGCGGTACTGGTCACCGCGCTTAATCAGCAATTGGATGGACACGGGCGATGCCTTCGCGTTCCTTGATCGCATCCTTGAGTCCCTCGGCGTCATAGCACAGCCGTTCACGGCGACGACCTCGCTTCCCACCGTCACACCGCGTGAAGGCCGGCCCGTCCCATATCACCTCCGTCCCCGATCGCATCCTTGTTGTCGCGCACGAGCCCCCGAGCGAATACGAAGGATCGGTGATCTTGCGGTTTTTCTTCGCAGCTGGGACCGTCCGTGGATCTGTAAGCCCCCAGTCTGGCAGAATAAAGCTGATGGAAGACGTCGAATTTAACTGACATCGCGTAATCAGTATCCGCTCAGAGTAGCGACACGCTCGCGATGGAAGGGCGGCGCGCCGAAATAGGATTCGTTGAAGCGCGCGCGCTTGAACCACAGGTGCATATCGTGGTCCCAAGTGAAGCCGATCCCGCCATGCATCAGCACCGCGCGATCCGCGCTACGCATGCAGACGTCGCACATCCGGGCCTTCACCATCGCCGCGGCACGCGGGGCGTCGTTGGACAGCACGTCCTGAGCGTGCGCGGCGTACCATAGCAACGAACGGGCGGGCTCCAAGTCGGCGACAATCTCGGCCGCCGCGTGCTGCAGGGCTTGGTACGAACCGATCGGCTTGCCGAATTGTTCTCGCACCTTCGAGTATTCTACCGCCATCTCGAGCGCGCGCTCTGTTCCGCCGAGCGAATCCGCCGCTATCGCGACGGCGGCAATGTCGACCAAACGATCATAGAGTTTGGGGCCACCGCTGAGCGCCGCTTGTGCAGGAACTACAACCCCATCGAGTTCCACTGCGGAAATCCGCCGGGTCATGTCGAGATTGTTGAGGTGGCGGATGTGAAAACCCGAAGTGTCGGGTTCGACCAGAAACAGAGCGATATCGTGAGCGCCCGGACCGGTGCGCGCCACCACTATCACGAAGTCTGCTACATGGGCGTACGGGACGAACATCTTCGCGCCGTTCAATACCCATCCGTTTCCGCTTTTCCGCGCTGTGGTCGAGAGGTCGGCGGGATTGATGCTGTCGTTTGCTTCGACGACCGCGACCGTCCCAATCGCCCGCCCTTCGGCCAGCGGTCCAAGCCAGCGATCGTTGACATCCTCGGACCCGCCCCCAGCAAGCGCCGAAGCCGCAAGCACGGACGAAAACAGGAACGGTCCGGGCAGCGCCGCGTAGCCGCATTCCTCCAGCAGCACGCTCATGTCGAGCATCCCGAGTCCGGCGCCGCCGAATTTCTCCGGTACGATCAGGCCGTTCCAGCCGAGGTTGGCGATCTGCTGATAGAGGTCACGCGGCATCCCGACGTCATCGGCCATGACCGCTCGCACGCGCGTCGTCGGACATTCCCTGGAAAGGAAATTACGCGCGCTGTCCTTGAGTTGTTGCTGTTCTTCGGTCAGTCCGAAATCCATCTACGATTGCCTATGGCCCTATTCTTCGCGATGAACCTCAGCGCCCCTTGGGCATCCTGAGGCCGCGTTCAGCGATGATGTTCTTCTGGATATGCGAGGTGCCGCCGCCGATTACTAGACCTAGCGAGAACATCCATTCATAAGGCCAGAAGCCGCGATCCAGTGCGGATTCCTCTCCGCGCGCCAACATCGAATAGTCGCCCATCACTTCCATCGCGGCAGTTGAGAGATCATGGTTGAGTTCGGTGCCGACCAGCTTGTTGACCATCGCCGCGATTCCCGGTTTACGCTCGTGAATCGAGTCTGTGAGCTGACGCAGCATGTGGTATTTCATCGACTCGACGCGGATTTCGAGGTCGGCGAGGCGCTGGCGGAAGACCGGATCCTTCGTCATCGGTTTGCCGTTGCGAACGACCGAACCGGCCAGAACCTTGAGCCGGTTGAACAGCATCTGCGTGGTGACGGTCGACCCAAGCGCATTGCGCTCGTGAAAGAGCGTCGTGTTGGCTACCATCCAACCTTCGTTGACCTTGCCTACGAGGTTTTCACGCGGAACCCGCACGTTGTCGAAGAATACCTCGTTGAAGCCGCGGTCGCCGGTCATCTGCACGAGCGGACGCACGGTGATTCCAGGCGTTTTCATGTCGATGAGGATGTACGAAATGCCGCGATGCTTCGGCGCCTGCGGATCGGTGCGCACAAGGCAGAACATCCGGTCGGAGTAGTGCGCGCGTGAGGTCCAGATCTTCTGACCGTTGACGACGAATTCGTCGCCGACGATTTCCGCGCGCGTACGCAGCGAAGCGAGGTCGGAGCCCGAGCCGGGCTCGGAATAACCCTGACACCAAATCTCCTCGGCGCTCAGAATTTTCGGCAGGTAGCGGCGCTTCTGTTCCTCGTTGCCCCACGTGATCAACGTCGGCCCAAGCAAAGAGATACCACCACCGATCGGTCCGGGCGCGCGCGTCCGCACCATCTCCTCGTTGACGATCGCCTGCCGTACCGGATCCATCGCCTGCCCGCCGTATTCCTTGGGCCACGAAAGGGCGAGGTAACCCGCTTCGTGCATGCGGCGATGCCAACCCTTGATCTTTTCAAGCGTGCTCTTATCGGCATGCGCGCGGTTATCCGCTCCGCGAAGTCCGCTCTTCGGAAGGGTTCTTCGAGCCACATGCGAACTTCTTTGCGGAAGCTCTCTTCTTCGCGAGTGTAATTCAGGTCCATGTTGCGACCATTTCGCCGGCTCTTCTGCAGGCGCGCTCTATCGGCATCGCTCCAGCATACTCAAAATCAACTGTGGCTACCAAAGCATGCAGCCATTATGGCGGCTCGTCGACAGCTGTGCTCCTCAAAATTTCCGGCCGCGCTACATCCCTGACCGAGATCGCAAGACGTCGAGTCTTCAGTTTTCGCGGTTCTCTTCTTCTCTGCGCGAAAAACGGAATTTCTCGCAGCGAGTCTCCTTAGAACTTCTTGACGCTTTGCATGGCTTACTGACCGTTCAGGTAGTCGCCCGACAGTTCGAACTCCGGCGGTCAGTCGGGGTTGTGGGCTATCCTCTGAAGAATCGCTCGAAATTCCCACGGCGCCTGCATTTCGGTATCGAAACTTGGGAATCCAACCCCTAGCTTTGCCCTTTCGCTGGCTCATGCCGGCCTCACGCCATGCGGCCGTCTGAGCGACCGAGGGTCGCGACTTCAAATCGTGTTTGGTAAGCCGAGTCAGTCTGACCGCGGAGAAAAAAATGGGCAGATTGGACACGAAAATTGCGGTCATTACCGGCGCGGCAAGTGGAATCGGAGGCGCTACCGTGCTCAGATTCGCGGGCGAAGGTGCATCGGTGGTTATCGCCGATCTGAATCGCAATGGCGGCGAAGCGGCTGTGCGCGGTTGCAGGGAGAACGCGGGCAACGCAGTGTTCCAGCTCACCGATGCCTCCAGCGAAAAAAGACATCAAGTGGGCAATCAACCGGGCCATCAAAGAGTTCGGCCGTCTTGACGTCGTCTACAACAACGCCGGACTAGGCGGTACGGTCGGACCGCTCGAGAAGAAGGTGGAAGAAGACTTCGACGAGAGCGTTATCGACGGCTACAGTTTGAGCCAAATGCTCGTTTTTTCGCGCAGCTAATTGAGAGAATTTCGAAAACTGAAGATTTGCTGTTGGACCGAACTGGATTCGAACTATCGAGCGACTTTGCAAACGGTCAGCAAGTCATTTGAAAGCATCCAAGAGTACAAGATTGGGTGCCATAGCGGAATGGCTGGCAAGAATCACGAGAGCTGCCCTAACTGGCCCGCGCGCTAGCGTTCAGCCGAATCGACGATGGCGTTTAGCAATCAAAAAGCAAACTCTTTCAGGGTTCCGGGTAGATGCAATGGCCTGCTCTTACGATGGCGAGGACTCACCGATAGCTATTTTTCTCTGGGGTGCGCCACGGATCCATAGTGAGCTTCTGATGCTTTGGTTTTAGCGTCTCCCAAGCCCCGTGTCGCGCTAAATGCCCTTAGCAGGCAGACGGCCAACACAGTCGTGGCGAACTTTTCTTCGCAATCAAGTCCGTGCGTTCCGCCAGTATTGCTAGGAGCCGTCGCGGGGATCCGCGCGCCCGCATGTTCGGTCCTATTGGGCCAAGCTCATGCAATTTACGGCCGCACAGATTGATTGCGGCGGTCGGTGTCGAGCTCGGGCGCGGCCTTGGCTACCAACACCCTGCCCGGAACGCTCGAAGAGTCAGTCTGCGGTCCGCCCAGCGCGAGTGAGCCGCGATGCACCGAGTGCCTCGAGTCGTCGCAGTATTTGGTAGTCTCCATCAAGCGCGTAGCAATCGTCTGTCGATCGCCGTTGCGGCGCGAAGCCCACCGTCTGACGCTCCGGCCTCATCAAGACCGCGATCAACGCGCGAATCAGGATCCTTGCTCTTTGCGTGGATCGGGTTTTGAGAAGCCACAGGTATCTTCAGCAATGCCATTACTAGTTCCGCAACTTTCGAGAGCCTGGCGGATAAGCAGTTGCTTCAGCTGACCACGATCGGTCGGGCGGCTAGACGGCGACGCGAAATAGAGATTTGGTTCATCCGTCGGAGGCCCACCCCCTGAGCCTCTAATTATTTTGATGAGACGTGAAAGAACCTCGTTGATGCCCAGTCCGGATTCGGTTCACAATCTACGAAGCGATCGGCGGTGTTGTCGACGAAGAATTCTGCCGTGTGGAAAGCGTCCAATGCTCGTTGTCGGTGCTTTCGATCCGCTTTAGTGTCGCTTCCATTAGCTTTGTAGCCTCCCGTCCCGCGTACTGCCCAAGCGCGGGCGCTCAGATAAAGGCCTGACGCTCTTCCGTCAAGGACATTGCGTATCCGGGTGCAGGCCCTGACCTGCATCAGCTAAATCCAATAAAATCGTTCAAACCCTACTGTCGAGGTTCGGCCGGCTTCGCCCGGACAGGACGGAACGAAACAACTACTCCTCTGCGCCGGATTGCGTTCGGCTGTTGGCCGATTTGCATTCCGGGCACGCTCCGGAAGATTTGTTGAAGTAACCAGCGCTGCTCAACTGATCCGATTCTGCTGACCCTACTCAGACAATCATCGCACAGCGGACCGTGAAAGGGCTTCGTAGTGCTCTTGCCCCGGGTGTCAAGGGTACGCAACCCTACCCGGATCTTCACATCCGGTCTCTCCCTGCTACAATAAACGCACACGCCCATGACTTTGGACACTCCCATGAACTTTTGGTTGTGCCGCTTGAGGGGTTCGGTGGATCGTTACTTTCCCTAACTCAAAAACATCGAAATGTCGAGGAAGCAGATCTACAACAAGCGTCACTCCTCGCGGATTAGCGTTAGCGGCACGGTGATCGTTTGCTGTCCATTAGCCGACGCCACTCCGCGCCATTGCGTACGGGCAGAGGTTTTCGTGACGATCCCAGCAAACTGAACCCAAAAAAATCAGTTTGACGGAGTGAAAGAGGCGCATCGTCCTGTCCCCCCGTCTGATTTTCGTTGCGTCTCGCAACCCAACGATATCAAAGGGGTTCTTCAGGACGATGCTCTCCCTTCACTCACTAAGCTGATTCTTTTGGGTTTAATGCTGGAAGCGGCTGGTTCGGAAAGGCCTCAAGATGGTCGCGCAGGACTCGAGAAGATTACTCAAAGGAACAGTGAGAGCGCGAATATCCCTGAAGCGAACAGCTTGGCAGTTCGTGCCGTTGAGTGCTATTCTTTAATTCGAGCCAACTCCTGAGGGTCTAAATCCGTTACCGCGACGCTCACGTTGCAGAAATCGCGCGTGTAGTAGAAGTGCCGCG
>WNFT01005031.1_pt1 | contig 11548 bp, 10 predicted proteins | sample 5400191 | NCBI WGS metagenome assembly WNFT01 (sample SAMN13153359, study PRJNA577476) | soil metagenome | isolation source: 80 cm saprolite under Madrone tree | place: USA:California | collected 2016-06-14
CCGCCGCTCGAATCGGAACCCGCTATCGTCAACACCACTGGCTGAGTCATCGGCATATCGTCGCAATCGCCCCACCTGTCCCGATGCTAAGCGGATGGAGGCATCCTGTACAGCGTTAGTCTCGAAGCCAACCGCGGGCCCGATCCTTGACCGGAGCGCCCCTCCTGCTGGATAATAGTTACTGTCATCTGATTAATGAAACTACGAATCGTAGAGAAGGAGCCCCCGCTCCCGCTCAGGAACCAAAGCAATGAAGGCCGTCACGCTCAAAGAAATTCTGCCGTTCGAGCAGTACGAGATTTTGCGGCCGCGACTTCGTGCACTGTTTATCGCCGAAAGGGAGCGCCGCCGTCTTGCTGTGGATGAGCATCTGACGCTGTTGTTCGAAAATGGCCGCACGGTCCGGTACCAGATCGAGGAGATGTTGCGCACCTAGCGGATTACGGCCGAGGACGCGATTCGCCATGAGATCGACACCTATAACGAGTTGCTGCCGCGCCCGGGCGAACTGACCGCGACGATGCTTATCGAGTACCCCGACACAGGTGAGCGCGACGTGATGTTGCGCAGGCTCAACGCCGCCTCTTCATTGGTGGCTCTTTTGATCGAGCGCCAATCGGGTCAGCGAAAGTGCCAAAATGATTCGATGGTGCCGCCCGAAAATTGACACAGCGTCAAGGCCCGAGATGAACTTCGGCGGTCGCGGCGCGGGCCTCCAGACCGCATCGAGGTCGCCCAATGCCGCCGAATCCGTCAAATCTGACTGCTAGTAGGCGAAATTGTTCTCATATGAAGCGGCTCCCGCGCGCTTGGTTGTATGGCCAAGTCCTTGCTTGGATGCGTTTCCTTGACACCGCGCATGACGCGGTGCAACCCTCGATAACTCGACATGCGAGGCAACGACGTGGATTGGTATCTGGTCCGCACCAAGCCGGGCAAAGAGCGATGGGTGCGCGATCAACTCGGGTTGATCCTGCCCGAGGTGTTCCTTCCTCTGCTCGAGGCGAGGACGCCGCGATGGGGGAAGCTCGCGTGGTCGATCACACCGCTCTTTCCGTGCTATCTGTTCGCCCGTTTCGACGTTAACGAAAGATACTTCGAGGTAAGGTACCTGCCCGGTATTCAGGGAATTGTCTCGGCAGGCAGCGACCCGTTGGCGGTGCCGGACGCCGTGATTGATGCGATACGCAGTCGCGGCGTCAATGGTATCGTAAAGATCGAGGAAAAATCCCTCGATAGCGGGGAAAGGGTGCGGGTAGTCGAAGGCCCGTTCCGCGGCTTCGAGGCGATTTTCGAGCGCTACCTGTCAGGGGCCGAACGCGTCGCCATTTTGCTCAGCACGATAGAGGCAAGTGGCTTGCGCGTGGTCCTGCCGGCATCGGCGGTCACCAAGTGCTCCTAAACCCTGTCGGCCCGCGGTGACCTCGGCCGCGTTTCACAACTCTCCGACATTTACCAGGGCGCCCAGGGCGCGCGCCAACGGCTGTCCGTTCTCTGCATCACATCCTTGACGCTGATGGATTAGCATGTTAAAAGTGGTCTTGCGGCTTCTAAACAATCCAGGACATAAGCGCGAGCTAGGCTGCGTAGCGCTGTTGATCGCAGAAGTCGGCCGGCTTCGTAGTCAGAACTTGCCCTCTCAGCCTGCCCTGTAGGGTCCGGCGGACGCTTGCCAGTTCGTCCCGTCGGACACAGCTCTTCCGCCCGAATCCCCGCAGCGACCGTTTTTCGGGCGCCGCTCCAGCGTGCGCGACGGCCGAACAAGGATCATTGCGTGTGTTCGGTTTTCAACAAGATAGCCCGTGATTGACGTAATGTTATCGGGCGAACGCCGGCGAGCCTGTGTATTGTCGCCTGCATACGCCGAGGCATTCGTGTGGTGAGTCGATCACCATCCCACTTCGGTGGGGTCGCGCGGCACGGAACCGAGTAAGGCCGGCGTCGAAGGCGGGAACCATGGGAAATCAAACCAAAGTGTTGGTTACCGGTGCGGGCGGCTTCATCGGACATCACTTGGTCAGTTATCTGAAGAGTTTAGGCTATTGGATAAGGGGAGCCGATGCGAAAGCGCCCGAATTCTGCGCCAACGCTGCCGATGAATTCAAACTCGTAGACTTAAGGCGCTGGGAGGATTGCCTGGCCGCGGCCACCGGTATCGACGAGGTGTACGCGCTTGCCGCGGACATGGGAGGAATGGGCTTCATCTCGGCGCATCACGCGCAAATCCTCTACAACAATTCGATCATCAACTTGCACACGCTCGAAGCGGCGCGGCAAAGCGGCGTCAAGCGTTATCTCTACACTTCTTCGGCGTGCGTATATCCGGAATATCGCCAAACCATGACCGACGTGACTCCGTTGAAGGAGGAAGACGCGTACCCGGCACAACCGCAGGATGCCTACGGATGGGAGAAGCTCGTGACCGAGCGGTTATGCATGCACTATCGGGACGATTACGGTATGGAGACGCGGACGGTACGTTTCCATAATATTTTTGGCCCGCTCGGAACTTATGACGGTGGCCGCGAGAAGGCGCCTGCTGCAATGTGCCGCAAGGTCGCGATCGCGAAACTCACCGGCAGTCCGGAAATCGAAATATGGGGTGACGGCAAGCAGACCCGTTCGTTCTGCTATATCGACGACTGTGTGACGGGACTGCACAAGCTGATGAGGTCACAGTATAGCGAGCCACTCAACCTCGGGCAGGACCGGCTCATCACCATCGATGAACTCGCCGATATGGTCGCCGCAATCGCCGGCGTCCGCATTGCGAAAAGCCACGTGTCTGGGCCGCAAGGCGTGCGGGGGCGTAATTCCGATAACACGCGGCTGCGCGCTGTGCTCAACTGGGAGCCGCAGATTTCTCTGGAAGAGGGGCTACAAACGACCTATGCCTGGATCGAGGAGAGGGTCCGGGTAAGCCTCGCCCAGCGATCGGCGGCTTCGGCATAACGGCCAGCATCTCGCCCAATTTCACAGAGAGAATCCGCAGGCCAGGAAGACCGCCGGCGACGATACTTGCAGCGGACGCGAGTCTGAGCGAGGATTAGACGCCTTGGGCGTCTTTCTTAATGACGATGCAGTCTCTAATGCTCGTGTTGGTGCCCGTGCTGTCGTTCACGATAGCGGCGTCGAGCCTCCCGCTGGTCAAACGGCTTGCGCTGCGTGGCGGCGTCACCGCAACTCCTTATAGTGATTCAGATCGCGGCGAATCATCCCCGCTTTGGGGCGGCGTTTCGATTGTCGCGGCGATTTTGATCTCATCGTTGATCGCTGGCGCACTGCCCGGCTGGATGCTCGGCGGCACACTCGGACTATTCGTGCTCGGATTGATCGACGACGCAATGGTGCTGACGCCGCTGCGGAAGTTTCTGATGCAGGCCGTAGTGGTGCTGTTTGTGGTGGCGGTCGGACCGCGCTTCGGACTTGCTCCATGGCCGTTGCTGGACGCATCGCTCGCTGCCTTCTGGCTGCTATCGACGGTCAACTCATTCAATCTAATCGACGGGCTGGACGGGCTTGCGGCCGGCGTCGGCATCGCGGCCGCGGCCGCTATTACGCTGATCGGCGTGACGCATGGCGACGCGGCAATGACCTTCCAGGGCCTCGCGATCGGCGGCGCGCTCGCCGGTTTCATGCTCTTCAACCTCCACCCGGCGTCTATCTTCATGGGCGACTGCGGTGCGCTTGCGCTCGGCCTGTTGCTAGGCGCAATTGCGTTGCGTGCCGGCGGGCTCGCCGCGCTTCAGTCGCGGCCATCGCGCTACGTCGTGCCGATCCTGATTATGCTGGTGCCTTTGCTCGACATCGCGATTGTAAGCGTCAGCCGGATGGCGACGGGGGCGCCGATTTCGCGCCGCGGGCTCGACCACTCGCATCATCGCCTGCTCCTGCTTGGCCTCTCGGAGCGCCGCGCCGTGGCGGTATGTTGGGGTGTCGCGACGCTGTCCGCGGTCAGTGCAGTAGTGCTCGCGACCATGCCGCACTTCTACGTCGTCGCGACCCTGCCATTCATAGCTCTCGCCGCCGGCCTGATCGCGCTTTTCATGATTGACCTGACGTTCGATTCCAACGCGCCCGGAATTGCTCATGAAAATCTTCGTGGCCCGGCGCGCTTCATCCTCACGTTTGCCTACAAGCGCCGCATGGCCGAGGCAGCGCTCGACTTCGCGCTGATTTTGGCTGCGTACTTCGGGGCCTTCCTTATCCGGCTCGATTTCAAAATGGACAATGTGCTCGTAGCGCAGATGGTCACGAGCGCTCCCTGGGTTCTGGTGGCGTCGTACGTCGCATTCCTCGCGGCCGGAGTTTACCGCGGAATGTGGCGCTACGCGGGATTTGCCGACATGCTGCGCTTCGCCAACGGCTCTCTGCTGGCCGGAATCCTGGTGCTCGTGGAGTCGCTTTTCACGCTAACGCTGCTCTCGGGCACGATCGAGGTCCTGTTCGTTATTCTGCTTTTCAATCTGCTGGTCGGAAGCCGGCTCTCATTCAGGGCGCTGCGTAAGGGTATCGCCCTGCTGGCGCCGGCGAGCGAGCGGGTGCTCATCGTGGGAATTGGTGAATTGGGCGAGGCGGCTGCTCGCTATATAACCTCACGGTGCAGCCGGAGCCTGAGACTGGTCGGATTCGCGGATGACGACGGTTTCAAGCTGGGCAAGCTCGTCCATGGCCGCTCGGTGTTGGGGTCGCTCGACGATCTTGAAAAAATCCACGCGGCCAGCCAGTTCAATCAGGTTTTGGTTGCGGCCGAAGCGCTCGCGCCGGAACGGATGAGACTCGTCCTGAGTTTCGCGAACCTCCATCATGTGGCCGTCCGCAAATTCTCGATCAAGCTCAGTGAAGTCGAGCTTGCTAACGACTCGGCCGGTGCGAACGGAACGGCGGGGCCGATCGCGCGGGGAACCTCAGCCCCTGGGGTGCTAACGTAGTTAAGCCACTGAGGGCAGGCAGTTAAGAGTAAATAGACGCCCAAAAAGCGACGGACGTGAAGCCCCGACCTCGGTTACCGTGGAAATTGATTGTGTTCGGAAGTCGGCTGCGCAATCGCATCCGATATATCCTGAATATCCCGCGCGTGTTCCGCAATTGGTGGGCGTGGCCCCTGCCGAAACTCGGATTTAATGTAGTTCTCCAACTCCGAAATGGACTCCGGTTTTCCGTGCGCGGCGGCACCAACGACCTGGCTGTCCTGAATGAAGCCGCAATCCTTAATCCGTATCTGGGATCGGGACATATCGAATTACGGCAAGATGCGGTCGTGATGGATATAGGAGCCAACATGGGCGACTTCACCGTCATGGCAGCCTCTCTGTGTCCGCTGGGACGCGTGTACGCGGTCGAACCCATTAGTGAGTACATTCCAGCGCTTGAGATCAACAAGACCCTCAACCTGCTATCCAACATCGAAATCATCCAGGTCGCTCTTGGCGATCATGAAGGCGAAATCAGGCTATCTGTCGCGGGAGGCCAATCGAGCACTCATTTCGGTAGTGCAACCAATACAGAAACCGCGAGGCTCACCACTCTACCGCAATTGATGCGAGACTGGGGGATCGAAAGGATCGATCTTTTGAAGATGGATTGCGAAGGTGCGGAATGGGAAATCTTACCAGCCGCGCGTGAAGTGCTGCCCCGCGTCAGGCAAATTTGCATGGAGTTCCACCCCGCTCGCGGCTGGACTGCTGAAAAGCTCGCGGCATTGCTGCGTGAAAGCGGATATGAAGTATGGTACACGGAGGCTCCTTGGAATGGTTCGCTGTGGGCGCGTCGTCCTGAGCCGGCAAATTAAGCCATTCGTTCCCTGGAATTCAGATCACTCCGGTTCGAATTAAGACAGTACCGCTCCAGGGAAGGTCGTAGCCCGAGGTTAGACGCTCGGATAGTATCTGCTGAGCTTGAGGCAATGTGCCTTGCGGCTTGAGGGGAGGGACGGCTGCGGCCGTGCTAATCATTAACGATGAGCAGAGCAAGAGAGCCGGTGCGGATCGTACCCAAGGGATGGGGCCGCGAGGTGTGGATCGCGAACGGCGATCTTTATTGCGGCAAGATTCTCGAAATCCGCAAGGGCAAACGATCTTCTCTCCATTACCACAAGCTCAAGACCGAGTCGTTCTACTTGCGTTCAGGCCGGCTCAAGTTGCGCATCAAGGAATCGCCCGATGCGACCGAAATCGAGGAGTTAATCCTCGAAGCGGGCCAGTGCATGGACATACCGACCGGGACGGTTCATCAACTCGAGGCGCTCGAGGACGTTGAGCTCTACGAGTTTTCAACGCAGCATTTTGATAGCGACTCGCACCGGCTGCTGCCGGGTGACTGAGAGGGTGCCGCGTGACCGCTGAGACCGGGCGTAATTCGCACAAAACTCCATGACGAGGCCCCAGTTGCGAACGGAGACGATGGTAGCGTAGAGGCAAGCTGTTCGAATGGCAAAAGTAGCGCTGATAACCGGAGTCACCGGGCAGGACGGCTCGTACCTCGCGGAATTACTGCTGCGCAAGGGCTACGAGGTACACGGAGTGGTCCGCCGTACTTCGAGTTTCGCCACCGGACGCATCGACCATCTGCGCAAGGGGTTCAGCGCGAGCGCCTCGCCGCTGCAACTCCATTACGGCGACCTTGGTGACGCTACAGGTCTGCGGCGCATCATCGAGCAGACCCGCCCCGACGAAGTTTACAATCTGGCTGCCCAGTCCCATGTTCGCATCTCGTTTGACCAGCCCGAGTATACGGCCGACGTCGTCGGTCTCGGCGCGCTGCGGCTGCTCGAAACGATTCGCGACCACAACAAGCGCCACAACCGTTCGGTGCGGTACTATCAGGCGGGCTCGTCCGAGATGTTCGGCAAGGCGGCCGAAGTTCCGCAGCGCGAGACCACGCCGTTTCATCCCCGCAGTCCCTACGCCTGTGCCAAGTGCTACGCGCACTGGCAGACCGTGAACTACCGCGAGGCCTACGAGCTCTTCGCCACCAACGGGATTCTCTTCAACCACGAATCGCCCCGGAGGGGCGAAAACTTCGTCACGCGCAAGATCACGCGCAGCGCAACCCGCATCAAGCTCGGAATGCAGGAGCAACTCGGGTTAGGTAATCTCGACGCGCACCGCGACTGGGGCTTTGCCGGCGATTACGTCGAGGCGATGTGGCTGATGATGCAGCAGGATAAGCCCGACGACTACGTCATCGCGACGGGTGAAAGCCACTCGGTGCAGGAATTCCTGGAACTGGTATTTGAACGTCTCAAGCTCGACTGGCGCAAGCACGTCGTCAGCGATCCCCGTTATCTGAGGCCTTCCGAGGTGGACGTTTTGATTGGCGATTACAGCAAAGCCCGCCGCATCCTCAATTGGGAGCCCAAGGTGAAGTTCCCGGAACTGGTCGAGTTGATGGTCAACGCGGACATGGAGCTGGCGGAGCGCGAACGGAGAAGCTTGGGCAGGTAGGTTTAGCGAAAATTGGTGGTAAGGCACGCGGCGGTAGCCATGGTGGTTACCGCCGCGTGTTTTTTACTAAAGAATCCAAAGTCTACTGCGGTGGTTGACCCCCGCCGCTGCCAGTCCGGTGCAGGAGAAAATGTAGCAACGACAGGTAGTTATCGCCGCCCGACCAGTTGTGCGAGTCCATCGCCAAGAAGGTTAAAACCCAGCACCGAAAGCCCGATCGCGACGCCGGGCGCCGTCGTCAGATGCGGCGCGACGAGCAGGAAAGCGCGGCCCGCGTCCAGCATATTGCCCCAACTCGGCGCAGGCGGCAGCGCGCCTAACCCGAGGAACGAAAGCGCCGCTTCAGCGACAATGATTCCGCCGATGCCGAACGTCGCCTGCACCGCGACTGGTCCCGCCAGCCCCGGCAGCAGGTGGCGAAACAGCAGGCGCGGCGGGCTGGCTCCGAGCGCGCGAGCCGCTTCGACGTACTCGCGCTCGCGAAGCGAGAGCACCTCCCCTCGTACCAGCCGCGCGAAGCCGGTCCATCCCATCGCGGTCAACGCGATAACGAGATCCGTGAGTCCCGGCCCGAGGATGGCGGCGAGCGCAATTGCCAGCAAAAAGCCGGGGAAGGCGAGCACGATATCGACGCCGCGCATCACGAGATTGTCGATACGGCCTCCTGCGAGTGCGGCCGCCCCGCCGATGATACTGCCGACGGCGAGCGACAACGCGACGACTACGGTTGACACGCCCAGCGAAAGCCTCGCGCCCCACAGGACTCGCGCGAGCATGTCGCGCCCGAGCGAGTCGCATCCGAGCCAATGACGCGCGCTTGGCCCCGCCAGCGACAGGCCGAGATTGATTGAGAGCGGGTCGACGCGGATGGCGAGCGGGCCGAAGGCTGCGGCGATCATCAGCAGCGTTATGATGAGGCCGCCTGCGAGTAACGAAGGGTTACGCATCATCAGGAGCCCAACCTGATACGCGGGTCAACGACGCTGTAGACGAGGTCGGTGAGCATATTCACGATGACGTAACTCAGCGCAAAGACCAGGACACAGCCTTCAACCAGCGGATAATCACGAGAGTTGATCGCCGTGATCATCAGGCGGCCCAGCCCCGGCCATGAAAAAATCATTTCGACGACGATCGAGCCCGTGAGCAGTGCGCCCGCCTGCAAGCCCAGCAGAGTAACAACAGGAGTGAGCGCGTTACGCAGTCCGTGATGGAGCACGGCGGCGGCGCGGCTGAGTCCCTTGCTGCGCGCGGTCCGCATGTAGTCAGTTTCGAGCACCTGGACGAGGCTCTGCCGCAGCATCCGCGCAATGATTGCAGCCAGCGCCGTGCCGAGCGTGACCGCGGGCAAGACGAGATGCGACAGCCCGCCGCGTCCCGTAAGCGGTAACCATCCGAGGTCGAGCGAAAAAACGATCATCAGGAGCGGGCCGAGGTACAGATGTGGTACCGAGATGCCGAGTATCGCGAAGCCCATCGCACCCAGGTCGGCGGCGCCACCGGGATTTGCCCCGGCGATCATTCCCAGGGGAAGCGCGAGTAGGATCGCGACGAAAAGGCCGGCGAACGCGAGCTCGAGCGTGGCGGGAAAGCGCTCGCGGATGAGCCGCGCGACCGGCTCATGCTGTGAGATCGATTCACCGAAGTCGCCGCGGACGATGCCGGAGAGGAAGTACAGATATTGCTGCCAGAGCGGAAGGTCGAGCTTCAATTCATGGCGCATCTGCGCGACGTCGGCGGGCGCGGCGAAATCGCCCAGCATCGCAAGCACCGGGTCGCCCGGCACGAGATGGATAAGCGCGAAGGTCAGGGTTGCGACGCCGAGTGCGACCGGGATGAGCGCGACAATACGGCGGCCGATGTACTTGAGCACGCTAACGAATCGCGCCCGGTGTGAGCGTGATGGTTGAGAACGAGACGAGGCTGCCGTTGGGATACGGCTGAAAGCCGGACAGCCGGCGGTTCATCACGGCGAGATTGTCGACCCACCATAGCGATACGTACGGCAGGTCCTCGGCGGCCAACTTTTGCACCTCGCTGTAGATGCGCCGGCGCGCATCGGGTTCGAAGGTGACATCGCCGGCTTCGAGCAAGCGGTCCATCTGTGGATTCGAATAGCCGCCGCGATTCGATCCGCCGCGCGCCGGCGTCATCTTCGAGTCGAAGATCATGTAGTACTGGTGCGGGTCGTTGATTCCAACCCATTGGCTCGACGCGAGATCGAAGTTGCCGTTGCTGAAATCGCTGTAGAACGTACCCCATTCGTTGGTGTGGATAGCGAGCGTGATACCGGCTTTTTTCAACATCGCCTGCAGCACTTCGCCGCGATTCCGGCCTTCGGGCGTGGTGTTGTAGACGAACGTGAGGCGGCGGTCGCCCGGAGCATAGCCGGCGTCTTCGAGCAGGCGGCGGGCGGCGGCGGGATCGTATGGATAGCGCATGACGCCGCTCTCGTGCGCCCAGTTCTCCGGCGCGAGCATCCCGGTCGCAGGCCGGGCGATGCCGCGCAGGACAGTGTTGACGATCTGCTCGCGGTCGATTGCATAAGAAATCGCGCGGCGCACGCGAAGGTCACGCAGGCGCGGGTCGCGAAAGTTGAAGATGAGGTATTGATAGGTGGTGCCGGGTGATTTGACGACGCGCAGATTGGGTTGCGCCGCCAGATAGGGAATCAGTTTGGGTTGGACCGCGTCATTTTCAGCGAAATCGCAGACGCCCTCGGTCATCTCGAGCGCGCGAACGGTCGCATCGGGCACGATCTTAAAGACAATGCCGCGTGCCGCGGCGGATGGCGCGGGCCGGTGCGAGTTGCGCGCGAGCACGACGAGTTCGTCGCGTACGAAACGCTCGAGTTTGAACGGACCGGTGCCCAGCGCCGACGCAATGACACCCTTACCGGGAGACGACGAGCCGTATGGAACTATTCCGAACGTCGCCATCTCGAGCGCCGACGCAAACGGCCTCCGCGTCGTCATCGCAAGTGTATAGTCGTCAAGCACGTGCATCGACGCCATCTCGCTGAGGCTCGCACGCTTGAGCGAGAGCGACGCGGGATCGACCACCGAGTCATAAGTGTACTTGACGTCGCGCGCGGTGAGTTCGCGGCCGTCGCTGAAGCGGACGCCGTGGCGCAGGTGAAAGATGAGCGCGGCCGGCGAAGGGCGCTCGACGCTCTCGGCAAGGTCGTTGACGTAGCTGCCGTTGCTGTCGACGCGGACCATTGCGTCGTAGATGAGTTCGTCGAGGCGCGTGGAAATCGCGTCGCTTGCGAAGCGCGGATCGAGCGAGGTCGGCGACGTCGCGATATCGACGTGGAGGAAATCAGGGCCAGCTAGCGGCGCGGGCTTCGCGCATGCGGCGAAGGCGACCGCGCAAGCTATCGCAACGGCAAATGCCGCTGCGCGTGCGCAAGCCGCATCGCGCCCGCCTCGCACCTCCGTATCCATCCACCTGCTTGGGCTCATCCGCAACATGGCGAATAATAGCAGAAGGCGGGACTATCGCGGGAGTTTCGGGACTTATGCGGACGGAGCATCAATGATGGGTGCGCGCTTTTTCGATGGTTGCCCGCCATCGGACACAAGCCAAAGGGAGGATGCGCGATGGCCGGTGAATGGCGCTCGAAGGTGACACTCCGGCAGGGTGATCTGGCCGAGGCGCGGGTCGACGCGATCGTCAACGCCGCGAACAACGACCTGATGTTGGGAGGCGGCGTGGCCGGCGCGATTCGCACGAAGGGCGGTCCGAGTATCCAGGAGGAATGCAACCGGATTGGACCGATCCGGATTGGCGAGGCAGCGATAACCGGCGGCGGCAAGCTTGCGGCGCGTCATGTGATTCATGCGGCGAGCATGCGGCTCGGAGGGCTAACGTCTGAGCAGGGGCTGCGCGAGTCGACGCGCAATTCGCTGCTGCGGGCGAAGGAGAAGGGGCTCGAATCGATCGCGTTTCCCGCGATTGGCACCGGAATCGCCGGTTTTCCGATGGACCGCTGCGCGGAGGTGATGCTCGAAGAGATTCGCGAACACTTGAGCGGGACGACATCGATTAAGCGGGTAGAGATGGTGCTGTTCGACCGGCGGTCGCTGGATGTGTTCGAAAAG
>WNFT01005032.1_pt1 | contig 11548 bp, 6 predicted proteins | sample 5400191 | NCBI WGS metagenome assembly WNFT01 (sample SAMN13153359, study PRJNA577476) | soil metagenome | isolation source: 80 cm saprolite under Madrone tree | place: USA:California | collected 2016-06-14
CGGCAGAGGCGACGAGCCGGCGGACCGCCTCGACCGCATCAGGCGATTTGAGGTCGAGCGCGATGCTCTTCTTGCCGGCGTTGAGCTGCCCGAAGCTGGTGCTGGCGCCGTTGCGCAACGGCGGCCGGGTGCGCATCATGTCGCCTTCGGGCGCTTCGATCTTGATCACTTCGGCGCCGAGATCGGCGAGCATGCGCGCGCAGTGGGGGCCGGCGATCGTGGTGGTGAAATCGAGCACGCGAAGCCCGTCCAAAGCGCTGTTCATCCGCTCTCTCCCAATCTGGGGCCTCCCCGCAGCCTCCGGACTGGGGCGCAAATGTCAAGCCGCCATCCGACCGGCTCCCGACATCCGGCTTGCTTTTGCTGGGGTTAGGTGCCAAGAGAGCCGCGGCATCTGGAGGGAGGTTAAAGATGGCGTTTCGTAACATACAGGCCGGAATGGCGACCTATCGCGGGCAGAGCGGCGACCGCGGCGATGCGTATTATGCGCACCCGAGCAATGCCGGACCGCATCCCGGCGTCGTCGTGATCCATCATATGCCGGGCTGGGATGAATGGACGTGCGAGGTGGCCCGCAAATTCGCCCATCACGGCTATGCCGCGGTGGCACCCAGCCTCTATTTCCGGGTCGGCGACGGCGCCGACGACGCGGTCGTCGCCAAAGTACGGGAAGCCGGGGGTGTTCCGGACGAGCAGATGCTCGGCGATGTGACCGGTGCCATTGATTTCCTGCGCTCGCAGCCGCATGCCAGCGGCAAAGTCGGGGTGATCGGCTTCTGCTCCGGCGGAAGGCAGACTTATCTGGTGGCCTGCAAGCTGTCTCATCTGGTCCAGGGTGCGGTCGATTGCTGGGGCGGCAATGTCGTCGTCGACGACAAATCACGGTTGACCAAGACCCAGCCTGTGGCCCCGGTTGACCTGACCGAAGGGATCAATTGTCCGCTCCTCGGCCTATTCGGCAACGAGGACCCCAACCCCACCGCCGACCAGGTCAACCGCACCGAGGCCGAACTGAAGCGGCTGGGCAAGAACTACGAGTTCCACCGCTATGACGGCGCCGGCCATGCGTTCTTTGCGCATTATCGTCCGAATTACCGCCCCGAGCAGGCGGTCGACGGCTGGCATAAGGTCTTTAATTTCTTTCACCGGCATCTCGGCGCTCCCCGGACTTAACTGCCGGAGGCCGGCCGATGATCGATGCCGCGATCGTCGGTCTCGGCCGCTGGGGTAAGACCCTCGTCGAGGCGGTACAGGGCAAGAGCGACAGGCTGCGCTTCACCCACGCTGTCAGCCGCAATCCCGATAGGCTGCGCGATGAGGCTGCCCGTTATCGCCTCGAGCTCGGCGGCGGGCTCGAGGCGGTATTAGCCGACCCCGGCATCGACGCCGTCGTGCTGGCGAGCCCGCACTCGCTGCACTGCCAGCAGATCATCGCCGCCGCCGCGGCGGGAAAAGCCGTCTTCTGCGAAAAACCGCTGACCCTGACAAAAGCCGATGCGGAACGCGCGATCAGAGCCTGCCGCGAGGCCGGTGTGGTGCTGGGCATCGGCACCGACAAGCGCTTCTTTCCGGCCGTGGCCGAGCTGCTGCGGCTGGCCAAGAACGGCGAGCTGGGCAAAATCTTGCACATCGAGGCTCATTTCAGCAACGAGGTCGCCGGCACTTTTGCGGAATGGCGATACTCGTCCGAAGAGTCGCCGGCCGGGGGCATGACCGGCACCGGTATCCACATGCTCGACGCGCTTGTCGCTCTCGCCGGGCCGGTCCGGCGGGTGCAGAGCTTGCTGGTGTCCCACAAACCGCCGCCCGATCCGCTCGACAGTTTGTCGGCGCTGCTCGAATTCGCCTCGGGCGTCGGCGGAACCTTGGCGATGGTGCGCTCGACGCCGGCCTATTTCCGGCTCCACGCCTTTGGTCGTAATGCCTCGGCCGAAGTGCTCGGACGGACCGAGCTGGTGGTACGGCGGAGCGGCGCCGAGCCGCAGCAATTGAGTTTTCCGCCGGCCGACTCGGTACGGGCCAACCTCGAAGCCTTCGCCGACGCGGTTGCCGGGGGTGCACCCTACCCGATCTCGACGGGCGACATGCTCGACACCGTCGCCGTTTTCGAAGCCATCGCCGAAGCCGCCAAATCAGACCGGCGGGTTCGGGAGGTCTGAGCCAGCGCCCCGGATTGGCGAACCCGGTGTAATTTAGCCACATTGGGTTGGCAAACGACAGACTGGCAAGCAAAGCGGGAGCCGCGATTGTGGGCGAAACAGCCGGGGTGGAAGGCGGTCGCGACTTTATCCGCGACATAATCGATGCCGATATCGCTTCGGGACGCAGCGCGGAGGTGGTCACCCGCTTCCCGCCCGAACCCAACGGCTACCTGCATATCGGACACGCCAAGGCGATCTCTCTCAATTTCGGCGTGGCGCAGGAATATGGCGGCCGCTGCCACCTGCGCTTCGACGACACCAATCCGATCAAGGAAGAGCAAGAGTACATCGACGCGATCACGCGCGACGTGCAGTGGCTCGGCTTCGACTGGGGCCGGCACCTTTATTACGCGTCCGACTATTTCGACCAGCTCTACGACTGGGCCGAGCACCTGATCCGTACCGGGAAGGCCTATGTCGATGATCTTTCACCCGAAGAGATGCGGGCGATGCGCGGGAGCTTGACCGAGCCCGGGCGCAACAGTCCCTACCGCGACAGACCGGTCGCCGAAAATCTCGATCTGTTCCGTCGCATGCGCTCGGGCGAATTCCCGAACGGAGCGCGCGTGCTGCGCGCCAAGATCGACATGGCGTCCGGCAACATCAATCTGCGCGACCCCGTGCTCTATCGCATCCTGCACGCCGACCACCCGCGCACCGGCACGAGATGGTGCATCTACCCGACCTATGACTTCGCGCACGGCCAGTCGGACGCAATCGAAGGGGTCACCCATTCGCTGTGCTCGCTCGAGTTCGAGGATCACCGGCCGCTTTATAACTGGCTGATCGACAATTTGCCGGTGCCGTCGCGCCCACGGCAATACGAATTCGCGCGCCTCAACCTCGGCTACACAGTGCTGTCAAAGCGCGTGCTGACCCGGCTCGTGCGAGACGGCCATGTCACGGGCTGGGATGACCCGCGCATGCCGACATTGGCGGGGCTGCGTCGCCGTGGAGTTCCCGCCGCGGCGATACGCGCCTTTGTCGAACGCGTCGGCGTGGCTCGGGCGAAGAGTGTCGTCGATATTGCAATGCTCGAACATTCGATCCGTGAGCTGTTGAACAAGACCGCGCCGCGGAGGATGGCCGTGTTGCGCCCGTTGAAGCTCGTCATCGACAACTATCCCGAGGCTGGCGAGGCGCTCGACGCCGTCAACAATCCCGAGGACCCAGCGGCGGGCACGCGCCGCATCCCGTTCGGGCGCGAGCTTTATATCGAGCGCGAAGACTTCGCGGAGCGTCCGCCGCCAAAGTTTTATCGCCTCTCGCCGGGGCGGGAGGTTCGCCTGCGCTACGCCTACTTCGTTACGTGCCGAGAGGTGAAAAAAAACGCCGCAGGTGAGGTGGTCGAGCTGATTTGCACCTATGACCCGCGGACACGCGGCGGCAACGCAGCCGATGGACGCAAGGTCCAAGCGACGCTACATTGGGTTGCAGTAGCGCATGCTGTGCCGGCCGAGATCCGCCTCTACAACCCGCTTTTCAGCCGTGCCGAACCGGATATCGGCAGCGATTTTATGGCCGAACTCAATCCCACGTCGCTCGAGACGATGACTGAGGGGCAGGTCGAGCCGACACTGGCTGGGGCAACGCCCGGTGAGTCGGTACAATTCGAAAGGCAGGGCTATTTCTGTCTTGACCCGGACAGTACGCCCGCGCGGTTAGTATTCAACCGAACGGTCGGGCTGCGCGACACCTGGGCGAGGATAAGGGGGGCGGCACATAGGGTCTGTTAAGGAAAGATCCTAAATATTCGCTCCGAAAAGGTGGAACGTTCGATTTGAGGAGAATCGTCCCGACCGGGCGAATTCAGTCAGCGCAAGATGGAGGGTGAGCTGCACCCATCTGAAGCAGCCTCCACAGAGGCGACCACCCAAAAGCAGCCTTAATGGGCGGCGTCGTGCGCGAACGATGGATGGGCGCGATGTGCGAGCAATAGAGGACCGTCTATGCGACCATGGATGATCGTTTTGTTGAGTATGGCGTGCGCGATTCTCGTCGGCGCCGGCTTAGCCGGGCCGGAGGTGTTGGGTGCCGCGCCCACCGGTTCCTCGACGGCAATACTACCGGGGTTGTCGATGCTTGCCGTCGCTGTCCTCGCGGTGTACGCGCTGTGCGCAATGCTATTGGCCACCGGGGCCCTTCTCACCGAGACTCTCCTCGCGCGCCATCGTCTCGACCGCGCTGGCGGATACCATACCCTGGCGCCGCGCGACTGGATCGAGGCGCTCGGCACGAATGGGCTGCGCCGTCTGATCCCAAGGCCGGCCACCGAGCCGATCCAAGGGGCGGCGGCAGATTCGATGACGCAATTGCCCGGTCGCTTTGATTCCGGCATAGCGCGACGCGAGATCTCACGTCTGCACTATATCGGGCTGGCGCGCGCGCATTTTTTCAGCGCGCTAATCGTGCTCACGGCGCTTGTCGGATTGGGTATCGCACAAGACCATGAGGGCGCTCGGTTAGCATTGGTGACGATCCCCACAACGTCGACAACGCTGATCCTGATCGGGTTGATTCTTCTTGCTATCCTAAGCAGGATTGCCGTCGACGTCGCGGTCGAGCCACTGATCGAAGCGATTTCTGAGCTGCCGGCCGAAGGTGTTGAAATCGGGCTCCTTCGCCGCGCCGTTGAGATTCTCGAATCCGCCGCTGCGACGGCCCATTCACGCGGGCCTGTAGCGACCCTACCGCCACCCGATCGGCTCGCTGCAGTTCTCGAGGAGAACCAGCGCACGCTGCTCGATGCCGTCCGACATTTGTCGGCGACCACCGACGCGCTTGGAGCCACGATGCGATCGTCGGTGGATGCGCTTGGTGAGGCGATGAGCTTGAGCCAGGCGCAGCTGCCGGCGACAGCCGACAACGGTGACGCCAACAGCTACAAATTCACAGAGCTGCAAGGTGCAGTCGAGGGTTTAACTGCGGTTCTCAAGGGCCTGACGACACCGCCGGATATTGCCGAACAACCGCCTATCGGGGCTGATCTTGCCGCCCGGCTCCGCGCGCAGGAGCCGCAGCTTGCCCGCGAGCTGCGCAAGCTCTTGCAAGAGATCGAGACAGCCAGTTGACCGCTCAACCCGGCTTCAATTTTTGCAGCAGCTTCTCAGCCTCGGCCTTGTCCGTAAAGGAGACGCCTGACTCGAGCAGGCTCTCGAGCATCGACAGCGCGTCACCCGGGCGGCCGACACGGTGGAGCGCCACCGCGAGGTGATATTGGATGTCCGGGTTTCGTGGAGCGGCCGAGTTGGCGGCACTGAGATAGGTCATGGCTTTGTCGGCTTCGCCCTGAGCGAGCAGGATCCATCCGAGCGTATCGTCGATTTGCGCCGTTGCCGGTGAAGCAGCAAAGGCTCGCTCGGCGAGTTCGCGAGCCTTTGCGAGGTTGCCCTCTCGCTGATAAAGCCAAGCCAGATTATTTAACGCCGTCGGATCCGCCGGGTGTTCGGTGACTAGTCGTCCGTACTCGGCGATAGCTGCCTCGTATTTCTTCTGCTCCAGATAGGACCCCGCCAAAACCGCGCGGATCACGTAATCCTTCGGATCGGCCTTCAATCGGGCGGTCAGCAACCCCTCGGCCTTCGCGAGATCATCCGTACGAGTGTAGATGCGGAAGAGCGCAAGCGTAAGATTATCGTCCGACGGTTGGGTCGCAGCGACCTGATCGACTAGAGCGATCGCTTCGCGCCTGCGCCCGGCATTCTCGTAGAGTTCTGCGGACGCCACATCGTAAAGGCTGTTGCCGGGGTCCTCGTTGGCAAATCTGCGAGCCGTTGCGAGGCCAGCTTCCAGGCCGCCGATTTCGGCTTCCACGCGGATCATTTCGCCCTTTAGAGATGCATTACGCGGATCGCGATCGAGAGCAGCCTGCAACGTGCTACGCGCCTCGGTGAATTTCTTTGCCGCCCTCAACAGCGCCAGGTAACGCGATAGGATCGGGTTGGAAGCGGGTGCCAGCTCATGTGCGTGCCGGTAGGTTGAAAGCGCACCGTCCGCATCGCCGGCTCCGATCTGCACTCGGCCTTGTGCGTCGAGAACCTCGACGCTGGCCGGGAACTGGGCGACGAGCTCCGCAGCGGCCGGTACCGCGTGCTTCCAGTCCTGCTGCAGCCCGTACATATTGACCAGCATGAGCCCGGCCGCCGGGTCGTTGGGCGCAGCGGCACGAGCGCGCCCAATATAGTCAGTGGCCTCCGTCCACTTCTTTTCGGCGACAGCGATTTCCCCGAGGCCGAGAAGGGCAGCGACGTCGGTCGGCCTCGACGCTAACAACGCCTCGTAGGTCTTCTTGGCGTCGTCGATGCGCCCCGTGGTCAGATACAGACGTCCCAGAGCCGCGCGTACGGTAGGATTGTCCGGGTCAGCTGCCAAGCGGCCAGTCAAGACGGCCTCGGCCTTCTTCAAGTCCCCGCTTCCAGTATAGAGACGGGAGAGGGCTACCGTGAGGCGGTCGTCCGAGGGCCGCGCTGCGACCGCCTTCTCGAGTACACCAAGAGCATCCTTCGCGCGCCCAGCCTTTTCGTAAAGCTCGGCCGAGATCAGATCGTAGAGGCTGTTGTCCGGCTCGTCCTTCGCAAACGCGCGCGCCTTGGATAGCGCCGCGTCCAGACCATCGATCGCCGCCTCCATCCGGATCAGGTCGCCCTTTAGAGGCGCGTTCTTCGGGTCGCGGGCAACAGCATCAGCCAACACCGAGCGCGCCTCGCCATATTCCTTCTCCGAATTCAACAAGGCCACGTAGCGGGCTAGCAGCGGGATCGAGCCGGGGGCGAGCTGATACGCGCGCCTGAAGCTCGATAGTGCGCTTTTGGTGTCGCCTCCTCCTAATTGGGCTGTGGCTTGCGCTACCTGAACGTTTACATCCTGCGGAAATTGGGCGGCGAGCTCCCCCGCCACCGCCCGGGCGTTACTCCAATCCTGGCGCAACTCGTAAAGATGGACCAGCTTGGTCCCGGGCGCCGGATCGTTCGGCGAGGCGGTGCGTGCGCGGTTGATATAATCAATCGCCTCGGACCACTTTTTGTCCCCTATCTCGATGTCGGCGAGACCTAGGAGCGCGGTGGCGTCGCCGGCCTCCTTTGATAAACGCTCGCGGTAGACCTTCTTGGCATCGTCGGCCCGCCCCGTCGCCAGGTAGAGCTGGGCCAAGTCGCGCACCGCCGGCGCGAATTGCGGGTTGCGCGCTAATGCGGCTCGGAAGGCGCTTTCCGCCCCGGCGTAGTCGCGTTGAGCGACATCGACCACGCCGAGCAGGGTCTGATAGAGGGGATTCGCCGCATCGAGTTTGATCAGGGAAGCGGCAACCTCTGCCGCCTTGTTTACCCGTTTGGCGCGCAGCTCGCTAAGCACCAAGGTGGGGCCGGCGATCGCCGCGCCGCCCTCGCTTTCGAACACTCGCTCGAGCTGGGCGAGGCCCTCCCGAGCTTGGCCGCTGTTCATCTCCGAGACCGCAACGCCCGCCTTGATGGACGGGTTTTCGGGATCTAGAGCTGCAGCCCTTTCGAACTGCTGAAGGGCCAGCTCCGGCTTGCCCACAGCCATATAGGCATTCCCGAGCATGCTCAGCGTCGCCGCGTCGACTGTCGGCTTTTCGACGTGCGGTTTGAGATAATCGATCGCCCGGTTTGCCGCGTGCTGTTGCAGCGCTGCGCTCGCCATCAGCCGCGCTGCGCTCTGGTCGTTGGGAACACGGGCAAGGTATTTGCCCAGGATGCTCTCCGCCTGGGCCAATTGCCCGAGCGCCAGTTTCGTCGCCCCCTGTATATAATATGCTCCCCAGACCTTCGAAAAACCGGGACTGATGCGATCGAGTATGCGATCGGCATCACCGTATTGATGTTTTTTAGCAAGTTCGACGGCTCTCAGGTAATTTGCCATGAAATGATTTGGCATGGCCTTGAGTATCGGATCGAGATCCTCGTCGGCAGCTGGGAAATTACCCAGCGCGACATTGACGTTGGCACGACTCAGATGAGCCGGAAGGTTTTTCGGATCGGTCTTGAGCGCCTCGTCGTAGAGACGCAGCGCTCCATTCGGATCGCCCCGCAACTGCAGCATATCGCCCTTTACCTGAAGAACCTCCGCCGAGCGCGGGTTTGCCGCGATCGCCTCATCGATCAGCTTGTCCGCTTCGCCCGGGTTTATCTTCGTCAGGAACCGGGCGAGCTGAACCTTTGGCTTGGCGGCGGACGGATCCAAACGGATCGCCTCGCGCCACATGGTTTCGGCTTGCTTCGGATCGCCGAGACCGGCCGCCGCCGCGCCAAGCGCTGCCCGGACTTTGCTTTCGAGCGAAGGGGGCCGATCGCCGGGTCGGATCTGATCTGGGATATCCGCAAATTTCTGTTGCTGGAGCAAGGCCTCGGCAAGGATGGGCAAATATTCTGCCTCGTCCCCGTTGCGTTCGCGTGCTGCACGGGCCTCGCGTTCTGCCAGCCCGGCATCGCCGAGCTGGAGATACACCTGAGCGAGGCGCGCGCGAAGGATCGGATCCTGCGGCGATTGCCGAATGGCATTCTTCAACTCGATCTCGGCGGCCTTCAGATCTCCTTTGGTAATGTATTGTTCCGCCTCCTTGATCGACGCAGATGACTCCTTTGCAGCGGCGCTGGCCGAGACGGCTGTAAAAACCGCGGCCGCAAGAGCGAATGACAGCCAAAGACAATGACGTTGAGCCTGAGGCATCGCCTATCCTCTCATCAGTAAGCGACCGTCACACATCTAGGCCGATCTGATGCTGCTGCATCAGATCGTAAAGGGTGGGCCGACTTATCCCCAGCAGTTTTGCCGCCTTGGACAGATTGGAGCCGGCCTGGGCAAGAGCCAATTGCAGCACTTCGCGCTCGGCTCGAGCCCGCGCCTCACGAAGACCAAGCGATTGCGGCTTTTCTCCGTACGCGGCAAGGCCGAGATCGGCAGCCGACAGCAACGGACCGTCGGTCATGACGACGGCTCGCTTCACGCGGTTTTCGAGCTCGCGCACATTACCCGGCCACGCATATTCGCTGATCGCGCCCAAGGCAGCGGTGCCAAAGCCGCGCACCGAGCGTCCATATTCGGCGGCAAAACGCCTCATGAAAAAACTGGCGAGGACGACTGCGTCCGATTCCCGCTCACGCAACGGCGGCACCCCCACCGTGACTTCATTCAACCGGTAATACAGATCTTCGCGGAACCGCCCCTCGGCCATCATCAGTTCGAGATCCTGATTAGTTGCGCACACAATCCGCACATCGACCTGCACCGGTTGGCGACCGCCGATCCGCTCAACCACCTGATTTTGCAGGAAGCGCAGCAGCTTCACCTGCATCGGCAGCGGCACGTCGCCAATTTCGTCGAGGAACAAGGTCCCGCCATCCGCGCTTTCGATCCGGCCGATCGTCTGCTTCACCGCACCCGTGAAGGCGCCCTTTTCGTGACCGAAAAGTTCGCTTTCGAGCAACGTCTCCGGGATTGCCGCACAATTGATCGGGACGAACGGCTCGCGCGCCCGCGCGCTCAACTTATGGATCGCCTGAGCGAGCAGCTCCTTGCCGGTTCCGCTCTCGCCTCGCAGCAGTACCGCCACGTCGGTCGGCGCGATTTTCTCGATGGTGCGGAGCACCCTCAATATCCCTGTGCTGTTGGCGATTATACCGTCGATCGGCGATGCCAACGCGGCTTCGAGGAGCCGGCGGTTTTCGGCTTCCAACTCGAACATCTGGCCGGCGCGAGAAACAATCAATTGGAGAACATCGATATTGATCGGTTTTTGATAAAAATCGTAAGCGCCGAGGGCGATTGCCCGCAGCGCGTGCTCGCGGGTTTCGTTGCCGGTGGCGATGATGACCTTTGTTGCCGGCGCGACCGCCAAGATCTCGGCCAGGATCGCCAAGCCCTCGGAAGCTCCATCCGGATCGGGAGGGAGCCCGAGATCCACGATCGCCACTGGGATAGAGTCCTTTTCGACGACAGCAATGGCTTCCTGGCGCGTGCTCGCGGTGTACACCTTGTGGTCTGAAAATGCCCAACGTAGCTGGCGCAGAAGCCCCGCATCGTCATCGACAATCAGCAACGGTGTTTCGTTCGGCGCCATTGGGTTCACATCGCGGCAGAGGATGCCGCCGGCTCTCTTTCTGTGACAAGCGGTAGAAGTATCCGCATGGTAGTGCCAACTCCCTTCTCGGAGATTACCTCAAGGTCCCCGCCCACAGTCCGGATCAGTTCTCGCGTCTGAAAGGCACCGATGCCGTAGCCTCCGGATTTCGTCGAGCGGAAGGGCTGGAACAACTCGTCGCGCACAAAGGCGGCGTCCATGCCTGGGCCTTGATCGATTATGTCAATGATCAGCTGGGCGTCGTGTCGGCGTGTCGAAATGATAACCCAATCCCCCGGCCGGGAAGCCTCGATGGCGTTGTGCGCGAGTTGGATCAGGGCAGAGCGGAAGCGCTCGGGATCGATCGCCACCGCACAATCTTCCGCACCGGTCCGGGCCGTGACGACCACCGGACCGTCGGCGAACTCGGCTGCGACCGTCTCGACGATCGAATCGGGGGCAACCAGGCGCGGCGCAAGCGGCGCGGCATCAGCCTTAAGTTGGCTCAGCAGATGATTCATTCGCGCTACTGCATCGTCAACGGTCTGGAGCATATCACGCTGAAATTCGGGATCTTCAATGTAGCGCTTCGCGTTAGAGACTATCAGTCCAAGTTGGCTCGCCAGGTTCTTGATGTCATGGATGACGAAGGCGAAGCGTTTGCTGTATTGGTTCAATAGTTCATTTTCGCGCAATACTCTCGTCGATCCCTCCTCGGCAAGGTAGCTAGCCGCTTGACTCCCGGCCGCTCGGAGCAAGTCAAACGCTTCCCAATCGAGGGTGACGGTCCGGCTCGCGCGGTTGAGGAGCACGAAGCCGACGATTTCGCCACGATGCGACAGCGGCACCGCCAACCACGCCTTTGACGAGGCGAACGACCATGCCGCCTTAGTCGCATCCCCCGAATGCTCCTGAATCCAGCTCCCGTCACGGAACGCGACGACAAACGGGTCGTCCGGCGGCAACTTCGCCTCCCGCGGTACGGTCAGCCTCCACCCGGCGGTAGGACAATAGCCGATCCCGGGATGCAGCGACCACAGCACGCCCGCCGGGCTGTCGACGAATTCGGCGAGAGCGCGAATGATCCTGACCTGGAGTTCCTCCGCCTGTCTCGGATCCGAGACGAACTCGATGAATTTCAACCATTCGACGCGATAATCGTAACGATGGGTGAAAAAGTTTCGCGAGATCAGGAATTTGACGTGCCGGCGCAGGCTGCCTGAAGAGAGTACGGTGGCGAGCACCAAAGTACTGCCGAACAACATCGCAAGCT
>WNFT01009947.1_pt1 | contig 11547 bp, 10 predicted proteins | sample 5400191 | NCBI WGS metagenome assembly WNFT01 (sample SAMN13153359, study PRJNA577476) | soil metagenome | isolation source: 80 cm saprolite under Madrone tree | place: USA:California | collected 2016-06-14
CCTAGGAGGAATCATTGCCAGAGTTAAGAAAGGATCCCATCACCGGGCGATGGGTGATCATTTCAACCGACCGGGCCAAACGGCCTACGGATTTCTTACGTGAAAGCGTTGTGATTAAGGGTGTCGGAATCTGCCCGTTTTGTTACGGCAACGAATCGAAGACGCCCCCGGAGGTTTTACAGTACGGCCGCAATGGCGGCTATCCGAATGCACCGGGCTGGCAGGTGCGCGTGGTCCCCAACAAATTCCCCGCGCTGGGGATTGAGGGTGATCTCGACCGGGAAGGCGAAGGTCTGTTTGACCGGATGAACGGGGTTGGCGCTCACGAAGTTATTATTGAAACGCCTGACCACCGGAGCACTCTCGCGACGATGGCGGAAAAGCAGATCGAGGACGTCCTGTGGGCATTCCGGGACCGCATGCTCGACCTGAAAAACGATAAGCGCTTCCGGTACGTCCTGATTTTCAAGAATCATGGCGAGGCGGCCGGGGCATCGCTCGAGCACCCGCATTCGCAGTTGATCGCTTTGCCGATCGTTCCCAAACGTGTGCGCGAGGAAGTGGACAGCTCGCGGCACTACTATTACGACAAGGAGCGTTGCATCTTCTGCGACATGATCCGTCAGGAGCTGGATTCCGGAGTGCGCGTGATCGGCGAAACTCAATTATTCGTTACGCTCGCTCCCTACGCGCCGCGGTTTCCGTTCGAGATGTGGATTCTCCCGAAACAGCACAGCTCCTCCTTTGAAAATAACCAGGCCCCGTTGTATGCAGGGCTCGCCAAAGTTTTGAAGGACAATCTGGTGCGGCTGGATGCGGTACTCGACCGGCCGGCGTACAACTTGATGATTCACACGTCTCCAATCGGAGAAGAAGTTAACGAGCACTACCACTGGCACATCGAAATTATCCCGAAGCTGACCAAGGTGGCCGGATTCGAGTGGGGCACGGGTTTCTATATCTGTCCAACGTCTCCTGAAGAATCCGCACGGTTCATTCGTGAAGCGCAGGTTGTCCCCGCGCCGCCGCGATGACGATGCTCGCGTCATCGCCCTGCTCTGTTTCACTGCCGGATGAATCTGTTGTCTTGGAGTCACGCGAATTCACCTGCTACGTTGCCAACTGACAACTCGATGGCCGTTTCGTTATACTCCTTGCGTCCGGCGCGGTACCCAAGAGGCCTAAGGGAGAGGTCTGCAAAACCTCCATTCGTCGGTTCAAATCCGACCCGCGCCTCCAAAACTAGAGCTGTATTTTGTTTCAGCCACAGGTATTTATTTCTCAAACTGCGGAACTTGGGCTAACTGAGATGCTGCCAGTTTTGGGCGGAAAGGACGGGAAATTCGGATGGGCGGGGAAATTGACAGCTGGAGGCACCACAAAAATGGCGAGCATATCAGATGGTTTCGGACCACTTCCCACCGAGGCAGGTTTGAATTGCCAAGATTGGACGGCCGATTTCGCCGAATTGGTCAGGGGTTGAAGGTCGCGTAGGACATTGGCGCCGACCAGGGCCCCCGTCGCGTCCAACAACACGTCGAGGACGACGATGCCCGAAGCATTACTGTTCCAAGGCGGCTGAAAATTATCGGCGGCAGCCACTTCGGCCGCCCTGTAAATCGCTTGTGCTGTCGCCCAAGCAGAAGCGCCGAACAAGAAGACCGCGAGAAGACGACCGAACTGGCGCTTTTTTCGCATGATCGTCAACTCTCCGTGCCTTGCGTTTAGCCGAAATCTCCGATTCGGACCTCTAATTTGCTCATCGTACACATCTCCTGCCCTCGACACAAAGTATTCGCCAGCAGAGCGGGCCCCAATAACAGCACTTGAGGAAGGGCCAAGTCCTGTGAAACGGGGCCATTGGTAACTGGGAATCTGGGCAAAAAAGCTAGTTTCTGATAAGACTTCATGCGCCGTTGGCGCTCCACCTTGCATGAAAAAGGGGTCTGCATCAAGTCGCTCTGTAAATTGTTCATTTTCAGTCGGCGTGGGGCCATTTTCATAGCCGAGGACTTATCAAGACTTGGCTATACTACGTGAGTCGAAATGGCTATCCCCCCTCACATCGGGATTCAATTATGCTGACCCGCTCAGAATCGGAAAATCGGCCCGGCAGTCACCGCAAACTGATTCATCAACCCACCATTCAACACGACGATGCAACCTGCCGCACAGACTACATTCTGAACTTCAGCCTCCATCAACATCGGCAGGTACTCCGCTTGAAACCGAAATCCCCACCGCCGTTTGAGGAATACTTTGACGCCGCCTCCGATGCCGAATTCAAACCTTGCGCCGGTCTCGGCCGGTGTCGACATGCTAGCTACACCTAAACTTCCGGTGAGGAATGGTCTTACCCGATCATGAGTCTCCTCGATTGGCCACTCGTGAGTGAAATCGGCCAGGAAATGATTTATGGCAACAGAGGGACGGGAGACGCTTATATTCGCAGCGTTTGCTTTTAAATTGAGGTATGTCTTCTGTCTCATCCACCTGAACTCGACCAGATTACAGCTCGCACAGTCATCTCCATCAAATCGGAATCCTCCAGCCACGCCAAAAATGACAGCATTGTCCAGTTTGGCGTGGTAATTGGGTTGCACATCTTGCTGCAACTTGATGCTACCGCCGTACATGCCGCCAATCAGCGGAGTAACTTCAAACGACGTTTGTCCATAAGCTGAAACGACACTGAAGAACAATGCGACCAGTAGCCACTCTCCCTTCCTCAACCGAAGCCCATTTGCGCCGAGCGCCTTCCCCTTCATGACTACTAACCTCCGTCGCACAATGAAGTGCACCTATGATAGGTAACGGTTCACGAAAGGGCGCGCCCAACAATGTGCCGAGAAGACTTCGCGTCAAGAACGCGTCGCCACTGACGGATCGCTAAACTAGCTTCCAGCTAGGCCCTTGTTCACCAGTACCTTGACCTCGACGCGGCGGTTTTCTGCCCGCCCTTGTGCGGTTTCGTTTGGTGCAGTCGGGTCGAAAGTGCCCATTGCTCCTGGAGCCACAATGTGCCTCACGGGTATGTTGCAATTCTGGATCAGGTACGCGATTACGGCGTCGGCCCGCGCCATGCTCAACTGCTGGTTCATTGCAGCATTGCCCGATGCATCCGCGTAGCCTTGCACCTGGACAATATAACCTGTGAGGTTCACTGCATCATGCGCCAAACTCTTAAGAGCGGCCCGGCCTTGCTCCGAAATTACGGAGCTACCAATTGCGAAATTGACTTTAATGTCGCCCTTGGTGGCATAATCCGTAAGGTCGTTGAACCGCTTCGTGGTGTCCGCGATTTCCTGCTGATTGCTTTCGATTTGTTTTTGGTTGACCGCAATCTGCTGTTTATTGGCTGCGGCCTGCGCCTGATTGGCCGAAATGCCCAGAGCGTTTGTTTGAATTTTCTCCCTATTCGCCTGAATGTCTTGCGCGTTAGCGTTCACAGCTCGTTGTGTCGGAACCAAGCCAGCTTGAATGGTTTCGGCGGTTTCCAGGTCGTCCTGGGAATAGTTAATGGTATTGGCCACTACCTTGTTCTGCGCTTCTCCAACGCCGTTTACCTCGACCTTGAGTCCAGGAATTAGAACCGCTGCCGACATCTGCGTGCGGCGGAGGCCAAGACCCTTTGGTTTTTGCACCTTGGTGTCATCCGTGAGAACAACAACGACATTTGGGCCGCCGAAGGTTTTCAAGACCATTGAATCTCCAGTTCGTTCCGTGATTAATCCTTTGATCTTGACCTTGGCAGCGTTGCTTTGGCCGTAAGCTAGTGTTGCAGTCATGCAACATAACAATACAAGGTATGCTATCTTTCCAATCCATTTCCTCTTCATCTCATTCTCCTTTTCGCTTCGTGCAAACAATTCTCTGACGGTTCCTTTGTCCGTCGTAAAATTTCCTTCAGTCCGCGATGTCTCTATTCGTCGCCGCTTGGTGGTTGACACAACCACAAAACTGACAATGAATCTTGCCTTCTAGCCGCTGAAAAGCTAACTGTCAGAATTAACAGTTGGGAGAGCACAGAGGAAGCGACAAACCTTCTCGAATTGCAGGTTCGTCCCTAGCGCCAACGAACTTGGACAAACTGGGCAGGCAAATGGTGAAAAATCGAGAGGCGAAACGGAACAATACACATAAGGTTGCGGATAACGTGCCTGCTACAGAGGCGGCGCGGCTATTCGGAGTCTCGTAACAAACTGTTAAGCGTACGTGCTCGGCGGCCCGGTAAGAAGAAAAATATTGCCCAAGTCCTGTGAAACGGACTTGGCCAGAGTGGTTTCCGAACCACCTTATGTTTTGCTTGGATTGGAACGTTATTTCACATATATTGCGCACAATACGACGATGATGGCTGATGCAAAGAGGGAGCGACAGAGACTAACCTAGGGACTGGGGGCGGGAGATGTCTGGTCGAGCTGCACTGTTTCGCAACCTCAAAAATGGCAGCGCCATAAGGTTTCTCCTTTTTCTTCCAGCCTACTTGGTAGCCTACAAGTATGGATCGCTGTTTAGCCAAACTTCTGCGTCACCTTTGTGGTCCCCCGACTCTGTTCTACTGTGCTGGCTTCTGGCAAGTCCCAGTACGGAATGGTGGATCTACTTAGTTGCGCCATTGCCGATTCGCCTGACCATAACGCCCCCGTCGACTATTCCTCTTTGGTTCTTGCTTATTACCTTCGCAAATGACTCGTTGAAAGGATTGTTCTCAGGATACGTGTTGCGGCGTGTTTTGGGTCGTCCGATTCGCCTCGATACAATGCGCGCGTTTGCCATATTTGTTGCCACGGCAGCTACAGCTGCTCCGATCCTCTCCGCGTTGGGCGGAGCTGCTGCGCGTCATGGGCTTGGCTATAGTTTCTGGCCGTCATGGTACCAATGGTTCCTGGGGAATTCGTTGGCAAGCCTTCTGATCACGCCCACGCTCCTCTATTGGTTCGTAGGTGGTCAATCGGCGAAGCGCCGACCAAAGGAACTCGCTCTATTGGTATCGGGGCTTGCAGTGGTCTCGTATTACGCGTTTGTAATCCCTCACACGCTGTATTTTCCCTTGCTTCTTTACGTCCCCCTTCCCTTTCTCATTTGGGCGGTTGTGCGGACCGGACCAGTTGGAACCTCTACTGCACTTTCGGTGTTGTCAATTGTCTCAACCCTGAGTTCTGCTCTGGGCAAGGGGGTTTTCTCAGTCGGCTCACGGGCTCAGAATGTATTATCGCTGCAGCTCTTTCTCCTACTCGTATCAGTTCCCTTACTTTTCCTGGCTGTCCTCGTGGAGGAGCGGCAGGCCATTCAAGAGGAGCTTCGACGGAGCCAGAAGAAGGTGGGCGAACACTTCGAGGAAATCCGCAACCTGGTTGGTCGGCTAGTCGGCGCGCAGGAGGGCGAAAGGCGTAGGATCGCCCGCGAACTTCACGACGATATCAGTCAACGGTTTGCATTGTTGTCCATCGAAATTCAACGGACAAAGGAAGTTCCCCCCACTTCGGTTGGAAATCTTCGAAGTCGAATGGATGAACTGGAGAAACAAGCCTCCGAGATCTCGACTAGTGTCGAATCCTTGTCGCATGAGTTGCACTCCTCAAGGCTGGAATATCTTGGCATAGTCTCGGCTATAAGAGGCTTCTGCAAGGAGTTTGGGGACAAGCACAAAGTGACGGTTGACTTTGATGACGAGGGCATTCCACCTACTGTGCCGCAGGACATTTCACTCTGCTTGTTTCGAGTTATGCAGGAAGGATTACACAATGCTGCCAAGCATAGCGGGGTGCGGGTTTTCGAAGTGAAGCTGCACGGATCGCCTGCGGAGATTCATCTCATCGTTCGGGACTCAGGGGTGGGCTTTGACCCCGAATTGGCAAGAGACACTCAAGGACTGGGACTTATCAGCATGCAGGAGCGGGTTAGACTGGTGAAGGGCACGATTTCGATCACATCGAGGCCGCAGTCTGGCACTGAGATAAACGTTCGCGTTCCTCTGTCAGCTGGCGAGTCAGGGGAACAGGCTGAGGCAGCAGGAGCCTAGAAAAGCGGTATGGTTCGATGCTCGAGACGAGCGTTTAACTATTTCCCTGGGAGTATACAGCTGAGTGTTCCGCACAGATGCTCTGGAAAACGTCTTGGTCTTTCTCGCCGTGAAAGCTGCTCAACGCATATCCGCAAAAAGAGTCAACTTGATAGGTTGACGATATCTGGTCCCAGAGTTGTTCGAGCCGAATCGCGGCGTCCACTTTACCTTGCGCCCATAAAAGAGGTGCACATTCTCCACAAGCTGCAACCCGAGAGTGCTCTCGCTTTCCTGCTTTGGCGGCCGCCCTAATGAAAGCACCCACAACCTCGAAAAAACGATCCGAGTCGGGCATGTCATTGATCATGAATGCGGAGAGACTCTCGGCAACATCCAACGAAATGTATGTCCCGTGTCGAATGGCTGCATCGATATCAAAACCCCGTGCTTTCAATCTGTGGATAAGACTATCTCGATGTGATTCGGTGGCAAGAACAACAGCCACATCGCCGGCCTTTAGAGCGGCAGCAATAAAACGAGCAAAGCTGTCTAGAAAAACCGCGTCATCAGAATAGAATAGAACCTCATGGCAGTGAGGGGCCTTCTGTCCTGGGGTATCGGTCAACTTGTACACTCTTAATGTGCTGCTGACAAATTGTTCACCTCGCAGAACCGCGTCGATAGCAGGCAGAAGGTCACTCTGGGCGCTTGCCTTATAGACATAACCGTGACCGCCCGCGCTCAAAGCTACCTGTACTACGTCTAGAGAATTGTTCATACTCAGGAAAATTATCTTGGAGTTGGGAGAGTGTTGTCGTATCCGCCGGGCAGCTTCGATTCCATTTAGTTTGGGGAGGCCAATGTCCAACAAAATCAAATCCGGTTTCAGTTCTTGGGCCTTCAGAACGGCTTCCAATCCATCCGACACTTCGCAGATGACTTGCCATTCTGGCCGCATTTGAAACAGCAAGCGGACTAGGTTTCGCCAATCCCTGTGATCTTCTACTACGAGAACGCGAATTGGTGGCAACGAGCTTCCTTCCCCTGACGTTGATGGGTGACACGATACCACCATACGATTTGAGTGACTAGGAATAGTATGGATTCATCTGATTACCAGCCATTTTCAGTCGATTTCATACAAGGGAACATGTTTTGATGCGACGTGGACGCATTGCACCCCTTTACGGTCGGACAACTCCAGGTCTATCGGACTTATCGAGGATGCATCTCCGGTGCGTAGCGCCTGATTTTCTCGCTGTCGCTGTGCCAAGTCCTGAGAAACGGGGTGGTCTCAATGGGTCGTTGCAACACTAGCTCATAGTCTTCTTGTCTGAGCCTAGAATGCTGATTGCGTGCGCGGAATTCAATTCAAACAAAACAAATGCCCTGTTTAGGTTCTGATTGTGCGGTGCCGTTCTGGTTGATTCTCGATGGGAAGTATTGTCAGATCAACTGGTTATATGGTGTTGCAACGACCGGTTGAGCCGGCAGGGATTATCGGAAGGTGGCCAATTTCTCCCAGCTGTAGAAAGCCACGTCCGACAAGCAGAGTTCTCGGGATTTACGCAGATGGGCCAAATCCGATCGCGGGCTTTGAAGGGGATTGTCGCAAGTTCTCTTTTTGCATGTGTGGAAGGTTGGGTTTGCAACCGGCTCCGAGTGCGGAGTGCGATCATGGAAGAATGGGTGTGGTGTAGAATAAAACTATGACTTCGCAGCGGATGCTTGCCCTAGGTCTCACAGTAGCATCCGCTCTGACCCTGCTCAACGCAGCGCAGTTCGGGCAAGGAATGAGGCGCTCTGCAGCATACGAGCGCGAGATGCAGAACCCCGCCGAAGATCCACCCGACGCGTACCAGGAGGCAGAGTTTGCCTTTGCTAGGCTCCGTTACCGTTCCCCTCAACGTAGCCGCGGCCGTGGCAGTTGGGGTACGGACTCTAATAAGGCCGAGCGCCAATTCGTTCGAGGCGTTCGGCGGCTGACGCGAATCCACGCAAGATCTGTCGAAGAAATCATTGATGTTGATAGCGATGAGATCTTCAATTGGCCGTGGATTTACGCCGTTGAAGTTGGGCACTGGCAGCTGAGCGACTCCCAGGCCAAACGCCTGCGCGATTATCTGGACCGTGGCGGCTTTCTGATGGTGGACGACTTCCACGGCAGCTATGAGTGGAGTGTCTTCTTAGAGGGCCTGCGGAAGGTTTTTCCGGAAAGGCCAGTAGTCGAGGTGGCTAACGAGGACGAGATTTTCCATGTGCTCTATGACCTTAGCGAGCGCGTTCAGGTTCCGGGTTTTCAATATGTCCGGTCTGGAAGGACCTATGAGCAGGACGGAGTGCAGCCACGCTGGCTTGCTATCTTCGACCAGAGGGGTCGGGTGCAGGTCGCCATCTGCCATAACATGGACCTTGGAGATGCCTGGGAGTGGGCGGACGATCCCAGGTATCCAGAGCGCTTTGCATCAGAGGTTATGCGCATATGGGAGCCGGGTCTCCCAGACCTCGCGCTTTGGCAATAGTCCTCTCGTGGGTTCCGCCTGAGAAACGGGATTATCGGAATGTGGCTTTACCCGTCGTTCCGAAAACCTCTCCAGGCAGGCTCTCTCAACTCTTAGAATCTACTCGCAGGGAAATGACGGTTTCGGCCCGTTCCGAGAACAAGTGTTTTCTATACAGGTACATCCAGCCTCGGCCTTTAGCCATGAGCCATGCAATCTCATCCGCATTGCGACTTCTTTAGTGGCACCGATCCCTCGATTGTTGTGCCCATCATTGGTGCCGATGTAATCTTGAGCGTCCCATCGAGTGCCATTACGCGCTCGCGCATGCCGGCGAGCCCCATACCTCCGATGCGATGTTGTTCGGGACTCATACCAACACCATCATCCACAATCCGCAGCAGAGCTTGTCCATTCTGTACTCTCAACTCAACGGAAGCAGAGTGAGCATGGCTGTGCTTTGCTACATTTTGTAGCGCCTCCTGTGCAATCCGATATAAACACAGAGAAACGTCTGTCGCCAGAGGTGGCACATTTTCTTCCGCAAAATTTATAGTGATGGAAGTAGCTCCGCCAGTCTGTCGACACAGACTGCGCAGGGCCCTCGCAAGGCCCACGTACCGCAGCGCAAAAGGGTGCAAGTCATGTGATAAGTCGCGGGTAGCTTTAGAAACGCTGGAAACCCGATCGTATAGTTTATCAAGACGTATCTCCCATGACGAATCGGGCCTAAGGTCCTTCACCTCAAGACCAATTAACACGAGCTGCTGTACGACGTCGTCATGCAGTTCTCGACCGATGCGGCGACGTTCTTGCTCTCGCGCATCGATCAACTTGCGCCCGGTCCGTCGCATCTCAGGAATCAAAGCGGACAAAAACATCAACGGCATTGCGATAGTGACCAGGTAGGCCTTCAAAGTCAGGACATTTTGTTCCACCGATGCCGGAAGGAATGGGTCGCGGCCGTGCATTACATTCCAGATCGATATCAGCGCGATCGCCAAAAGTGACGCGTTCAGTCCGCCTAGGCCAAAGCGCACCGACGCCCAAAATAAGAAGGGTAACAGGCTGTAGAGTAACGCTGGCGTGTTGCCTACCCACCCTTGTCCCCCGCTAAATATGAAAATGCTGCCTAAAACAATCCCAACGCTCAACAGCCCTGCTTCAATATATCGTGCTAGGCTTGCGTTCCGTATCCACGACGCCCCGTTTAAACCGAACAACACGATGGTCGGCACAACTGTGAGGTTAGCCAGCATGTTAGTGAACAGGCGCCTTGTCCAGACTATCCAATAATCGCTACCCAGCCCCGTTTGCACTACCACTGCAGCATCCAGGAAAGACGTCAACACAGGAGCGGCAAAAACACCGAACACAAGGAAGATGGTGACGCCGTGCGCACTCTTGAATAGCGATCTTTCATCTTTCTCGTAGTAACGGATGCAAGCAGCGCCGAGTAATGCCTCGCCTGTATTCCCTACAAACCACCCCAGCATCGACGAGACAGGAATACCGGCGTGTAGCTGAACAAGGAGATGGGCAGGAAGCACCGCCAACAGAAGAGCCCACCACTTCCGAACTGGAGTTATAAGGAACGCGGCAAGCAGGATTGCGTTGGGGGGCCAGAAAGCTGCCGTAGGCGTTTGGGGGGGCGTGAAGAGGAAACCGATCCTCGTCCCGGCGTAATAGCCGATTGCGACAAGCAGCACAATTACTGGGGTACGGAAGGAGCCCGTGGCTGCTAGGGCCCTCTCGTTGCGGCCTCCATCTTGCCCCTGGTTTGTAGCATCCCACAGCCCCCGTAGATGGGAGAAGTGATGCGCATTGCTTCCCATATCGAGAGCCCTCCCGGACAGCTGCCGCTCACATAGGACAGTGATTCAACCTTGATCTGCCGGGCTGTACCACTCCGACAAATCATCAGGGCGTTACGTATCGCAGAAAGGGAAATATACATCGACAATTCTAAGGTGTCCAATCCTTGTTTTTGATGCATGCGTTCCGCAAGGCGGCATTTGTAAAACGATTGCTGCAGGATGATCAAAAGGTTGTGAGCTTGCGACAGGTTCCACCACATCGCGGGAGCCTTAGGCTTCCTCAGTGGCTAAAGTCTCGGGAGTCGGAAGGGAGTGTCACGCAGGCGACACAAAAGATTGGCCACGGACGACCGATTTCACAGCCGCAACCAAGTCCTTCCTGATTCGCGCTTTGAAAACGTAACCCAGCGCTCCTGCTTCTCGCGCAGCTTCAATAATGTCTGGATCACACTCTACTGAACAAATCACTACAGCGGGTCTTCGAGCGTGGTTCGACAATTCCCTGGTGACCTCGATGCCATTAAGCCCTGGCATTTTGAGGTCTAAAACCACGACATCTGGAGAGCACCTACGAATGCTGCCAGGCCAAGAGATCGCGTTCGGTCGACTTGGGTACGGCGGGCGATTCATCCTGCTTATCAACGATTCCGGCTAGGGAACTCATCCTGTCCTCCTATTATGAGGTTGGTATGTTCCAAACATCTTACTCCTGCCGACCGCTGCAGCAAAACGCAAAGGGACGAGGTTGAGAGAGGCTCTTGTTCGCGATCGAGGAACGCGGGCAGGAGTGTCCGCGCCAGTCCGGCCTTCCGGATGCGCCCGAAGCGGAAGGAGAGATTCATCAACCGGGGCTACGCTGTTTGCGATGTATCTCCGCGCTCACATTTGAATTTGGGGCAGCTGTGTCCAGACAGATTCCTATCCGGGGTTCTCCTGCTAATCGCAGCAACGAGGATTTTCCGTGGGCAGGTTACCGAAACACGTGCGCCCCGTCCAAGTCAGTGTCCTCGACGTTTCGGTTCGAGCCTCTCGCCGTAACTCCCGCATGGACGCTCACTCGGAAAAGGTCCACAAACGGGGTTCGAGGAGATTGGAGCACTGGCGACGGCGAACAGCATAACGCTTCCCCGAAGCGAACTTCTCGGGAGTTATCGAGAATTAGGCGAGCGGATCGAAATAGTACATCGCGAATCAGTGAGATCGGCAACCTCCAACCAGGGGT
>WNFT01020306.1_pt1 | contig 11547 bp, 15 predicted proteins | sample 5400191 | NCBI WGS metagenome assembly WNFT01 (sample SAMN13153359, study PRJNA577476) | soil metagenome | isolation source: 80 cm saprolite under Madrone tree | place: USA:California | collected 2016-06-14
TGCATCGGGGATGTATTGGCCCAAGCTGTATCTCTCGACCTGACTCTCTGCCCGCTGGCTTCTTTCCCATACGATACAAAATAATCTTTCGCCCTCTCTGAATTTCAAGATGACCAGCTTTGGTGCGACAACCTTCCGTCCCTGTGCGAGTCGAAACTCCTCTCGGACGATTTTGATCTCGTACTCGGCCGCCTCCACCTCTGCAACGGGATACAGACAGTGACTGTGATTCACGCTATGACTCTCCTTTCCCACTGTTGCGTGACGCGCCGCCCTTGGACAACACACCATCTCAAGACAGGACTGACCTCGAAGATGCGTTCAATGGCCTTCTTCGTAAAATAAACTCGTGGGGTTTCGCGCCCGCCAGCTCTCACACTTTCCGACCGGAATAAGGTAGATTTTCAATACCCGCCGCAGCATAACCATACGTTGAACATTGTGTAAGACAGTTTTGGGCAGAGTTGTTGTGGAGGAATATAATCTGATACGGGAAGACCTGACCGGCATTAGGCTCGCTATTGGCATTGTGGACAAAGTGTCAAAGTGTCAAAGTATGATGTACGGATTCGCAGACTCGCGGTTGGGTGAGTATATGCAGCCCCGCTGCTACATGCCACACGGAAAGGCATGAAGGCTGGATGGTAAAATCTGGGAACAGGCGTCGTTTCGAGAGTCTGGACTCAAATCGTCCGGACGGTTGCCCGTCTTTATACATTGGTACGCTATTCCCGAACCATTTCACCCCTAAACCCGTGGTCTCGCAGAAGCATTGGCCCGGATGACGTTGATGATGTATTGGTCGTAAAGGGAGTGCGTGCCGACTACCCCTGTTCCAATAAAGACCACGGAAACAGGACGATGACACTGTAGTTGGCGAGTTCGTGACGAAATCTCAGGCTTGCGCCCAAGGTTTTCAACTCGAGGCTGCTGACTGGACGCGCCATGCACGGGTTGCGCACGCGGACAAGCAGCCACTACTCAAGTACATCAGGCAGCGTGCGGCCAAACGGCTACACTAATCCGGGCGTCAGCCTTAAATACGTGCTGAGGCAGATGTTATGAAAAATCGCAGCGCCGTTATGCAGGACTATTCGCGGGGGGATGACTCGGAGCGAGGCATATATCCCAGCGTCAGTCATGGCTTACGTTCCCTATATTCACCTTCGCAAAGGGACTCCTTAGTCCAACAGCAGGTCCAACGGACTAATGATATTGATATCCCGCAAATAGGGCGAACATTCCTAGAGACCAGGAGGTTAACTGAGATAACTGAGGTCGATTTGATCTACTGTATACTCGCCGTCTGTGTCAAAGGGTCCCTCGCTTCTCGCTGTTTGTGGATGTGGGTGCAACGATTATTGCATGTCATTGCTATTGGGTACGTACACGATGACCCTCCGAAATCGTGAGTGACATCGCCAAAGTCACGGTGCCACATCCGCCTCGACGAAACCGCGCTCGACCTGTGGGACATCCCGATCACGGCGATCGAGCGAATTCCCATGACACGCGAGGTGTCCGAGTTATGGCTGGGACAGGGCACGCCGGACAAGTATCACGCTTCATCGGCTAGGGAAGCGAAGGCAGGCGCCAGCACACCCGGGCATGAGAGCGCGGGAGCGGCGGAACCACCGTTTCCGTTACCGCTTATCGAGATGTATAATGCTCTCAGGAAAAACTTGTTCTGGTGGATTCTTGAGTCTGTTCCTCATGGGATATGTTAGCGACCGTTTGTAGATTTCATCTCGACCATGGGAGAGAAGTGCCACTGGTACCCCAACCTTTATTCTATGAAAGTGTGAGGACAGAAATGGAGAACCCATTGTTGAAATATATTCAGCTCGGTTTGTATTGTACCTTTCAATACAGCACCGTAATGTTCTGTACCTTACCAACAGCTGCGGCGCTTAGTACCTTTGACAACGTGACAAAGCCCGAATACATTATGAAATCTGACATCATAATCGAGGTAAAGATGATTTGCACAGGATCTCCGAGTCGATCCGTTCCACTAGTATGGCGTGGTGGAAAACCGACAATACAGCAGCTCCAGGAGAGCTAGAAGGAAACGGGTTAACATTCTAGGGAAAGAAAGTATATTGAACATCAATATCAGAAAATATGTAGACTGAAGTTGTCCCGAGTTTACCAGTGCCGAAACGAAAGTTTGCTACGCCCATCACGGTTGTGGCGTATCCGAGTCGTGCATCAGGATGACAAGCGGATTATTATCAATGACATGTGTGCGAACCTTTGAGCAAGCGAAGACAGAGTACTGTACTAGTACTGTAGCCTAAGAGATAATCTAAAACTTCATGATCTTCTATATCTTGATAACCGGAGAGGGTGTGCCTGCAGGCTGGGAGAAGGAGGGCACGTTGCCAAAACCATCGATCTTGCGAGTGGCGCAGACACTTGGGACTCGGGACATCAAATCTGCGGCATTCATAAGAGCATGGACAACGGGTGGCAGCATACACTCTGGTGGTAGGCGCGGGAAGGAGCCTGAGGAGAAGACAGCAGAAGGAGTAATAAGACCGAGTCAGTGTGTCAGTGCCACGGTGTCAGAGAGTCGGGGAAGTCGGGGACCGCCGTGTTGCTTATGTCATACGTGTCAGTGGTGGGGCCTTCCAGTTGCCTTCCTCACTCATCTTTCTCACCCAGTCTTCCATCTCATCCCCCAACAACAACGCACCCAGAAATTCACCCCGTTTGACCTAGAATCATGTCTGTGGGCAACCCTATGCACCAATCGACCGTCTCTCTCAGCCCCACCGACCTGTCCGACTTTGTGAACATGGACCTGTTCACTACTCAAAGCTCCACGACCTCCAGCTCTCGTGAACCCTCCCCTTCGATCTCTACTCCACTCTTCTCCCCTTTACCTATTATTTCCGAATCAAATCCCTCCGACTGGTTCGACTTCTCTCTCGGGGATGACTTTGTCAAAACCGACCATTCCACACCACCACCAGTCACCGGGGGCCCTTGGGATTTTCTCACACTTTCGAATGATAGCCCCGACTCTGGAAGTACGAACGCAGGAAGCGGGCTTTCTCATTTTGCCATCGATCCACAGCTCATGTCGAGTTCGATGCCACTGGTATCCTTGCATGACCTCGGAGAGGTGAAGGATGCAACAGAGAAAAAGCACGAGGAAGAGGACGAAGAAGAGGAAGCTATCACAACCCCACCTGTTAAAATCGGTGGCAGGGGCAAGTCTCGGAAGGGCGCTGTCCAGTCTGGCGGTATCCAGAAGAAGGCAACGGTATCGGCAGTCGTGAGGGATAAAGATGACCCGAGAGACGATAGCGATGATTGGCGTCCCTCACCTGAAGAATACAAGAAAATGTCAAGCAAGGAAAAGCGTCAGCTTCGTAACAAAATCAGTGCTCGTAACTTCCGAGTGCGCCGCAAGGGTGAGATAATCATCTTTCTGTGACCACTGTAGCTAACCAATCAACCCCAGAGTACATAACGACGCTTGAAGGGGATATTGCAGAACGCGATCGTCTCATTGATACTATTCGTACGGAGCTCGGCTCCAGTCAGTCGGAGAACGCTGCGTTGAGGCAGGAAATCGGTGCCCTCAAGAAAGCTCTCATTGCCTCCGCAGGCCGGGCCGAGTCCCCTGCACTGCCACCGCCTGGCCCCATCCCCGCGCCGGCCACCCGTACAATCACAGGCACCTCACTTGTGACCCCGAACACTCAAAAGGATCTACCATCGTCCCCTCGTCTCGTTGCGTCACCTGCCAAAGCGTTTTGGGGAGGAAGTACTTCCTTCGGCGGTGTTACCCCCGTTTACACGACACTTATTCCTGAGAACTTCGCACAACCGCTCGCGAGCGTTAAATCGCTGGCCAGAGCGCGCACGTATAGTTCTATACTCCAGGAGAACTTCAACCCATTACTTAATTCCGGAAATCCCGGCTTACCTGCTAACGCCCTCGCTAGCCTCTGCAAGGCTGCCCCATCTGACTCGTATGCCGAAGCGAATCCTCTCTTAATGAAGATGCTCGATGCGTGAGTGCCATGCTTATCGCATATGAACTCCACTTAACCATTTTTAGGTATCGAATGCAACTCCGGAGTCGCTTTGTCCAATACCCACCGACACAGTCTCAACTGCTGCTACCGCCTACTGCCTCGCACCCCCATTATTTCCAATCGCCGCATGTTTCCACGTCCTCTCTGTCCTCTGTCCTCAGCGGAAAACATACCAGCTATCCGTCGCCGCCCTCATCACCGAAACTTGACCCCACGACCTCTCCGTTCACATCCTCGGGTGAACTACCGACGCCACAACAAGCTCTATTGGCAAGTATGGCCTCCCAGACGCTTCTTCAGCAGCTCGGTAGCGCTTTCTGGCAGGCCTTCATGGCACAATTACCATCAAATGAAGCATCTCCCAACGCTGGTACTCCAACATGGGATGTGGACAAGATCCGACGTGTCCTCGAAGGGAAAGCAGTTGTAAGCGTCGTCGACGTCGAGCCAGAGGTGGATGTGCGTGCTTCCCCAGTCTCGCCACATACTCATACTCTCGCCAATGACGCGACAACGCACGAATCCCCGAAGGGGTGTGGGCTTACAACTGTGCTTGAGGAAAGCATGCGCACGCTGAGCTTGAGCAAAGAGTGAATTGAATATCCTTTACGTTGTGTTTGTATCATTGTCATTGTGATATCTGGTTGGTTTATCCCGCATTCAAGTTAGCATCCACGTTGTTTCCTCGTTTGCAGAGCTTGTGTTGTCTCTTCTCACTTTCGATTACTTTTTGCTCACACTGAGCTTCCTCCATGCTCCATCCCACGATGTTGATGTCGACTTTCTTATCTACTACCTGGATAATCGTTGAGGTCAAAAATCATTAGACAATTTGAATGACCAAAGTGTAGCACAATCATAACAGGGCCAGCAGTAAGTTAACAGGGACAGGGACACAGTTCAGGTGATCATGGATCGAAGATCGTCTGCCCCGTCCCGGCCGCCCGATTACGGCAAGCGACCGCATGATGTCGCATTTCGCAGTTGCGACGGCTGCTCCACAGGATGCCTTAGCATGGAAGCTTCAGTGCCCGGAAGTGTATTCTCGGCAGTGATTCGGTGTGTAGATGGCGCCCCGTTTCAAACAGAATGTGGGATGTGGTTCTCCGCCTCTGTCGCCGTGATGCGGTGTTCGGCTGCGGCGTACTCATCTGACCGGGCGGACCCAACTAAAGTTGGGGTTCGCGTTTCGTCTATTATCACCGATTCGGTGCTAGTGTGGTCACAACCCAGGTAATACCGTAGCCGTAGCCGGGTCTAGGGCACCAAGGAAGCGTCCAGAATCGGAACTCGTCCCTGCCTAAGCGTACTTAAGGTGGTGTTGCATTCTTCGACACTCATCGACTCATCCCCCATTCGCATTCTACCTCTACCTCATTTCGTATTCTCTTTTTCTCATCCTCCGCACCTATTGCTAAGCGTCTTTGGACTTTGATGATCTTTAAAACCCCTGTCGCACTCCTCTTTTCCTTGGTCATTGGCATGTCGGCATCCGCTGCTCCCGTTGTCCTCAGCTCTATAGCAGAGAGAGACGTTTGGGTACCGCCAGTCACGAGTCCGAAACCGGGGACAATTTGGACGGTGGGTAAGAGTGAGACAGTTACGTGGTACGTGGAAAGAGCCGGGTCCTCTCCCCTCCGTCTAGATATCGTATGGCGGCTTCATCTCATTTGTTCGTGTGATAGGGATACATCAACCCGCCCTCCAGAGGTCTCGAACCCCATAGGGACCCTTCTGCTTGGGTATTTGAATGCCGACGGTTCGGGAGGCGAGAACCTTGATGTTGGTCAGTCGATTTAGTTCGAACACGTTTTCTATTTTGGCTTCTCATACGACACGTCACTGTCACTCTATAGATAATCCCCTGGCTAAAGGCTTTGCATTGGACAGCGGGTCGGTCACATTCACGGTCCCACAAGTCAAACCGAAGACCAATTATATTGTTGTTCGTGCGTATTCACAGTTCTTCCTTTTGTCTTTTCTTGTGACCTGACTCTACTGGAATTGGTAGTTGTTGGCGACTCGGGTAATGCCAGCCCTCAATTCACAATCACCTCTCCATACGGTAAATTCTGTAATATACTTTCAGTTCGTTTACTCAGTCATTCTTCGTTTCTACGTAGGCAAGCGACGTCTTGGTTGGTGATTACTTACTGTATCAAGTCAATGAGGCGAGGGAACTCAACATTTCTATTTTCCCCCAGAAGATATCGTTCAGCAATTGAGCTGCGACCCCCGTTGTTTATCTACGCTCAAACCAGTGGGCTCTCCGGACACTTCGGCTCGAGTGCCAGTGTACTATATATAGTAGTGTAAGAAGAAGCTTCCAAGATCCGACGCTGTCGGCACATTCTCAAAGCAAAGACTGTACACTTGGCCGCTTTTTTTGGCACTGTGACGTGGACACTCGTGGTCATTGCGCCCAACGCACGGCCGCCATACATAGACGGTACTGTTGTGCTAAGGCGCTAAGGACCCCAGAATACGGGCGTAAAGTGACGAGCTACTGCCGCAAAACAATGTGCACTGCATCACAAATAGGACATGACTCAAAAAAATTCTCAATGCGAAGTTAATCAATCTCCTGCAGAAATTTCTGTCGAAATATCTTGCCTTGGACGGCGTGGAAAAAATCCCACTCTAAGGTCTTGCCAGGGTTCGAACCTGGGTTTCGGGAAATTTCATAATCAAAATCCCGAGTGATGACCACTACACTACAAGACCACAAGTAAAAATATTAATCTGTACCATTTTACGATGACAAATAAAAATGAACGTTATCACGGTCATGTGATGATGCGCTAAGAGGGGTTGATTGTGTTCGTTTTTCGTTTGTTCTTCGGGCTGTCTCATGTGTTGACGCGACGCATACATGCTGAAGCAGAGTGGCAGCAGCACTCTTTTTGACCCGTCTGTCTCAGTTCTATTGTTTGATTTCACAACCCTCTGATTCGCGCGCAGGGACTCAAGTCTCACTATTCTCGTTCATGTCCACGTCTCTAACCGATAGCAATCCCTTATACCACTCCCAATACCTCCTAGGACCCATCGAAACCATCGTCTGCTCGCGAAGAGCCCTCGTATCTGGTCATCTATCTCTCCATGACATCGCGGAAGCCTATCGTGCCCTTTCTATGAGGATTCGGGAATCGTCTGATCACCTTTCTACTGTGTCAGACCATTTTCCGGCGCTCGAATCGCTCAGAGATAAGGGTGCAGATGTCATGGCCGCCTTACGGAGAGATATCTCGCGAGCTTTACGTATTTCAGCATGGCATTCATCGGACGATTCGCCTGCTCCTACCTCAGAAACTGTGGGTTGGGAGCAGCCCACGACGCCGCATACAGCGAATCCTGCGACCGATTTTTCGATGTTATGCCATTACGCGCTTCGTCTCTTATCAGAGATTTTCAGATTGCCGGCCCTCTCATCTGTGTTCACATGTACGTCTCACATTCACCGTCGATCTGGGAACTACCCTCACGGTATCACCAGCGCAAGACCTTGGCCTACTCCTGGGAGATGTTATCTCTATCGTTCGCTGTTCTCAGTTTCCATCCTTCGATGTATCAAAGACCACAATTCTTTCGTCTTGGGTAGTTCGGACGCAAAAGCTCCCGAAAGATGTCCTGCTACCCCAGATGGAAGACGTTATCTTATACCTTAAGCTTATTCTCGACGCCGCAGTTAGAGATACCCGTGTTATTGTAACTGTAGTGGACGCACTCGATGTGAGTCAATAATCTCTGCGATACATTCCAGCTAACTCATCGTTTCAAGTGTATCGTTAACTTATTGACATTCCACCGGCACGTTTTCGTAGTACGACTAGCAGATCTCCTTCCTTCTATCTTTCCCCTTGTCATGCACACATCGTCAGAGCTTCGCCACCATGCAGCTGTGGTCCTCGCATCGTTTTCCCACATGCTCATCACCCATCGAACGCTCGTTGGCAAAAATACAATAAAAATCATATGCCTTCATACCCATTCATTTCTCACGCCTGAAACCACACGTCGCCCCACATCGTCGCGAAAGCTCCCTCCTTTGCTTGACGCAGCAGTGTCATCGAAGGATTTCCGAAGTATGGGCGAGAATTCGTCTTGGGCGTTGACTCTCGTAGCAAGTTTCGCCGTCCTGCTTGGACCTTCGCTCTTTTTACACCAAGGACCTCTCAAACTTGTCATGAACATGGCGCAGAAGGCTTTAAGACATCGACCTGGACGTGATCTCTACCCTCACGTTTGGCGCACTTTCATCTGGTTGATGACTGAGCTTCATATTCAACGAATCTCGACTGAAAACGGAGATATAGACATCGTCAAGCGTTGCGTTCTAGTACTTAGGCAAGCGCTGCACGGTGGCCTCGGCGCAGCTTTAATCACCCCGCTGTTGGAAGCAACCTCTACAGATTTCCAGAACGAAAACGCACTAGGATGGGTTATCCCTAGTGTGATTGACATCATTCATGATATGGTGTCCAGCAAGTACCAGGACGTTCGGGACGAAGGATGCCGGATGCTTGGATGTCTTACACGTAGTGTTGGACCAACCAGCAAAACACAGCGCGGGAGCAACTGGACTACTGATGCTTTGCTATCTCGATTCCTCTTTGACGGGTCTCTCCTTCGTGCCGATAAACTCCAAGTTGAAGAAATGGTACGTTCAACGAACATCTTCTCGCCACGGTCTCTGTCCAAGGAAGAGATTCTGACACACTGGCGCCAAATATCGTCCTGCTTTGTTTTGGTCGCCCAAAATGGGTTTGATGAAGACAATTTGGCGGTGGGTAGCATCCGTTGTTTCCCAATTGGCTTTTCAGTCATATCTCGATGCAGACCACCGTCCTTCCTGTATGGCAGTCCCTCCTACTTGTCCAAGCCCAGCCGACCCAGGAAACTAGTCAACCCACCTCCGCCGATTTTGGTCCACAATTGTCTTCCTTACTTTCACAGCTCCTCCCCGAGCCCTGGGTCACTCTACCTGGAGAAGCAAAGGCATTCAAGGTTCAGGTACAGTCGCTCGTCATATCGAATCAACTATGGATAGTGGTCCAGAACACCTTTTCACAACCATGGCTCGCCCCGGTCGCTTCCTCTTTCCTGGCAGCAATTTTGCAGCGCACATTTTATCTTGCTAATCAGGAAGTGCTCGCACATTGGAGTCTGTTGTGTTCAACTCTAATTTCAGCTGGGATTCCGAACGCGCTCGAGTCTATTTCGCACCAGGACGAGTCTAACCGTGCCATAGAAACCAAGAGGCAGCTTTGGCGCCTGGTGGCAACGCACAGTGATAGTTCAGTATCCAGTTGCTCGCAGTATCGAGCTTCAATCCTGGTGTTTCCTTTGGGGTGAGCGGATACGACTCTCGCTTCAAACTTGTCCTCACGCACCGTATGGTGAATCACAGTACTTGGAGCATGTCAGACGATGATCTTGATATCTGGGAACGAACGCTCGAGCGGCATTTCTCGGCAGTGGACACGTCCCCTAAGTCAGTTGATATTATCGACGACATAACTAGTAAATGTCCAGCGATTGGCCCAAGGTATGTTAGCGGTGTTATTTCTCTACTTATCGACATGGACTTGGTGTAGTTTTTCGGTAAATACAGCTTTGGGCGTCGCTCTTGCCATCCTCCGACGCCTCAACCTCACCGAAGGAAGTTCAATCTCAAACAGAACGTTATCTTATTTCAATATGACCCTCACTGCCTCATATCCGCCACAACCGAGCACAATCGATACAGCTTCCAAGCTCATCAAGGTCTTCCATCGTGAGATTATATCCATGCCTGTCTCTCTGCTTGAGCCAGTTGTCTTCGCCATGCAGACTGGGCTGGCCATTTGGTTGGAAGACGATTGTGTATCCCTGTCATTAGATCAATACAACGGCATCGTCCGTAATTTTTCATTTTCACCTTCCCTGCCTCCCACTTAATCTACTTTCTTTGTAGCTCATACCCGTCTATGGTTCACTCCTCACACGTCTACGGTCGCTTCCCATTTCCATCACGTCTTTGAATGCCCTCGCTCCCCTCCTCACTGCGGTATTTTCGCGCATTACTCCGCCAGCGCTGGGTCCGGCTGCATTCATGCGCTTCTTCGAGACAGTACATGCCCGTCTTGCTGCACCACCCAACGAATATAGCAATGACCTGCGCGTGTGCATTGATGCCTGTGTGCGCGCCTGCGACGGCAAGTGGCTATCGGGCATGCCTCTGCTTAGCTCGGGCTCGCAAACGCAAACGCAATTCCAAATGGACAGCCATTTGACGATTGAGGTTCCAGTGTCACCTGCGGTCTGGAGGGTCGCTGGAGAGCAATCTCCACACTTACAGTCCATAGAGGTAATCATTCGTGTCATGTATCTTGGACCTTTGTTGAAACAGATCTTCTCTGGAAACGTAGCACGAAGTTATTCCAGACTCTCAATGTGCCATCTTACATGCGGCGCTCGGCGCTTCGTCACAGGCAAGATTAGTCCCAGGCGTTGTTCAAGAATCGCCAAGAGGAAGTCACAACTCACATGAGTCTACCAGACCACATGATAGCCCTGCACTGAGAAAGCACCACTTAGTACCGCAAGACACGCCATTGGTCAAGCGCCAACGTGCGATAGTTTCGACCAAAGATAGGGCACGTACTCGATCAGAACCACGCTCACGCGTGTCTTCGCCTATTGTCCCAGGTCATCGTTCACTTTCAGCGCCGGGGTCTTCACCGCATCGACGACTGATTATGGATTGCGTCGAAGTTGTGCCTCTCCGCGAACTTCTACACCTCCGGGCGGCAGAGTCAGGGAGGGAAAATAGCGGACAACAGAGGAATAACTTGGACGATCACACATCGGAAGTTACACCTGAGAGGCCGTTTGTGCGCAGAGTCATCCGGGAGCTAGAGAAGAATGATGAGATTGGTAAGTCACTATCTCGGATTCCGAAAGTTATACTAACGCCATGCTGTAAAATTAATGTAACCGTCGTGCAGTACCTGAAACACCGGACGCAGTACTGAGACCCGCTAGAATATCGTTGCCCGCGGGGTTAGAACCAAGCAAGCGATTTCCCGTGGTTTAATTATGGCATCACCCTAACGATCTGACCCTGGAAATGTATTATAGGCCCAGGCAGCCACAGTCCCACGAGACTGCTAGGCAATGCACAACATCTCGAGCGTACGCCGATGACGTCGAAGCGCCTGGCTGCTGCCTTGCGCGAGGTGCATGACGTGTTTTCACGTCCAGGGGTGTCCCAGATACCCGCGGAGGAGTTGGCAGCCTCGGCGAAGTTGTTGGATGCAGCGAACAGACAGCTACGAACGACTCTGGCGGCAAAGACAATAAGAACGTGACAGCGTATCGCGCATAAGGGGGTCGGCGTCTCATTTTTCTTGGCATGATGCAGTGATATGTGGTGGCAGAGACAATGGCATGCACAGCTGTACTGCTTTATCTGCCTTGGTCACCAAAAAATCGACCGAATAATGTATTTTCC
>WNFT01005034.1_pt1 | contig 11545 bp, 10 predicted proteins | sample 5400191 | NCBI WGS metagenome assembly WNFT01 (sample SAMN13153359, study PRJNA577476) | soil metagenome | isolation source: 80 cm saprolite under Madrone tree | place: USA:California | collected 2016-06-14
TTCTCGCTTCGCCGCAGCCAGCGCGTTTTCGCCAGGATCGATATGTCCCTTCGGCAAGGACCACGATGTTCCGTGCTGGCTCACCACCAGCACCTTCCCCTCGCCATTTATGACCACACCTCCCGCGCTATGCGTCTTCATCGTCCATTTCAGTTTATCCTACGCCGCCTCGAGCGCGTCCGATGTAGCAGCCGGCCTTCAGTTCATCCTGAGGAACAAAGGGCCCGACTATCGAGCTGGACTTCGGCCCTATCGAATGTCAACTGAAAACGACATCGAAGACGGATGGTTCGATATGGCTACCGCTGCCCCAGAAACCGCGGTCAAGGTGCCATCGGCATTGATGACGTAGGCAAACACCCCCGCGTCCGTTGCGAGGTACAGAAACTTGCCGGAGGGTTCCACGTATAGGCCGGCAATGTTGGTCAAGGAAATCGCGGGACTGAGCGGGACAGGAGTCAACACTCCTGATTGCGCGTTCACAGAGAACACAGTCACGCCGATGCTATCCGCCTCATAAACGAACCGGCCCGTCGGCTCTGTCGCTACACTAACAGGCTGTCCCGCAAGAGTAACGGTCGCTACTTGCGCGATGTGGCCGCCGCTGTTGTAGTCAATGGCGTACACGCGAAGCGTCTGATCGTTGCAGACAACATACAGAAAGGATTCAGTGGAATCCACGGCAAGCGCCACCGGCTTTGCGCCGACGGAAAAAGGCGAACCGTCGGTGTATGGAAGTACGAATGTGCCGGTGGATTCGAACAACTCTGCGCTGGTGCCAAAATACTGGTATGCCGAAATGGAATTCGCCCCTTGGTTGGCAACGTAAAGGAACCGCCCAAAAGGATCGACCGCCATAGGTCCGGCTCCCGCGCCGGCGGAGAAAGTCGTCACAGGGTTCCCGTTCACTACATACGATGATAGGGACCAGTTCGTGCCAACTTTTCGGAACGTGGAGACCACCGCGTTGGTGGAGTCAGTCTGAAAGGCCCATTGCTCCGAGGGATCGATCGCCACGCCACCCGCTGTTGCGGCGTTACCGAAGTTCACCGGCACACCAGGGCTGCCGGTTGTAGCCAACGGATAGGCCGTCAGATTCGGGTTAGGGGCCGTGGAGGCGAGCAGGAGATTACTTCCCCACGGAATCAGGCTCAGTGAAAAAGGAGAGACCTGCGTGGCGATGCTCTGCGGAACTCCCAAAGTTCCGTCCGTTTGCACAGCATACGTAGAAAGCTTGTTGTCACCAGTGGACGTCACATAGCCAAATTTCGGGGTGTACGTTACGGTGGTGCTGCCACCGACGATCGCCATCCGGGGGCCCTGATTCGGCTGAATTCCTATCCTGCGCGCAAACCGAGCCACCCCGTCAGCGCCGATTTGAAACGAATACACATAGGAAGTATTCGCCTCCAGATAAAGGAATTGCCCCGAAGGGTCGCCGGTTAAATCAAATGGCGCGTTCGCGGATGAAGTGGTCCCGATGTGCGTCAACGTCCCGTCAGCGCCAACCGCAAAGCTCTCCACCGATGCACTGTTTGGATCGCGATTGATATCCATCGAGCACGCGCTGTACGCAAATTTTCCGTCGGGGCTAAAGCGAACGGCCGTCGGATTGATACAGGTAACTAGGGAGCCGCGGACACTCAACTTTCCAGTTGTACGGTCGACGGAATAAACATCGATTGACTGCCCGTTTGAGTTTGCTCCGTACAGAAAGTCCCCCGATGGATGCCACGAGAAAACTCCAGTGACATTGGAAAGTTGAAAGGGAGTGCCCACAACGGGCGCGAGCGCACCCGTCGCAGAATCAATCGCGTACCCGTACGCCTGTGCAGGAAGCGCTGTGGGACTCGTTTGCGCAATCGTTGCGACATACAAATACTTCCCTAGGGGATCCACCGCTACCTGCAACGCAGTGCTGTTCAGCGTGATCGAATTAATCTTCGACAATGCGCCACTGCTCGAGTCTCGTGAATAGGTCAGCAATTGATTCGTCCCGTTGACCACCGTGCCGCTATAACCAAAGCTTCCAGTCGGTTCAAATTGAATGCAGCCCACCGGATCAGGTATTGCAAAGGGACTGCCAGTCACGGGTGTGAGGGTCCCGGCAACTCGATCGATACTGTAAATTTGGATCTCTCCACCCGGGGTACTGCTGTTTAGGAAGGAGCCAACGTAAAGGAATTGGTTCGAAGGGTCTGTTGTTTGGCATGGAAAGGCCGCAAGGTTGTTGGCGCTTGTTTTGATGTACCCGGCCATTCGCAATTGCCCCGTACTTGCGTCAATCGTGGTCCTCGATACCAGCCGACCTGCGTCAGTCGAGACATACAGAAACCGCGGCACGGCCAATACCGTAAAATCCGCCGCCGCCGAGAAGGCTCCGTTGGTCGCCGCGATCTGCGTATACCCGGTGTGCACGGTCGTAACATTGCCTTGGGTATCGATACTCGCGGTGAACGGATTTGTGTTGCTCCACGTTACCTGACCAGAAATATCCTGGGTGCTTTTGTCCGTGAAGTTGAGAATCGCCGACAGCTTGCTCGGCGTCGCGGCACCAATCGTCACAGGGGAATTCGCGGGCGAAATGACTAAGCCGGTTGGCACCGGTGGGCCGATATTGAACGATGCGCTGCCAGTCGACGTACCGGATGCTGCGGACACCGTAACCACTCCCTGCTTCAGCGTGGTTAGCAGACCGGTTGAACTTATGGTTGCCAGGATCACGTCGGACGTTGACCAGTTGGCCGTCGCTAGCGGCTTTGTCGTGCCATCGGTGAAGTTTCCCGTTGCCGTGAATTGCTCAGTAAGTCCGGCTGCAACCGAGTTGTTCACAGTCGAAACGACTATGCTGACGGGAACCGCTGGGCCGATGTTGAATGATGTGCTGCCTGCGGCGGTACCAGACGCTGCTGACACCGTAACCGCGCCCTGCTTGAGTGTGGTCAGCAGGCCAGTTGAACTTATCGTTGCCAAGGTCACATCGGACGTTGACCAGTTGGCCGCCGTGAGCGGCTTTGTCGTCCCATCGGAGAAGTTCCCAGTTGCCGTGAATTGCTCAGTAAGGCCGGCGGCGACTGAGCCGCTTGGTGATGTCACGGTGATCGATTGGAGAGTTACGATGGCGGGACCTGCTCCATTGCCGCCTCCCCCGCACGCGATCAGAGCAGCAGTCGCGGCACACACCACACCAAAACACACAGATCGCCACAGACGATTAGCATTCAAGGTACGCATAAGTCTCCAACGGCTACATGTGGGACTACATGCAGTGATTTAGCGGTCCCAAATTCTAACACATCTTATTAACGGACCGGATATAAATCGCCTTTCCATATATCGGCGGGCAAAACGGGTTTGAAAGCAATTTGCACGGGCGGGTGGTAAACAGATTTGAAGGATTTTGGGCGGCGCATCCCTTCGCGCTTTGTTGAAGGGTGCGGTTTTTGAATTTTCCTCGAACGGGGCGTGGCGCTTATCGTTTGCATATTTGAACAAACCGAGAACCGTGCTGTCTCACGGTCTTAGGGAACTACGGTGATACTCGTGACAGGATGAATTTCGTTCCACTTTGCATGGAAGGTGTCCTGCACGTAGCTTCCAACTATCCGCACGTGTGCGCCAAGCGGCGGGAGCTTGACGCGATCCGTGTAGCTTTTGCACGCCGCCTTCGCATCCGCTTGCGTCACGGGGAACCGGCATACGATTTCAAACACTAGGTTGCCCCCTTCATCGCTAATGTTTCCGGCGTTCAAGAGATTCTCAAATTGGGGATCCACCTTTAACCATCCGTGCGTGTCGCCATCCTTCTCATGACGGACTCCATCCGGCTGCTTTACCGTCTCGGTCGCTGTCGCATCTACAATTGTCCCCGTCACCGCAATACACGGCTGTTTCACGATGAGGCGCTGGGGATGATAAACGTGGGCTTCTAGCGTGGGATCACACGTTTCTCCCGACGCAGCGGTTGGCGTTGCGGGTGCGGGTGATGGTGGAGTGGCGGAGAGGCTCACATACTTCGATAAAACCCATCCCACCTGGTCGTCCTCCGTCCTGACGTGATAGAAGCCGCTGTCTGGGTTCGCGTCAACGAGCATCAGCCTATCCCCTTTGGCAAGATGCTCTAGCGCTGGACTCGTTGTCGCCGGGTCGCGGCGAAGAATGACATTCCGGTTCGTGGTCGCCTGTTGCGCCAAGACCGAGAATGGACAAACAAGCAGCAACAGTACCCAAAGGGCGGTTCGCCTGTATCTGGATTTCATGTGTCCTCGCCTTAACCAGCGTTTGCCTGGACTAATTATGTCAAAATTGATCACTTCGTTTCACGCAGAGTTGAATGAAGCCTCATACAGCAGCAGTATCCCTAGCGAATGGCGAGTGGCAAACAAATTTGAAAGGATTTTGGGAGGCGCATCCCTTCGCGCTTTGCCGAGAATGCCGTTTTGGAATTCTCCTTGCACCGCATTCATCCCATTGCACTTAAGTTTACTATTGACAGACGTCCAGATCTGTAGTATGGTTGCGCGTGTTATCTCGAACAAACCCGCCACGAAGCAGCACCCCTAACCCCTTTAGATTCCGCACTTCCGCGAAACCTCGCATTTTGCACTATTTTGGTGCAAGTAAGTCGTTTAGAATCCGCACTTACAGACACCTCGCTTGTAACCCCTTTAGAATGCACACTTACAAAAACACCGGGGGAGGGGGTGTCGCCGCCAAGCTCCGTGCCCTGCCGCGTTTCTGTGGTAAATCCATTACTTTCAGGCGTTTGCAGCCTCTTTGCCCTCTTTCTCCGACCTCCATCCTTTCTTTTCAGCAACTTAGAGCCTCTTTCTGCAAAACACCCGGGTGGGGTGGGGGTACCGCAGCACCTCCGCTCCGATCTTCGTTCCCCCGTCACATGCGCCACGTGGCGCCTCTATCCCCTGTGCCGTCAGTCGATTGCGCATACTTCCCGTCACCGCGGGGGTGTGCTACCCCTCACGCGTTTCAGATTTCTCTGCGGTCGCGCCGGATCCAATTGCCTCGCCCTTTGTTTTCATATTCTTACGAATTGCTTTTCCCGCAACCCCTTTTCTTTCACAACCATCCGCATTGCCTACGGGGGTGGGGGTGCCGATGAATTCTAAACTCGCCACTCGTCACTTGCCACTCACCGTAGTCGCCCTTCCCACATGATTTCCCTGCCTCACCGCATCCTGCTGCTCATTTGCGCCGCGCTCTTGCTCGCGTCCACTACTCTTGCGCAGACCATACCCCAAAACAAATCGACGACCGCGCAGATCGCCATCGCACACGTTACCGTCATCAATCCCGGCGCCGCTTCCGTGCAGCCCGACTCCATCGTCGTGATTAACGGAGATCGCATCACCTTCGTCTCGCACTCCGTAGTCGTGCCCCTCGCGAAGAACACGCGCGTCATCGACGGCCGCGGCCAATTCCTTATCCCCGGCTTGTGGGACATGCATGTGCACTCCGCTTTTGGTGACTGGTTCCCCGGCGGACGCGACATCATCCTGCCGCTGTTCATCGCTAATGGCGTTACCGGGGTGCGCGACATGGGCGGCGACATTCCCGTGCTCTTCGCCTGGCGCAAGCAAATCGCCGACCGCGAAATCATCGGCCCGCGCATGATTATTTCCGGGCCGATGCTGGACGCGCTTTTGCCGGGCGGCAAGCTGCGCTTCCCCAGCTCCATCGCGGTCACCACGCCGGAGAGCGCCGTCGCCGCCGTGGACTTGCTGAAGGCGCAGGGCGTCGACTTCATCAAGGTGCAGTCCGTCATTTCCCACGATGCGTATCTCGCCGCCGCTGCCGAAGCGCACAAGGTCGGCTTGCCCATCGTTGGGCATGTGCCGGACAAAGTGCGCATTGCGGAAACCATCGCAGCGGGACAGAAAAGCATCGAGCATCTGATGGGCAGCTTCGAGGGCTGCTCCACAGAAGAAAACAAATTCATTGCCGGTCAGGGCGATCTAAAACTGCTGCTCGCCACGCAAGACAAACAAAAGTGCGATGCCCTGATTCGCCAGCTCGCGCAACGCCAAACTTGGCAAGTGCCTACTCTCGCGTGGCAGCGCGGCGGCACTTTTCTCGACCAGCGCGACCTGAAGCACGATCCGCTCGATAAATACGCTCCCGCCTACTGGCGCGATGTGACCTGGAAGCGCTTCACGGACGAGATGATGCCCGGCCTGCTGCACGATCCGCTGGAACTGCGGCAAAAATATTTCGCCGCCAATCTGCAAATGGTCGGAACGCAGCATCGCGCCGGCGTTTCGTTCCTCGCGGGAACCGATACCGCGCCCGGCGTCTACATCATGCCGGGATTCAGCCTGCACGATGAACTATCAAATTTCGTCGAAGCCGGTTTCACGCCGATGGAATCCTTGCAGACCGCAACGAGCAATCCCGCGAAGTTTTTAGGAATGCAAAGAAACTATGGCTCGGTGGAAGCGGGCAAAATTGCGGACCTGGTGCTGCTGAGCGCCAACCCGCTGATGGACATTCACAACACGAAGAAGATCACCGCCGTAATCGCCAATGGCCGCCTGTTCGACCGCGCCGCGCTCGACCGCATACTGAAGCAGGTGGAGGCCGTGGCCAAAGGCACCGGCGTGCAAGCGCGCACTCGTTTCAGAACAGCCGCCACTTCGACTTTTTCTTCACGCACAGGCACGTCGGCGAATACTCCGGAGCAACGACCGTGACGTGGTTCGGCAAATCGTATGTCACTTCTGCGTTGACCTGCGCGGATGTCTTGGCCTTGTCGATGCGATATTCATACTCCACCGTCAGCGGCAGCGGCTGTTCGGACTGGTTCGCCGCGAAAGTCCAGGAGCACAGATTTTCTTTCGCCGCGCTGACCAGCGCGGGCGGCCCGGCAGCCGTATCCGTGAAGCCGAACCGGCCGTCCTTGTACACCAGAATTTTCAAGGTTACTTTCCCATGCACTCTTTCCTGCCACGCCACTTCCGGATAACTCGGCGCCTGAAAATGCGTCACGCGCGGCAACTCCGCCATGGGGGCATCGGCAAACAGAAATAGCGCACAAAGGAATGCTAAAAGGGCGTTCATTGCTGACCTCCAACTTTTCTCTGCGAACTCTTTTGCGGCGCTTGCACCGCGCCCCGCAGCCGGCTCACTGCAACTCGGAACCAGCGTCGGAAAGCCAGAAATCGCTTTCCCACCGCGCGCAATCGTTCTCATCGCGCCAAGTTCGGGTGCAGGAGTCCTGCGCCCCTGCGGGCAAAATCATTTCTTTGCGCGATCCTTCAGCAAATTCTTCAGCTCGCTCATGAATTCCTGGACGTCCTTGAAATCCATGTACACGCTCGCGAAGCGCACGTACGCAACTTTGTCGAGCTTCTTCAGGCGGTGCATGATCATTTCGCCGATTTCGGTGGTGGTCAGCTCGCGCTCGGTGGCTTCGTGCACGACGCTTTCGATTTCGTCAACGATGCCTTCAAGCTTGGGCGTCGGCACCGGCCTTTTTTCGCAGGCTTTCAGCAAGCCCTGCAAAATTTTCTGGCGCTCGAAGCGTTCGCGACGGCCATCCTTCTTGATGACCATGTAGGGAATTTCGTCGATGCGCTCGTAGGTGGTGAAGCGGCGTCCACATTTGAGGCATTCGCGGCGGCGGCGAACGGTGTCGCCGCTGCGGCCTTCGCGCGAATCAATCACCTTGTCGTCTACGTGCGCACAGAACGGGCATTTCACTCGGAGGACTCTCCCTGCCGGATTCGCGTGTCGCCACTGCTCCCGACCATTTCTTTGTCCACAATTTCGTCCTCGTGCTTGGCGATCTCCCGCAATTGGCCGAGCGACCAACCCTCGTGAATCAGCAGGGGAACACCGAGCACGCTGCAGATGGCAAAGGAAATCAGCCATAAGATGATCGCGGCAGCAACGGCCGGCTCTCTTTCTACTCCAAAGATCGCGGTATACGCAATGATGGAGCCCGCTTGCGAGCCGCCGCCGACTCCGGGGACTTGCACGGCGGAGCCCACCAGGGTGAAGGCCAGCACCAGCATGGCGTCGCTCAGGGTAATGCCGGCGAGCTTTCCGCCGAAACTATGCGACACCCACAAATACACCAGCAGGACCAGAAACCAATGGGCCGTTGAGTATAGAACTGCCAACGCCAGTTGGCCCCAGGTGCGGATGGTTTGCACGCCGCGCGCAAACCCCACGACAATTCGCGCAAACTTTGCTTTCCAGGAGTGCGCCGCGATCACCGCTTGCAAACGCCGCTGCAGCAGGGCGGTGCCGTGCAAGCGCAGATACACGAGTACAGCGACGGCCACGATGACGCCCGCAAATAGCACCGAGCCGGTGGTCTTTGCCGCGGTCTGCAATGCGCTGGCGTTCTGGCCTGCTGGCGCATGCGACCGATAGAGGAAAAGGCCGATGGCAGCTATGACGGCGGCACTGGCGGTATCGAATAGCCTTTCGAGCACGTAAATTCCGAACATATCCGCGATGGGCAGCTTCTCCTTGCGGGCGAGGAGCAGCGGGCGGACGGGTTCGCCGGCGCGTCCGAGCAGGAACACGGCGGAAAATCCGGCGAGGGTCATGCCGTAAATATTCCAAAAGTGCGAAGGGCCGAGGTTGCGCTGGAAGACTTCCCAGCGGAGAGAGCGCAGGGCGTAGCAGCTGTAGATGGCGACAACGGAGACGGCGAGAAGAAAGAGATTGGCGTCGCGCAAAGCGTGGAGAAGCTTTGCGCCGCTAAAATCGCCGAAGTGAAAAAGGCCGCGCGCGCGGTAAGCAACAAATCCCAGGACACCGAGCCCGACAGCTACGACTAAAAGCTTCCTCGAAGAAGCGCGCATGAGCTTGCCAGCCTACTGGCCGCACGGATAGGCGTCAAGCCAACAACACTTCGCCGGTGAATGGGGAAGTTATCCGCTGGCCGTCTTTAGTTATCGAAAAACCGTGCTCTCTGGCGCGGTTGCCGTGCGAAGCGCACCAATCAGTGATGCTGTGCGACGGCGCGAATCATGAGTTGGGCGACCGCGGCACTGACGACGGATAGGCCTGCGCAAATCAATATAACGACTCGGAAGCCAAGCACAAATGCTTGTTTAATCGACCCTGTAACGGCGGATTTCGTACCTGGGTCTAGGCCCGCGGGCACTTGCAATCCGGCTAGCTTGATCTCGTTGGCTTGCATTTCGTGCAGAATGGCAGGTGACAGCGAGAGATGTGTAAGGCTTTGATTTAGACGAGAACCAAAGACGTTCACCATCACAATCCCTAGCACCGCAATAGCGAGGACGCCCGCTACGCGCGCCACTGCATTGTTGATTCCAGAAGCGGTACCGACTCGGTTTTGATCTACGGAATTCATAACTACGGTGGTGAGAGGAGCTACGGTGACCGCCGTCCCCAACCCGAGGACCAACACGGCCGGAAAGAATGTCTTCCAGTAGCTGCCGCCAACGGAGGGAATAGCGAACAGAACAAAACCTAACGCGGCAATTAAAGGGCCGATGATCAGTGGACCTCTTGGACCATAGCGGGCAACGAGTCCGCCAGACCACCGGGAAAGAAGGAACATCAGGAGAATCAAGGGGAGGACGGCAGCCCCGGTTGCAGTTGCGGAGTATCCCTGGACCTGGATCAAGTTCAACGGGAACAAGAAAAAGAAAATTCCAATAGCAGCATATAGAAACAAGGTGAGCAGGTTCGCGCCACTGAAGCTGCGAGATGCGAAGAGGGCGAGGGGAAGCATCGGCGACGTAGCACGGACTTCGACCCACCCGAAGGCAATAAGACATCCGCAGCCAACGAGCAAACTAGCGAAAACCAGGGGATGCCGCCAGCCCAGATTGACAGATTCGAGGAAGCCATTGACCACACCAGCTAGCCCGAGGGTGGCCAAAAGCGCGCCTGACCAATCGACGCGACCTGCCATGGCGCTGCGGCTTTCCGGAATTCGCCAAAGCGAAATGGCCATCACTGCCGCGGCGAGCGGGAGATTGATGAAAAATGCCCAGCGCCAGGAGGCATGCTCAACCAACCAGCCGCCAAGGACAGGCCCAACCGCGGTGGTGATGGCCGTAAATCCAGACCAAGTACCGATGGCCTGGCCGCGACTTTTCTCGTCGAACGAGGTACTGATAATCGCGAGGCTCCCGGGCACCAGCAGTGCGGCCCCCACACCTTGAATGCTCCGCGCGACGATCAACTGGTGAATGTTGAGGGCAACGCCGCAAGCTAGGGAAGCCACGGCGAAAATCGCCACACCCACCACGAAGACCAAACGGCGGCCAAACAGGTCGCCAAGCGAGCCACCAACCAGAATCAGCGCGGCCAGGAACAATCCGTAAGACTCGACTACCCATTGGACATCTACCACCGTTGCATGGAAGGTCGCCTGGATGGCAGGCAGAGCGACATTGACGACGGTGCTATCGATGAAAGCCAGGCTGGAGCCGAGAATGGTTGCGGCGAGTATCCAAGCTCTCGCTTCTGCGCCGCACGGAACTCCGACAGCCGCTGATCGGATTATGGTTTCATCGCAAGGCGTTCTCACGGAGGCTATGATACGCCCAGGATCATGGGATACACCGGAGTGGCTTAGTCGGCCAGAAGGTCGCGCACGCGGGCTTGGGTGGCTCGAAGAACGGGAAAGACGCAAGCGGTCAAAGTGACGGACGATAGAATCAGAAGCGTTATTGCTACCGAAGCGAAATCGATTGTGGCGGAGCGATATAGAAAATACCCGAAAGTACGAAACGCAGTGAGCGATAGCGCGAGACCTATGAATTCGCCTAGGAGCACGGAACTCATCTCGCCACGGGTCATGAAGAGGAGCACATTGCTCGACTGCGCGCCCAAAGCCAAGCGAATGCCTATCTCGCGCTTACGCTGCAGGATGGAATCCGATACCAGGGCATAAACGCCAACAGCAGCGAGGAAGGCAGCGAAAACCGCAAACACAGCTAAGAGCCACATGGAGAGGCGAGGGCCGGCCTTGGCGCTGGAAATGAGCTGCTGCATGGTGCGCGCTTTCGAGACGGGCTGATTCTTGTCGATCGCTCTAACTTCCTCTCGTAGTATCGGCACAAATGAATCGGGATCGGTGTTGGTCCGTACAATTACATAGCGAAGAGGAACATTGGTTTGAAGGAAGGGAACAAAAATATCGTGACGCACGGTGCCTAGCTGTCTGTATTGGGCATCCGCGACGACGCCGACAATTGTGCACCATTGCCCGTCTTCTTCGTGCCGGCCCAACTTAATCTGCTTGCCTAGGGCTTCGCCGACGCTTGCAAACCTTTCTTGAGCCAAAGACTTACTCACGATCATTACGGGCTCGCTCGCGTCGTTATCATGTGGCGTAAAATCGCGACCTGCCAAGAAGGGCGTGCCGATAGCGGGAAAATAGCCAGGTGTAACCGCTTCAAAATTTGAGATGGGATTCCTCTTTGCTTCGTAAACGTCTTGGCCACGAGCCTGATATTCGACATCCCAGCCCACGGTACCCTCCAAAGGACGGAGGAGAACCGCACCTGCTTCACGCGCCTCGCCGTGGCTTCGG
>WNFT01005788.1_pt1 | contig 11545 bp, 9 predicted proteins | sample 5400191 | NCBI WGS metagenome assembly WNFT01 (sample SAMN13153359, study PRJNA577476) | soil metagenome | isolation source: 80 cm saprolite under Madrone tree | place: USA:California | collected 2016-06-14
GCCCGCATCGCGACCGCTATGGCTATCATGCGCTGGCATCTGGCGGCATCGGCTGGGGACTGCCGGCTTCGGTCGGCGTCAGCATGGCGAACCCGGACCGCCCGGTGGTGTGTTACTCCGGCGACGGCAGCGCGATGTATTCGATCCAGGCGCTGTGGACCGCGGCCCATCACAAGCTGCCGCTGTCAGTCGTGATCGTCAATAACGGCGGCTACCGCATCATCAAGCAGCGCTTGCTCGCTTTTCACGGCGACGACCACTACGTCGGCATGGATTTTGTCGACCCCAAGGTCGATTTCACCGGCCTCGCAAAATCGCTCGGGCTGGAGGCAATGCGCATCACGGAACCAAGGGATGTCGCGCCCGCGCTGAAATCCGCCTTCAACCAGCCCGGCACAAAACTGATCGAGGTCATGGTCGACGGCTCGCTCTAGAGCGGGATGGGTTTAGGTGGACGCAGCAGCGGCGATCGATCAGATCGCCCTCTCCCCGCTCTTCGCGGGGAGAGGGTTGGGGTGAGGGGCTGCTTCCGCAAATTCCGGACATTGGTGTGCGCGGTGACTCCTCCTCACCCGGATTGCTTCGCAATCCGACCTCTCCCCGCAAGCGGGGAGAGGTGAGTCGGCCTCATGCGCCGCTTCAACTCAATGTCATCAGGCTCTAGGGTTAAGACCCAATTAACCATGTTGAGATTCAACGGGTTGGTCAACCGAATCGGGGGGCCAACAGATGCGGGCGAACTTGTTTTGGTTTAGCGACGGGCAATGGGCGAGGATTGAGCCGTTTATTCCAAGCAATCGCCGTGGCGTGAAGCCGAAGAACAATCGGCGCATTTTGAGCGGGATCATGCATGTGCATTGTCCGCCGGAATATGGGCCGGCCAAGACGGTCTACAATCGCTTCAACCGCTGGAGTGCGCAGGGAATTTGGCAGAGCATCTTCGAGGCGGCGGCCGAACCTGCTGAACCGCCGGAACGAATGGCTCTCGACAGCACGCATGTCAAAGCGCATCGCTGCGCTGGCGGCGGAAAAGGGGGGCGTCGGAACAGGCGATTGGCATCACCAAGGGCGGGCGCAACAGCAAGATTCACGGCCTTGTCGATAAGCTGTGCCGCCCGTGGGTCTTGATCCTCACGCCTGGCAACACCGCCGACTGCACAGTCGGGCCGGCATGTGTCAGTCTGCTCGACGGCATCGCCGAGTTGCTCGGTGACAAGGCTTATGACAGCAACTCGTTCCGCAAGTCTCTGCGCAAGGACGGCATCAAACCGGTGATCCCAGGCCGGTCAAATCGGAAGAAACGCATACGTCACGACAAGCAAGCCTATAAGGATCGCAACGTCATCGAGCGCTGCTACTGCAGGCTCAAGGACTTCAGGCGCATCGCAACGCGCTACGACAAACTCGCTCGGAACTACTTCTCAGCCCTGTGCCTCGTTGCCGCCGTGGCATTCTGGCTTTAGTCGTGCGCGGTTTCCGCTTTTGGGATAACATGGCGAGCGTGTCGGCACCCGGATGACGACGGGAAACCATGAAGGGGAGGTTGGAATGAGCTCGCAGCGAGTGTCGGGAACCGCCGTGCAACGAACCATTGCCGTCCTGGGCTCGGCGGTTTTCTTCGTGGTCGCCCCATGTACGCTGGCGGGGCTCGTTCCATGGTCGATCACGGGTTGGCAACTCCGGCCGCCGTTCCTTGGTCTGGAGCTGACGCGCGGCATCGGCGCGATAATGATTCTCGCAGGCGTGCCTGGGCTCGTTGACGCATTTGCGCGTTTCGCGCTGCAGGGTCTCGGCACCCCCGCGCCCATCGCGCCGACCCGGAATCTCGTGGTGACCGGTCTCTACCGTTATGTGCGTAATCCAATATACGTCGCGGTCGTTGCCATCATCCTGGGTCAAGCGGTGCTGATGGGCGATTGGCGCCTCATCGTCTACGGCGCGCTGCTCTGGCTCGCCTTCCACGTCTTCGTCGTGGCGTACGAAGAACCCACGCTCGAGCGGACGTTTGGGAGAGAGTACGAGGCGTTCCGCGCCGCCGTCCCGCGCTGGATACCGCGGATGACCCCATGGCGGTCGAAATGATCGGTGGCCCGCGGTTGTGCGAGCCGCTGCTCGCGACCGGTCTCGGACGCTTCACCGGCGCCGCGAGCAGGCACGCTAACGGCCCTCGGAAAAGAACATCTCCCCATTGGCGAAGCGGTTGGGTTTCAGGCGCATCGCAACGCGCTACGACAAACTCGCTCGGAACTACTTCTCAGCCCTGTGCCTCGTTGCCGCCGTGGCATTCTGGCTTTAATCAATTGAGTCTGGACCCTAGGACGCCCTGCCCGATTGGTGTTGGTGTCGGTTTGGATCGCCTGCGATTCGCTGCTTGATCAACTCTGTTGATAGGAAGACATTCCACCGGAAAACGGTAGGCTCGGGTTCCGTGATCTTCACTCTGGAGGGACGAATGGACGTGCAGCGGATCGCCGCCTTTTCGCAAGGAACGAACGGGGGCAACCCTGCCGGTGTCGTGCTCTGCGAAGTGCTCCCTCCTGCCGACCGGATGCTGGCGATCGCGGCAGAGGTCGGGTATTCGGAGACGGTCTTCGCCGCACCGAGCGAGGATGGCTGGCGGGTACGCTACTTCGCACCTGAGATCGAGGTGCCGTTCTGCGGCCACGCAACAATCGCGCTCGGGGCCGCGCTTGCTCTTGCCCATGGCGACGGCACCTTCACGCTCCAACTCAACGACACGCGGATCACGGTAACGGGATGGCGGAAGAATCCCGCGCTTATGGCGGCGCTGCAATCGCCGCGCACGCGCAGCGCGCAGGCGCCGCAGGAGTTGGTCGAGGCCGCGCTCGGCCTTTTCTCGTACACCGTTGCTGATCTCGACCCACGTCTGCCTCCCGCAATCACCGAGGCAGGTGCTCGGCATCTCGTCCTGGCCCTGACGAGCCGGCAGAAGCTGGCCGCGATGCACTACGACCTGGAGCAAGGGCGACGGTTCATGATGGCGATCGGGATCGTCACCATCAGCCTCGTCCATGCGGAAACCAACACGCTCTTCCATGCCCGTAATCCATTCGCCGCGGGAGGCGTCTACGAAGACGCGGCGACGGGAGCCGCGGCGGCGGCCCTCGCGGGATATCTGCGGGATCTTGGATGGCCTCATGGTGGTATGATCGAGATCCTTCAGGGGGAGGACATGGGTGTGCCGTCGCGGCTACGAGCCGAGATCACCTCTGAACCCGGTGCGAGCATCCGGGTGTCAGGGGCGGCTCGGCAGATGTAGCCGACGGAGCGCTGGTCGGAGTATGTAAATTCGGCGACATCCGCTGCGGCAGGAGCTCTGCTGTCTTGATGCTCATGGTCCCCTTTGAGGAAAGCTACGGCTATGCGCGCGCTATCGGCGTCGGGGACCATGTCTTCGTCTCTGACCGTATGACGTGCCGGCGCCTTGTCCCGCTGCTCGCTGGCTGGAAGGAAACGATTGATGACTTCTGATAGTATCCCTACAAAGCCACGATCCCTGGTATCAGTACATGACCGAAGCCATTGTCCGCTCTGCGGCAGAACACGATCTGCCCGAGGTGTTGAACCTTTACCGACACCTTCATCCGCACGATCCTCAGCTGGAGACAGCTACTGCTGAGCGCGTCTGGTCGACGTTGCTTACATCCAGCTTCATGACCGTGATCGTGGCGCAAGCAGCGGAAGTGCTTGTATCTTCGTGCACGCTCGCGATCGTGCCTAACCTGTCTCGAGGCGGTAGATCATATGGGGTGATTGAGAATGTAGTCACTCACGCCGACTACCGTCGACTGGGGCTCGGCCGAAGGGTTCTTGCTCATGGGCTCGATGTTGCTTGGCAGGCCGACTGCTACAAAGTCCTATTGGCGACGGGTTCGAAGCGGGAGACCACCCTACGCTTCTATGAGGGAGCGGGCTTTCATCGTGGGGGCAAAACCTACTTCGAAGTACGCCGTCCTTAACGTGCAGTTTTGTGCATATCGTACGGTGACCCCGTCTACGCCAAACTCAGCGCCCCTACGACGCAACGGGACGGGGCGCTTGAGCAAACAGGGGCTCACGCCCCGTCCCGTTGCTCCAACGAGCCCCATGGGCTCAAATGACGAACAGACTCTACTCATCCGCGGATGAGAAACGGGGCTCACGTCAAGATGTCGAAAGCGAATGCCGCGGGCGCGACGCGGAACGCTCCGGCGTCGGCATCTCGACGCTGTCGACATGCAACGCTGTATCGATTTCCGATCCGCAAGTCGCGACGGCGTGGCCGTCGTTTACCCTCTTCGAAGCGCGCGGTATCAATTTCAATATTATGGTGTACTCTGAATGCATGCATGTCGATGGTCGGCTGCATTGAGACAACTTTTGGGATGATGGAGGGCAACATGGCCAAGAAAGCGAAGAAGGCAAAGAAGACAGCCAAGAAGACGGCCAAGAAGAAAAAGAAGTAGTCGTTCGACGAAACCTCATGGCATTCGGATAGCATCTGAGGTCCGTTGCGCGCTTCGCAGCACGGATCGGCGGCAACCTTCGTCGCAGAATATCCGGGCAACGAACAGTCTGACCGGACCTTTATGCAGATGGCTGCTGCATAACGGTCCGGTTTTTCATTGAGGCTTGATCAAGGAATCGCCGCCGGACTGCCTACCCACAGCCTTCGGTCTGCGTCCGAGCGCGCATATCCGCTCATTATGCGACTCCTCCATGAGGTCGCTGCGCCCCCGGTTGTCGCATAGCGTCGACTTCAGTGTCTCGTCATCATGATCACACCGAAATCATTGATCCGGATGATTGCCGAACAGCTTTGAGAGATAAGACGCTATGCGCGCCCTCTCAATCCTTGGTTGCTGCGCTGAATCGCGTGCCGTCATCTTGGTGTTGAACCGACGACGATCGGCGGTGATTCCGCAAGAACGGAAACGAACAGCAGTAGAGGTTGGTGCATTGAACTGATCGCCGGCACCACGGCGACATCGAGATTCGCGGGACTGAAAACACTGGCAAAAATTGGCACGGTATTCAGGCTGGTTTTCAGAATGATCGTCAGAATGAGATTTGAAAAATTCGTGCTAAGCTATGAAATAACTTTGGAGCGGGTGAAGGGAATCGAACCCTCGTATTCAGCTTGGAAGTCGGGAAATCTTGTCGTGTTTCCAGCGGCCGTTCTGACATTTTCGGCGGTTTTGGCTCATTGAGATCATTACAGAATTTCTCGTTGTCAGAATGGCGGTTGCGAGCCCCATGGTCGCAGAGCATTCGGCTCGGGCGCGGGGTAGGGTCAAATCGGGGAAGCGCAACCAGCGATACCGACATTCGCTGATGATGGCCATTTGAGCGGCCTGTCCTTCGTCCCTGATGCTCGGCTCGAGCCAGCGACCACATCGCAGACCGCGTTTCTCGAAGGCTATTCGGGCTCAGGGAAATCAGCGCTGGTGCGGGCCGGGCTTCTTCCGAAGTTCAAGGACGAAAATTCCCTTCTGAAGTCACGGCTAGTGCCACTGGCTCATTGTATCGGAACAGCACGGACCGAGACATCCACGTGCAGCCCGGTTGGATCGTCCGCATTGCCGATAAAGCCGCCCGATATCGGGAGCGCCTGCCCTGCCTCCCTGGTCACGCCCACGCGAATCAGATTCGCCCCGGCAACCAGACCGTTTGTCGGGTCGTATTCGACCCAACCTGCGCCGGGTAGATAGACGCTGCACCAGGCGTGCGTGCTGCCGCCGCCCCGGGTCGTGCCCGAAGAGTCGTCGTACAAATAGCCCGTGACAAAACGAGCGGCGAGGCCAAAGCTGCGCAGCGCTTCCATCATCAGCACCGCAAAGTCGCGGCAGGTGCCGGAAACGAGCGCCAGTGTCTGGGCGGCCGTCTGCGTGCCCTCCTCGTAGCGTGCGCGATAACGGAACTCCTGCTTGATCGCGTGCGTCATCGCTTCCAGCACCTTCAGGGTCTGTTTGCTGTTTGCGTCGGACACGACACGGCGGGCCCAGGCGTCGACCTTTCGGTCGGGGTCCGGCATCTGGCGTTCGGCAAGGCGCGCGAGATCGGGAATCTCGTGGACGGCGTAGGAAAACGGAAACTGTTCGGCAGCTGCGTCGAGGCTGTAGACGGGAAGCGGCTGGCCGTCGGGGTGATGCGTCATCTCGAGCGTCGATACGATGCTGAGCCGCTTGGTCCTGAGCGCTTCGGGCCATTCCAGGAAGCAGATGGAATTGTTGAAGACGTCATGCTTCCAGTACACGCCGGTCGGCTCGGGTTCGACCTTCAGCGTCGCGCTGTGCAGGCGAAGATCATGGCTTTCGTCCGGGCGCACCATGAGCTTATGGCGCAGCAGGCCCACCGGATTGCGGTAGATGTATTCGGTCGTATGCACGATACTGATCTTCGCCATGCGAGCCTCACCTGACTGGGGTTGATTCAATCCATACCCAGCGGGCTCAATTTACCGAGGGCAAGACACTCCTCCCACCGCGGGAGTCAACTTCTGGATCTACTGTTCGGTCGTCCTATTAGAGGTATTTGATGAACCTCGATCTCGCCCTCGTCCTGATGATGCTCGCGGCCGCCATCGTGATGTTCGTCATCAACCGGCCCCGCATGGACGCAGTCGCGCTGCTCGTGATGGCGGCGATGCCGTTCACCGGTATTATTACCATGAACGAAGCGCTGGCAGGGATTGCCGATCCGTCGATCATATTGATCGCCGCGCTATTCGTGATCGGCGAAGGTCTCGTGATGACCGGCGTTGCACGACGGCTCGGCGATTGGCTCGACGCGAAGGCTGGCGGCAGCGAGAACCGCTTGCTGATCCTGCTGATGGCAGCCGTAGGTGGCCTCGGCTCCTTGATGAGCTCAACCGCGGTGGTCGCCATTTTTATCCCGGTCGTGCTCCGCATCTCGCAAAATCGCGGCACGGCGCCAAGCCGGCTTATGATGCCTCTGAGTTTCGCCGCGCTGATCAGCGGAATGCTGACACTGGTGGCGACGGCACCCAATCTGGTGGTGAACGCCGAACTGATCCGGCAGGGCGCGCAAGGATTCAGTTTTTTCAGCTTTACACCGTTCGGGCTGCCGCTGCTCGCACTCGGCATCGTTTATATGCTTTTCGCGCGCGGCCTGTTGGTCTCCAAGACCAGCCTGCCGGCCGCGGCGGACCGCCGCCCCAGCCTTCAGCGGTGGATCGCGCAATACGGCCTCGCCGATCGCGAAAAGCGCGGCCGCATAAGCGCCGGCTCGTCGCTTGTCGGAAAGCGCCTCGACGAACTGTCGCTCCGCTCCGCGGGCGTGAACCTTCTCGCCATCGAGCGCGGGGCGGGGTTTGCGGCCAAGGTGCTCCGTCCAACCGCGCAGACGGAACTGCAGGCAGACGATGTACTGCTCGCCGACGTGCACACCTCGAACGACGGCGTTAACGAGCTGTGGCAGTCCCTGAAGCTCGAGCCGCTGCCGCTCAGCGAGATCGGAAACTACTTTGTCGACCGCTCTCAGGAGATCGGCGCAGCGGAGGTCATCCTGCCGGCCGAATCCAAGCTAATCGGCCAGACCGTGCTCGACGCCCGGATTCGCTCCGAATACGGCCTCACCGTCATCGGGTTGCGGCACGGCAACAAAGTGGTCATGCACGACCTTCTGGAGGAAAGGCTGAGGATTGGAGATATTCTGCTTTTGATCGGCTTCTGGTCCGACATTCAAGATCTCCAGTCCCACATGGACGACGTGGTCGTACTGAACATGCCGGTAGAACTGGAGGAAGTTCTTCCCGCAGCACGGCGAGCGCCGCATGCGCTCGCAGTACTCGGGCTGGTTGTCGCGCTGATGATCAGCGGTTTGGTGCCGAACGTCCAGGCCGCGCTGATCGGCTGCCTGCTGATGGGGCTTTTCGGCTGCGTCGATTTCAACAGCGCCTATCGCTCCATCAATTGGAAGACCCTCATCCTGATAGTCGGCATGTTGCCGTTCTCACTGGCCTTGCAGCGGACAGGAGGGGTTGACCTCGCCGCCGATGCCGTGGTCGGCCTGGTCGGAGGCGCCGCGCCGCGTCTCGTGTTGGTGACCTTGTTCGTGATCACGGCAGGGCTGGGCTTGTTCATCTCCAATACGGCCACGGCCGTACTGATGGCGCCCGTGGCGCTGGCCATCGCCAAGGAGCTCGGAGCCTCGCCCTACCCGTTCGCGATGATCGTCGCGCTGGCCGCGTCCACGGCTTTCATGACGCCGATCTCCTCGCCGGTGAACACGCTGGTCGTGGGACCCGGACAATATAGTTTCGGCGATTTCGTGAAGGTAGGTGCGCCGTTCACTGTCGTTGCCGCAATCGTGAGCGTGCTGCTCGTTCCAATATTCCTTCCGTTCCACTAGCGCTTGGAATCGCTTGACTCATGTCTGCGGCGGCTGATCGCTTCTTAATAATCCGAATACTCGACGAACTTTTTGTAGGACCAACGCCGTCCGTTCCAGCGCCGCCATACCGTTCCCCAAACCAAACGGCCCGTGATCGATCGCCTCGGGAAAATGACCTTCCAGAGGTGCCAGGCATCGGTCCACAACGGTCTCGGCTGTGAACTGACCGACGAATCAATGTTACGGCTGTTAGCAGTCATGAGCCGCTGCCTAAGCAAATCCAAAGCGAAGCCTTCAGGCGCAGCGCCCAGGCAACAAGGATGGTCTAACCAATGATCGGCAGCGGCCATGACAGCCGCTGCCGATTTGTTGGGTTTCTAGCCGCTGGCGAGCGGCACAGCGACGTACCGAGACGCGTCGCCGGAGCGGAGGCGCATTAGCACGCTGTTCTTCTTATCCGTGTGCGCGGCTTCGATCGCTTCGCGAACGTCGCCGGGCTTGGCCACGCTCTTTCCGGCAACCTCCAGGATCACGTCGCCCTTCTTGAAGCCGCGATCTGCGGCCGCGCTTTTCGGGTCGACTTTCGTGACAACGACACCCTTCTTGCCCGCGCCATCAACCTTGTCTGCCGGCGCGACCGTCATGCCTAGTCGCGGAACATCCATGGTTGAACCCTTGCTATCGGTATCAGTGTCAACTTTGGCCTCCTGAGCATTGGGCAACTGGCCAAGCGTCAGATTGATGACTTTGCTTTTTCCATTGCGCAGCGTGTCGAGCTTGACGGCGCTGCCAGGAGCAAGGCCGCCAATGACCCGTGCGAGCTCTCGGGCATCCTTGATCGACTGACCATTTACCGCGGTGATGACGTCACCCGAGGCAACGCCGGCCTTGGCAGCAGGTCCGTCCTTCTGAGGCTCGGCCACCAGCGCGCCTTCCGCCTGCTTCAGACCCATGCTGTCCGCGATATCCTGCGTTACCGGCTGAATCTGGACACCGATCCAGCCCCGGCTGACCGCTCCCTTGTCTTTCAGCTGGGCGCTGACGCTCTTCACCGTCGCGGCCGGGATCGAGAATGCGATGCCAACGCTGCCACCGGATGGCGAGTAGATCGCGGTGTTCACGCCAACGACTTCGCCCTGCATGTTGAAAGCCGGGCCACCCGAGTTACCTTTGTTGACTGGCGCATCGATCTGAATGAAATCGTCATAGGGACCGCTGCCGATGTCGCGGCCGCTGGCCGACACGATGCCTGCCGTGACAGTGCCGCCGAGGCCAAATGGATTGCCGACCGCAAGCACCCAATCGCCGATTCTGGCCTTGCCTTCAGACAGCCTGGCGAACGGGAAGTCTGAGCCACCCTCGACCTTGATCAGGGCCAGGTCGGTCCGCGAATCCGTTCCGATCACCTTCGCGGTATAGGTTTTTCCTGCGTCGGTCGTGACTTCAACTTTGTCGGCGCCTTCAACGACATGGTTGTTGGTCACGGCATAACCATCGGACGAGATGAAGAAGCCTGAACCCTGGCCCATCATTTCTCTGCGCCGGCCATCGTGACCGGGCCTTTGCGGTACCCCATCGGGGCCACCGAACTGGCGAAAGAAGCGCTCCATCGGCGAACCGGATTCCTCGTCATCGCTTTTCTCGCTGGCTTCGGTTGCCTTCTTCATCGTGACTTTGACCGAGATCACGGAAGGTTTCACCCGCTCCACCATGTCGGCGAAGCCCGCGGGCTGGGCGACGTTAGAGACGGCTTCATTGACCTGGGCGTGGGCGGCGGCGCCAAAAATGTCGAAGGCGCCAGGCGCAGGACTGAAACCGTAAACGGCTACACCGAGGCCGACAGACGCCATCAATGCCAGCCTTCGCGCCGACAGTAATGAAGGTCGCTGCACCCGATGGGATTGTGAGCGGACAGATCCAGAGGGACGGCTCGTCATAAAAACACTCTCCTTGGAATCGGCGCGCGGTTGCTCGCCGTATGAGGCAGTGATGCAGGCCGTCGCCTTACGGCCCGCTGGCCGTGAAATTAATGTTTCGAAATGGAGATGCGTCTGATCGACGCAGTTCAACCAGCTACTGCGGAAGCGCGGACCTCACGCGGAATACGTCTGAGCGTCGATGGATTTTCGCAACTCGGGTCGCAGCTTCTGACACGCACTGCACGCAATTTGAGGACGAAGCCGCTCGATCCGGGCGGAGGATTGCTCGTCGCGCTAGCTCGCGACGTTCCTTTGCAGCGGATCAGGACCAAATTGATTTCGGCCAACAGTGCCAGGAAAAGAACCGACTAGAATTACGGCAATTGGAATTAGAACGACAGGAATCGAAAGCCACCCCGTCGCATCCATATCGTGCAACCGTTTCACGGTGATGCAAATTGCGATCCAGGCATAAAGGACCAACGCAATCAGGATGAGGACTGGATTCTTGTTGGTTGATGTTTCGATAATAAAAATCAGCCCAGAAATTACCGGGAGAAGAATCAGATAGACCAGCCAAAACGGTCCCCGCGAAACCCGACCGTAGATAGAAAACAACAGGTTCACCATTGCCATCCTCCCGACGTTCTTCTGATCATGGCGATTTCATAACGGTGCGGTTCTGTCTGGATCTGTCTTCTATCTAGCCATCGAGCCCTCAACACTCGTTCCGAGTCGTTACGGCTGGGGTTGCTGCACGTAACTGGCATGATCGCATGCGAGTGCAGTCTCAACCGAGAGAGCAGGTTCAACGGGCCAAAAGAATATCCTTCAAAGTCCGATCAATTTTGTACGAATTGCGTACCGAACCAGCTCGGCGGTCGATGAAATAACAAGGTCTCTAAACGATTGCCCTACTGTCCAGATTCTCTTGGAATCGATTGCGATCAATCGATCATGCAATGACCATCTGTGATTGATGCTATCTGTTCAGGGCATAACAGGGGTCTGTGTCAATGGACGATGTTCGCAAGCCATTCTCGGAAACGCATCCGCATCTAACTGGCTTTATGGAATTTCTTGCCGACTTCAACAAAGAGACCGAGCGCGGCGCTGCTCTGGCTGCAGCAGCGATGGTGGACGACCAACTCGGCAGAACGATCCAAGCATTCTTGGTTCCGAATAAGGGGAGCGAAGCTCTTCTTGGCGGTTTCAACGCGCCACTCGGATCATTCGCCTCTCGCATCGCTGCGGCGTTCGGCTTAGGCTTG
>WNFT01030279.1_pt1 | contig 11544 bp, 13 predicted proteins | sample 5400191 | NCBI WGS metagenome assembly WNFT01 (sample SAMN13153359, study PRJNA577476) | soil metagenome | isolation source: 80 cm saprolite under Madrone tree | place: USA:California | collected 2016-06-14
CCGGTGTCAGAACCGCGAGCGGACCGGGGTCCCCAAGCGGGCAGCCCGCTTGGGGTGGTGGATGCGATCGGGTTCTCCCAGTACTTTGATTAAACATGATCCGGTCGCTACCGCTCGCGGTTCTGACACAAGGCCCGACTGAAGTCGGTACTCTAAACGCCTGTCGAAACCGGCGCGCATCGATCCAGTAGAGATCCATTCGCATTCCCTTTCTTACAAAACCTTCGGCACGCGAAAATGCCCTGACGCCGGATCGGGCGCCTGGTCGAGAGCAACCTTCTGGCCCAATGAGGGCTGCACCTCGTCAGACCGCGAAGATTCGGCGCGCTCGCCTTCCGGCGTCAATCCTCCCAGCGCCGGCTCGATCGCGCTGGTGTCGATCTCGTTCAGTTGCTCGACGTAGCTGACAATTTCAGCGATCTGTGGCGCAAAGATGCGGCGCTCTTCGTCGGTGATTTCCAGATGCGCAAGTTGCGCGATTTTTTCGATGTCAGATTCAGTAATAGGCATAAACGATTTCGGATTGCGGAATTCGGATTTCGAATTTTAATCAGCCTGCATCCTCGACTCACGACGCTCGATGCAATTCTCAGCGGCGCGTATGAAAGCTTCCCGCAGATCGGGATCTGCGATGGATCCGGCCGCTGATAATAACTCCGGGATTGGCGCGGGTGTTTCCGTGCGCGACGCTTTCGGTGCAGGGATCTGCGAAAGCATCCGATCTACTGCTGCGGGATCGATGCGGAACTCTATATCACCCACCACGCTGCGGCCCAGGAGTTTATTGATACGAAAAATAAATTCGGGGCTCATGTGCCGTAGTTGTTTTTGCCAGATCGCATCGGCAACTGAAACAATCAACGTTCTTCGATAAAGCCGGAACGGAACAGCGTGATTACGCAGCCCTTCGCCCGCGGCCCGCGTCCAAGCGAGTTTGGCAACCGTCTCAGCCATCTCGGGATTCGATTCTGTTGCATTCAGAAGTTTCGGCAATAAAAGGGACAAATCAATCATCGATTCAAATTCTACTCCGCTCTCTAATTTGAACTCGCGGCGAAAACCTCTCAGAATATCGCAGTCAGAAATTCGAGGGTTGAAGTTTAATGGACGTCGAGCGAAACAACCAAGTGAGTCAGGAGCGAAGCATCACGATTCCAAAACTTATTCTCGCTTCGGCTAGTCCGCGCCGGGCTGAGATTTTGCGCAGCGTCGGCTGGCCCTTCGAGGCTCTACCCGCGCACATCGATGAGTCACGTGAAGAGGGCGAAAAGGCCGACGCTTATGTCGAGAGAATCGCACTCGCTAAGGCCGAAGCTGTAGCATCCCGCTGTCCCGGCTCGTTGGTCCTGGGCGCCGATACCGTCGTCGTAATCGACGATCAAATTCTCGGCAAGCCGAGCGATGAAGGTGATGCCAACCGAATGCTGCGAGTGTTGATGGGACGCAGGCATCAAGTCCTGACCGGCGTCACTTTGGTCAACGGCGCAACCGGGCAATCAAGAGTCGCCCACGAAGTTACCGACGTCAGGTTTGCTGAGATGAGCGATGAAGAAATCAACTGGTACGTCGCTACGGGCGAGCCAATGGATAAAGCCGGCGCCTACGCGATTCAAGGTCACGGTGCGCTCTTTATCAAAGAGATCAGAGGTGACTATTTCAATGTGGTGGGTTTGCCGGTGCGGCTGCTTTACGCATTAGTCACAGAAGTCCAACCGTGAGGGAGGACAGCCTCGCCTTGGATTCTTCTTGAGAAAACTTGCCCTCCCTTACGGTCGGGCTTCTGACACCTCACAAGATCTTATCAAGGCGCGCCGCCAATTGCGTCGCAAGATTAGCCTGAGGATCCATTCCACCAATCGTTGCCGCGGCGTTTCCCTGCTTGTCGATGATTACCACGGAGGGCAACTGATCGACACCCAGCCGTTTTGAAACGACTCCATCAGGATCGCGCAAGACCGTGACTTTATACTTTCGTGCCAAGTCGCGAAGCTGATCGTCCGCTACGTAGTTCTTCGATTTTGGAGATTCTGATTCAGTGCTGACCCAGTAAACCGCGACGCCGCGGCTCGCATACTGGTCGGCCAGCTTTTTCACTGCTTCCATCTGATTCCGCGTCAGCGGAAGCCAGGAAGCGCCGAACGCCAGCACCACAACTTCGCCGCGCAAACTCTCGGACGATACTGGCTGGCCATCGATGGCCCGGAGCGAAAAATTGACCGGGCCGCCCTGCGCCAGCGCAGCTAACGACGCCAGCATTGCGGTCGCCAGAATCGTAGCTCCGATGGCGAAATATCCGCGAATCTTATTGAACATTGAGACTCCTTTTTGTCATCGTCCGGCTTCCTTAAGAATCATCAAGACTGATGACGAGCGCTTAGATGATAAACTCGTCCGTCTCGTTGGAAACGGTAAAAATAGAGCCCAAAAGGGTCATATTTCTGCCGGCAAGACCCCGAAAACCTCCTGGTGCAGACTTAAGTAATCTTCCCACGTGTCCATGTCGCGCGCAACGTAGGCAGACTGAACCGGAACGCGCCGCACCTCTTCTCGATGCGCGTCGAACAGCGCGCGCAGACCTCGCTCGGAATCGAGCGTCAGCAATTCATTACGGTAAGCGAGATCGATTAACACCGGATGACCACCGCGACCGTTGTGTTCCGGTTGAATGATTCGCGCGCGAATACTTCGCCATTCGTCAATCAGTTGTCGAATGATTTCAGCAGAAACCGCGGGCTGATCGACTAGGGCGATGAGAACAGCTTCCGCTTTAGGGTTGGTCAGTTCAACTCCACATGCGATTGATGTGCTCATCTCGCTATCCGGATCGGGATTGAAGGCGAAGGCAAGATCATAGTGTTTCAGTTGCTTTCGAACATAGTCAGCTCGATGGCCTACGACGACGATGATGTCTTCGATACCCGCCGAGCGCAGACTCTCAAGGCACGATTCGATGACGGTGCTTTCGCCAAAGGGGAGCAGTGGCTTGAACGCGACCATCCGGCGAGAGCGCCCGGCGGCGAGTAGGATTGCGGCGACATTATTCATGCGATTTGGAGGGCGAGGCAAATGCAGCGCGACCGCTTCGACTTGAGGTCAGTACCGAGAGCGGTAGCGACCGGGTTGTTCCCCGACTCAGAGTTGCTACCCGGTCGCTACCGCTCTCGGTACTGACTTGTCTCGTCTTCGTCGCTCGCTCTGGCGAGCACTTGATACTTCACCGCAGCTCTTCCAGCGCCCGAATCGTGTATTGGCGCGCCATTTGTTTACGCCAGTTCATTACAAAGTCGGTGTTGTCCAATGGGCGAGCTTTGACGTAGGCGGCCTCCGCGGCGGCCTGAATTTGATCGTCGTTGAGTGGGTTCCCGATTAAGGCTTGCGCGGCTTCGTGAACTTGAATGGGCGAGGGAGCGATCCCACCGAGAACTATCTTCGCGTCAGCGATCAACCGGTCGCTACCGCTCGCGGTTCTGACCCGGGCGCCGCTAACAACTGGCTGATAACAAACGTAAGCAGCCACCCCGAGCACCGGAAAATCAAACGCACCACGCCGTCTGAGTTTTTGATATGAAGCACGCCAACCATTCATCGCCGGCAGATGAATATCAACCAGCAATTCATCGTGCCGCTTCTTCAAATAATCAATCCCATCGTCGTTGTAGAACCCGGCCGCATCAACCATTCGCTCACCGAGCGTCGACACGAGCCGAAACTTCGCGCCAACCGCCACCATTACTGGGACGAGATCCGACGACTGCACCGCCCAGCACTTCGAACTGCCCGGCGCCACCCAGCAAACATCGCCATCCTTCTTCAAACAAAAGTTGATGCCTTTGCGCCATTCATAATTCTGATCGTAGTAATTGCAGCGCGTATCCAACAGCAGATTGCCGCCAATCGTTCCCATATTCCGAAGAATCGGCGTCGAGATCGTCCGCGCCGCGGATGCAATCACCGGATAGTCACGCTTGATAACCGGATGCTCGCAAATATCGGTAAGCGTCACTGACCCTCCGATGACCAGCCCCTGGCCCCCGTCTCCCGTCACCTGATTCAGTTCCGGCAGACGCATCACTGAGATTACCGTGCGCGGCGTCTGCTGCCTTCGCTTCATATTCGGATAAAGATCTGTGCCACCCGCCACAAACTGCCCCTCCGGCCCAACGTCCGCGATAATCTTCACCGCCTCCGCGATCGTGCGCGGAGCGCGGTATTCGAATTTGGGAAGTCGCATCATTTCTTGTTCTTCACGCCAACGGCGTGAAATATAATAGCCCAGGGCAGCGCCCTGGGTAACAATCCATAAACACATCCTGCGCGCGACCCTTTCAGAGTCGCGCGCAATACCTTGGTGGGATGTTGTTTCCCAGGGTGTCGGGCTTCGCGCTCTCCCCTGGGCTATTATATTGAACCCCTTCAGCGTTCATCAGCCAACCTTCTGACCTTACCCTTCAACTCCGGATGTCGCTCTAGAAAACCGCCGCGTTTGAAAAGATATCGGCCCGGCTTCATCGTCTCGTCTTCATCACAGCCGGCAGCTAGATCCGCAAGGTAGTCTTCTTCTGAGATTTCAATTGTCACGTTCACACCATCATCTTCGATGATAGTGAACACGAACGGTCGAATTGGTGCTGGTTCTTCATCGCTCATAGTTAAAGGTGAATTCAAGTTACAAGTGCAACAGGCTAAATCTGAAAGAAGGAAATTCAGATTGAGAGCAACAGTATGTTGTTTGATGCTCCTCTTGTTCTCATTCACACCGTGGCTTTAGCCCGGTGTAGCCGTGTGTTAACGAAAAACAACAATAAGTTTCGCGACAAAATCCAAAGCGCCGTCGACGCCGGCGCACTCCAAATTATCTCGCCACATCCCGTCTCACATAAAGTAGCAAATCCACGCCGGGCCGCAACGCATAAGCTCCTTCGTTTTCGCCGGAACTTACCATTTGATAGCGATCGCCGTAGGTTGCCTTGAGCTGTTCTTCCTGCGCTTTCGAACCGATGATGATGGGTTCGGTAGTCGGGACAATTTGCTGGTAATAGCCGACGCGTTTGTAATCGCGGAAGTACCAGGGCAGCGGCCAGTAATCGGGCGAGACGATCGAGACGCCGGTATCGTTGCCGGTTTTCAACTGCTTGGCGATGCGATCGATTTGTCCGAGCATGGCCAGCATTCCGCGCCGCGTGTGGGCATAGACGTATGCATATTGATCGTCGTCGTAATGAACGAAGTTGAGTTGGTACGTTTGATACCCGCAAATCGCAATAATTACCACAACGGCCGCAATCAACAGTCGAGGCTGCCGATATTCACGCAGTTTTTGATAAGCCGATTCCAGAGCATAGCCGCTCGCCAATGCCAGCGGCACGATGAAGTTGAGAGTAATCCAAGGCGTCTTGTATCCGACCAGCGAATAGGCGGCGAGCAAGCCGAACGCCCATTGCGCCAGAAGCAGCGCCAGCCGATTGTTGGCGCGCCACACGGCAATCAACGCGCCAATTCCACCGAGGACCAGCACGACGCCCTCTTCCTGCAGCAGCCAATAGATGTATTGCCACCAAGGATGCTCGTGTTCATGCGTGCGGTTCTTCCAAAGATTCAGCGTCTGCAACGCGTCGCGCACGCCCTTTGGATAGTTGGTGAAGAATGACGAATAGAAGAGCACGGCGACGACGATGAAGGTCGCGAACGCAACTAGCGCAACCGTGATTATGGGAATCGCTCCACCCAGGCGTTCAATGTTTTGCCGCCATCGTTCGCTCAAAGATAAGTCTTCTGAGTTTCGATTTCGGTCGAGCTTGTCGCGAAGCTGGAAATACAATGTGGTGGTGATCAATGCTATCAACAGCACCGGCCCATTCATGATCCAGGTCTCTTTGGTCGCCACCATCAAAGCCGCCGAAATTGAAGCCAGGATCAAATAGACGCCGTTACTGGTGTCGTAATATTTAAGCGCCGCGACGACGATTCCCAGCGTGAAAAAGACGAACAGAGATTCATGAATGAAGTAACGCGAAAGATAGACAGCGCCTGGCGAGATCGCTATCAGACCGGCGGCCGACAAAGCGCCGATGGTTCCCAAACGCTTACGGAGCAACAGCGCCAGTCCGATAGTCGCGATGCCAAAGATTGCGGTGACGCCACGAACTGTGTAGTCGTTTAGGCCATAAACATCGCCAAACGATTTGCCGCCGAAGAATCGCGCCAGCCACGGAATGATGGCCGAAAAAAAGTACAGCGTCGGCCCATGGTAATTTTCGGGATTGTATTGGTACTTGCTCACACCCTCGCGAACGAGAGGGACCAGAAAATTTCCGTTGACGCCTTCATCGTGATGAAACGGTACCAGTGAAAGCTTGTAGAAACGCAGGATCGCGCCCACGATCAGAATCGCGGCGGCTGAGACCCGCCACGTGCGCTCCGATAGTCCAGGGGGTTCAATCACCGCGCCCGGCTGAATCGGATTCGTCGCCAAGGCGGCAGGTTTCTTTTGCGCAGTCGCCTGTTTGCTATGGCTTGATTTTGTAGAGGTGGTACGCGCCAATGGTCGCAACTTCCGGGTAATGACTGAAGCGGAATAAATCCTCTTGACTTCAGATTCGCGTGGGCCAAAATCGATGCCGTGCGTCCAGATGTGGCCTGGATAACCGATGATCGAACGCCTTCCCGTTAGGAATACGGGTGTGTTGTGAATTGGTGCGTGCAAGACTGTCGAACGCGGCGGCGTTCGCTGTTTGATCATCTCGGCGAAGCCGACGCCGTCGCGATCGAATTCCTGATACTCGCCCTGGAGCGTTAGCAGGGCAAAAACGTCGACGCCTCCGGCGAGTGTAAGTACCACGAACAGAATGGCAGCGAGCACACGTTTCCAGGTATTCCCTTCCCACAGACGCGCCAGCACCAGAGCCACGATGGGCGCCGATGCAATCCACCAGTAGAAGAGGACCTTGATGTTGTCCCAAATCCACGGCGCCAGTTTTAATGCGTTGGGAATGATGAAGCAGAGCGTAAACGGTAGATAGAATAAGAGCAGCTTTCGCGAAACCAGATAGTCTTCGCGCTTCCACAACAGCGCGATGAGCAGCAGAGGAATGAAAAGGCCAGTGTTTTTGAGCCAGAACCAGAAGACGTTTTCATTCCCGTGGCCCCAGCCGAATTCCCAGCCGATAAAAGAGCGCGTGCTAACCGCGCTGCCGTGCGTCGACCAAAGCAACTGCGGTCCCGCGATGATTGATGCGACTAAAAGAAAAGTTAGCCACTCGCGCCATTGTCGCCAGTTAATTAAGGCCAGACATGCACCAACTCCCATGACAGTAATGAAACTGTGCGCGTGAATCAGAGGTAGCAAACCGGCGACGACGCCGGCGGCAAGCATCCGCTTCGTGGGCGGCGAAAGGAGAAAACGGTCACTAGCGCCGACGTTAGGAGGCGGGATTATCCGGCCCCGCGACCCGCCCGCTAACGCAAGCGGTACCGACCTCTTGTTCATCGCGGCCCACCATTGGGTGAAGACAATCACCGCCAGGGGAATGCCTAACAAAAATCCGCGCTGGGGCACGAGCAGACTGGTAACTGAATTACCCCAACGCCAGCCTTGTTCGACCTCAGGCAGAATCGTGTATGAGTGCGGGATGTGTCTGAGGATCTGAAACACACCGCCTTCTGTTTTGTTCACATCGCTAAACAACATCGCCCAGCCAAATCCGCTATTTAGAATTATCAGCACTGGCGTTAGGATCGCCGCTGTGCGATTGCGCAACAGTTGCTGACCAAAGCGGTGCAGCACGCCGACCAATCCCACACCCACGATCCAATTTTCGATGAACATGGAATCGCGCAAACTCGCGCCGGCGCGCACGAACATCGCCGAGATGAAGTCCGTGAGAAACGGATAGGTAAAGCGCGCACCGGCAAACGTAGGATCTTCAGGCGGAAAGTTCTGACCGTAGACAAAGCGCGTGATGACGCTCAGGTGGAAGGGGAGATCACCATAGTTATTCAGTACGCCGGTGTAAAGGCCCTCAGGTTTTTCCAGGAGCGCGCGCGAGAAGATCAGCCATAAGGCGATCATTACACCCGCATAAAAAAGAAAGTAAATGAAGGCCCATCGGTCCGGATTGGAAGTCGCCCGGCTGATCGCCCGTATCGCTTTAGTGACGTCGTTATTGACCACTGTGCGGCGTTGCTCGTTCATGAAAAGCAAAAAAGACGTCGCCAAAACCAGCCCAGTCAGACCAATCGAAATTTCGTTGAGGCCGAGAAAGGAAGCGAAGATGAAACCGACCAGGCCCATCAACGCGAAGCCGAGGCACGCGCCCGAGCACAAACGCGAAGCGAGCGGCGCGTCCTCGTCGTAGGTATAAGTAAGAAGCGCGCCGCTCGCGATGGCGATGAAGGATAAGCCGAGAGAGATGATCATCAAGCCATCCTAGCAGATGATGATGAAACGAAGACTTTCTCTAGCCCAGGCGTTCACGCCTGGGATGGCGAGAGTCGTGGTCTCCATATCGAGCCCATTTATGGGCTTATCGGAAAATTGGAACTCTGCGGCTGAAGCCAAATGATAGGCCTCCTCTAAAGGAGGCTTGGTTTCAAATCACCAATTGTTCCCCCAGCGTAAACGCCTGGGCTAGAGAAAACGTGCCCCGCAAGCCACTACACGCTCATAATGTCGTGCTCTTTCGATTTCGACAACTCGTCGATCTTCGAGATGTAAGTGTCTGTGAGTTTTTGGATGTCCTCGAGTCCGTCGCGCTCGGCATCTTCAGAAATTGCTTTGTCCTTGAGCATCTTCTTCAGTTTGTCATTCTCGTCCCGGCGAATGTTCCGGATCGCCGTGCGATGTTCCTCCGCGATATCGTGGACTTGTCGGGCGAGCTGCTTCCGTCGTTCTTCGGTCAGCGGTGGAATAGGAATGCGAACGAGCTTGCCATCATTCGACGGATTCAAACCAAGGTCGGCCGCGCGAATTGCCTTTTCGACGTTGCCCAACTGCGTTGGATCCCACGGTTGCACGGTAAGCATCTGCGGTTCAGGCGCATGGACCGAAGCCATTTGGTTCAGCGGCGTCGGCGTCCCGTAGTAATCGACCATCACGGTGTCGAGCAGGCTTACGGAAGCGCGGCCCGTACGCACCGTGGCGAGCTTGCGCCGCACGTCTTCAATCGCCGCGTCCATGCGGGGTTTGGTTTCTTTGATAACGTCCTTTTCAGTCATTGTCTCTTCACTCCAGCAATCTTTTGCCTGGAACGTTTATGATAACTTGAAGGCGAACCAGAATCATTGGAATGGAGCCAAAAGCAAAGTCACGGGCACCAAGCGTTGATTAAGAGGGTCGACCCCCAATCCCATTTCTTCAAGGGTAACCGCACCGAGGAGCGGCTCGCTGCCCTCGTCGCCAAAAACACAAACCGTAATTAGTTGTGATCCGTCGACCTTAACGCTGGCTTGGGTGCAATCGCGCTCGATCTCTGTTCCGTTAGCCAGGCGAAAGCGGCGTCGGAATGTTGAAGAGATGCCTAAATCTTCCAAAACCGCGCGCGGAATCCAAGTGTAGGCTGCTCCCGTATCCACCCAAGCCTTTAGCTCTTTGGAGCGCGAGCCGTCAATCGTGCCAACCTCGATCCGTTGCTGAAACGTGGCCATGGTTTCTAATTAAAACTCTGAGCGCCTTAAGTTTCAACCGAAAGCTCTTACTTTTCCACGCAGACGCGTGTGCCGATGCCCTCATTCGTAACTACGCGCGCAATGTTGCCGGGGTTGCGCATGTTGAAAACCACGATTGGCAAGTTATTGTCCATGCATAGAGAGATCGCCGACGCGTCCATCACTTTCAGCTGTTTCTCCAAAACTTCCAGATAGGTGATGCAGTCGAATCTCGTGGCCGTGGGATCTTTCATCGGATCGGCAGAATAGACCCCGTCAACTTTGGTCGCTTTCAGGATTACTTCGGCCTTGATTTCGAGCGCTCGCAGCGCGGCGGCGGAATCAGTTGAGAAAAACGGATTGCCGGTGCCGGCGGCGAAAATTACGATGCGTCCTTTTTCAAGATGGCGAATCGCGCGGCGGCGAATGAACGGCTCAGCCATTTCGGGGATGTCGATCGCCGAGAGTACACGCGTCTCAATGCCCGTCCGCTCCAAAGCGTCCTGCAAGACCACGGCGTTCATCACCGTCGCCAGCATCCCGATATAATCCGCTGAAGAACGGTCCATGCTGCCGGCGCTTTTCGAGAGGCCGCGAAAAATGTTGCCACCACCGACGACCACCGCGACTTCCACGCCGAGATTGTGGACTTGTTTGATTTCTTCGGCGACTGAGTGAGCGACTTTTACGTCGATGCCGAAGGTTTGCTCGCCTACCAGCGCTTCACCCGAGATTTTAAGCAGGACGCGACGATAGGCCGAGTGCTTTTGGATCTCGTTACTCATCTGGTGAATGTCCGATACTTGCGCCTTCGCGCTTTTGCGTGATCATACTTAAGACGCAGAGAGGTTAAGACTCCAAAAGGCGTGAAGGGTTGACTAAGCTCCCGCGAGCTTCGCGACTTCATCGCCAAAATCATCGGCGCGTTTTTCGAGACCCTCGCCCATTTTGTAGCGCGCAAAGCGACGAATCGTGACCTTCTCTCCAGTTTTGGCGATTTTCTCAGTCACCAACTCGCCGACGGTTTTCGCCGGGTCTTTGATGAAAGGCTGATCGAGGAGGACCACCTCTTCATAGAACTTGTTCAGCCGGCCTTCGACAATTCTTTCGATCACCTGCTCCGGTTTATTGGCGTTCTTGGGATCGTTCTTCGCTTGGGCTCGAGCGATGTCTCGTTCCTTTTCCAACATTTCCGGCGTGACTTCGTCGCGCGAAACGTAACGCGGCTCAGCCGCCGCGACGTGCATCGCCACGTCTTTAACGAGTTGCTGAAATTCTTCGCTCCGCGCGACGAAATCAGTTTCGCAGTTTACTTCGACCAGGACGCCGACTTTACCACCCATGTGAATGTACGAACCGACCACGCCCTCTGCAGCCACGCGGCCTTCTTTCTTTTTCGCCGAGGCCAAACCGCGTTCACGCAAAATTTCGATGGCGCGCTCTTCAGCGCCTTCCGCTTCGATGAGGGCCCTCTTGCACTCCATCATGCCGGCCCCGGTTTTTTCGCGCAGCGCCTTGATAGCTGCCGCTGATGTGTCTCCCATGATTACTTAGATTCTCCTGACTCGGTGCATAAACTTCAGTTGATGATGTAGAACAGACTGAAGTCTATGTTACTTCACTAAAATGCGCAGCCCGGCGGAGTTCCCGCTTGTTGAGGCTGCGCTCGCCGATAAATTGAAACTTGCGTTACGTTCTAACTTGCGGCGACGACCTCCGCGCTTTCGTTCTGAGCCTCATCGGGCGAAGCCGTCTCAGGTTCGCCTTCAGCGGGCGGCAAGACCTCCGCAACCGTTGCTAAATCTTTGCTCTCTTCGCTGGCAGGCTCGGCCGCCGCGCTTTCGGTTTCACTTGTCGCCGCAGCAGCTTCGGGCTGTTCTTCGCCGGCCGGCCGTTCAGTTG
>WNFT01005036.1_pt1 | contig 11543 bp, 9 predicted proteins | sample 5400191 | NCBI WGS metagenome assembly WNFT01 (sample SAMN13153359, study PRJNA577476) | soil metagenome | isolation source: 80 cm saprolite under Madrone tree | place: USA:California | collected 2016-06-14
CCATCCGGCGACCAGGCCACGGCCTGCACCGCGGGCATACCGTCGCTCTTCCCGCGGTGCAGGCCGTGGCCTGGTCGCCGGATGGGACACGGCTGGCGGCGCGCGCGGCGGCAGCCGCGGGAGGGAAGCTCTGGCTGGTGGACCCGAGCACGGGCACCGCCAGGGAGGTTGCCGTCGCCACCTCGGACTTCGCTTTTGCTCCCGACGGAGGCATCGCGGCACTGGGGCCTCCGCCGGCCAGGGGCGGAGATCGCCCGCTCTTGATCGACGGCAAACCGGTGGCGACGGCCACCGCGTTCGCGTTCTCGCCCGACGGCCGCGAGGTGGCGCTGCTCTCGACGGAGAAGCAGCCGGGCGAAGCCGCCGGCGAGCTCTACCGGATGCCCCGCTCCGGCGGCGCCCCACGCCTCGTCGGGTCGCGGGTGACCGACTGGCGCTGGAGCGCCAGCGGGGACCTCCTCTTCCTGGCGCGATTCGAGCTGCGGTCGCGCGCTGGTGCGCTGACCGTGTCCCCGCCCGCCGAGGCGCCCCGGGAGATCGCGCAGCGGGTCCCGAGCTTCTCCGCCTTCGGGCGCCGCCTGCTCTATCTGGTCCAGGCGCCGCAGAAGGGCGATTTCAAGCTCGAGCTCTGGGCGGCGGATCTCGCCTCCCCGGACGCCGCGCCCCACCGCGTCGACGAGGGCGCGTACGGCTGGCAGCTCTCGCCCGACGGCTCGACCATCTATTACAAAGCGCGCTGCGCCGGAGGATCGCGCAGCTGCTCCTTGCTGCGCGCCCCGTTCCCCGGAGGCGCTTCCGAGCTGCTCGCCGCGAACGTGGCCGGATTCGATCTCTCCCGGGGTGGTGGACGCGTCCTGGTGCAGCAGCCGCATCGCGGAGCGTCTCGCGCCGTCGATCTGGCGGTCGTCCCCGCGACGGGGCCTCCGCCGGACCGGGTGAAGACGCTGGTGGAAGAAGCGGACCCGAGCTCGCGGTTCGCCGACGACGCAGGCGGCCGCGTCGTCTACGCGCTGCTGGCGGCGGGAAAGGGCGGCGTGTTTCTGGCCGAGGTCCCCTGAGGCCGGCAGAATCGGCGCATGCGCTCCGAGATCGCGGAGTTCGCCTCCCATCTGCTCCAGGTCGAGCGCTCCTCGGTGCACACGCGGCGGGCGTACGTCTCTGATCTCTCCCAGCTCGCCGCCTTCCTGGAAGAGCGAGGCGGATCGCTGGACGCAGCCACCCGCGACGATCTCCGCGCGTTCCTCGCCGCGCGCTTCTCCGCCAACTCTCCGGTCACTCTGGCCCGCAAGCAGGCCAGCATCCGGGCGTTCTACGCGCACCGCGTGCGCATGGGCTACATCGCGGACAGCCCGGCCCGGCGGTTGGCGCTTCCGAAGCGCCGCATCTCGCTCCCGAACGTCGTCTCGGTGGACGACTGCTTCGCGATCGTGGACGCGCCCTCGCGCATGAGCGCGGCGGGTCTGCGCGACCGCGCCGCCTTGGAGCTGCTGTACGGGGCTGGCCTGCGCGTCTCGGAGTTGGTGGGCCTCGACCTCGAGGACCTCAGGCACGACTGCGTGCGCGTGCAAGGAAAGGGAAACAAGGAGCGGGTCGTGCCGCTGGTGCGAACGGTGCGAGCGGCGATCGACGCGTACCTCCAGCGCCGCGGCGAGCTGCGGCCGAAGGACTCCGCGCTGTTCCTGAACCGGCGCGGCGGCCGGCTCACGGCGCGCAGCGTGGCCCGCCAGCTGGAGACGGCGGCGCTGACCGCCGGCGCGCGAAGGCACGTCCACCCCCATGCGCTCCGCCACAGCTTCGCCACCCACTTGCTCGACATGGGCGCGGACCTGCGCGGCATCCAGGAGCTGCTCGGGCACGCCTCGCTCTCCACCACCCAGCGGTACACCCACGTCTCCGCGGAGCGGATGCTGCAGATCTATGAGGACGCGCACCCGCGGGCGCGCAAGAAGTGAGGCTCAGCCGCGGTCGCGGCGCTTGCGGGCGATCTCCAGCTGCCCCTCGAGGAACGAGCGCATCGAGGTGCCTTCGGCCGCGAGCTGCTGGGGAACGAACGAGGCGCGGGTCAGGCCGGGCAGGGTATTGAGCTCGAGGAAGACGGGTCCCTGGGCCGAGGCGATGACGTCGGTGCGCGAATATCCCTCGCAGCCGAGCGCGCGGTGCGCGGCGAGCGCCAGGTCCTGCGCGGCGCGCGAAACCTCCGCGGGGACCTCCGCCGGCGTGATCTCGCGGGTGCCCTTGCCCAGGTACTTGCCCTCGTAGTCGAACGCGCGACCTTGCTCCAGCCGGACCTCGCTGGGAGGGAGCGCGCGGGCGCCCTTCGTGCCGTCCACGACGCCGACGGTCAGCTCGGTGCCGGAGATGAATTCTTCCGCCAGGTACGGCTCACCCGAGGCCTCGATCCCCCGCGCGGCCGTCTCCACCGCGGACTCGTCCAGGAGGTGGTAGAGGCCCACGCTGCTTCCGCCGGCGACCGGCTTGGCCACCACGCGGCCGTAGATCGCCAGCATCTCCCGCAGCTCCTTCCGCATGACCTTCGGGTCCTTGGAGAGATGCACCGAGCGCGCCACGCGCACGCCGGCCGCGCCGGCGATCTGCTTCGCCACTTCCTTGTCGAAGGCGCGCGCGGAAGCTTCCGCTCCGGGCCCGGTGAACGCGATGCGACGCGCCTCCAGCATCCGCTGGAGGGTCCCGTCCTCGCCTTCGCCGCCGTGGAAGGCGAGGAAGAAGACGCGTCCGGGCTGGCTGTCGATCGCCGCCACCACCGAGGGGAATTCCGCCGCCGCGGCCGGGAGGAAGTCCCGCTCGAAGGGACGCTCGAAGCCGGCCAGCTCCTCCCGGCCCACCCGGTGGACCGCGCCCGAAGGAGCCAGGAACCAGGCCTCCGCTTCGTCGAGGAACCCGGAGACGTTCTGGGCAGAGGCGACGGACACCCGCCGCTCGTTGCTGGTCCCGCCGAAGAAGATGATGACGCCGGAGCCGGACATGAGCGCCAACCTAGCATCGCACGTGCCAGCCCGCAGCGTTACGATGGCACGGATGCGGATCCGCTCGACGACCGTGGTGTGCGTGCGCAGGGACGGGAAGGTGGCCTTGGGCGCCGACGGCCAGGTCACCTTGGACAAGACGGTGCTGAAGCACGGAGCGAAGAAGCTCCGCCGCCTGGGAGACGGGTCGGTGCTGGCCGGCTTCGCCGGCGCCACCGCCGACGCCTTCACGCTCTTCGAGCGGTTCGAAGCAAAGTTGAAGGATTTCAACAAGAACCTCGCCCGGGCGGCGGTCGAGCTGGCCAAGGATTGGCGCACCGATCGGTTCCTGCGCCGGCTGGAGGCGCTCCTGGTGGTGGCGGACAAGGAGCGCACCCTCATCCTCTCCGGCACCGGCGACGTGGTGGAGCCGGACGAAGGAGTGGCCGCCATCGGCAGCGGCGGGCCGTTCGCCCAGGCCGCGGCGCTGGCGCTGCTCAAGCACTCGCAGCTGGGAGCGAAGGAGATCGCCGAGGAGGCGCTCCGGATCGCCGGCCGGATCTGCATCTACACCAACGACCAGATCTCCATCGAGGAGCTATGACCGCCGGGAGAGATTTGACGCCGCGCGAGATCGTCGCGGAGCTGGACCGCTACATCGTCGGGCAGGACGCCGCCAAGCGCGCCGTGGCCATCGCGCTGCGCAACCGCTGGAGGCGCTTCCGCCTTGCTCCCGAGATGCGCGACGAGGTGATGCCGAAGAACATCGTCCTGGTCGGTCCGACGGGCGTGGGGAAGACGGAGATCGCGCGGCGGCTGGCCCGCCTGGCCGGGGCCCCGTTCGTGAAGGTGGAGGCGTCCAAGTTCACCGAAGTCGGGTACGTCGGCAAGGACGTGGACTCGATGATCCGCGACCTGGCGGAGGCGGGCGTCGCGCTGGTGCGCGAGGAGCGGCAGAAGGAGGTCCAGCCGCGCGCCGAGGAGCTGGCCGAGGAGCGGCTCCTGGACCTGCTCCTTCCCGGCTCCCGGGACAGCACGCGGGAGAAGCTGCGCGGGATGCTCCGCGCCGGCGGGCTCGACGACCGAACGGTGGAGGTCGACGTGCAGGAGCGGTCGACGCCCACCATGCAGATCTTCGGGACGCAGGGCATGGAGGAGATGGGGCTCAACCTGCAAGAGATGCTGGGCAACCTGCCCTTCGGGAAGAAGAGCAAGAAGCGCAAGCTCTCGGTGCCCGAGGCCCGGCGCCTGCTGGCGCAGGACGAGGCGGAGAAGCTGGTGGACAAGGAGACGGTGGTCCGCGAGGCGCTGGAGCGCGTCCAGTCGAGCGGGATCGTCTTCATCGACGAGATCGACAAGGTGGCGCTGCCCGCCGGCCAGGCCCACGGCCCCGACGTCTCGCGCGGAGGCGTGCAGCGGGATCTCCTGCCCATCGTCGAGGGAAGCACCGTCAACACCAAGTACGGCCCGGTGAAGACCGACCACGTGCTCTTCATCGCGGCCGGCGCGTTCCACCTGGCGAAGGTCAGCGACCTGCTCCCCGAGCTGCAGGGACGCTTCCCCATCCGGGTCGAGCTGGAAGCGCTGTCCCAGGCGGACCTGGTCCGCATCCTGGCCGAGCCGCGCAACGCGCTGACCCGCCAGTACACCGCGCTCCTGGGCGCGGAAGGAGTCGAGCTGGTCTTCGAGAACAGCGGGATCGAGGAGCTGGCCAAGGTCGCGCAGGAGATGAACACGCGCACGCAGAACATCGGGGCGCGCCGGCTGCACACCGTGCTGGAGAAGATGCTCGAGGACGTCTCGTTCGCGGCGCCGGACTACGCTGGCAAGACCATCCGCGTCGATGCGAAGTACGTGCGGGAGAAGCTGGATCGGGTCCTGAAGGACGAAGACCTCTCGCGCTACATCCTCTGAACTGTCGGGCTGGAACACATCTCACAACCGACGACGGAAAAGTGACCGGCATTGCGGCTAGCCGCGCGGGACGGCGCGCTTGGCGACCGGCTGCTCGCGGCCTTCGATCTGGACCACCCCTTGCTCGAGGAGCTCGCAGAGGATGCGGGCGGTGTCCAGGCGCTTGAGGCCGCAGATCGCGTAGAGGTCGTCGAAGGTGACCTCGCCGTCGATCTGCGCCAGCACGAAGCCCGCGCGCGGGTCCAGGTTCAGCCAGATGATCTCGTCGGGCGGGATGGCGGTCTTGGGGCGCGCGTCCATCGCGCCGATCTTGCTCTCGAACATGAGGGTGAGGTTGTGCTCGCAGGACTCGTGCAGCTTGAGCGCGTCCGGGTCGTTGGGCTTGCGATCGAGCACCTTCTGCAGCAGCTCCAGCGCGCCGGAGAAGTCGTTGAGCCCGACCAGCTCGCGCGCGCCGCGCATCCAGACCTCGGTCTCGTCGTCGGCGGGCGCCTGCTTCTGCGGCGCGTCCTTGTGGATCGACCAGGCGGCGTTGCCGCCGTCGCCGGTCATCTCCGGTTGGGGGATGGCCATCGATGGGCCGTCGTCCCAGGGACTCCCCGCCGGAGGCGGTGGACCGGCTTTTGCCACCGGAGCCGCCGCCGGCTTCGCGCTTGCGGGAGCCGGTTTCGCAGTGCTGCCGGGCTTCTTCGCCGGCGCAGCGGGCGCCGGAGCTGGCTTCTGCGCTGGCGGTGACGCCGTGTCCGTCGCGGCGGCCGGCTGCGACGGCAGCCAGGGATGGGGCGCGGCCGCCGGAGCCGACGCGCGATTGCCGGGTGCCATCACGGCGTGGATCCGCTCCAGCGCCGAGCGGAGGAACTCGCGCGCTCGCAGGTTGGTGGGCTCCAGCAGATAGGCCTCTTCCCACGCCCGCACGGCGTCGAGCATGCGCCCCTTGCGGTAGTGGTCGAGGCCCTCGAGGAGGAGGGCCGAGAATCGGTTCGCGACCTGGGCCATCTACGGAGCTCCCTTGCCCCGCTCCAGGGCGCCCTTCAAGGCCTCCAGCATGCGCTCGAGCCGCTCGATCGAGCCGGCCAGCGCTTCGCTCTCCTTCTGCGCGAGTTGGAGGCGCGCCACCGAGAGCGCCGCCTGGGCCTTCTGCAGCGGCTCCTGGTTGAGCCCGTTCTGCGCCGCCCGGGTGAGGCGCGGCCAGATGGCCTCGAACTCCTTGAACAGATCCTCCGCGCGCACCTTCCGATCCTGGAAGTTGGGGTCCTCCTTCTGCCCCAGCATCCAGTCCTCGTTCTTCTGCGCGGCCTTCTGGATCTCCTCCTCGGTGAGGCCGGAGGAAGCGGTGACGGTGATGCTCTGCCGCGCGCCGGTCTGCACGTCGAGCGCCGAGACCGAGACGATGCCGTCGGCGCTGATGTCGAAGATCACGTCGATGTCCACCGTGCCGCGCGGCGCCGCCCGCAGGCCGGTGAGCATGAACTCGCCGAGGAGCTCGTTGTCGCCGGCGACCTCGCTCTCGCCCTGCAGCACGGTGATCTTGGCCGAGGTCTGATCGTCCTTGACCGTGGTGAAGACGTGGTGCGCGCTGGTGGGCACGGTGGTGTTCTTGCCGATGATCTTCTGGAAGAAGCCGCCGGCGATGGCGATGCCCAGGCTGTGCGGCGTCACGTCGAGGAGCAGCATCTCCTGCTCTTCGTGCAGCAGCATCGCGCCCTGGATGGCCGCGCCCAGGGCCACCGCTTCGTCCGGGTTCACGTTCTTGGCCGGCTCCTTGCCGAACAGGCGCCGCACCTCTTCCTGGATCCTGGGCATGCGCGTCTGGCCGCCGACCAGCAGCACGTCGCCGAGCTGGGCGGCATGGACCTTGGCTTCGCCCAGGACGGTCTCGCAGACCTTCATGCAGCGGGAGACCAGATCCGCGGTCATCTGCTCCAGCTGATCGCGCGAGAGCGTCCCTTGCAGGTGCAGCGGCCCGGTCTGCGGAGTGGCGGAGATGAAGGGCAGGTTGATCTCCACTCGTTGCAGCGAGCTGAGCTCGCACTTCGCCTTCTCCGCCGCGTCGCGCAGGCGCTGCAGCGCCATCTTGTCCTTGCGCAGGTCCGTGCCGTGCTTCTTGAGGAACGGCTCGGCCAGGTAGTCGATGATCCGGCTGTCGAAGTCCTCGCCCCCGAGCAGCGAGTCGCCGCCCGTCGCCTCCACCTCGAAGACGCCCTTGAACATGTGCAGGACGGTGAAGTCGAAGGTGCCGCCGCCCAGATCGAAGACGGCCACCTGCCGCTCGTTCTGCGTCTTTCCGAAGCCGTACGCCAGCGCGGCGGAGGTGGGCTCGTTGATGATGCGGATCACGTCCAGGCCGGCGATCCTTCCCGCGTCCTTGGTGGCGTTGCGCTGCGCGTCGTTGAAGTAGGCGGGGCAGGTGATCACCGCCTTGTTCACCGGCGCGCCGAAGAACGTCTCGGCGTCCAGGCGCAGCTCGGTGAGAACCATGGCCGAGATCTCCGGCGGCGAGTACTGCTGCTCGCCCAGCGAGATGCGCACGTCGTCGTGCGGGCCGGCGACAATCGAGTAGGGCATGCGCTGGATGGCTTCCTGGGTGGCCTTGGCCGACCAGCGGCGTCCCATCAGCCGCTTCACCGCCACCACCGTGCGCTCGGCGTTGGTGACCGCCTGCCTGCGGGCGAGCGCGCCCACCAGCCGCTTGCCGTTGCGGGCCATGGCCACCACCGAGGGCGTGATCCGGTAGCCGCTGCGGTTGGAGATGACGGTGGGCGTGCCGCTCCGCACCGTGGCGCAGACGGAGTTGGTGGTGCCCAGATCGATGCCGATGACGAGCTCGCCCAAGCTGTGCCTACAGCGTCCGCAGGAGCGCCTTGGCCTCCCTGTGATCGGGGTTTCTCTGCAAGAGCGTGGACAGCTCCGTCCGCGCTCTCGCCTTCATTCCCGCCTCGACGAACAGGCGGGCCAGCAAGAGGCGGGAGGGCGCGTCGTCCGGGTTCAGCTCCACCGCCCGCGCCGCCCAGGTCACGGCGGCGCGCGGGTCCTTGGCCTCCATCGCGCAACGGGCCGCTCCCGCGGCGGCGACGAAGCTCCTGGGATCGTTCTGCAAGGCGGCGGCGTAAGCGGTCACCGCCTCGCTGAAGCGCCGCTTCTCCTCCCGGTCCTGCGCCGAGGCCAGCGCGGAGCTGGCCCGCGCCCGCGCCTGGTCTTTCTCCAGCTCGATCAGCTTGCCGGAGATCTCCTTGCGGTTGGGATCGAGCTCGCGGGCGGCCTTCAGCGCGAAGATGGCCTGCGTGCGCTCGCCGTTCTCGGCCAGCTCCAGCGCATCCTGGTAGAGCTTGCGGGCCGCGCCGATGCGGGCGAATCCCTTGGTGCGCAGCATCCGCTCCCGCCTCTCGCGCGCGCGCCGCTCCTCCTCCGCCCGCGAGAGCTCGCGCCGCTCCAGCGCGCCCCGGTCGTTGAGCGAGAGCAGCGCCCGGTGCTCGCGGTCGTATTCGGCGCGGGACTCCTCGTCGCCCAGCACCTCGTAGGCATGGGAGAGCCGCTTGAACCACTTGGTGAGCATGGGCCCGTAAGGGCCGACGTCCTTGCGGTACCAGGCGTCGGGATGGAAGCGCTTCGATTTTTCCAGGTAGGCGCGCCGGATGGCTTTGCGGTCGGCGTCCGCGCTCACGGAGAGCAGCTCGTAATGCGTCAGCCGATCGCCCTTGCCCTCGAGCTGCTCGAGCTCGCCTTGCATGTCCGGCGGCAGATCGATGTTCCCTCCCGGCCTGGAAGCCGCGCCCAAGGGTTCCCCTCCGGGGCGGACCGTCCCTCCGCCACTTCATCACGATAACCCACGGGGCAATGGCGACAAAGACTTCGTCAGGCCTTGGACACGGCCTCCGCCAGCAGCTCGGAAGCGCGATCGATCTCGTCGTCGGAGACTGTGAGGGGAGGTGCGAGGCGTACCACTCGCTCTCCGATCGCGTTCACCAACAGGCCCAGATCGCGCGCCTTGGCGACCACCTTCGGCGCCAGGTCCTCGGAGAGGAGCAGCGCGCGCAACAGGCCCGCGCCGCGCTCGCCGGAGCTGCGGCCGCGGACCGCGGCGAGCCTGTGCGACAACCGCTCACCCGCGACCTGCACGCGCTCGAGGAGTCCCTCCGCCAGCATGTCCACCACCGCGGAGGCGGCGGCGGTGGCCAGGGGGTTTCCGCCGAAGGTGCTGGCGTGCGTCCCGGGGGTGAAGACCTTCGCCACGTCTTCCCGGGCCAGCAGCGCGCCCAGAGGGATGCCGCCCGCGATCCCCTTCGCCAGGCTCATCGCGTCCGGCTCGATCCGCTCGTGCTGGTGCGCGAACCAGGCGCCGGTCCGTCCCATCCCCGTCTGCACCTCGTCGAGCAGCATCAGCGCGCCGTGCCGGTCGCAGAGCTCGCGCACGCGAGCGAGGTATCCGCGAGGAGGCGTCATGACGCCGGCCTCGCCTTGCACCGGCTCGAGCAGGACGGCGCAGGTCTTGTCCGAGACGGCGGCGTCGAGTTGGTCGACGTCGCCGTAATCGAGGAAGCGGAAGCCGGCCGGGAGCGGCCCGAATCCCTGCTGGTACTTGGGCTGGCCGGTGGCGGCCAGGGAGCCCATCGTGCGGCCGTGGAAGGAGTTGTGGAAGCAGAGGATCTCGATCCGCTCCGGCTTGCCGTTCACCACCTGGTAGTGGCGCGCCAGCTTGATCATCGCTTCGTTGGCTTCGGTGCCGCTGTTGCAGAAGAAGGCGCGCTTCAGCGTGCGGGTCTGGGCGGTGAGCTTCTCGGCCAGACGGACCTGCGGCTCGGTGACGTAGAGGTTCGAGGCGTGCCAGAGGAGACCCGCCTGCTCCATCAGCGCCTTCTGCACCCGAGGATTGGCGTGGCCGACGCTGACGGTGGCGATGCCGCCGATGAAGTCGAGATAGCGCTTGCCGTCCGCGTCGTAGACCCAGGTGCCTTCGCCCCGGACCAGCGCGATCGGCTGCGTCCGGTAGTTCTGGAACAAGACGGATTGCGCCCGCTGGACCAGGTCCTGGTTCGTCATGGGTCCCCGGAGCTTAACATCCCGGTCAGCGCGGTGGCGGCGGCGTCTTGGCGCGGTGCTTCTGCGCGTAGTCGATGAGCGTGTCCAGGTAGCTCTCGATCGGCGGACAGGAGATGCCGGTGCCGTCGAGGATCTCCAGGGTGTTCCGGTTCGAGTAGAAGCTGAGGTGGTTGACCGAGGCGAACGCCATCCGCTGCTCGCGGGTCAATTTCTCCAGCCCCGGCAGCTTGAGGAGGGTGTCGGTCAGCTTGTAGCCGAGGGAAAGCCGGGGAAGCTTCTTGCCCTCGCGCTCCACCACCCGCTCGTAGACCCGGCGCGACGAGGAGGGGTTGGGGTCGACGATGTGGAAGGTGCGGCCCACCGCGCGCGGGTCTTCGTGGATGGCGGCGGCCGCGTCGACGACGAAGTCGATGGGGACGACGTTGAAGGGCGCCACCCCGTCCCCGGGCAGCGGGAGGGCGACCTGCAGCTTCTTGGAGAGGAGCAGCGCGGCCACCGTATACGGGCCCTCGAAGCGATCGATCTCTCCGGTCCGGGAGTCCCCGACGATGTACGCGGGACGCAGTACCGTGCAGGGGAGCTGTCCCATGGCCCGGCGGACGAGCAGCTCCGCCTCGAACTTGGTCTGCTCGTAGAAGTTGCGGAACTCCTGGCCGGCGGAAAGCTCGTCCTCCGCCACCACCCCTACCCGATCGCCGCTGACGAAAGCGGTGGAGAAATGCGTCAGGCGCCGCAGCTTGCGGCAGTCCTGCGCCAGCTCGATCACGGCGCGGGTGCCGTCCACGTTGACGCGTTCGAGCGTGACCTTGTCGGCGCCGACGTGCCCCCACTCCGCCGCGTGGACGATGTCGGTGCACTCTTCGGAGAGCTCGCGGTACTCCGCCGTGGAGAGCCCGAGGTGCATGGCGGCGACGTCCCCGGTGAGCACCCGCGCGTCCCGCAGCGTGGCCGCGAACGCCGCGGCGTCGTCCTCGTGCCGCTCCTGCGCCAGCAGCGTCACCCGGCCGAGCGGCCAGAGCGCCTCCGCCAGGCGGCGAGCGAGCAGCTTGGGGAATCCGGTGACGAGGACCATCAGCGTTCACCCCGCAGCCGCTCGACCAGTCCGTCCACCATCGCCGCCAGCTCCGCCTCGGAGCCGGCGTTCTCCAGCACCACGGTGGCCTGTCGCGCTTTCTCCGCCGCGGGAAGCTGGGCCGCGATGCGGGCCCGCGCCTCCTCCTCGGTCATCCCGTCCCGGCGCCGCAGCCGGTCGATCTGCGCCTCGGCCGGAGCGGTGACCACGATGAGCCCGTCCAGGTTCCTTTGCAACCCGTTCTCGACGATCAGCGCCGCCTCGTACACCGCCACTCTCTCGCCCGACGCGGCCAGCTCGGCCATCCGCGTCGCCACTTCCTCGGCGATGCGCGGGTGGACGATGGCGTTCAGCGCCTCGCGCTCCTGCGGGTCGGCGAACACGCGCGCCGCCAGCGCCTTGCGGTCCAGCGAACCGTCCGGCCGCATCGCATCGGGAAAGCGCGAGGCGATGTCGCGGAGCGCGGGCCGGCCCGGCTCGACCACTTCGCGCGCCACCTGGTCGGCGTCGACCACCGGGATGCCGCGGGCGGCCAGCATGCGCCCGACCGTGCTCTT
>WNFT01038084.1_pt1 | contig 11543 bp, 3 predicted proteins | sample 5400191 | NCBI WGS metagenome assembly WNFT01 (sample SAMN13153359, study PRJNA577476) | soil metagenome | isolation source: 80 cm saprolite under Madrone tree | place: USA:California | collected 2016-06-14
ACACCAACGCCGACGCCCACTTCCACGCCGACGCCAACGCCAACACCAACGCCCACTTCCACGCCAACACCAACACCAACGCCAACGCCGACACCAACACCAACTCCAACACCGACGCCAACGCCAACTCTAACTCCAACACCGACGCCAACGCCGACGCCAACTCCAACGCCGCCTCCGACGCCAACGCCCACACCAACGCCGCCTCCGCCGACACCAACCCCGACAGCGACGCCAACGGCGACGCCGACACCAACCCCGACACCGCCTCCTCGTCACGTTGTTATCAGCCAAGTCTACGGCGGCGGCGGTAATCCGGGAGCTGACTACCGAAGCGACTACATCGAACTCTTCAATCCGGGTTCCACCGCCGTCGATATCAGCGGCTGGTCGGTTCAATACACCAATGCGACCGATAGCAACTGGCAGGGGACCAGTCTCGGCAACATCCAGCTTCTTCCGCACCAGTACTATCTGGTCCAGGAGGCGGGAGGTTCAGGCGGAACAATCAATCTGCCTCCGCCGGATTCGATCGGATCGATTCAGATGGATGCGAAGGCGGGCAAAGTCGCCTTGGTGCGCAGCACGACGGCGATGATTGGACCTTGCGGAAACGGTTCTGTGATCGAGGATTTAGTTGGCTACGGCGCCATCACTAACTGCTTTGAAGGGCAGGGTCCCGCGCCTCCCCCAAGCGACACGACTGCTGATTGGAGAGTGATCAACGGCTGCCAGGACACGAATCAGAACGTCAATGACTTTGTTATCGGCGCGCCCAAGCCGCGCAACACCGCTGTCTTTGGTTCATGCACTACCTTACAATTCAGTGCCGCTTCGTACACGGTGAGTGAAGCAAGTCCGCGAGTGGACATCACTGTGACTCGCATGGGCGAAACCGGCAACAGCGCGAGTGTTGGTTATGCGACCAGCGATGACGCCGGCGCGCAGAATTGCAACGTCTTCAATGGCCGCGCGTCATCGCGCTGCGATTACTTGATTACGATTGGGACCTTGATTTTTGCGTCCGGCGAGACTTCCAAGACTTTCTCGATTCCGATTATCGATGACTCATACGCCGAGGGACCTGAGACTTTCTTTGTCGGTCTCAATAATCCCGCGGGGGCGGGCTGGGGAATCCCGACGACGGCGACCGTAACGATCATCGATAACGAGCTCGTGATTGGCCCGAATCCGATCGACCAGGCCGGCTTTTTCGTGACCGAGCACTATTATGACTTTCTTAATCGTCTCCCGGATTCAGATGGCTTGGCGTTTTGGATCAATGAGATTACTTCATGCGGCAGCGATCAAGCATGCATTCAACTGAAACGCATCAACGTTTCGGCCGCGTACTTTCTGTCGATTGAATTCCAGCAGACCGGTTATCTGGTTGAGCGAATGTACAAGGCGGCGTTCGGCAGCGCCAGCGGAGCTTCGACGCTGGGCGGGACGCATCAGCTTTCGGTGCCAGTCGTGCGCTTCAACGAGTTTCTGCCCGACACGCAGGAGATTGGCCAGGGAGTAGTGGTGAACGTCGGGAACTGGCAACAGCAGTTGGAGAGCAATAAGCAGGCTTTCGCATTGGAGTTTGGGCAACGCTCGCGCTTTACCACAGCCTTCGCGACGACGCTGACGCCGGCGCAATTTGTGGATCAGTTGTTCACGAACGCCGGTGTCACACCTTCAGCCGGCGAACGGCAGGCAGCCATCAATGAATTCGGTTCCGCGACCAACACGAGTGACGCAGCAGCACGCGGGCGCGCACTACGCGACGTGGCGGAGAACTCACTGCTGCAACAGCAGGAATTCAATCGCGCGTTCGTGCTAATGCAATTCTTTGGTTACCTGCGCCGCAATCCTAATGACCCACAGGACACAGACTACACAGGCTACGAATTTTGGCTGAACAAGCTGAACCAATTCAACGGCAATTTCGTCAGCGCCGAAATGGTCAAGGCGTTCATTACGTCTACCGAATACCGACAACGCTTCGGGCCGTGAGTTGAAAGATGTGACGGATCAAACTGGGAAGACATCGTTCGCTTCCGTTCGCGACCCTCGTGTGACGGCGCTGTATGCTCTTGCGGGAAGATTTGGCATTATGCGTTTGACACGTGTAGCGAGGTGGTTGCTAATCGTCATCTTCGCGGCTATGGTCGCGATCGCGTTCACGGCAACGGCATTGATGTCAGGCCATAGTGGTAGGGGACCAAAGGCGATACGCCGGGCGTGGCAATGAAGTCTCAGCCGTTTCGCGTGCGCGGCCAAATCATACATAGACCCGGCACGATTATCGGTAAAGCGCTGGAATCGCTTGATAAAGGCGAAGGAACGATTCTGGTCTTGCTGAGTTTGCAGTGAAAGACTCTGGCGTTCAGTCCGTGGTGGCAACTGCAAGAGCGTACACCTAATAAGCCGGTATGCTCGCGAGGGCGTTATCCTGTTCGATCAGAACAAGAGGCCTTCCCGATATCGAAGTCGCAGTGGTCAAGGCGTTGATTTCCCGGACCCCGCATCGACAACGCCTTCGCGGCGTGAAGGATCGATTTTTCGCACGCTAGCCAGTTACGCAGCTTTATATTATGATGGGCCGACTTCAGTTTCAGTGATCGGTTCTAGAGTTCTGCTTGAAATCCACTTAGATCCTGTCTTGCTGAAAAAATAATCTAGATTGTGGAGTGAAAATTTGAAGACTCTTAGAAACTCTTCATGGCCGCGTAGCGGTCGTCGGGTAAACCTGTACCGCCGGCTCATCGCCTTAGGTGTAACCCTAATTTGTTTTAGTGCTTTGTTTTTCAGAGCGTCCACACACGCGCAATCTCAGACGTCACAGCGCGTCCGTCAAACTTCTACTGAGCGCGATAAAAAGGGCCGCACGGCGACACTCGTGCGACGCCGTGAGAATGAACCCATCCAAGAAGACGTCGAACGACGCGAAAACTGGTTTTGGTCACAACGCATGTATCCGTTCAATGATTTACCCGAGGACGCGCGGCGAAAGGCTTGGGACGCGCGCCCAATTGACAAGGGAATGCGGGCTCAAGCGTTAACCTGGCAACCGGTCGGACCGGTCTCGACTTCGTCGGCGTTTGTAAGCAACTGGGGCACGACGAGTGGGCGAGTCAGCGCTATTGCGATTGCTCCGAACAATCCGCAACTGCTCTTGATTGGAAGCCCGACGGGAGGATTGTGGCGTTCGACCGATGGCGGCGTGAACTTTGTTCCGGTCGCGGACAACCTTACTGATGTCTCGATTGGCTCGATTGCGTTTGCGCCGAGCAATCCGCAGATTGTCTACGCCGGCGCGGGCGATGGCGTTAATCGCACTTACTTTGGCGCCGGCGTTTTGAAGTCAACTGATGGCGGACAGACTTGGGTGCGGATCAGCGACAGCACGCTGCCCACATTCAGTGTGGTTCGTCAGGTTGCTGTAGATCCAAATGATCCGAACACCGTGTATGCAGTTCAGTATAACCGCATCAACACAACCACGAACTCAACCTTAGCCAGCGGATTCTTTCGCTCAACCAATGGAGGCGTCTCGTGGACCAGGATGCTGGCGGGCCTCTTTCGTAACATGGCGATCGAGCCGGGCCAGCCACAAAATCTTTTTTTGGCGGCGCGGAGAGTTGATCCGACCAATGCGGCGACGCCACCGGGAATCTACCGATCGGCTAATGGCGGACAGACCTGGAGTCTCGTCTATGCGGCGCCTACCCAAACCACGAGCGATATTCGCGTAGCAGTAACGCCGGCCGATGCTCAACGAGTTTATGTCTACCATGGGGGCGCAAACGGCGGGGCACTGCAGTTGCGCGTGGAGGTAAGCAACGACGGTGGAAATACCTGGAGCGATCGCGGTGCGCGCACTGACATCGATCGCGAACAATTCAATTACAACACCTACATCTTTGTCAGTCCGGCGGATGCCAACACGATTTATGTTGGTTCTCGCGATACTTTAAAGAGCACCAACGGAGGAACGTCGTTCACTAATATTATGGGCAACTTTGCGGCCCCGACCTTCGTGGACTACACGCCGGACCTGTCGACTACCCATCCCGATCAGCAGACTGTTGCCTTTGCTCCTAACGATGCGAACACGTCAACCGACGGCGGCACGACGTTGCAGTCGCTCAACGGCACGCTTTCGCTAACCCAGTTTGTGGGCTACGCAGTCGATCCAACCGACGCTTCCAGGACTTATGGCGGCACGCAGGACAATGGCTCGCAACGACGCCAAGCAGGTACCAGCCAATGGCGCGAAGTTGACGGAGGCGATGGCGGAAACTTTGTGGTAGATCAACTTACCCCCAGCACGGTTTTCTCGACTTACATCTATGGCTCCATCACTCGGTTCACCAATTTCGGCGCCACCCGAGATCAGGGAGTTGGCAATAACGCGAAATTCGGCGAGCCTCCGGACGATCAGAATCCCCGGATCAGTTTTTATCCGCCATTTGTCGGCAATGGTGTGGATTCAAAGCTCTACCTAGGAACCTGGAGACTCTTCATCTCGACGAATCGCGGTCCAAATATTCCCACTAACTGTCTGTTGGTCGATCCGCAAAACGCCAACACCATCTATGTTGGCACCGACGTCGGCATTTTCATTTCAACGACGGGGGGAAACACCTGGGCCTCGTTCAATAATGGCTTGCCGCCGGTGGTCGTAACCAAGCTGGTCGCCAGTGGCAATACGATTCAGGCGGGGACTTACGGGCGTGGCGGCTACCAACTGAACGACGTCGGCACTCTGCCAACAGTTCAATTCAATGCGGCCAACTTCAATGTCAGCGAAGGCGCCGGTGTGGCCACTGTCACGCTGACGCGTACGGGAACTACGACCAGCAGCTCGAGCGTCGCATACGCAACGAGTGATATCGCCGGCTCGCAGAATTGTAATGTCTTCAACGGGTACGCTTCGTCGCGCTGCGATTATTTGACCTCGATAGGCACTGTGAGTTTTGCGGCCAACGAGACTTCCAAGACTCTCTCGATTCCGATAATTGACGATTCATACTTCGAAGGTAACGAGTTCTTCACGATCACGCTGAGCAATTCAAGCGGTGCTACGCTAGGTACCACTTCAACTACCACGGTCACGATTACCGATAACGATTCGGCGACTGGCGCGAATCCAATCGACCAGTCCGGATTCTTCGTTACCGAACACTACTATGATTTTCTCAATCGGCAACCGGATTCAAGTGGCCTGGCTTTCTGGATCAACGAAATAGCTTCGTGCGGAACCAATCAAGCCTGCATTGAGCTGAAGCGAATCAATGTCTCCGCGGCTTATTTTCTTTCGACCGAATTTCAGCAGACTGGTTATCTAGTCGAGCGACTTTATAAGACTGCATACGGCGACGGCAGCGGAGCATCGATTCTCGGTGGCGCTCATCAACTTGTCGTGCCCGTTGTTCGGTTCAGCGAGTTTCTGCCTGATACGCAGCAGATCGGCCAGGGAGTTGTAGTAGGACAGACTGGCTGGGAGGCGGTGCTGGAAACCAGCAAGCAGTCTTTCACCGCTCAATTCTTGCAGCGCTCACGATTCGCGGCGGCTTTCCCAACTACAATGACGCCCCCGCAATTTGTCGATAAGCTGAACACAAACGCAGGCCACGTGCTGTCATCGACCGATCGCGCGACGGCGATTGCCTTATTTGGCGGCGCGGCCGATACCAGTAACGCCACCGCGCGCGCGCAAGCGTTGCGTCAAGTCGCGGAGAATTCAAACCTGGTGACGAATGAATTCAACCGCGCGTTCGTGCTGATGCAATTCTTCGGTTATCTCCGCCGCGATCCAAACAGCGGTCCGGACACTGACTACACCGGCTATGAGTTCTGGTTGGCGAAGCTGAATCAATTCAACGGCAACTTCGTCAATGCCGAAATGGTTAAAGCGTTCATTACGTCTACCGAATACCGTCAGAGGTTTGGGCCGTGAGACAGAATACTATGTGATTTTTCTTCTATCACGAAAATCTCATCAGATATTCCACCGAAGTGGTATTATCGAGACGCTCTCCGTCCCAGATCACCACTTTATTGCAAAGGATTAGTGAAATAATGAACTACAAGCGAAGGATCTCAGCTTCAATATCTGCACTCGCTCTTTTTTTCAGCTTGGTAATCCCGATTAGCAATCAGGCCTTCGTTGAATCAAGTCCACCGCGTCAAAAACTCTCGCACCTTTCCGACGCAAGGGTGAATCGATCCAATCCTGTGAATCGATCGGAGGTCGTTAATTCAGTCGACAAGGGTGAAGCCCGCAATAATAAAAGACCCGCCGTTGTCACTTGGCGCGGCGGTCAAAGCGATCACCGATGGAGTAACTCCGCGAACTGGGTGGGCGGACAAGTGCCCGGCGCGTCTGATGTCGTGCGCTTCCCTGCCCAATCAAAATCAGACGTCGATGTAGACTCGATCGGAATGATCGCCGGACTGGAGTTGGAGCCGGGTTATCGCGGCACGATCACACTGAAGCGCGACCTGAGAGTTGCGGGCGAAGTCGTAATCGCTAGTGGCAGTTTCGAACAAGGCAGCTACAGCTTGAGTGCCCGCCACTACAGTCAGAGTGGCGGCATATTCAACGGTGGCTCAACAAAATTGACGATCAGTGGCGAAGCGACCGTGAGCGGAGGCACGCTAACTACGCCGAGTTTGATGAACGCGGAATCATTACTTATCGACTCTCCTGGCATCGTGCGAATGTCCGCCAACGGCAAACTTGAGTTGAGCGGCAACGGCGAGCCCCTCAAGGGCAGCGGATTGTTGGATGTAACCACTCATAAACCCAATAGCGTTGAGTACACGGGACAAGCGAATGTGGACTTGACGGCAGCTCGTCCAGCCACACAGTTACACTCCATCCGCCACCTTGCCCGAGACGACATGCCGCCCGAGCCCGAAAGCTCGCAAGGTCAAGATGCTAAGACGCCAGAGACTCCCGAGAGTTTTGCCAAGCTCGGCTCTCTAACTTTGAATCGCGGTGACTCTTATCTCGAGGCGGCAGCGATCGACACGGCCGGAGGCTTTGCTTATTTCGGCGCAGCCACCAACCCCGGCACCGTGGTTAAGGTACGGCTCTCAGACTTCACGCGCGTCGGTGCTCTGGTTCTTGATCCGGGTGAGGACTTCCTCGGCTCAGCGGCCATCGATCCGGTCGGAGGCTTTGCTTACTTTGGGACCATCACAACGCCAGCCAGAGTGGTTAAGGTGCGGCTTTCAAATTTCACCCGCGTCGATGGTCTGACTCTAAATTCAGGAGAGAACTTCCCCAGGACAATGGTCATCGACTCCGTCGGAGGATTTGCCTACGTTGGCACCAACACAGCTCCCGGGAACGTGGTCAAGATACGCTTGTCAGACTTGACTCGCGTCGGTGGTCTGACTCTGAACACAGGGGAGAACTTTCTCAGGGGTGCGGGAGTGATCGATACGGTGGGAGGATTTGCTTATTTCGGCACCACAACTAGTCCGGGAATCGTGGTCAAAGTGCGGTTGGCAGACTTAGCTCGCGTCGGTAGTCTGACTCTGAACACAGGCGAGAACTCACTTCGCTCGGCAGTGATCGATGTGGCCGGAGGTTTTGCTTATTTCGGCACGACAACTACTACGGGAATCGTGGTCAAAGTGCGGCTGTCGGACTTCACTCGCGTCGGCGCTCTGATTCTGAACTCGGGGGAGGGCTCGTTTCGCTCGGCAGTGATCGACACGGCCGGAGGTTTTGCCTATTTCGCCAGCTACGGCTTTCCAAGCCTCGTGATCAAGGTGAGACTTTCGGACTTCACCCGCGTCGCCACTCTGAATCTAAATCCGGGGGATAACTTTGTCTTCGCCGCAGTGATTGATCCTGCCGGAGGCTTTGCCTACTTCGGCACCGACACTAGTCGCGGCCGAGTGGTCAAAGTGCGACTGTCAGACTTTACGCGCACCGGCGTGCTGGTGTTGGCTCCAGGCGAGGATGCGCTCTATTCGGCAGTGATCGATACGGCGGGAGGCTTTGCTTACTTCGGCGCTTACACAGAGCCCGGCATAATCATAAAGGTGCGCCTGTCAGACTTCACCCGCGTCGGCGCTTTAACGCTGAATTCAGGGGAAGACGATCTTTACTCAGCGGTGATCGATCCGGCCGGAGGCTTTGCCTACTTTGGCACCGATACCTTCCCCGGCATCGTGGTAAAGATTCGCCTGTCCGACTTCACGCGCGTTGGTTCCCTAACTATGAATTCAGGCGAAGACGAACTCAGCTCGGCGGTGATTGATCCGGCGGCAGGCTTCGCTTATTTCTGTAGTCTTTTCTCCTTCCCGGCCGCCATTGTGAAGATACGTTTGTCAGACTTCACTCGCGTGGGTGCTCTGGCTCTGGATCAAAATGACGGTGTAGTTACCGCGGCTGTGATCGATCCGGCGGGAGGTTTCGCTTACTTCGGCGCAGGCTTCCTCGGCAACGGTGGTCACATAGTAAAAGTCCGGCTGTCTGACTTTACTCGCGTCAGTGCTTTGACGCTGCCAACTGCGGAGGACTTCCTCTTCACTGCCGTGATTGATCCGGGAGCCGGCTTCGCTTACTTTGGAAATCAAAATAGCCCCAGCATCGTGACCAAGGTGCGGCTCTCAGATCTCACCCGGGTGGGCGCTGTAACGTTCAATACCGGCGAGGACCTTCTCTGGGCGTCAGTAATTGATCCGGCCGCAGGTTTTGCCTACTTTACGACCCTTACGAGTCCCGGATACGTTTCTTACCTCAGCGGTGATCGATCCACCCCAGGGTTTGGCCTACTTCGGCACTGCCAACGCTCCCGGGGTGATCGTCAAGGCCGATATTTCGTCCGGTTTGGGACCGAAGACGCTGCAGTTCAACCAATCAAGCTACGTCGTCACCGAAGCCAGTACGTCAGTTACAATCACCGTAAACCGTCTCGGCGATGCCTCTGGGGCGGCGACAGTCGACTATGCCACTTCAGACGGGACCGCCACTGAGCGTAGCGATTACATCACTGCCAGGGGCACCTTGCGCTTTGCGGCCGGCGAGACGTCGAAAAGCTTCGTCGTGCTCATCAACGATGACTCGTTCGTCGAAGGGACTGAGACGTTCAATGTCACCCTTAGTAATCCCACGGGCGTCAACCTTAGCGCGCCCCCAACGGTCACCGTTTACATCAACGACAACCCGATCGAGCCGGCCACGAACGTCATAGACGACCCGCAGAACTTCGTAAGACAGCACTATCACGACTTCCTCAATCGCGATGCGGACCCAAGTGGTCTAGCTTTCTGGACGAATGAAATAACCTCCTGCGGAACTAACCAGTCGTGTATTCAAGCTAAGCGGATTAATGTTTCGGCAGCTTATTTTCTCTCGATTGAATTCCAGCAAACGGGTTATCTGGTCGAGCGCATGTACAAGTCTGCCTATGGCGATGCGATCGGCGCTTCAACTTTTAATGGCGTCCATACGCTCGCAGTGCCCATCGTGCGGTTCAACGAATTCCTTCCCGATACGCAGCAGATTGGCCAGGGAGTAGTTGTGAACCAGACGGGTTGGGAAGCAGTCTTGGAAGCCAATAAGCAGTCCTTCGCGAGCCAGTTTGTGCAGCGCGCGCGATTCAGTACCGCGTTGCCGACGACGTTGTCGCCGACGCAATTTGTGAATCAGTTGTTCACGAACGCCGGAGTCACTCCATCAACGGCCGATCGCAATGCAGCCATCGCTGAGTTTGGTTCCGCGACCAACACGACGGACGTGGCCGCAAGGGCGCGCGCGTTGCGCGACGTAGCCGAGAACGCGATTCTGAACACCCAGGAATTCAACCGCGCGTTTGTGCTGATGCAGTACTACGGTTATCTGCGCCGCAATCCAAACGACCCACAAGACAATGATTATACCGGCTACGATTTCTGGCTCACGAAGCTGAATCAATTCAACGGTAATTATAATGCGGCCGAGATGGTCAAGGCGTTCATTACTTCTGTCGAATATCGACAACGCTTTGGGCCATGAGTCAGTACCACCTGCGTTAGGAGTCCGTCGGAAAAACCGCGTAGCGGTGAAATGTCTATAGAAGGGTAGGCACAATTGAGATGTAGTTGCTCCTTTAGGAGCGCAACCGACTATCGTTCGCCCATAAATGGGCTCTCCGAGATCAACCGTTCGAGCTTTTCTATAAACATTGCATCCCTACGGGATTTCCCGACAGACTCGTTAGCGGGCGGCTGATCTCCGGCGTTCATTCGCGATCGATAAGAGGTAGAGTTTCGAACTGCCGCGACTAAAAGCCCAACTAAAGTTGGTACTCTAACGCAGTCAACCGACAGTCTCACTTTTGATTTAACCCCGCTGGCCCGCAGGTGATTCATAGTGCAGGTGATTCATGGTTGACGGCGCGCCGTGCGCATAGCTAAACTTCCTAATGCCCCAAAGGCGTGGCCTTCCCCGCATCGCCTTTCGCGAATCCCGATTCTCCTCGTTTGATTCCCGACACAGAACAAAATCATAGTCATGAAAGAAGTTCTCTGTTCTACGCAGCGCTTAAAGGGTGCAGGTGCGCGTTCCGTCGTGAGGCAATACGCCAAATTGCCAAGCCGCTTTCGATTCAAGATTATCGCCCCACTTCTGTTGGGCTTGATTACTCTGGCCTCATTGGGTGGTCCGGGAATCCATGCACCGGCTGTCGATGCCCAATCCACCAAAGCTCGCTATCAACAGGATCTCGCGCAAGTCTTCACTAACCACGAGGATGTTCAGCTCGATCCGCACGCCGTAGCGGGAGGCGTGAACCGCACAGGCCATCTGTCGGTGCAGACGCCGGCCTATGACTTTGAAATCGATCTGATGCTCAACGACTTGCGCGCGCCCGATTATCGCGCCGAAGAAGTTGTCGAGGGCGGAGTCGCGCACGAGGTCGAAATGCCCGCGCCTCACACTTACAAAGGAAAAGTTTCCGGAATGCCGAACAGCGACGCGCGATTTTCCATAGATGATGACAAACTCGAAGGAATGATCGTCACTCAGGGTGAATCCTATTTCATTGAATCAGCCCGAAAATATTCCGCCGCGGCCCAAGGATCGGATTACTTACTGTACAAAGCGTCGGATGTGCGGCCCGACATCCGCAAAACGTGTGGGACGCTCGACGAAGAGATTAACCATGAAGCGAAACAGTTCCTTTCCAGCGCGTCCACGGGAGTCACGCCGGAAGTCTTTTCGCCATTCAAGGTTGTTGAGATCGCCACCGAAGCCGACTTTGAATACGTCTCGGCTTTGGGAAGTTCGACCGCCGCGAATAATGACATCCTCGGCATCATGAACGCAGTTCAGGGAATTTACCAACGAGATCTTGGGCTGACATTTACGGTTGTATTTCAACACACGTGGGCGACTGCCAACGATCCATACAATACGAGCGGTGATGCTGCGGCAGCGCTGAATGAATTCACGAATTACTGGAACGCAAACTTTGCGAGTCAGCCACGCGAGGTGACGCATTTATGGACCGGCAGAAATCTCGGCGGGCCCGCGGGCGTGGCCTGGACGG
>WNFT01005037.1_pt1 | contig 11541 bp, 11 predicted proteins | sample 5400191 | NCBI WGS metagenome assembly WNFT01 (sample SAMN13153359, study PRJNA577476) | soil metagenome | isolation source: 80 cm saprolite under Madrone tree | place: USA:California | collected 2016-06-14
ATGAACGAGAACGTCGGGTCGATCGCCGCATTCACCACCGTGATGGAAAGCTTGTGGACCGCGCCGATTGCCTCCCAATACGGCTTCGATGCTCCGCCCAGCGGATCCACGCCCACTTCCAGGCCGGTGTCGCGGATGACGTCGATGTCCACCACGTTTCCGAGATCGCGGACGAACGGCAGCACGAAGTCCTGCTGCTGCGTGGTCGATCTCTGGAGGGCGGCCGCGAAGGGCACCCGCCGGACGCCGGTGTTTCCGGCCCGCAGCAGCTCGTTCGCGCGGTCCTGGATCCAGCCGGTCACTTCGACGTCGGCCGGTCCGCCGTTCGGCGGATCGTACTTGAAGCCTCCGTCCTCCGGCGGGTTGTGCGAGGGCGTGATCACGATCCCGTCCGCCAGGTGCGCTTTGCGGCCGCGGTTGTAGGTGAGGACGGCCCAGGAGATCACCGGCGTCGGAGTCACGCCCTGGTCGCGCTGGAGGATGACCGTCACGTCGTTCGCGGCCAGCACCTCGAGGGCGGTCCGCTGGGCCGGCTCGGAGAGGCCATGGGTGTCCTTGCCCATGTAGAGCGGACCGTCGATGCCTTGAGCGCGCCGGTATTCGCAGATCGCTTGCGTGATGGCTGCGATGTGGGCCTCGTTGAACGAGCCGCGCAGCGACGAGCCGCGGTGCCCGCTGGTCCCGAAGCTCACGAGCTGGGCCGGATCGGCCAGCTCAGGCTTCCGCTGGTAGTACTCGCGCTCGAGACAGGTGAGGTCGACGAGCATGGATTTGGGGGCCGGCTTGCCGGCCAGCGGCGAAAGCTTTTCCATCACGGCACCGGGCAGGGTTTGACGTTCCAGATGTCGGCTGCGTACTCGGCGATGGTGCGGTCGCTGGAGAACTTTCCAGAGGCGGCCAGGTTCAGGATGGCCTTCCGCGCCCAGGCGTCGGGGTCGGCGTAGAGATCGCAGAGAGCGCGATCGGCCTGCAGATACGAGGCGAGGTCCGCCAGGTGCATGTAATGGTCGTGCGCGAGCAAGGTCTCGCGCAGCGGTGCGAAGGCGCCGGGCTCGCCGCGGTTGAAGTGGTCGGAGAAGATCAGGTCGAGCGCCGCGCGGATCTCCGGTTGGTTGTCGTAGTGCCAGCGCGGGTCGTACCAGGCGCGGCTGCCCGCCACCTGTTCCGCGGTCAGGCCGAAGAGGAAGAAGTTCTCTTCGCCCGCCTCCTCCGCCATCTCGATGGTGGCGCCGTCGCGGGTGCCGATCGTCAGCGCGCCGTTCATCATGAACTTCATGTTGCTCGTGCCGCTCGCCTCGTAGCCGGCGGTCGAGATCTGGTTGGACACGTCGCTGGCTGGAATCAGCCGCTCGGCCAGCGAGACGCAGTACTCGGGCAGGAATACCACTTTGAGCCGCCCGCGCACCGCCGGATCCGCGTCGATGGTCGCGGCGATGTCGTTCAGCAGCTTGATGATGAGCTTCGCCAGGCGATAGGCGGGCGCGGCCTTGCCGGCGAACAGGAACGTCCGCGGCGTCATCTGGCGGTTCGGGTCCTCCCGCAAGCGGTTGTAGAGCACGACGATCCGCAGGGCGTTGAGGAGCTGGCGCTTGTACTCGTGGATGCGCTTGACCTGGCAGTCGAAGATGCTGTCCGGGTCCACCGCTTGCCCCGAGCTCGATCGGAGCCACTGCGCGAAGGCGGACTTCGCTGCCCGCTTGGTGGCGCGAAAAGCTTCGCGGAAGCTCGCGTCGCCGGCCAGCGGCGTGAGCCTGGCGAGCTGGCCGAGGTCGTCGATCCAGCCGTCGCCGATGCTTTCAGTGATGGTCCTGGCGAGCGACGGGTTTGCGAGCAGCAGCCAGCGCCGCGGCGTCACGCCGTTGGTCTTGTTGCTGAAGCGCTCGGGGAACATCTCGGCCAGGTCCTTCACCGTGGTCGAGCGCAAGAGCTCGGAGTGGATGGCCGCCACGCCGTTGGTGCTGTGCGAGCCGACGATGGCGAGGTTGGCCATGCGCACGTGCTTCTGGGGACCTTCCTCGATGAGGCTGGTGCGTTCCACGCGCCCCTCGTCGCCGGGAAAACGGCGTCGCACCTCGTCGAGCAGCCGCCGGTTGATCTCGAGGACGATCTCGAGATTCCGGGGGAGCAGCATCTCGAACCACGCCAGCGGCCATCTCTCCAGCGCCTCGGGCAAGAGCGTGTGGTTGGTGTACGCCAGCGTCCGCCGGGTGAGGTCCCAGGCCTCTTCCCATCCCAAATGCGCATCGTCGAGCAGGATCCGCATCAACTCGGGGACGGCGAGGGCCGGATGGGTATCGTTGAGCTGGATGGCGGCCTTTTCGGGGAGCGCGTTCCAATCTGCATTGGCGCGGCGGAATCGGCGGATCAGATCGGCGAGGGAGCAGCCGACGAGGAAGTACTCCTGCACGAAACGCAGCGCTTGTCCCTTGGCGGTGGAGTCGTCGGGATAGAGGACCCTGGTGAGGGATTCGGCCGCGAGCGTTCCTGCCAGCGCGCCGACAAAGTCGCCATGGCTGAACGCCTGGAAATCGAAGGAGTCGGGCGCCGCGGCCGACCAAAGGCGCAGCGTGTTGATGGTCTTGCCGCCATGACCCACCACGGGCCGATCGAACGGAAGGCCGATCAAAGTGGACGGCCGGCCGGGGATCGGGCTCAGCGTTCCTGCCTGGATCTCGAACGAGCAGCTCAGCGGGATCTCGACCTTGTCGCCGGGACGGGCGACCTCCCACGGGTCGGGGCGGCGGAGCCAGTTGTCCGGCTGCTCCCGCTGCCAACCCTGGTCGATGGATTGCCGGAACATCCCGTACTCGTACCGGAGCCCGTATCCCATGGCCGGCAACTGCATCGTCGCCATCGAATCGAGGAAGCACGCGGCGAGGCGCCCGAGCCCGCCGTTTCCCAGCCCGGCGTCGGGCTCCTCTTCCAGGAGCCCGAGCCAATCCACCGAGCGCCGCTGGACCTCTTCATTCCAGATGGGGCTGAGCAGCAGATTGGTGATGTTGTTGGAGAGCGATCGGCCGATGAGGAATTCCATCGAGAGGTAGTAGACGCGCTTGGGGTTCTCGCGCGCGTACGTCTGCTCGGTGCGGGCCCACCGCTGCGAGAGGACGTCCCGCACGGAGCGCGCGACCGCCTCGTACCGCTCGCGCAACCCGATTGCCTCGGCATCGGCCACGTTGTCGAAGAGGAGGTGCCGCTCGTAGAACGCGTCGGCGTCGCCGGTCAGCTCGATCCGGCCACCGTATTGCCGGCGCAGCGCCTCGAGGCCATCCGGGGACGTCGCGGCTCGAAGCAGCGCAGCTTTTCTCGCGCTCATGCCGTTTCTCGCTTCCGCGCCTGCGCTCGGGCGACGCGGCGATCGTGATGCATCTCGTCCCAGAGCCGGATGACCGGCTCGGATCGATCGTGCTCGTAGCCCATCTCACTGAGGCTGGCCGTGTTGAGCACGAAATGCTTGCCCGCGCCCGGCTCGAGCCCGAGCCATCGGGCGGCGAAGACGCGGAGGAAGTGTCCGCTGGAAAAGAGCAGCACGTCCCCGCCGATCGCCCGCACCCGCCGGATCACCCGATCGGCCCGCGCTCCGACCTGGCGCGGCGACTCCCCGTCCGGGCAACCGTCGCGGAACAACTGCCAGCCGGGGCGGTCGGCATGGATCTCGGCGGTGGTGCGGCCCTCGTATGCGCCGTAATTCCACTCGGTCAGGTCCGGATCGACGACGGCCAGCGAGCCGAAGCCGGCCAGCTCGCAGGTGCGCACCGCCCGCCGCAACGGGCTGGTGAACACCGCTGCGAACGTCCGGCCGGCGAGCTGCCCTCCGAGATGGATTGCCTCGTTCTCGCCGTTCGGGGTCAGCGCCAGATCGCTGACGCCTGTGTGCTGATGAGTGAGGGTCCAGGCTGTCTCACCGTGCCGTGCCAGACATACGACGGGAAGTGCGCCGCTCATGGGAATCGCCCGGCTGCACGAACCATGCCCTGCCCGTCGAGAGCGGAGGCATCAGGACCCGCTCGTCGCCCCGTGCTGAGTTTGACCGGCTTGACCAGACTCTGGCCTCCGGCGCTCGCGCCCTCCCGCGCGGAAGGCGAGAGGATCCGCAGCGTGACGGCGACCGCCGGGAGCAGATACGCGATCGTCACGCATGTCGACATCATGGACAGTCCTCCACCTCGGCGGCGACGGGACGCCCCCCGATGACAATGGCCCCGGTGCAAGGGCCATGCCCCGCTTTTGATCGCGGGCCCTGCTCGCGCGGACCCATCCGGCGGCTTCGCCCGTGGACAGATCCTGGCCCGCTCGGCCATTCGTCGTCCGCTGGGGACGCGATCTCTCAGCGGACGAATCGCCGGACGAATGCCAGCGCCCAGGGGACCGTGGTGTCCTTTTTGCCCGAGATGATCAGGAGCGGCCCGCGCTCCGTTCGGCCCCGGCCGGCCTGACGACCAGGAGGGGCTGGCCCTCACGCACGGTGCGGAAGACGAAGAGCTCGCCCTCGTCCTGCAGCGTCTCGATGTTGGGCAGCGGCTCTCGCACGTGGCTACCTCGATTTCATGCGATCCCCTGTGGTAGTAGCGGGTTTGTGGCGGCGCCGTACCTGCTGGTGATCGATGACGATCCCCGGATCGTACCGGAGCAGGTCCGTCACACGTTCCATGCGCCCGAGTACAAGGTCGATGTCGTCGCGAACGGCAAGGACGGCGTTGACGCCGTGCGTTTACATCCGCCGGACGTGGTGCTCCTGGACGTGCGCCTGCCCGATCAGTCGGGCCTGGAAGTCTACCAGAGCATCCGGGACATCGACGCGCGCATCCCGGTCGTCTTCATCACCACCACCAAAGCCGCTGAGATCGCGATCGACGCGATGAAGCAGGGGGCGTTCGACTATCTGCAAAAGCCGCTCGACCTCGCCGAGTTGCGGCGCGTGGTGAGCGGAGCGCTGGAAGTCGTGCGGATGCGCGCTCCCATCGCGCTCCCGGGAGCGAAGCCGGAGGCCGCCGCCGAGGGGATGTCCGGCTCCTCCAAGGCGATGCTGGAGGTCTATAAAGCCATCGGACGCGTGGCAGGGCAGGACGTGACGGTCCTGATCACCGGAGAGAGCGGCACCGGCAAGGAGTTGGTGGCGCGCGCCATCTACCAGCACAGCGCCAGGTCGCAGGCGCCGTTCCTCGCTCTCAATTGCGCCGCGATCCCCGAGAACCTCCTGGAAAGCGAGCTGTTCGGTTACGAGAAAGGCGCGTTTACCGGCGCGGACCGCCGCCGGATCGGCAAGTTCGAGCAGTGCGACGGCGGCACCATCCTCCTCGACGAGATCGGCGACATGCCGGCGCTGCTGCAGGCCAAGCTCCTTCGCCTGCTTCAGGAGAAGACGTTCGAACGCGTCGGCGGCAACGAGTCCATCCGGGTGAACGTCAGGGTGATCGCGTCCACGCACCGCGATCTGAAAGCGCACGCGGCGGCGAACAAGTTCAGGGCCGACCTCTATTACCGGTTGAGCGCCTTCACCATCCACTTGCCGGCGCTGCGCGATCGCATGGAGGACCTGCCCGCCCTGGTGCAGCACTTCGTCAACCTCTTCAGCCGTGAGATGGGACGCGACGTCAGCGAGGTGGCTCCGGACGCACTCGAGCGGCTGCAAGCGTACCCGTGGCCGGGGAACATCCGCGAGCTGCAGAACGTGCTCCGCCAGGCGCTGCTCAAGGCCACGGGCACCGTGCTGCTCTCGTCGTTCCTCCCGGAGCTGTCGGCGGCGGCCGCTGCCCCCGACGCGGCCCCGAAGCAGGGTTTCGATCTGGCAGGCTTCATTCGCGAACGCCTCCTGCCCACGACCGACGACCTGATGGATCAGACCCATCGCGAGGTCGATCGAGTGCTATTGACGCTCGCGCTCGAATACACCCACGGCAATTACACCGAGGCGGCGAAATTGCTCGGGATCTCCCGGCAGACCATGCGCGTGAGGCTTCGCGCTCTGGGTCTCCAGGTCACGCACTCGGTGGAATCGAGCGACGACGAGAATTGACCGGATTGGCCAGGCTCTTGCCGGCAACCCGGTTCCTGTCCGTCGTCCACCCCTCTGGCACGAAGCGTGCTCCGGCTCGGCACATGGAGCGTGCCGTGAACCTCTACGTGCTGCCCGACGCGGACGCGCTGGGCCTGGCCGCGGCCGAGCAGTTCGTCGACCTGGCGCGGGCTTCGATCCTCTCGCGCGGCCGGTTCACGGTCGCGTTGTCGGGAGGCAGCACGCCGCGGCGCTTGTACCAGCGCCTTGCTGGGTCGCCGTTGCGGGACCGGGTCGACTGGAGGCGGGTCGAGGTGTTCTGGGGGGACGAGCGGGGAGTCCCGCAGGACCATCCCGACTCCAACTACCGCATGGCGAAGGAAGCGCTTCTCGATCGCGTGCCGATTCCGCCAGAGCGCATCCACCGCCTCCGCGCCGAGTCGGCGGACCGCGCTTCCGCCGCCCGCGAATACCAGGCGGAGATCGCCCGCGCGTTCGAGGTGGATGAAGCGGGGCAGCCTCCCTCCTTCGACCTGGTGCTGCTCGGCATGGGCGACGACGGCCACACCGCCTCCCTCTTTCCCGGCGGAGAGGCGCTTCGCGAAGCACGCCGCTGGGCGGTGAGCGTCGAGGCGCCGCGGCCTCCCGCATCGCGGATCACGCTCACCGCGCCGATCCTGGATCGTGCGCGCGAGATCCGGCTCCTCGTCGCCGGCGCGGACAAGGCCGCCACGCTCCGCGCCGTCTTGCAGGGACCGCATGATCCCACGCGGATGCCCGTGCAACTGCTCCAGCCGGAGGACGGTCGGATGATCTGGCTGGTCGACGAGGCCGCCACGAGCGAGCTCGAGCCAGCGGCCGCGGGGCGCGCCGGAGGAGCGGCGAGATGACGCTCCTGGCGGGCGACGTGGGAGGCACCAAGACGCAGCTCGCGCTGGTGGAGCCTCGCGACGGCGGCGCAATCTCGGTGATCCGGAAGGCCACGCTCCACAGCCGTGACTTCCCGACCTTCGAGGCGGCCGTCGCGAGCTTCTTGTCCGACGGGCCGGCGGTCCGCATCGACGCCGCATGCTTCGGCATCGCGGGCCCGGTGGTGGACGGCAGGGTGAAGACGACGAACCTGCCTTGGGACCTCGACGAGGAGACGCTGGCCGGGGAAATCCCTGCGGGACGCGTCCGTCTCTTGAACGATCTCGTCGCGATGGGGGAGGGCATGCTCGCGCTGCCCTCCGCGTCCTTCCAGATCATCCAGGAGGGCGAGCCGCGCGCCGGCACCATGGCGCTGATCGCCGCCGGCACGGGGCTCGGCGAAGCGGTGCTGCACTGGGACGGCACGCGGCACGTCGTGCGCAGCTCCGAAGGCGGCCACACCGATTTCGGGCCGCGGGACGATCTCGAAGAGGAGCTGCTCCGGTTCCTGCGCAACGAATTCGGGCACGTGAGCTACGAACGCCTGCTCTCGGGGCCCGGTCTGCACAACATCTACAGATTCCTCCGCGCGAGCGGCACCGCTGCGGAGCCTGCCTGGCTCCGCGAGCGGATGGAGACCGGCGATCCCAGCGCGGCGATCTCCGAAGCCGGTCTCTCGGGCGAGGACCCGGTCTGTGCCCAGGCCCTCGACCTGTTCGTCTCGATCTACGGTGCCGAGGCCGCCAACCTGGCCCTCAAGTCGCTCGCGGTCGGCGGAGTGGTGATCGGCGGCGGGATCGGCCCGAAGATTCGCGCCAGGCTCGTGAACGGATCTTTCCTGAAATCGTTCTGCGACAAAGGTCGGTTCTCATCGCTCATGGCTTCGATTCCGGTGCGGCTGGCCCTCGAGCCGGCCGCGCCGTTGCTCGGTGCCGCGAGGGTGGCTGCGTCGCTGCGGCAGTAGCCCCAAGCATCTCGCTTGCAGAAGGGAGATGCATGAACCCCCCCGCTTCCGATCGGTTCCTGCCGGCCTCGCTTCTCGCCCTCACCGCGGCGACTGGGTTCGTCGATGCGGTGAGCTACCTGGCCTTGGGTCACGTGTTCACCGCGAACATGACGGGCAATGTCGTGTTCCTCGGATTCGCCGTGGTGGCGGTGCCCGGTCTTTCGATCCCTCGATCCGCGGCCGCTCTCGGAGCCTTCCTCGTCGGCGCAATCGTCGGCGGCCGCATGGCAGGAGCGATGGGAGTCGTCCCCCGTCATCGCTGGGCGAGCGCCGGTTTCGGGATCGAAGCCGCGCTGCTGCTCGCCGCGGCGGCGCTAGGAGCCGGCGCCCGCGGTGACCTCCTGGATGATCCTTCGCGTCTGTACGGGCTCATCGCCTTGACCGGTCTTGCCATGGGCATCCGCAACGCGGTGGTCCGGAAGCTCGCCGAGCACGATCTCACCACCACCGTACTGACCTTGACCCTCACCGCGATGGCGTCGGAATCGTCGCTCGCGGGCGGCGCCAACCCGGGATGGGCCAGGCGCGCGTCATCGGTCCTCTTGATGTTCGTCGGGGCGGCGGGCGGAGCCTGGCTGCTCAAGTTCTCCATCTGGCTGCCACTGGCCGTCTCTGGAGTGATCGCGGGACTGGCTGCGCTGGGTCTGCGTGTGGCCGGAGACCGCGCAGCAGCCGCGGCGCGAGCGCATCCGTCCTGATGTCCTCTCCTCGGCGCGAGCACGCCGAAATTCAATTCCGCAATGCTGCCACTCCTCGGCAACGTTCTCAGTACTTCTCTGGCACGTACTTGAAGGGATGGTCCGGTTCCACGTACCCGCCCGGCTTCCGGCGCTCCGGCAGCTTCAGCTGCTTCTCTTTCCCCGTCACGTTCTCGTAGGGGATCCGCGAGAGCAGGTGGTGGATCAGGTTCAGTCGCGCGCGCCGCTTGTCGTCCGATCGCACCACGTACCAGGGCGCGAAGGGTAGATCGGTGGCGGCGAACATCGCGTCGCGCGCCCGGGTGTAGTCGTGCCAGCGCTCGTAGGAGGCGAGGTCCATGGGCGAGAGCTTCCAGATCTTGCGGCCGTCCTCGATGCGGTCCGTCAGGCGGCGGGTCTGCTCCTCCTGGCTCACCTCCAGCCAGTACTTGAGCAGCAGGATCTTCGAATGGACCATGGCGTTCTCGACCCGCGGGACGGACTCCAGGAAGTGCTCCGCCTCCGCCTCGGTGCAGAACCCCATCACCCGCTCGACGCCGGCGCGGTTGTACCAGCTGCGATCGAAGATCACGATCTCGCCGCCGGCCGGCAGGTGGCTCAGGTAGCGCTGCGCGTACATCTGCGACTTCTCGCGCTCGCTGGGGGCGGGCAGCGCTACCACCCGGAAGATCCGCGGGCTGACGCGCTCGGTGATCGCCTTGATGGTGCCGCCCTTGCCGGCCCCGTCGCGCCCCTCGAAGACGATGCAGATCTTCGCGCCCGCTTGCTTCACCCACTCCTGGAGCTTCACCAGCTCGACGTGCAGCTTGGCCAGCTCCTTCTCGTAGTCCTTCCTCTTCAGTCGCCCGTCGTGCTCGCCCATTTTGCTCCTCAGATCCGGCGGCGGCGCTTGACGCGCAGCTGCGCCAGGGAACGGATCAGCGCGGCGTTGGTGGAGGCGACCTCCTCGGCGGAGAGCTTCTCGTGCAGCCGCGCCTCGGCGCGCCGGCGCGCCTCCTCGGCCTTGGCCTCGTCGATGCTCTCGGCCTTGATGGCCATGTCGGTGAGGATGGACACGCGATCGCGCGTGATCTCCACCAGCCCCTCCCCGACGGCAAGGAACTGGTCGCGTCCGGCCTTGCGGGCGACGAGCTCTCCCGGCATCAGCTGCGTCATCAGCCGGGCGTGCTGGGGGAGGATGCCCATGTCCCCGTCCACTCCGGTGAGGGTGACCATCTCCACGTCGTCGGAGTACGACACGCCCTCGGGCGTCACGATCTCGAGCTTCAGCGTCTCGGCCATGTTCAGTCCGGCTTGACCTCGCCGATCCCGCCTTTCATGTAGAAGTTGCCCTCCGGCACGCTGTCGTGCTTGCCGTCGAGGATCTCCTTGAAGCCCCTGACCGTCTCCGCCACCGGGACCTGCTTGCCCTCGTGGCCGGTGAAGACCGCGGCGACGCTGAACGGCTGGCTCAGGAAGCGCTGGATCTTGCGCGCCCGCAGCACCGTGGTCTTGTCGGCGGGCGAGAGCTCGTCCACGCCCAGGATGGCGATGATGTCCTGCAGGTCCTTGTAGCGCTGGAGGACTTGCTGGACCCGGCGCGCCACGTCGTAGTGCTCCTTGCCCACGATCTCCGGCGCCAGCGCGCGCGAGGTTGAGGCCAGCGGATCGACCGCGGGGTAGATGCCCAGCTCGGCGATCGCGCGGTCCAGCACCAGCGTGGCGTCGAGATGGGCGAAGGTCGTGGCGGGAGCCGGGTCGGTCAGGTCGTCGGCCGGCACGTAGACCGCCTGGAAGGAGGTGATCGATCCCTTCTTGGTGGAGGTGATCCTTTCTTGCAGCGCGCCCATCTCGGAGGCGAGGGTCGGCTGGTAGCCGACGGCGCTGGCCGTCCGGCCGAGGAGCGCCGAGACCTCGGAGCCGGCTTGCGAGAAGCGGAAGATGTTGTCGATGAAGAGCAGCACGTCCTGGTTCTTCTCGTCGCGGAAGTATTCGGTGATGGCGAGGCCGGCGAGCGCGACGCGCAACCGCGCCCCGGGCGGCTCGTTCATCTGCCCGTAGACGAGCGCGATCTTGGACGCGCCCAGGTCCTTCTGGTTGATGACGCCCGCCTCGGACATCTCCTGGTAGAGGTCGTTGCCCTCGCGGGTGCGCTCGCCCACTCCCGCGAAGACCGACACCCCGCCGTGGAGCTTGGCGATGTTGTTGATCAGCTCCATGATCACGACGGTCTTCCCCACGCCGGCGCCGCCGAAGGCGCCCACCTTGCCGCCCTTGAGGAACGGGCAGATGAGGTCGATCACCTTGACCCCGGTGGGGAGGACCTCGGGGGACGTCGACTGCTCGGCGAGCGTGGGCGCCGCTCGGTGGATCGGATAGCGCTTCTCTGTCTGGACCGGTCCGCGCTCGTCCACCGGGCTCCCGGTCACGTCGAAGATCCGGCCCATCACCGCGTCGCCGACGGGGACCGAGAGCGGGCCCCCGGTGTCCGTGACCTCGACCCCGCGCTTGAGGCCCTCGGTGCCGGACATCGAGATCGTCCGGACCCAGTTGTCGCCGAGGTGTTGCTGGACCTCGAGGGTCAGCTTGACCGGTTTCTTCTGCACTTCGTACTCAGCGGTCAGCGCGTTGTAGATCGCGGGTCTTCCGTCGGGAAACTCGACATCGACCACCGGGCCCACCACCTGAACCACTCGTCCCTTGTTCATCTCCACTCCTCAGTCGGACTGGCCGCCCGCGATCTCGAGCAGCTCCTTTGTGATGTTGCCCTGCCTCAGCTTGTTGTATTCGCGCGTCAGGTCCTTGATCAGGCCCTCGGCGCTGTCGGTGGCGTTCTTCATCGACACCATGCGCGCGCTCTGTTCGCTGGCCTTGGCGTCGAGCAGCGCCTGGTAGACGAAGAGGTTCAGGTAATGGGAGAGGAGGTAGCCGAGGACTCCCTCGGCGTCGGGCTC
>WNFT01005163.1_pt1 | contig 11541 bp, 8 predicted proteins | sample 5400191 | NCBI WGS metagenome assembly WNFT01 (sample SAMN13153359, study PRJNA577476) | soil metagenome | isolation source: 80 cm saprolite under Madrone tree | place: USA:California | collected 2016-06-14
CTTTTGAAAAGCGGGCGCTGATGTCGCTTTTGGCGCAAAGCGGACGTTCGCCTGGTGCGTCACGTCCGCCTCTGGTCATCCACGATCGAGACGCACGAAGCCACACATGCGTCCACGTCCGCTTCGTTCACCAAAAGCGGAAGTTCTCATTCTTCAACTCAGTCGGGCTACCGCCTGAGAGCTTTGATTGTGCTGCCATGGAGGCGGCGACGCCTGGGTGCTGCTTACGCTTGCACGTATTTGACCATCAGCTCATACCGGACTTCATTCTCTCATCGTTATAAGGAAAGAGCCTATGCGTGCCCTCCAAATCTCAGCCTATGGAAACCCGTCCGAGGTGTTACGTCTCGCAGAGATCCCCGAGACGGGCGCGCCAGGTGCGGGCGAGGTGTTGATCGAGATCGAGCTTGCGCCATTGAACAAGCATGATCTTCTCTTCATGAGGGGCTATTTCGGTGGCCCCGTCGCTCCCACGGTCGTGGGCAATACACTAATCTCAAGCCCGGTGATTGGATTGTCCAGAACGGCGCAAACTCGGGCGTCGGACGCTCATTGATCGCGATCGCGAAGAAGCGGGGCTTTCAGACCATCAATCTCGTTCGGCGGCGGGAACTCATCGATGAAATCAAACAGGCTGGTGGGGACATTGTCCTCGAGGATGACCCCGCTTCCGTTGCGGAGGCCGCTCAGGCGGTCGGCAAGGGAGCAGTCCGTCTGGCGGTCGACTCCGTCGGGGGCAGCGCGACGGCCACGTTGATTCAACTGCTATCCGATCGCGGCGTGCTTGTTACGTATGCCTCCGCCACTGGTCAGCCGCTCGCGATCGACGAGCTTCAGCTGATCGGGAAGCATCTGACGGTTAAAGGCTTCTTTCTAGGCGACTACGACCATGTCTCCAAGGTGCTCCCCGCGCAGATCGAGGCAGCTCCCCTCGTCGCCTCCGGCGCGCTGACCGTTCCGGTGGCCGCGGTCTATCCGATTGCCAAAATCAAGGAAGCGCTTGAGCACCTCCACAAGGGCGGGAAAATCCTTCTCGATTTCTCGCAGCCCCAATAAGCCTCTGGGGTGACCCGGGCGCGGGAAGCCGTGTCACGACACTTGCAAATCGGGCCTGTGCTACTCAGGGCCGCAACTCGAAAACGGCATTTTTGCAGCGTAAGCGGCTCAGCAGCTTTCTCTCGATTTAGCTGGAATAACCGCTGGGCCGGTTTGCATCGGGCGTTCAATGAATCCTCTCTCGCTGTGGGATAGCCTCAACCCGGTGCAGCAAGGCGAAGCGATGGCATCAGCCACCGTGGTTGTGTTTGCGCTCACCTATGTGGGTATGGCTCTCGGCCGCATACCCGGGTTGAGAGTCGATCGGTCTGGCATCGCGATGCTTGCCGCCGTGGTACTCGTTGCGATGGGAGCCATCCCCGCTGACCAGATTGTCCAGGCAATTCATTTTCCGACTTTGTTGTTGATGGGGGGACTGATGATCCTCTCTGCACGTTTCCGAGCCGCCGGTTTCTACGATGCTGCTGCCACTTGGATCGCTGGCCAGGCTGGACAGCCCTTACGGCTGCTTGCTCTGACAATCCTTATCAGTGGCGTTCTTTCTGCTCTGCTGATCAATGACATCGTGGTGTTCGCCATGACACCAATACTATGCACCGGACTCGCTGCGAGAAAGCTGGATCCGCGACCATTCCTGTTCGGACTTGCTGCCGGCAGCAATGCAGGCTCCGCAGCTACCCTAATAGGCAATCCTCAAAATATTCTGATCGGGCAAGTCGGCCGCCTTGACTTTTGGAACTATTTGGTAATGGCGATCGCGCCAGCTTCGATAGCCATGGTGATCGCGTTCGCGTGCATCGCCATTGGTTGGAGATCAACTGCACAGGCGAACGCGATAGGCTCACCGACCAACGTCTCCACGAGCTTCAACCGCCGGCAGGCAGGCATTTGCAGTCTTGCTTTGTTAGTGCTTCTTGTCTTTTTCACAACCTCGGTTCCGCGCGAAATCTCGGCCGTTCTTGTGGCCGCTTTCCTAATCGTCAGCCGTACAGTTCCGAGCCGCCAGCTTTTGGACGAGATTGATCTGCCGCTTCTGATCCTATTTGCGTCATTGTTCGTCATAAATGATGCATTTGCACGAACCGGGATTGTACAGGAGGCGATGACATCGATTGTTTCGAGTGGCTGGTTACCTGATCGTATTTCGTTGTTGATCCCAATGACACTTTTGCTGAGCAACACCATAGGCAATGTGCCAGCAGTCGTTATGCTTCTGACGGTTTGGCCGGACATCCCTTCGGGCGTCCTCATCGGCCTGGCTGTTCTCTCCACGCTGGCCGGCAACCTCGTTCTGGTTGGCAGCTTGGCCAATTTGATCGTTGCCGAGCGCGCGTTGATTGCAGGGGTAAGATTGTCTTTTTATGAGCACGCAAAAACTGGGGTACCGATTACCATTCTGTCGATGCTCTCTGCCGGTCTGTGGCTATGGATTGCCAAATTGATGCCGCTCTAACGCACTGACCGCTAAGGGGCCCTAATGACCGCTTCGGGTCAGTCGCGTTGGATCGACACACTCGCGCCGCTCGTGGCATGTCCGCTTCACCTCCAACAGCGTCTGAAGTTTGCCACCGCAGCGAAATGACGCGACGTGCCCAAATCCGGACTCATGCATCGCAGCAAAGACATCGCTATTCGATCGCCTCGTCGGCGCGGGTAAGCAGCGACCGGCGCTTCAATCAGTCGCACTCTCATTCAGTGGCAAGGGGTCGCGCTTCGACCCCGTGCTGCGCGCCGCCTTTACCGACGCGATCTCCTGCCTTCTTCGCCGAAGGCGATCCTTTGCTAAGCCATTCCGAGAGCCGGTCAAGATAGAGGTAGACCACGGGCGTGGTGAACAACGTCAGCGCTTGGCTGACCAGCAACCCACCCACCATCGCATAGCCGAGCGGCTGCCTGATCTCGGCGCCGGTGCCTTGACCCAGCATCAGCGGCACGCCGCCGAGCATCGCTGCCATGGTGGTCATCATGATCGGTCGGAAGCGCAGAATAGCGGCGCGCCGAATAGCATCGACCGCAGACAAATGATCATCACGCTCGGCGACGATCGCGAAGTCGACCATCATGATTCCGTTCTTCTTCACAATCCCGACCAGCAAGATGATGCCAATCAGAGCGATCAGGCTGAAGTCGAAATGGAACAGCATCAACGTGGCGAGCGCCCCGACGCCCGCCGACGGCAAGGTCGAGAGGATGGTGATGGGGTGGATATAGCTCTCATAGAGGACACCGAGGATCAGATAGACGACGACGAGCGCAGCGAGTATTAGCAGCGGCACCGTCGCGAGAGAATCCTGGAACGCCTGGGCGTTGCCCTGGAACGTCGTGTTGATGGTGGCAGGCAGATTGAGTTGCGCCTTGGCCCGTTCGATCGCATCCGTGGCTTGACCAAGCGCCGTTCCTTGCGCCAGGTTGAAGCTCATAGTGATCGCCGGGAATTGCCCTTGATGGCTAACGGACAGCGGCTGGATCGGCGTCGTCGTCCATTTGGCGAAGGCGGAAAGCACCCGTCGTCGGTGATCGTAGGAAGATCTGGTCCAGCGTCGCCGGATTGCCCTGCAGCGAAGGCAACACCTCCATGATCACGTAGTAGCTCGAGAGCTGGGTAAAGTACTGCGCGATCTCGCGCTGACCGAAAGCATCGTAGAGCGTGTCGTCGATGAGCTGTGGCGTCAGCCCATAGCGGGAGGCCTGATCGCGATTGATGGTCAAGGTCAGCGTCGTCCCTTCAGTCTGCTGGTCGGTGGCGACGTCGCGCAATTGCGGCAAGCTCTTGAGCTTGTCCAGCATCTTCGGCGCCCATTCGTTGAGCTGCCGGATGTCGGTGCCTTGCAGCGTATATTGGAACTGAGTGCGCGACGGACGGCCGCCGACGCGCACGTCCTGGGCCGCCTGCAGGAATAGCTTTGCACCCTCGACCTTGTCGAGCTGGCGGCGCAGCCTGGCAATGATCTGATCGGCATTTTCCGTTCGATCCTCTCGAGGCTTCAAGCTGATGAACATGCGCCCGTTGTTCGGCGCGTTGCCCGAGCCGCCGACGAACATTCCGACATGATCGACGGCCGGATCCTTCAGGACGACCTCGCCCAGTGCGTGCTGATGGCTCATCATGGCGGCGGGCGAGACGTCCTGCGCCGCCTCGGAAACGCCGGTGATCAGTCCGATGTCCTGCTGCGGAAAGAAGCCTTTGGGGATGATCACGAACAAATAGACCGAGAGGGCGATGGTGGCGAAAAACACGCAGAGCGTGGTGAAACGAAATTTCAACACGATATCGAGACCGCGCTCATATGCCCTCAACATCGCATCGAAGCCGAGCTCGCTCAGCGCGTAGAGGCGCCCATGATGCGCCTCGTTCGGAGGCTTGAGGAAGCGCGAGGCCATCATAGGAGTGAGCGTCAGCGACACGAAGGCCGATACCACGATGGCCATCGACAGCGTCACCGCGAATTCCCGGAACAGGCGCCCGATGATGCCGCCCATCAGCAGAAGAGGTATTAGAGCCGCGATCAGGGAGATGCTGATCGACACGATGGTGAAGGCGATCTCGCGCGAACCCTTGAGCGCCGCCGCGAAGGGCTGCTCTCCCTCTTCGATATAGCGGGTGATGTTCTCCAGCATCACGATGGCGTCATCCACCACAAAGCCGACCGCGATCGTCAAAGCCATCAACGATAGATTGTCGAGGCTATAGTTGGCGAACCACATCAAGGCGCAGGCGCCGAGCAAGGCGAGCGGCACCGTGACGCTCGGTATGATCGTCGCCCACAGGTTGCGCAGGAAGATAAAGATCACCATCACCACGAGTGCGACCGTGAGCAGGAGAGTGAACTGCACGTCTTTGACCGCAGCCCGAATGGTCTGCGTGCGGTCGCTCAAAGTGAAGATCTTAATCGCCGGCGGCATATTGGCCTGCAGCCGAGGCAATTCGGCCCTGATCTTGTCGACCGTGTCGATGACATTGGCGCCTGGCTGCTTGTAGATGACAAGGACAAGTCCACGCTTGCCGTCGGCCCAGGCGGCCTGCGTGGTGTCCTGCGGACCGGTTACCGCCTGGCCGATGTCGCGCACCCGCAGCGGCGCGCCATTGCGATAGGCAACGACGACGTCATTCCAATCCTTGGACTGTATCAGCTGATCATTGGTGTAGATGGTGAAGGAGCGCGTCGGGCCCATGATCGTGCCCTTGGGATTGTCCACAGTCGTGACCGAGAGTGGCGTGCGGACATCCTCAAGCGACAATCCTTTGGCGACGAGCTTGGCTGGGTCGAGCTGGATGCGGATCGCAGGCTTCTGCTGGCCGCCGATGGAGACCTGGGCTACGCCGGGGACTTGGCTGATCTGTGGGGCGAGCTTGGTCTCGATATTATCGTCCACTTCGGTCAATGGCAGAGTGTCGGACGTAGCACCCAGCAGCAGGATCGGCGAATCCGCCGGATTGACCTTGCGGTAGGTCGGCGGAGTCGGCAGGGTCTTGGGCAATTGCCCGCTCGCCGCATTGATCGCCGCCTGCACGTCGTTCGCAGCGGCATCGATATTGCGCTCGAGATCGAATTGGAGGGTGATGGCGGTCGAGCCGAGCGCGCTGGTCGAGGTCATCTGCGCGACACGCGGGATCTGCGCGAACTGCGTCTCGAGCGGCTGCGCCACCGCCGAGGCCATGGTGTCAGGGCTCGCACCGGGCAAGCTCGCCGACACTTGGATCGTGGGGAAGTCGACCTGCGGCAGCGGCGCGACCGGCAGTCTGGGATAGACAACGCCGCCGACGAACAGAACGCCGATCATTACCAGCGAGGTTGCGATGGGATTTCGAATGAACCAGCTGGAAATGCCGCCGTTCATTGATCAGGGCGCCTTGGGTGGAGTTTTTTCGGCCTCTGTTGCGGACAGACTCGACGCGGATGCGTCACTGGGCTGCACCTCGGAGCCGGCCTGGAGCCGATATTGCCCGGCGACTACGACCTGCTGGCCGGGGGTCAGACCCCGCTCGACGACCGAGATGCCGTCATCGCTGTGGCTGACCTTGATCGCCTGCACCCCGACTATGTTGTCGTCGCCGACGACGAAAGCATAGAGACCGTTCGGTCCGCGTTGGACTGCGTTATCGGGAACCGTTGCAACTTGCTTCAGCGTATCGACCAGCAAGCGGGTCGACACCGACAGGCCGGGCCACAAAACGTTATCCTTGTTCCCGAAGGTCGCCTTCATGCGTATGGTACCGCTCGCCTCGTCGACCTCGTTGTTGACGAGGGCGAGCCGCCCTTCGGACAGCGTCTTTAGCCCGTCCGAGCTCAGCGCCTTCACCGGGACGATTCCCTCCTCGAGCGCCTTGTTGATCTGCGGCAACTCCTCTTCCGGCGCCGTGAACACCACCGAAATCGGTTGCAGCTGCACAATCATCACGATGCCGCTTTGATCAGAGGCATGCACGATGTTACCCGGATCGATCAGGCGGAAACCCGTTCTCCCCGACAGTGGGGCCTTGATGGTCGTGTAGCTGAGTTGCGTCTGCGCGTTTTCGATCGCTGCCTGATCGCCCTTGATCTGAGCGGTCAACTGATCGACGGTCGCCTGCTGCGTGTCGACCTGCTGCCTGGAGGCGTAATCCTTCTGGGCTAGGCTGACATAACGGTCGAGATTGAGCTTTGCGTTCTTCAGATTGGCCTCGTCTTGCTCCTTCTTGGAGACCACCTGATCAAGAGCCGCCTGATAGGGCCGCGGATCGATCTCCACGAGGGTATCGCCCTCCTTCACCATTTGGCCCTGCTTGAAGGCGACCTTGATAATCTGGCCGTCGACGCGGCTGCGCACAGTGACCTTGTCGTAGGGCTGCACCGTCCCAAGCCCATTCAGATAGACGGAAAAATCGCTCTTCTGCACCCGCGCGACGGTGACCGGGATCGGCGCCGAGGCGGCCGCCTTGGCCGCAGTCATCTTGGTGTCGGCGGTTGCATCGGCCGCCTTGGTCGTCACGAAATAATGCCAGCCGACATAGGAGCCGATGAGAATCGCAGCGAGCGCAACGAACAACCGCCATCTGTGGCGGGAAGTCGAGAGCTGACGAGGGACCAAGGATGCGCTCCTACGACCGTCGAGAGGCGTCGCTAGGTTCGAGAGACGCTGCTGGCGGTGGATAGGTCGTGAATGAGGAGAATTTGCGGTGGAATATAGCCAGTAGCGTTACCCACTCGCTCTTCGCCGGACCTGGAAGAACGCGTCAAATCGCGTCGACCGCGACGCAGCTGGATCGAACGTAAGGAAGCAGAGCCGCGGGATATTGGGGGGGTGCTGCGCGTACGTGGCGAGCGGTAATGCAGCCACCGCACCGAGCATACTGAGAAATTCGCGCCGCTTCATGTCCGGCCCCACGCTGCCGCCACGCCGCCGAGGAGCGTGACGAACTCACGCCGCTTCATGGGCTGCCCTCCACAGACTGGAGGTCGCACATTACCACATCGCTAGGCGAAAACGCTGCTGTGCATCACAGCAAAATTGATCATCGAATGGCAGTGATGGGTCAAACGCGCCGGATCGACAAGCTCCCGACGCTCGCGGCATGTCCGCTTCGTCCCGAAAGCGACCGCCGCCGATCAAAATGTGATCCGTCGCTAAGTGCCATGTGTGGACGGCTCCAAGTTGGCAAGGCTTTTCTTCACGTTTGCAGGTTGGTCGGTGCAGCCATGTGTTCCCACAAATCTACTATATCAACCTCCGATCAGCGGGACCTTTGCGTCGGTGATCACTTTCTTCCATTTGGCGATGTCGGCGTTCACATAGGCCGCGAAATCGGCCGGGGAATTGCCTTCCGCCTCGACGCCGGCCTGCAGCAGGTTTGCCTTGATGTCGGGCGCGTTCACGATCGCCGAGATTTCGCGCTGCAGCAGGTCGACGATCGCCTTCGGCGTTCCCGCCGGCACGAACACGCCAGTCATGGTTTCCGCCTCCTGCCCAGTAATGCCGATGTCTTCGAGAGTCGGCACATCGGGCAACGCCGCCGAACGCTTCTTGGCGGTGACTGCAAGCGCACGCAGCTTGCCCTCCTTGATCAGGTTGACGTAATTGCCGAGGGCGGCGCAGACGACCGGCGTGTGCCCACCGACCAGCGATTGCGTCATGGGGCCGCCGCCCTGGAATGGCACGGTGACGAAATCGAGGCCAAGGGCGAGCTTGAGCATTTCGATCGACAGTGACGGTGTCGTGCCGGTACCAGGCGATCCGACGCTGTGCTTGCCGGGCTCGCGCTTGATTAGGTCGATCAACTCCTTCATCGTTTGCACAGGAAAATTTGAATTGACGACCCATGAATTCGGCGTGGCGCCGGCCTTGGTGACCGGGATGAAGTCCTTGTCGACGTCGTAGGGCACCTTGTTGTAAAGGCTTGGATTGACGACGATGCTCGACGACGTCAGCAGGATGGTATAGCCGTCGCCCGGCGAGCGGGCCGCATTCGCCATGCCGATATTGCCGCCGGCGCCGGAGATGTTCTCAATGTAGAACTGGTGCCCCAGTCGCTCGGAAAGCTTCTGCGCGATCAGTCGTCCGGCGATGTCGGTCACGCCGCCGGGCGGGAACGGGACGACGACCCTGACGGGCTTGCTCGGGTACTGCTGTGCGAAGGCCGAGCCCGAAACGATGAGCGCCGCGCAGAGCGCCAAGAGGCGGACTCTCTTTTTCATTTGAGTTCCTCCTTCTCTCCTTTTGGCTGTCGGGACACCAAGACGGGAGCCGCTGCACCCGCAGGCTGGGCAAAGCGTATGGATTTCATGCGCTGAGGCAATGGGATGTACGGACTCATGCACCACAACAAATGACGTGCACGGCTGCAATGATTTACTCTTAGTCTCAGGCGCGTTCACTTCTCCGCGCCAATAGCCTTCCCCAGCCGCTCAGCTGTCTCGGGCGGAGCGGACGAAATCATTGCAATGATCCTGTCGACCGCCTCGCCCGCGATCGGTGAGACGTCGAGTTTCGCCGCGTGGGCATCGGCCAGAAAATCCCTGTCGTGTGCCAGCGCCGCAAACCCTGCCTTCAACGCCACCAACCGCTCAGGCGGGATGCCCGGCGGCGCGATGAGCGGCCGCGCCAAGGTCTTCTGCGACAGGTAAAGTTCCATCACCCCGCGGGCGGCATCGTTCTTGACGAAGTCGAGAGCAGATGGAAGCTGGGCCAGCTCCGGCTCTTTATGCAGAGCGGCCTGCATGAGCAGCGTGATCTTCTTCTCGCGCAGCCAGTCCGGCCGCGCCGTCTTCACGCTTGACCACGACCAGTCACCGATGCCCTGCAATTCTCCCCGCTCCATCGCTAGAATGATTTCCGTGGTGCCAGGATAACCATTGACGATCTTGAATTTCGTGCCGAGCAGTGCGTTAAAGAGCCGCGGCGTCGTCTCTGGATCGACGCCGGTGGTTCCGCCAACGATCAACTCCTTCTCGAAAAGGTCGTTGGCCGACTTGTGCGGCGCAGTGTGCCACGCCGCCGTGATGGCCACCTCGCTGTTGATGCTTCCGATCCAGTTGAGGCCAGCGAGGTCGAAGCGGACCGATTGCGGGCTCCAGTTCTTGATCAGCAGCATGCTCCGCATCACGAGCGCGATGACCGAGCCGTCCTTGGGCGCGGCATTGTAGATGTAGTTGGTCGCAGCAAGACTGCCCGCTCCCGGCATGTTCTGGACGACGATGGTCGGAGCGCCCGGGATATGCTTGCCAAGGTGATGCGCCACGAGACGCGCTTGTCTGTCGTAGCCTCCGCCAGCGCTAGCGCCGACGATGAACGTTATTTGCTTGCCGGCGTAGAATTCCTGAACCGATTGCGCCGCGGCGCTTCCGGCGGTCAGAACCACCGCCGCCACCGCGAAAAAGAGAACGATACCATTCATCGAGCGCCACGAGAGAGACTGCGAGTGTCGACGAATTATAACCACTCTGGTTCATTCCGTCCGTAGGCTAAACCGCACAGACCGCGTCTGCTCTGGGTCAAACGCGTCGCGTCGGATTGATGCGGTGCCTGCGGTCGCGGCATGTCCGCTCTACTCCGATAGCGACCGGATTGATTGCAGCCCCCGAACTGACGCGACGTGCCACGAGCCGACATATGCAGCGCCGCAAATTTGGAAGGGCTCAAATTTTCCTATCCGAGGGAACCATTTCCGACCTCAGGCGCTTGGCCAGGCACTCACTCCGGGCGGGGCGGCTTAATGGGCGAGTGGCGTAATGGCGAAAGCTGAGGACTACCCGCGGTACGCGTCCGACTGCTTTCGACTTGCCCAACATTTCCGAGGCCAAGCGGAAGCCGCCGAGGCGCGCGACGCACCACTGGGATATGCCGGCCGTCAATTAACGATCTGGTGCTTCAAGAGATGTTGACCAGATGAGACAGCCAACTGAGGAGAACTCCATGCAAACACTTCAGGCTGACTACTTTGCCACGTATCGCAATTTGAAACTGTCGCGTGATGCGAAAGGCGTGCTGGTGGCCGAGTTCCATAGCGACGGCGGCCCGTTCATCATGAGCGCGCAAGCTCACACGGAGTTTGTTGATGCCTTTCACAGAATCGGACAAGACCGAGCGAACAAGATTGTCATCATGACAGGCGCGGGTGGGAATTTCATTGGTGACGTAGACTGGCGGTCGTTTGGAGATGTCGCCGATCCGGGCGTCTGGAGCAGAATTCACGACGAAGGGCTCCAGACTCTAGAGAACATTGCGAACATCCGCGTTCCGGTGATCGCGGCCGTCGAGGGACGCGCCCATATCCACTCGGACTACGCGCTCCTCGCTAGTGTCATCGTGGCGGCTGAAGGTGCGACATTCCAGGACGTCGGCCACTTTGCTGTGGGAGTTACGCCGGGAGACGGAATCTTTACAACGTGGAGTTATCGGGCTGGGGCAGGTCGAGCCGAGGCATTCCTGCTCAACCCACAGCCGCTGCCGGCGCGCAGCGCATACGAATGGGGAGTCGTTGCAGAGGTAGTACCGAACGGCAAGGCAGTGGCAAGGGCTCGGGAACTGGCCGATTTGTACTTGCAGGCTCCGGAAGTGACGCGCCGGAATACGCGCATTCACTTCATTCAACCACTGAAGGAGCGCATCGTGCGGGAGGTCGGTTACGGACTATCGCTCGAAGGAGCGTCATCAGCCGCCGTAGCAAAATCGAAGAAATGAAGAGTGCGGCTGTCACTTAGAGAGGTAAGAGGTCATGGGGTCTCCCCCGCATTGAACTCGCGCCGTCCCATGTGCTCCCCTCCACAGGAAGGACACGCTCGCGACGTGGCCGCCATGTCCGCTTCACATCCGATAACGACCGAATTGGTGCGTCACAACGAACCGGCGCTTAGTGCCAATCGCGACGCAACGCAGTGCAGCGAAAGATAATCGCCGCTGAGGTGTAAGCGATCAGGTAATCAATATGGATGAGTTTTGATACGCCCAGGTCCTGCTCGGTTAGTAAGGACGTCATCAAGTTGGTGGCGCCCGCACGGCGCAAAATCG
>WNFT01014975.1_pt1 | contig 11536 bp, 11 predicted proteins | sample 5400191 | NCBI WGS metagenome assembly WNFT01 (sample SAMN13153359, study PRJNA577476) | soil metagenome | isolation source: 80 cm saprolite under Madrone tree | place: USA:California | collected 2016-06-14
TCCATAACCAGGCGGCCTCGAGCCCGCTGCATCGGCGCCTGGTCGAGATGTGGTCGGCGATCGGCGCGGAGACCAACGGCCGCGTCGCGGCCGAGGTATTCGCCGAGAATGCCGGCATCCCGGGCTCCGATCCGGCGGCGCTTAAAATGCTGATCTCGGGCGAACTCGATTTCTTCACGTTGATGGGCGGCATCCTGGGGCAGGCGGTGCCGGTCGCCGAGGTGCAGCAGGTCCCCTTTGCCTTCCGGACGGCGGCCGAGGCGCACGCCGCGGCCGACGGCGCGCTGGGCGCCTACCTGCGCGAGGAGATGGCGGCCAAGGGCATCCAGGGCTTCCCGGTCGGCGCGTTCGACAACGGCATGCGGCAGACCTCCTCGACCCGCCGGCCGATCACGGTACCGCAGGATTTCGAAGGCCTCAGGATCCGCCTGCCGGCGGGCCAGATGTTCACCGACACCTTCAGGGCGCTGGGCGCCGAACCGGTCACGATCAACGTCAACGGCATCTACGAGGCGCTGAAGAGCGGCAAGGTCGATGCGCAGGAGAACCCGCTGGCCGTGAACGAGGTCTTCAGGCTGTACGAGGTGCAGAAGCACCTGGCGATGACGAACCACATGTGGTCGGGCTTCAATCTCATGGCCAACGGCGCCTTGTGGCGAAAGCTGCCGCAAGACATCCGGGCCACGATCGAGCGCAATGCGGCCCGCTTCGTGCGCGCCCAGCGCGACGATCAAGGCCGCTTCAACGCGGGCTTGCGCACGACGCTCGCCGAGCGCGGCATGATCTTCAACGAGGTCGACCAGGCTCCCTTCCGGGCGCGCATGGCCCCGGTCTATGCCGCGTGGCGCGAGAAGCTCGGCAGCAAGTGCTGGACCCTGCTCGAAGACCACGTCGGAAGGCTGGGTTGAATGAGCACCGGCCGCCGAATTCGAGAAGGCGGAAGTGCGGGGCAAGGGCGCCGTGCTCAGCCTCGTTTGGACTGCATGACACGCGAGATGAGCGGGTCGCGGGCTGCCATTCGGTCAGAATGATAGATGGTTCGAAGGGGACATGATGCGAAGGCAGCCAGCATGAAGCTCACTATCCGTCCGCTCACGCCCGACCTGTGGCCCGCCCTCGAGGATCTGTTCGGCAACAAAGGTGCTTGCGGTGGCTGCTGGTGCATGTATTGGCGGATCGGCAGAGCCTATCGCAAACGGCCGCGCAAGCAGAACAAAGCGGCGTTTCGCGAGGTCGTGAAGGGCGGCCCGCCCCCGGGCCTGCTTGCGTTCGACGGGGATGTCGCCGTCGGCTGGTGCCAACTTACGCCGCGCGATGCATTGCCGTGGCTCGACAGGACGTGGCGGCTCAAGCGCGTCGACGATGTGCCGGTCTGGTCACTCTCCTGTTTCTATGTACGCATTGGCTATCGCAGGCAGGGCATCACATCTCATCTGATCGCAGCCGCGTTGAAAGCGGCAAAGCGCGCCAAAGCGCCTGCCCTCGAAGCTTATCCTCTTGATGCGGACCTAACAGCGAGCGCTTCGGGGACCGGCTATGCCTCGACGTTCGCGCGCGCCGGGTTCAAGACTGTTGTCCGCCGCGTGCCGCCTCGCCCGATCATGCGCTACGATCTGAAAGCGATCGCGCGATGATGTCGGTTGGCATGGTCGTGCCGCACCTAGGCCTCTAGACGATGGGGACGTCTGCCGCGGCGCCGGTCCGTCTGCAGTGTCGTCCCCGCCGAATCAAGCGCCCGATCAAGCGCTTGTCGCGCATTCAGGAGCCGTCATCCGCCCATACCGCGGCGACCATCCGGCAGCGCGACCCGACCTCGGGATGCCCGACGCCGGCCGCAACCTTCATCCGCCCCCACCGTCCGGTAAGGCCCGAGTCCTGCGATGCATTCGCAATGGACTTGGCCAGCCAACCGTGTGCTATGCTTGATGTTGTCAGTTGAGTAGTACGAGCGGTCGCGTAAGTAGCGTCTAAACCCGGCGTGCGGGGACGCGCTGATGTCACTGAAAACCGCGGATATCGATCTCGTCGTCGCGAGCGAGGCGCGGCCGGCGCCGCGCCGGCGGACCGGCATCCTGGCGCGTGAGTCACGGTCTGCCTACACCTTCGTCACGCCCGCGTTCTGCTTGCTGGCGTTCCTGGTCGCCTATCCGTTCGTGCTGTCGGTGTGGTTCAGCCTGAGCGACGCGCGGATCGGCAGGGCCGGCAGCTTCGTCGGGCTCGGCAACTTCGAGCGCCTGTTCTCGAGCTCGATCTTCCTGCAGACGCTGCAGAACTCCTTCGTGTTCACGGCAGCGGCGCTCACCTGCAAGATCGTCTTCGGCATGGCGCTGGCCCTGCTGCTGTTCCGCGTCACGCGCTTCAAGCGCCTGATTCGCGGCGCCGTGCTGCTGCCGTTCATCGTACCCACCGCGCTCAGCACGCTGGTCTGGTGGTGGATGTTCGAGCCGCTCTACAGCGTGGTGAACTGGACGCTGAAGAGCCTGCACCTGGTCGATCACGATCTGCCGTGGCTGCCCGACCCGTACCTGGCGATGTTCGTGGTGATCCTGGTCAATGTCTGGCGCGGCCTGCCGTTCTTCGCCATCACCTTGCTGGCCGGCCTGGTGGCGATCCCGCGCGAGCTCTACGAAGCGGCGGAAGCCGACGGCGCCGGGCCGATCAGGCGCTTCTGGCACATCACCCTGCCCCTGGTGACGCCCGTGCTGGGCGTGGTGATCCTGTTCTCGGCGATTTTCACCCTGTCGGACTTCAACATCGTCTACGTCCTGACCAAGGGCGGGCCGATGAACATGACGCACCTCTTCGCCACCTACTCCTTCACCCTGGGCCTGCAGGGCGGCGAGATCGGGATGGGCGCCGCCGTCTCGCTGTTCCTGTTCCCGATCCTGCTGGCCGTGGTGTTCCTGCAGCTGCGCCTGATGCGCAAGGCGGCGATCTATGAGTAGCGCCCTCGCGATCAGCCGGACGAGGACGACGAGAGCGCGCCGAAGGCGCGCCATCAGCCCGATCTTCACCGTCTACCTGCCGGTGCTGCCCTACATCCTGTTCGCGCTCTTCCCGCTCTATTTCATGCTGGTGACCTCGTTCAAGAGCAACTCGGAGCTCTACGACAGGGGCTCCGTCCCGTTCTGGATCTCGGACGGGGCGACCATGAGCCACTACCAGCTGCTGTCGGCGGAGACGCCGTTCTGGCAGTGGTTCGCCAACAGCCTCATCGTCAGCGTGTCGGCGACGGTGATCTCGGTCGTCCTGGGCGTGCTCGCCGCCTATCCTCTGGCGCGGATGCGCTTCCCGGGGTCCGACTCCTTCGGCGTCGCCGTCTTCATCACCTACCTGGTGCCGCCGACCTTGCTCTTCCTGCCGCTGACCTCGGTCGTGAACTGGCTCGGGCTGTCCGACACCCTGTGGGCGCTGATCCTGACCTACCCGACCTTCCTGGTGCCGTTCTGCACCTGGCTGCTGATGGGCTACTTCCGCACCGTGCCGAAGGAAATCGAGGAATGCGCCATGCTCGACGGCTGCAACCGCCTGCAGAGCATGCTGCGCATCCTGCTGCCTGCCGCGGTGCCGGGCCTGATCTGCGCCGCGCTCTTCGCCTTCACGCTGTCGTGGAACGAGTTCCTCTACGCGCTGGTGTTCGTCTCGCCGGCCGAGCTCAAGACCATGACTGTCGGCGTCTTCTCCGAGCTCATTCGCGGCGACATCTACTACTGGGGCGCGCTCATGGCCGGGGCCTGCATCGGCTCGATCCCGATCGTGATCGCGTATGTGTTCTTCCTCGACTACTACGTCTCCGGCCTGACCTCCGGAGCCATCAAGTAGCGCAAGCAATCATGCGGGCCGGCGCAGCACTCCGGTCCCGCCAACACAGGGAGGCAACGACATGACGACATCCGTCTATCCGCGCCGGCAGCGCCGCCGGCAGTTCCTGCGCAACGCAGCCGGCGGTGCCGCCGGTCTTGCCGGCGTGCTCGCCTCGCCGGCCATTGCGCAGACCCGCGAGCTCACCTTTCTCACCATCGCCAGCTTCGTGCCGGATACCGACAAGGAGCTGAAGCGGCAGCTCGAGGAATGGGGCAAGCAGAACAACGTCAAGACCCGGCTCGACATCATCGCGCACCTCCAGCTGCAGACCAAGAAAGCCGCCGAGGTGCAGGCGAAGTCCGGCCACGATCTGACCGCGCTCGGCCCGGGCCTGGGCGACGCCGACCTCTATTTCGACTACCTCGTCGACCTCGCCGACCTCGCCAAAGAGGTCGGGGCGAAGAACGGCGGCTGGCTCAAGCCCGACGACTACCTGATTCGCGGCAAGTGGACGCTGCTGCCGTGGTGGCAGCCGCCCTTCCCGATGGCGATCCGCACCGACCTGATGAAGCAGATCGGCGAGACGGCGGTTCCCGACACCTGGGAGGACTGGCTGCGCATCGGCAAGAAGGGCAAGGCCATCGGCCATCCGTTCGGCACCGCGATAGGCCACAGCGGCGACGCCAACGTGACCCTGCTGTCGATCCTGTGGTCCTACGGCGGAACCTACGTTGCCAAGGACGGCGAGACCGTGACGATCAACTCGCCGCAGACCCGCGAGGCGATGGAGTTCGTGAAGCGGCTCTACAACGAGGCGATGGACCCCGAGGTCGTGGCCTGGGACGACGCCAGCAACAACCGCTGTCTCAACGCCGGCAAGTGCATCGCCATCCACAACCCGATCAGCGCCTTCGAATCGGCGAAGAAGGACAACGTAGTCGTGCCCGGCACCAAGCAGCCGATCGCCGAGGTGATCGACCACATCAATACGCCGCGCGGGCCCAAGGGCCGCTTCGCGACGACCGGATTCTGGTGTGTCGGCATCTGGAACTTCTCGAAGAACGTCGCGCTGGCCAAGGACTTCCTGAGCTTCCATTTCCAGCCCGACAACCAGGCCAAATGGGTGGACGCCGGCCACGGCTTCAACATGCCGTTCCTCAACAACCTCATTGGCCATCCGGTCTACAAGAGCGATCCCCAGTACCGGAACATCCCCGACGTCGCCAAGGTCACGGTGCCGCCCTCGTGGCCCGGCCCCGTCACCGCCGCCTCGCAGCAGGTCTGGGACCTCTACATCCTCCCCGACATGTTCGCGCAGTACGCGACCGGCCGCATGACCCTAGACCAGGCGGTCGCCTGGGGCGAAAAGGAGATCATTGAGATCTACCGCAAGCGGAAGGGCTGACGCCGGTTGGGCGCGCGCGCACATCCTGAGCCTGCCAAAGGGTCCAGTGGCGCACGACGCAGGGTGGCTCGATGGCCGCCCTGCGTCGATTCTTCCCATCCGTGAGGCCGCCCTCCGCCGACGCTCCGCGCCTCCTTCGTCCCGTAGCCTATAGCCTCGCGGCGCCGTCGACGATGGGTTGGCGCGCAGCGCCATACATTCTCCTCGCGACCGCCCTTCTCGTCGTCTGGAGCATCGCTTGGCGGCGCCATCTGGGCCGCGAATGGAAGCTTGAACAGTCGGCGGCGCCCAGTTCGGCACGATGGGCGAAGCCATGAGGGCTTGAACGAAGACTCAAGCGAGATACGTCAGCCGCCGCTCCCCGGACTGGACGACGGCACGGTGTAGCCATTGCGCCGCAGCAGGTCTTCCATCGTCCGGATGCCCCTTTCGTAGCGACCGGCCCCGCAATCGACTTCGGCGCTCTTGCGCGCGATGTCGGCGCCGCCGCTGCCCTCGCTCTTGCTGCCGCCATGGAGCTGCCAGAACGCGACGAGTTGTGCGCAGCGCGTTCTGGGGTCGGGGCTCAATGTCCCCTGTGCCACGGTTTGGGCGACAGCAGCGCTCGCGATGGCCGGCAACAAGAAGGAGAGGATGGCCGCAACGTTCGTCCTCGAATTTCCCATCGCGTCCTCCGCCGTGTTGGACGGTTGTTCGTTCCCGCTCCCTACCCCTCACCCGATGCGCGCCGCTTGCCGATCCCGTAAAACGCCGCGCAGTTGTCGCCCAGGACAAGATCCTTCTCCCGCGCCGTCAGGAACGGGCAGTATTTCCGCACGTAGTCGAGCGATTGCTTGTAGGTGCAAAAGCGCTCGACGTTCGGCATGTCGGAACCCCACACCAGCCGACCCGCACCCAACTGGTCGCGCAGGCTTTCGATCAGCGCCTGCGCCTCGGGATAGGGATAGTCCCAGACGCCGCCGTAGGTGATCGGAAAGGTGACCTCGAGCACCAACGGCTCGTGGCGGTAGACGGCCAAAAGCTCCTCGGGGAACGCGTAGCGGCCGTGGCTCGCGAAGAAGGCAACCGGCGGGCTCATCGCCAGGTGGAGGCGGAGATCGCGATGGCGCGCCAGTATCCGGCCGAGCGCCGCGATATGGCCCATGTAGCCTGCCTTGTCGTAGCTGGGACCCGCGCTCAGCTCGAGGCAGAGCACGATACCCAGGCGAGCCAGCTTCTCCCAGAACGGCGCCATCTCCGGCGCGTCGAGGGGCCAGGGAAAGCCGTGCCGGCTCATCGAATCGACGTTGAAGTAGAGACCCCGGAGCTGCAGCGCGCCCAAGGCATGGTCGACCTTGGCGAGCTCGGGCTCGCTGCCCGCCATCGCCTCGTCGACATGCATCAGCCCGGTCATGCGGTCGGGATACTGACGCTGGGCGAAGGCGTTCATCTCCGTCATCGCCCCGTAGGCGCCGCCCGCCTGCAGCAGGCAGTGATCGACGCCGGCATACATCATCTGCGCCAGCATCAGCTCCGGCGGCGCCGCCATCTCCTGCATGCCGACCGGCATGTACTGGATGACGTGGTCCTCGCCCGCGTGGGTGAACTCGAGCTGGCCGAAGCGGCCGACCCGGAAATCGACGTCGTTGAGCCCGCTCCAGCCCGCATCGTCGGCGCGGTAGAGAGCCTTGGTGTCGGCGCGCGCCCGGTCGCGTGTGCGGAAGGTCGAGGCCGCCGTCCGCGTGATCATGCGCTGCAGGTAGCGGTTATGGACATCGCGCGTCGGATGTCCGCAGGCGCCGATCCAGTGCGCGAAGACATGGGCGTGGCAGTCGATGATCATGCGTCGCGCATCAGCGCGGCCGCCTTGTCGAGCAGCGGCAGGACCTTGTCCCTGGCTTCGGCGGGGATGCCGAAGACGACACGCTCGACGCCGGCGTCGCCGGCGCGCTTCAGCCCCTCGCCGTTCATGCCGACGCCGAACAGCGTCACCGGCACTTGGGACGCGGGCCGCCCGGCCGCCTTCAGCATCTCGCGAAACGGCGGCAGCATCGCCAGCGTGTCGCCGCCCCGGCCGCCGATCGGCATCCAGCCGTCGGCGTAGGCGACGGCGCGGCGCGCGCCCTGCGGGAAGCCGCCGCCGACGATGATCGGCGGATGCGGCGTCTGCACCGGCTTGGGCCACTGCATCATCTCGTCGAACTTGACGAGCTCGCCGGAATATTTCGGTTTCGAGTGCGCCCAGATCGCGGCGGCGCCCATGGCGACGAAGGGATCGTAGGTGTCGTAGTACCATTTCGGCAGCTCGGCGCCGCCCGGCCAGGGCGACTTGCGGCTGGTCGGGATGTGGCTGTGCTCGGGAAACCAGACCGATTCGAAGCCGCGCGCTTCGGCCTCGGCGGCGAGCTCATGCGGCGGGATCGCATAGTCCGTAGCAAACATCGTGACGCCGATCCGCATGGGCCATCCTCCCTCGTTCCCCAGGCTCGTTATCGGGACAGCGTAGCCGATTTTGCCAAGGACCGGGGAGGTGTCCTCGGCAACGGGCCGCCGTGCATCCGGCGGCGGTCTCTGCGGCTGCTTCTGGCGTGCGGATGAACTCAGGGACGCTGTCCGGCGCGCCGTTCTCCCCGGTCTAGAGCCCCTAGATCATTCTCATGATCGATCGTAGTTGATCGTCACCGAAGCGATCTCGCTACGAAAATGACGGTCGAGAAAACCAATCAGGGAAGTAAGCAGCTTCCATTCGTCATCTGCTGCCCTTGAATGCACTGTGGCCGCGAGCGTGCCGTCGACAGAGCGCTGCAGGTTGATCCAACCCGGGTAGGTCGTGTGAGTCCACTTCTCGTGGCCACGCTTCTTCGGACCCGACCGGTGGAGGGTGCCCCGGCCTTTGCGACGCAGCTCAACCTCCTTGGCAACCAGAAGCCGGAGTAGGTTTTCGCGAAGCCGGGGGATCACCGTCAGTCGAATCATGCTGTATCTCCCTCCTGCCCGACCAGCCCGACATAGCCACTGCCGGCCGGCCGCTAAAGCGCCGGCAATCCGGTTGGCGGACGGCGCGCCGTGGCGGCCTGCTCGTAGGCGTAGGCCAGGCGCAACAGCTTGGCCTCGCTCCAGGCGCGGCCGGCGAAGGTGAGGCCGAGCGGAAAGTCCGGCGTCTCCTTGCCCTCGACCCCGCCGATGAAGCCCGCCGGCACCAGGACGCTGGGATAGCCGGCTTTCGCCGCGATGGAGGCCCCCGCCGTGCCGGGAAACACCACGGCGTCGAGCTTGTGCTGGGTCATATAGGCATCGAGCCCGCGCTCCTTGGCCGACTGCAGATCCATCGCCCGCGCCGAGCGATATTCGAGCTCCGACAGGTCGCCGCGCGTGGCTTGGGCGGCGAGGAAGAGGTCCTGGCCGAAGCGCAGCGCCTTGTCGGCGTTGGCCTGGTTGAAGGCGATGATGTCGGCCATGGTCTTGATCCTGGTGCCGACTGCCCAGTCGCGCAGATAGAGATTGAGATCGTGCTTGAGCTCGTAGAGGAACACGATCGATGGCGTGGCCGGCTCGCCCTTGCGCCGGCTGAGCGGATTGCGGTTCAGCACGCCCATGGTCGTGCCGGGCCCGCCGATCCAGCCCGCGGTCGGCATGCTGGCCCGCACGATGGTGGCGCCGGCGTCAGCCAGGACCGAGAGGGCCGTCGCCATCACCGCCTTGGAGCGCGCCGGCAACTTGCCCATGTAGAAATCGTTCAGGGGATCGTCGGGATCGCTCGGCACGCCGATGCGCGCGCCCTTCAGTCCATCCTTGTCGAGGCCCGTGGTGTAGTCGTTGGGCCGCTGCAGGGGCTGCGTCGCGGGATCGGCCGGATCGCGCGCCGCCAGCACGTTCAACAGTTATAAGCCCGACCGTGGGCTTCACGGTGACCACGCCGTTCTGCGACGCCGGGCTGAGCAGCGAGCCCGAGGTCTCGGTGCCGATCGCCGCCGCGCAGAGGCCGGCCGCGACGGCGACGGCGGAGCCCGCGCTCGAACCGCCCGGCAGTACGAGCGGGATGCCACGATCGTCGAGCAGGGACGGCGAGTACGGGTTCTTCACCTGGCCGCCCAGCGAGCTGTAGCCCGAGGGCATGTCGGTCGCGATGATGTTGGCGAACTCCGTGAGGTTCGCCTTGCCCAGGATCACCGCTCCCGCTGCGCGCAGCCGCTTGACGACCGTGGCGTCGTCCTTGGCGCGCGCACTGGCCAACGCGAGAGACCCTGCGGTGGTGTGCTGCTTGTCGCCGGTGGCGATGTTGTCCTTGACCAGGATCGGCACGCCGGCCAGCGGTTGGCGCGCCGACGGCTTGACCCCATCGAGGCGGCCGGCGATCGACAGCGCGTCGGGATTGATCTCGCGCACGGAATTGAGGCCCGGTCCGCCACGGTCGTAGGCGTCGATGCGCGCCAGATAGGCGCGGGCCAGCGCACTGGCGGTGATCTTGCCTCCGCCGAGGGCCTGGGCCACGTCGGCGAGCGAGGCGTTCTCGACGGCCAGGCTGGCCTGCGCCTCGGCGCGCCCTGACGCCAGGGCGCCGATCGCGACCGGCAGCATGGCGAGCTCGCGCCGGGTCAATCCGCCGCGGCGGGTGCGGGTGGTTCGCTTTCGCTGAGCTGGTTTGGCCATGCCTGCCTCTGCCGTGTGTCTGGAGCACAACCAACCATACCTCACCCTGCGGAGCCACGCGAAGCGCAGGGACAAGGAGTAGTCGCGATGGCATCCTCGCGGGGCCACCTCGGACAACAAGAAGGGAGCGAACGCCGTGCGCGACTACCTGGCCTGGCGCCTTGCCTTCGGCGTGACGACGCCGTCGACGAACACCGTCGTCCAACCCGAATATGACGACATGAGACCGGCGGGTGTGACGAACCACCTGGCGCGCATGGTCATCGCCGACGATCCCGTGACCTCCGATGCCGATTTCGAGCGGCAGCTCGAGGCGATCGACAAGTCGCTCGAGGCTGCCGTCGACCGGGTCATGGACGCCAAGCCCAACGCGTTCATTCTCGGCATATCCGCCCTGTCGGTGTGGGGCGGCACGCTCGCCTGGGGCGAAGAGCTGAAGCGCCGCGTGCGCAAGGTGGCCGGCTGGGACATCCCCGTTGCGATTGCCTCCGACGCCGTCGTCGCCGGTCTCAAGGCGCACGCGATCAAGCGCAGGATCGCCATCATGGAGCCCTACTACCCGTGCATCGAACCCCGCCTCAAGGCGGTGCTGGGCGCCCATGGCTATGAGATCGTTCGCTTCTGCCACATGCGCGGCAAGAGCCCGGCGTCGTACTCGGTGCTGACCGCCCAGGACATGATCAAGGCCGCCCGCTCGATCGACGGACCGGATGTCGAGGCGATCGTCGCCTTCGGCGCCAATCTGCCCTTCGCCAGGCTGGCCGACGAAGCCGAGCGCTGGCTCGACAAACCGGTCCTGCAGATCAATGCCACCACTTACTGGCACGCCCTGCGGACCAACGGGATCACGGACAAGATCTACGGTTACGGCTCACTGCTGGCGCGTTTTTGAGGAGGCGCCGGTGCCCGCTCTCAGACTCACCGGTCTGCGCGAACGACGAACCCCGTGCGGCTGCGGGTCACCGACAGGCGGGCGTCCTGCAAGCCCGTGAGGCCGGCCGCCTCGATGGCCGCCGGCAGATCGTTCTCCGCCTCGTTGGGCGTATGCTCGTACCAGAGCAGCACCGGGCAGGCGCCGGGCTTCACCTCAGCGGTGCCGTTCTGGTCGATGAAATTGACGGTGTAACCGTAGGGCGCGGCGAGCGTTCGGTAGGCCCGTTCGAAGACCGGATCCTCCCGCCGCGCCGCGCGGGTTTGGGCGGCCGGCCCCAGCGCCCATCCACTGGCCGCGTAGACCTGGGTCGTCGGGCAGCCGGCCACGATCGTGGCGACCGTCCGCGCATTCTCGCGCCATAGAGGCCTGATGCCGGCCTCGACCATGGGGTGGACGGCGCCCGCCACCGCCACCAGCGCCAGCAGGCCGAACAGCAGCCGATCCTGCGCGATTCGCGCGGCCGGCACGGCCATGAGCGCGCTGACCAGCACCGGGACCGCGAAGAGATAGCGATGGACCACGATCGGCTTGATGGCATGGGCGGCCAGCACGATGGCCACGCCCGCGACCAGCACGACCCCGATCATGGCGACGAACCTGGTTTCCGAGGCGTCGCGTGTTGCCTTCCCCATCCGGGGGCGCCGCCAGAGGCCGGCAAGCGGCACGGGATTGAGCCAGAGCGGTGCGACGGCGAGCGAGGCCAGCACCCCGAGCGCCGCGAGGCCGGGCAGGTCGATCCAGCTGTGATCGAACTCGGCCGCCCA
>WNFT01005043.1_pt1 | contig 11535 bp, 9 predicted proteins | sample 5400191 | NCBI WGS metagenome assembly WNFT01 (sample SAMN13153359, study PRJNA577476) | soil metagenome | isolation source: 80 cm saprolite under Madrone tree | place: USA:California | collected 2016-06-14
TGCTGCCGCGCTCGCTCTATCTGGGCAAGAACATCCCGATCGGCGGCACGGCGCATCAGGCCGGGACCATCCGCTTCGGCCGGGACCCCAGGACATCGGCGCTCGATCTTAATTGCAAGGCTCACGACCTCGATAACCTCTATGTGGTCGACGGCAGTTTCTTCGTCTCGATCGGCGCCGTGAATCCGTCGCTCACCATCATCGCCAATGCGCTGCGCGTCGGCGATCATCTCCTGCAACGGCTCGGGAGAGGCTCGTGACCCTGAGCTTCGCGGTCACCCTGGCGCTCCGCTATCTGCTGGTCATGTTGTTTCTGCCGTTCAGCGCGCTTGACAAGATTCTCAACTTCAACGGTGCGGTTAATCAGGCCAGAGAGGCGATTCCATCGGACGGGGCCGCGAGGCTCGCAGTCGTTGCGGCCCTCTGCATCGAGATCATCATGCCGCTGGGTATCTTGACGGGCGTGGCCGACCGGCTCGCCGCCTTGATCTTGGCGGGCTATTGCGGGATCACGGCGTTGCTTTGGAAGCAGTTCTGGAAGCCAGGCGACTTCTGGAGCGCGGGGAGCAGCCGGGCGCGCGACCTGTTCTGGGACTTCCTCAAGAACCTTTCCCTCGCCGGCGGGATCCTGCTCATCACCTTCGGCACGGACATGGGACAGGTTGCGGCCTTGCTGTCGCATCCGCAACTCTCCTCGCATCCGTACTCGGCTCTACCTTAGCGGCGCACTGAGGCCCGGCCATGCAGACCAGCCAGAAACCGCGGATTCCGTACTGGCATCTGTGGACCGATGCGGATGGCGTCAGCCGGCAGACCCGATGCTTCCTGACGGAGTTCGAGCTGCAATCCATCATGAGGCCGGCGCAGCCGCAATGGCAGGGTCGCAGGACCAGGGCCGAGGTGACCGTGATGATGACGGTGCTCCCGGTCGGTTGGGCCGGTGAATGGCATGAGAATCCGAAGCCTCAATGGATCCTGCCCTTGTCCGGCCGTTGGTTCGTCGAGTCCATGGATGGGCAGCGCGTCGAAATGGGACCCGGCGAGATCTCGTTCGGGGCCGACCAGAACGCGACGGAGGTAAGCGGACGGAAAGGCCATCTCTCTGGCGTGGTCGGTGATGAGCCCGCGGTGCTCCTGTTGATCCAATTCGAGAACGCGCCACCCGGGCCGTCGCCGTGTTTGTTCCGGTAGCCGCGACATACCTGTCGGAGGGAACCATGGACGCGTTCGAGATCAAGGACAGACGGTTCGCCACATATATCCTCGCCAACGCGCCGGTCGAGGAGCTTGCGACGGGCTTTCGCTGGCTCGAAGGGCCGGTGTGGTTCGGCGACGCCAATTGTCTGCTGTTTCAGGATCTGCCGCGCAACCGCACGATGCGCTGGAGCGAGGAAACCGGCGTGTCGGTCTATCGCTATCCGACCGACTATACCAACGGACAAACACGCGATCGGCAAGGGCGTCTCGTCGCCTGCTCGCATCGGGCGCGGTGCCTGCGTCGCACGGAGCTGGACGGAGCGGTCACGACGCTGGTGTCACGCCACGACGGCAAGCGGCTCAATTCGCCCAACGACGTGGTCGTGAAGTCGGACGGCAGCATCTGGTTCACCGATCCGGTCTACGGGATCTCCAATGACTACGAGGGTGGTCGGCAGGTCTCGGAGCAGCCGCCCGGACTCTACCGGTATGTGCCCGAGAGCGGCGAGCTTGCGTTGGTGGCCGGCGACTTCGACGGGCCCAACGGCCTTGCCTTCTCGCCTGACGAGCGGCGGCTCTATGTCTCCGAGACCGGCGATCAGTCACAGGAGAACCCGCGCCAATACATCCGGATGTTCGAGCTGTCGCCGGACGGCACCAGGCTTTCCGGCGGCGACATCTTCCATAAGATCGAACCGGGCTATTGTGACGGGCTGCGCGTCGACGAGGACGGAAACCTCTGGAGCAGTGCGGGCGACGGCGTGCATTGCATCGATCCGCGCGGGCAGCTCATCGGAAAAGTGCTGTTGCCGTATCGGGTTTCCAATCTTGCCTTCGGCGGGCCGACGAAGAACAGGCTGTTCATCCTGGCGTCGCACACGCTCTACGCCGTCTTCCTCAATCGGCGCGGCGTCCAATGGCCGTGATGCGGATCGGCCGTATCAGCTTCACGACCGCCGACGCCGACCGGCTCGCGACGTTCTATCGCCAGGCGTTCGGCTTCGAGGCAATGGAGACCGAGCACCACGGCGGGACAAGCTTTGCGCGATTGACCGGCGTCGCGGGCGCGCAAGCCCGCGCGCTCCCTCTCCGACTGGGCGAACAGACGATCGAACTCCTCGCATTCACCCGGCATGGCGCGCCGTATCCGGCCGATATCGGCTGCGACGACCCGCGATTCCAGCACATCGCCATCGTCGTTGCCGACATGGAGACCGCCTATTTGCGGCTGTGCGCATGTGCGGGCTGGACCGCGATCACGAGACCGGCGCCGCAACGACTGCCCGCGGGCTCGGGAGCTGTCACCGCGTTCAAGTTTCGCGATCCGGAGGGGCATCCGCTCGAACTTATCGCGTTCCCGCCCGACAACGTGCCGCCGCGCTGGCGGCAGGCGCCGCATCGGCACGGCCCATGCTTAGGGGTAGATCATTCCGCCATCGTGGTTTCCGGCACGCTGCCAAGCGTCGCGTTCTACCAGCAGGTCCTGGGATTTTCCGTCGTCGGAGGCTCGCTCAATCGCGGCCGGGAGCAGGAACAGCTTGATGCCGTCCCGGGTGCGGTGGTCGAGGTGACAGCGCTCGATCCCGGGACGGAAACCCCACCGCATCTCGAATTGCTGTGCTATCGATCTCCCGGCCCCCTAAGAGGCGCGCCGGCGGCGCTGCCCAGCAACGACATTGCGGCGACGCGGCTCACGCTCGAGGTCGACGATGTGCCAGCCCTGGAGCACAGGCTTGCCGCAGCGCGTGTCCGCTTCATCTCGACCGGAATCGTGGCGCTCCGCGATAATCGGCAGGCTCTGCTGGTCCGCGATCCGGACGGACACGCCCTGATCCTGCTGGGGCGATAGGGGCCGTCCAGAAACAAGTGAATCACTTAAGTGTCATGCCCCGCGAAAGCGGGGCATCCAGTAAGCACCGCGTGACGGGCTTTGTCTCAATCGAAGTCACGTGGTTACTGGATCGCCCGCTTTCGCGGGCGATGACACTCTTGAAAGCATTTATTTCCTGGACGGGCCCTTAGGGGCCGCACATCACAACTTTGCGAGTCGCTCGAGGGTGATCATGCGGGCCGTCGCCTCTATCAGCGCGAGATGGGAGAAGGCCTGCGGGAAGTTTCCGAGGTGTCTTCCGGTCTTCGGGTCGTATTCTTCGGCATAGAGGCCGAGGGGCGAGGCGATCCGCAGCAGCCGCTCCATCAGGTCGCGGGCGCGTTGCATCTCTCCCACGATCGCAAACGCCGACACCAGCCAGAACGAGCAGATCACGAACGTCCCTTCGCTGCCGGAGAGCCCGTCATCGGTCTCGTCGGGACGGTAACGCCGGACGAAGCCGCTCTCGGTCAGCTCCTCGGCGACGGCGAGCACGGTGTTCCGCAAGCGCTCGTCGTCATGGGCGAGGAACTCGAAGCTCCCTGCGAGCAGTGTCGAGGCGTCGAGCGCGTCCGTCTCGTAGCGCTGGCGCAGCACGCCCCGCTTGCTGACGCCGTGAGTGAGGACGTCCGTCCGGATTTCATCCGCCGTTGCGCGCCATGTCGCGGCGGCATCTGGGTCGCCTCGGATCTGCGCCAGCTTGCTGGCGCGATCCAGGGCGACCCAGCACATCAGCTTGGAGGACACGTAGTGCTGCGGCTTGCCGCGGGCCTCCCAGATGCCCTGGTCGGGGTCGCGCCAGACGCGGGTCGCGCACGCCGCCTGCGACTGAACGATCGGCCACAGCCGGCGTGGCAAGCGCTCGTTGCGGCGGGTATGGAGCAGGATCGAGTCGAGGACGGCGCCGAAGACGTCGTTCTGGCGTTGACTGAAAGCCGCATTGCCGATGCGAACCGGCCGCGCATCCGCGTAGCCCGAGAGGTCGTCCCGCACCGATTCAGACAGCCTGCGGCGGCCGTCGATGCCGTACATGATCTGCAGCGAGCCATCCTCGGTCGGCGCGACGTCGGCAACAAACTGCATGAAGTCATTCGCCTCCCAGTCCAGGTTGAGCGAGTGCAGCGCCCGGAGCATGAAGGTCGCATCGCGCATCCACGTATAGCGGTAGTCCCAATTGCGCTCTCCGCCCGGTGTCTCCGGGAGGGAGGTGGTGAGCGCCGCGACCGCTGCGCCCGTCGGCATGTAGGTTAAACCTTTGATGGCGAGCGCGGAGCGTTGGATCTGGTCGCGGTAGCGGTGGTCGGGAATCCTGGCTCTGTTGAGCCAGGCGCGCCAGTAGCGGATCGTGGCCGCGATCCGCGCCTCGGCCTCGTCCGCGCTCTGCGGTGCGGCCAGTCCTTCCGCCCACGAGAGCGCGCAATACGCCCGCTCGCCCGGGCCGAGGACGTGGCGCGCCCGGACGCGGCTGCCCTCGATCCCCAGCGCCAGATCCGAGCGCAGACGGATCGTCTGCTCGGCGCCGCTGGCGTCGGCGGCGTGGCGGTCGCCGTCGACCACGCTCCATGCTGCAGGCACCCGGCCGTAGTCGAAGGCCGGTTCGCAGATGAGCTCGACCTCGACCCGGCCTTCGATGCACAGGACGGTCCGCACCAGCAGATGGTCGGCGTCGTCGTCGGCGGGAGGCCGCGTGTGCGGCGTGATCTTGTCCTCGTGATCCCCGGGGCCGATCGTCAACGCGTCGCGCACGAGTATCCACCCCGAGGGCGACTTCCACGTGGTGGCGAGGACATTCGTGCCCGGCTCGTAGATTCGCGTCGTGGGATGGTTGATCCCGAAGGGCCCGAACCGAAAGCTTCCGGCCTCACGGTCGAGCAGGCTGCCGAAGACGCTCGGCGCGTCGAAGCGGGGCACGCAGAGCCAGTCGATCGCCCCATCGGGGGCGACGAGCGCGCCAGTGTGGCAGTCCGACAGGAACGCGTAATCGGCGATTGGCGGGAATGGCGAGGGAGCCGCCGCACTGCGGTCCTGGCACGCATCGGCTGCCTTTCGGGCCGGCGCTCTCTTCTTGGCGACGCTCATCCGATCAGTTCTTCACCTCGAAGCATCGACCACTCGCACACAGCGTATACCCATCCGGAACTGCTACAAAGACGCGCTCCGTCGAGAGTTGTTCCACGTCGCATTCGGGAACAACTTCGGACCGATAGCAGTCGGATGAAAGCGCAAGCAAATGGCCGGGTCGAGCCCGGCCATTGCACTATGAGCCCGTGTGGAGTTTGGCCTACGCCCCGCCGCTCAAATCCTGCCCGCGGATCGGCAGCGAGCGCAGGCGCTTGCCGGTGGCAGCGAAGATCGCGTTGGTGATGGCGGGTTGGATCATGGTCGCGCCCGGCTCACCGACACCGCCCCATCGCTTGCCGGGCGTGGGCGAGATATAGACTTCCGTCCTCGGCGCGTCCTTGTAACGCGCCACCGGGTAGGTGTCGAAGTTGCCCTGCTCGACGCGGCCGTTCTTGACCGTGATCTCGCCGAACAGCGCCGCCGACAGCCCGTAGATCATGCCGCCTTCGAGTTGCGTCTCGACTCCGCGCGGGTTGACGACGACCCCGCAGCCGCAAACGATGACGACGCGCTCGACTTTCACTTCGCCGTCCGTCACTGCGACCTCGGCGGTCATGCCGACGATCGAGTCGTAGCTCTCGTGGATCGCGACACCGCGCCCTTTGCCACGCGGCATCGGCTTGCCCCAGTCGCCCTTTTCGGCCAAGAGATCGAGCACCTGCTGGAAGTCGGGGCGATGGGCAAGCAGTTCGCGCCGCAGCGCCACCGGGTCCTTGCCGGCCGCGTGCGCCATTTCGTCGATGAAGCTTTCCACGAAGAACACGTTCTGGGAGTGCCCGGGTGCACGCCACGGGCCAAGCGGGACGTGGGTGTTCTTGAGGATCGAGACGACGCGGTAGTTCGGAAGCTTATATGCTGTGTTGACCAGGCCTTGCGTCGTCTGCGGGTCGAGACCGTTCCGCACGTTGCCCGGATTCGAGCTGCCCGCCGAATTGCGCATGTCGAGCGCGATCGGGGTTCCGTCGGCCGCAAACCCCGCCTTGAAGCGGATCGCAGCCTGGGTTCGGTAGCGACCCTGGCGAATTTCCTCCTCGCGCGTCCAGATCAGCTTCACCGGCTTGCCGATGGCCTTGGAGACTGCGACCGCCTGGGCCACTTCGTCAGGACCCAGCCGCCGGCCGAAGCCGCCGCCGGAGAACGTGTTGTGGATGTAGACGTTCTCCGGCTTGACGCCGGAGGCCTGCGCGGCACGCGCCAGCGCGAGGTCGGCATTCTGGGTGCCGACCCAAACGTCGACGCGATCCGCCTGCACATGCGCGATGGCGTTGAGCGGCTCCATCGGGGCGTGGGCGATGATCGGCACCTCGTAGGTCGCCTCGATCACTTTGGCGGCCGTCGGCATCGCGGCATCAACGTTGCCGTCGTGACGCGCTTCCACGCCTTTCTGGTCGAGGGCATCGAGATACTCCTTGCGGAACTGCACGCTGTTGGTGGCGCCGGCAGCGCCGACCTCCCAGGCGATCGGCAGCGCATTGAGCGCATCCTGCGCGCGGAAGTAACGGTCCGCCACGACCGCGACCGCATCGCTGAGCTTGACCACCTGAAGGACGCCGCGGCGGGAGGCGATCGCGCCTTCGTCGACCGATTTCACCGTGCCGCCGAACACCGGGCATTTGATGATCGCCGCCCGCACCATGCCGGGCACGTCCAAATCGATGCCGTATTTCGCCGAGCCGTTGATCTTGAGCGGCACGTCCAGTCGCGCGAGCCGCCTGCCGATGAACTTGTACTGATCCGGCGTCTTTAGCGCCGGCTCCTTGTCGAGCTTGATCGCCGCCGCATCCGCCGCCAGCTCGCCGAAACGGAACGTGCGGCCGGTCGGCTTGTGTGTCACCTTGCTCATTGCTGCCGAGCACTCGGAGGCGGGCACGTTCCAGCGCTTCGCGGCGGCCGCGATCAGGCGTTCACGGGCGCTCGCGCCGGCCTGCTGGACCAGCTCGCCGGTCTCGCGCACGGCACGGCTGCCGCCGGTGGCGAGGCTCCCGTAAACCTTGTTCTCCTTGAGATTGCGATTGGCCGAGGCGTATTCCGGCTTGACGAAAGCCCAATCGCATTCGAGCTCTTCAGCGAGAATCTGCGGCAGCGCGGTGAAGCTGCCCTGCCCCATCTCGGCACGGCCATAGCGGATGATCACGGTGTCGTCGGGCTCGATAACGACCCAGGCGTTGATCTCGCCCGGATAGCGTTTGGCGTCATCGCCCCAGGGACGCACGCCAAGGCTCGCGGCCTCGGCGGGGCCATCGATGCAGACGCCGAGCGCAAAGCCGCCGGCTGCGGTGAGCGCGGTGGCGATAAACCGGCGACGGGAGAGAGTGGTATCGGTCATTGTGGTGCCCTCCCGTCTCACGCGCGCATCAGAGCTGCTGCGCGGTGCACCGCGCGGCGGAGACGCTCGTAGGTGCCGCAACGGCAGATGTTGGTGAGGTTGGCGTCGATGTCGGCGTCGGTCGGGTTCGGATTGGTCCTGAGATAGGCCGCCGTCGCCATGATCTGGCCGGACTGGCAATAGCCGCACTGCGGCACTTGCTCAGTCAGCCACGCCTGCTGCACTGGATGCGCGCTGTCGCGTGAGAGCCCCTCGATCGTGGTGATCTCGGCGCCCTCGACACTGCTGACCAGCACCGAACAGGAGCGCATGGCTTCGCCGTTGACGTGCACCGTGCAGGCGCCGCAGGCCGCGATGCCGCATCCGAATTTCGTTCCCGTCAGCCCGATCTCCTCTCGCAAGACCCAGAGCAGCGGGGTGTCGCCCTCGACATCGAGCTGATGCGAGGTCCCATTGACCGTGATATTGACCATGATGTGGTTCCACGCGCCCGCCCTCCTGGCGGGCCGGCCGGCGCAAAACCGAACCGCCTTTTGAATAGCTGCAAATTAGCACGCACTGGATCGGCAGCCTATAGCGCGTTCCGGTCATGGAAGCGTCGTAGGGTGGGCAAAGTCGCCTGCCGCGGCTGATGACATGGCGCGCTGACCGCGCGCGACTTTGCCCACGCGGTCAAGCGGCGTGGCGCGACGCGTCTTTGCCCACCCTACAAGTGAGCCGGTTGCAATTCCCCTGTCTTCGGCCTTCAATGAAGCCGCACTCAATGCGATCCACAAACAAGATCCGGGAGGGACGCGATGAATGCCGGTTCGCGGGAGTTGCCGAGACTCGATGTGGTGATCGGCAATAATTTCGGCCATCTGCCGATGTTCGTCGGCGCCGAGAAGGGCATCTTCAAAAAGCACGGCATTGACGCCCACATGAAGGTCGTCGATACCGGCACCGACATGGTCAACGCCATGCACAACGGTGAAGCGCAGATCGGCGACATGAGCGTGACCACGTTCCTGAAGGCGGTCCATGCCGGCGAGCCATTCAAGGTGATCGGCATCATCATGAACGACGCCACCCGCGACAACGCCGACGAGCCGCTCGGGATCGTCACCCGCAAGGGCACTGGCATCAATGCCGGCAAAGTCGCCGACCTCAAGGGCAAGCGCATCGGGCTCGCGCGCGGGCAGACCTCCGACGAATACTTCAAGATGGTGCTGCGCCGCGCCGGCATGAAATACGAGGACCTGACCATCGAGAACGTCTGGTCGCAATTCGGCCTGGCGCCGGCCCTGAAGGAGGGCAAGGTCGACGCGGTGGTGTCGTGGGAGCCCTATGTTACGGCGGTGCTGGAGCAGGTCACGGACTCGTTCCTGGTCATCCGCGGCGGCCACCACATGTCCTACGTGATGGTGGCGACGGCGCACGGGCCGACCGTCGCGAGCAGGCCCGACGTGGTGCGCAATTTCGCCGCCGGGCTTGCCGGGGCTTCGCATCACACCCGCAATCACCGCGACGAATCGGTGGAGATATTCGCCAAATGGGTTCCCAACACCGATGTGGCGGTGGGCAAGAAGGCGATCCGTCACATCAGCTATGATCCGCGCCTGTCGGGAGCGGTCATGCGGGCGTTTGAGGCGGCGGAAGACGAGGTGCTGATCAACACGCTGAAAGGGGCGCCGCGCCTTGACGTGCCGGATCAGTTCCGCCCCTCTTTCATGGCTGAGGTCGAGAACGCCCATCCGGAATATTTCGCCGACTTGCCGCCGTTGAAATAGCGGTTCGTTTTCTCTCGACGGTGTCATCGCCCGCGAAAGCGGGCGATCCAGTAACCCGCAGTATCTCGGTAGAAACGCGAGTCTCGGGGTTACTGGATGCCCCGCTTTCGCGGGGCATGACACCAGAGTCGAAATGACATGAGCAAATCCCCTCATCGGCTCGCGGTTGTTGGCCACGGCGCGGCGGGTCTCGCAGCCGCGCTCACGGCGGCCGAGGTCGCGCGCCGGCATGATTTGCCGGTGGAAGTCACCTTGGTGGAGAAAGCCCCGGAAGAATCAGCGGGCGGCAATACCCTTTGGAGCCCTTCCTATATACGGCTTGCGGCGCCCGATCGTGTCGCGCCCGATTTCGAAGAGGATATGCTGCGAGCCTCGAATGGCCGCGCCGACCGTCTTTACTTTCGCGCACTTGCGAACAACGCGACGGCGACGGTCGGATGGCTTAAGACTCACGGCGTCGAATTTTGTTCACCCGGCTACTATCTGAGCGCCGGACCGCAGCGGATTGCGCCCGTCGGCGGCGGCCGGGCCATCGTCGGTGCGCTGGCGCGGGCGGCAAGGCGCCATGGCGTCGCCGTTCAATATAGGTGCTCGGCACAACGCCTTGTCGTCGCGCCGAGCGGGCAGGTGAGCGGGCTCGTCGTTGCGTCCGGGGACACCACGGAGACGATGCGCGCCGACGCCGTTATTCTGGCAACCGGCGGCTTTCAGGCCAACCGCGACATGATGCACAAGCATTTCGGCCCGGGTGGCCAAAGCGTCAGGCTGCTGGCGCCGCGCGCGCATCACAACACCGGGGACGGCATTCGCATGGCCATGGAGCACGGCGCCCGGATTTCAGGTGACTGGAATGGCATGCATGCCGAGCCGGTCGATCCTCGGGCCGAGAACGCGGCCGCGGTGGTGCTGGTCTATCCATACGGAATCGTCGTCGACCAGAACGGGCGAAGGTTTTTCGACGAGGGCGGCGGGCTCGTGCACGAGACTTGGGAGTGGTTTGCGCGAAAGATTCATTTTGAAACGCCAGGCGGCAGAGCTTACGCTATCCTGGACAGCCGCCTGTTCGACATCGCCGGATTCGAACGCGCCATCCGATCGGAAGTGCCGCCCCATCGGGCCGATTCGCTGGACGAGCTGGCGCGCCTCATCGGGGTCGATGCGTCGCGTCTCGCCGAGACAGTTGGAAACTATAATGCAGCCGCGATTGGCGATCCTGCGCGCTTCGATGCGACGCGATGTGATGGGCTCGCGGCAAGCAGCGCCCTTCGTCCGCCGAAGTCCAACTGGGCGCGCGCCATCGTCAAGTCGCCGTTTCTGGCCTATCCTTTGATCGGCGCCATCGCCTACACGTTCGGCGGCGTCGCGACCAACGCGAAGGCCGAGGTGCTGGGTCGTGACGGTCCGGTTGCCGGCCTCTATGCGGCTGGCGAAACGACCGGGCATTTTTACGGAACGGCCCCGAATGCGGTTGCGGTTTTGCGCGCGCTCGTGTTCGGACGCATCGCCGGCCTGGAGGCCGTTTCTTACCTTGAAGACACGGTTGCTGATCGGACATGATCTGACGATCCAGAGTTTCGACAAACCTTTAAGGGAGGAGACCCAATGACGACGTGGGGAGGTACCTGCAAACAGCTTGGCCTTGCCGGCTCAGTGGCCGGGGCCGTTTTCGCTCCGTGCTGTTCGGCGTTCGCGGCGGAGACGACTTATCAGCGTCTCCTGAGTGCCCGGGCGGAACCGCAGAACTGGCTGATGCGGATGGGCAGCTACGGCAACTGGAATCACTCAGGCCTGGACCAGATCAACAAAAGCAATGTCGCCAACCTCAAAGTCAAATTCATGGCATCGCTGAGCGACCCCAATCGTCCCAGCAAGGGCAGTCAATATTTCACTCCCCTGGTCGAAGACGGCTTCATGTACGTGGGCAACCAGTACCAGCAATATTGGAAATTCGACGTCAGAGACGAGAAGCCCAAACCAGTCTGGAAATTCGATGCCAAAGTGCAGGGTGGCGCGCAAAGCCTGCATAGCGTCGCGCTGCTCGGCAACAATGTGTACATCAATACCGGTCGGGACGGCCCCAACCCGCGGCTGATTGCACTCGATAAGAATTCCGCAGAGGTGGTCTTCGACGTCAACACCGCGATCGATGGCCTCGCCGGCTCCGGACATTCCGCGGCGCCGCTCGCCGTCAAGGACAAGATCCTGGTCGGGTCGACCGGCCGCAACGAGAGCGGTCGGGGCTATGTCACCGC
>WNFT01020394.1_pt1 | contig 11534 bp, 11 predicted proteins | sample 5400191 | NCBI WGS metagenome assembly WNFT01 (sample SAMN13153359, study PRJNA577476) | soil metagenome | isolation source: 80 cm saprolite under Madrone tree | place: USA:California | collected 2016-06-14
GGTCTCATCCCATCCACTCCAAGGGCGAGTCCGCCCTTGGAGCCAGGCTCAATATAGTGGCGCGGCTTGCCCGATGCTGGTCAAGGATGGCTCGGTACAAACATGCGAACCAAACATGCAAACAACATACGATTTGCGCCTGCTTGCAGGCTAACTCTCTGTTGATGTGCCTGTTGCATTGACGCTTTCTGGAGTGAGAGCAGGCGTGGCAGTAGTTGCGCCATTGTGTGCGCTTGACGAACCTTCAGGTTGTTTGCTTGTGACAGTAGAAGGCGAAGCCTGCTTTTTGGGCGGCTCCCAGCCAGGGGCGCGAGAAACAATCATCGACATGATTCTACCCTCCATCACGGGTGTACGCTCGATGGTAGCCGACCCCTTCAGTGCCTCTGCGATCCTATCCAACAATCTGCGACCGATATCCGGGTGACGCATTTCCGCTCCACGGAACTGAATGCTCACCTTCACCTTATCGCCTTCGGCCAGAAACTCTTGAATTTTGCGCGTTTTCACATCTACATCATGTTCGTCTGTACGTGGATGCATCCGAATCTCTTTGAGAGTGATCGTTTTCTGGTGCTTACGCGCCTCGTTCTCTTTTTTCGCTTGCTCGTACTTATACCGACCATAGTCCATCAACTTGCAGACAGGCGGTAGAGAGTTAGGCGATACCTCGACTAGATCAAGGTTCCGTTCGCGGGCAATATCAAGCGCACGTGGGGGGGGCATCACTCCAATCATTTCGCCGTTCTCGTCAATTAGGCGTACCTCACGCGCACGGATGCGCTCATTCACCCGCGTTTCACGCGAACGGTCGTTCCCCCGAAAATCCCTGTTAATAGGCTAGACCTCCTCTTTCTTGCTTACTAGTTGGTTTGTTTGTTACAATGATGATGACGTTTGCTCTAAGCAGATAACTCTTCCTGGTGGTCAATACCGCGAGAAACCTCGCGGACTCTGCTCATAACTATAGCATATCGTGAGGCGTAGGGCAAGATGAACATTGGCTTCTTTGTTCGAGGTTTGATTATTGGCTTCTCCGTCGCTGCTGTCGTTGGCCCAATGTGTGTATTATGCATCCAACGCACATTGGACAAAGGTCAACTCTATGGCCTGGTTTCGGGCCTGGGAATTGCAACCGCCGATGCTGCCTATAGCTGCATTGCAGGATTTGGACTAACTGTGATAGCAGCTTTCCTGGTTAGCCAACAACGGTGGATTCACCTGATCGGGGGTCTGTTTCTCATCTACCTGGGTATCAGAACCTCCCTTACCAGGCCTGCTGCAAGAGCAGCTGTGGCAAAAGCAAATACGTTCTTTGGAGCGTATGTCTCCACATTCCTCTTGACGCTGACGAATCCTCTGACCATCCTCTCCTTTGTAGCAATCTTTGCCGGGATTGGAGTAGGGGGAGCAAGTCAAAGCGACATTTCTGCAACGCTTGTCGTTTCGGGAGTGTTTGTGGGCTCAACGCTCTGGTGGTGCCTCTTGACCGGGAGCGTCAGTATCTTGCGTACAAAGTTTCATCACCGTGCATTGCGCTGGGTCAACAGGATTGCGGGTGTCAGCATCACGGTGTTTGGAGTGCTTGCACTACTGAGCTGGAGGGTATGAGAGATGGCCCCTACTCTTGTGGTAGGTAGGGGCCGCTGATGCGCTCGAAGCGAGGACGGTAGCGAGTGGTATGATAGTCGGTAGGGTCCACGCGGCGGGCAGGCAGGTTTTTACCGGGAATATCGGTAGCGATGAAGTCCCCGTTGCGGTAAGCCGCCATGACGCCGTGTGTGCCCCTCTCAACGAAGCTCATGATCAGGTTAGCGAAGTAGATGGCCATATGCTTGTCATAGACTTCCGGTTCGCCACTGCGCAGGAAGTAGGTCAAGTCTGTCGGTAGGAAGCGTACACCGGGTAAGCGTGTGCTAAGTTGGTCGGCCAGGAACTCGGCCACGTTGGCCTTCTTGCGGTGGCCGTAGGCATCGGGTGGGCCGACCTCGGGGACGGGCACACCCAGGTTGGCACCTTCTGAGAGCACCACAGTCGAGTAGTTTCGCGGGTTCCGCCTGTCGTCGACGATCAACTCCGCCAGTCTGTCGATATTGGCAGGCACTTCGGGGATCAGCAGGCGGTCGACCCAACTGACGATGGCTGTTTCGAATGCTGTGAAACCGGCATCGCGACCAAACATGCGGAAAAGGACGGTCTCGCTATGTGACCCGGCGGTGGAACGGATGCGTCCAATAAATTCCGCTGCACGACTGATCGCCGTTTGGAAGCCAATGCAGTAGTCGGTGCCGTGCACGTCGTTATCCATGGTCTTGGGGATGCCCCAGACGGGCACGCCTTTACTCGCCAGAATGGCCCCGTAGCTCAAGGTGTCGTCGCCACCGATCACCACCAGGCCGTCCAACTGAAGAAAGCTCAAGTTTGCCAGTACTTCTTTGGTGAGGTCCACCCGGTCGTTCGGCTTGTGATCGGCCCCGTAGACTGCCAGGTGTGGTGGCAGCTCACCCACTCTCATGTTGGCAGGATTGGTACGTGTGGATTGCAGGATTGTGCCGCCCTGACGGTCGATGGTGCGCGTATTCATCCTGGTCAGGGGCATGAGATAGCTACCCTGCCATGTGCTGGGTTGATCGAGACGGAAGATGAGGCCTTCACGACCGCGTGCTCGGTCAAGGTAGGTAATCCCCTCCCACCCGGCGCGCAGGCCGGTGACGTGGATACCCATTGGTTCTGCACGGTAGACAAGAGCTTTGATGGCGGTGTTTAACCCCGGTACGTCGCCGCCGCCGGTCAGGACGCCTAGCGTACGAATGGGGCTGGTTGTTTGTCCTGGCATAGTGTTCCTCGCTTTGTGTTTTTCGTTAATAATACCACAACGGGGGAAGGGGTGTCAGGCTGCTCAACTTGCTCACCAAGATGTACTATATCTAGCGCCCTGATCGGATCACATCGGCTGCAAGTCCCCTTGTATCTCTTCACAAAATTGCGCTATACTCTCATCAACACAAGCAGAAGGAGACAGCACCATGCCAGACAGCGCACATGCCAAACCATTACCCATCGTAACCGATGAGAACCGCCCCTATTGGGAAGGGTGCCGCCAAGGGAAACTTTTATTGCAACACTGTCAACAGTGCCACCAGTACCAGTTCTATCCGCGCCTGTATTGTATGCAATGTGGTTCCGACAAACTCCAATGGGCTGAGGCCAGCGGGCGTGGACGTATTTACTCCTATACCATCATTCACCGCAACAAAACGCCCGAATTTGTGCAAGATGTGCCGTACAATGTCGCCATAATCCAGCTCGACGAGGGACCACGCATGATGGCTAACATCGTAGGGAGCGATAACAGCCAGTTGCGTGTAGACCTCCCCGTGACAGTGGTGTTCGACCCTGTCACCGATGAGATCAGCGTGCCGCGCTTCCAGCTGGCCTGAGGGTAGACTCACCCTCAGAACCGATATTCCTCCACCACGCACTGCTTCCAGGTCCTCACCTTCGTAATCCCAACCTCGCGCAGCATAGCCTCTGTCTGCTCATGTGCCTGCGCCACTTGCTTCGGAATATGGGCATCTGAACCCACACTCACCGGCGTCTGATGGAGCGCACATGCCTGCACAAGACGACGCACCATGCTCGGGTAACGCAGCACATCATACCCATTCACTTCTAGAGCGACATCATGATGTGCTGCCTCGGCTGCCAGTCGCTCCAGTTCATCATCCAACGTTGGTGGTAGATGTGCGTTGCCGGTGCGCATGCGCACCGGATGACTCACCAGGCTAAAGCAGCCACTGCTTACCGCACCACGCAGTAGCTCGAAGTACTGTAACCAGAGCGCTTCGCCTTGCTCGCGACTCCACTTGCGGTCAACCTCAAACATCTCACCGTTGATCTCATGCACCGAACCAATCAAAAAAACCCATTCGTGTTCTCGTACAAACGCCTGGATATCCTCATGCTTGCCGGGGATAAAATCTACTTCCAGACCTAAGCGGGCGTCGAAGTGCAGGCTTTGCGCGGCTGTGCGTACCTGGTCGGCGTAGGCCGCGAAGGTGAGTAACGGACCTTCTTGCGGCATATGCTCCAATAATGGGCGTGCTTCTGTCATCTGGAAGACATGTTCTGAGAGGCCGAGCACACGCAAGCCTTTTTTCTGTGCGGTCTGAACCATCTCGTAGGCAGAACTACGGGCGACGTGGCTATGAAAATCGGTATCGATGGTCATGGCCGCACCACTGCAATGGCGAAACCGTCCGTGTAGTCGTTATCCATTGCCAGAACGAGTGATACCAGCCGCGGGTCGCTGGCAATGTGTGTGTTATACTCGAACAACCCGGTCGACTCCACATTCTCTGACGCATGTAACGCATTTCCCGAGCGCACGCAGTTATCGGCGACGATGATGCTGCCGGGTGGTGTCAAGCGCAGCGCCCAGTCGAGGTATTGTGGATAGGAAGGCTTATCGGCGTCAATGAACACCAGGTCGAATGGTGCCTCACTCGCTAACTGGGGAAGCAGATCGAGTGCCTTCCCAACGCGCACCTCTGCACGATCAGCAACCCCTGCCCTGGTGAAGGAACGGCGCACGACATCGGCATGCTGGGGGTTCACCTCCAGGGTGATCAAGCGACCACCCGGCGGAAGAGCACGTGCCAACCAGATGCCACTGTAGCCCGCCAGTGAGCCGATTTCCAGGATATTACGTGCGTGGCAGGCGACTGCCAGCAATTGCAAGAATTTACCCTGAATGGGCGAGATTTGAATCTGTGGCAGGCCCGCCTCTTTGCCCGCTCTGAGCGCGTATTGCAATCCCTCGTCTTCAGCGGCGAAGAGGCGTGTGATATCGGCTTCAATGCCTCTGCGTATCTGTGCTTCTTGTTGCAAGGTCGCCAGGTCCTGGCTGTTATCGGTCATACGTGTTGCTCCTCAAAACTTGAATTCCGTGAGTGTACTCTGGTGCTGTTCTCCTGAGAAGTTTGCTTGCAGTCTTAGAGAAGACATGCCCATTATATCCTACACGAGTTGTGTATAACGGTTTGCCGAAAGAAAATGGTGTTTCTCTCCTCATATCTTCCGGCCCTTGAGCAGAATAAAATCGTTGGTGAAGCTCTCTAATTGTCCATCGGGACGTCGCACGATCTCGAAGTAGCTCTGGATACGCGGACTACTGTGCAATATAAACTGTGTCAGCTTTGCTTTTTCATCGGCAGGCATGCGAGAGCGGGTTGTCCAATCATCGTAGTCGTGCGTCTTGCGGAAAAACTCCACATGCTCGACGAGCAAGCCTGCCTGCATAAAGAATGTGCGCCATTCTTCAGGAGTACAGGAACGTCCATGTGATGGGTCGCGCCACTTCTCGACGGTGTTGTCAAACGTGTCGAGTTCCTGGTCGTCTGGTGCCATACAATCAATGAGCAGGTATAGACCCCCACGTTTCAACACACGCGCCACCTCTTTCACGGATTGTGCCATGTTAGGAAAGTGGTGGGCAGCAATGCGACAGGTGACGCGATCAAAGCTCGCTGCGGCAAAGGGAAGTTGTTCAGCGTCTGTGTAGCGATATCGAGTACCTGGTGCTGGGGGTCCCACTCGCCCAGTTCGATCAATCGCTGCAAGTCGTCTCCTGTGCGATGTGAGAAGCTCGCCACATAGCTCTCCGCGGTACGCGCAAAATAGTCCTGTACCTGCGCCTTTTTCTCGCTACTATCCGGCTGAGGCGTTTGTGTCATAACTGGTGGTTCCTTTTCTAATCGTAGTTCTTCAAGTGCCTGACTCCTTGCCGCACGTGCTCGATAAATCAGCCGTTCTACGAACGATGCTCGATAAATCGGCATTCTACATACGGCGGCTCGCCCATTCTTTTGTGGTGGATGCGAGCTGCCGCAGGCAGTGAGGAGTCTCGAAGAGAAGGCACCTGCATATGTACTCATTAAGTATAGCAGAATTCATGCTCTGCGTGTGGGTGTATGAAAAAGTTGTAGGCAGGCAAGCACGCGGACCAAAGGGCTGGCATGCCGAGAGGGCGACGAGGGCGTGCCTCCTTGCCAACAAGGGTTTCATACACCCTCTGCGTGTGCGCCTATTGACAGCAAGCGTCTATCCCTCTACACTATATCATGAACCCAGCTCACCTTTGATGTTCTAGTCGTGTGGAGGAACCCCCATGCTGCGCTGCCCCAACCCGCGATGTCAGGCGGAGTACCCGCCTGGGACGCTTCAGTGTATCAATCCGTTCTGCCGCTGCATATTACCTGGAGCGGTCGTAGCGGGCCGCTATAACGTCGAAACGCTGATAGGTCTTGGTGGGATGGGGGCAGTGTATCGCGTAAATGACAGCTTCGAAGGGCAGCAGATGGCTCTCAAGGTTATCTCAGCAGTTGGAAACAACATGGACCTGGCCACGTCGATAGAGCGCTTTCGCCGCGAGGCACGCTATGCGCACCAATTACACCACAAGAACATCGTGCCGGTGCTGAACTTTGGTCAGGACGGCACCTTGCTCTACCTGGTGATGCCACTCATCACCGGCGGAACCCTCAAATCCTTGTTAAAGGCGGAACAGCCGTTGCCTACAGCGCTGGCACAACGCTATCTCAATGACCTGGCAGAAGCGGTCGATGCCATACATGCGCATCCCAAACAGATCGTCCATCGTGATATTAAACCCTCTAACCTGCTCATTCATCAAGATGATGGACGGCTCGTCGTGGCTGATTTCGGCATTGCGCGTGCGATGCAGGAGCATGCACTTACACAGCGCGGGTGGTCTTTGGGCACCGAGCACTATGTTGCCCCCGAACAGGAGAAGGGGAATGCCGAACCTGCCAGCGACATCTATTCGATGGGAGTGATAGCCTACCAGATGTTTACAGGTCTCCTCCCTTTCCAGGCGGTGGTGCGGAGCCGTGCTACCGAACTCCCACCACCCAGTAAGCTGAATGCATCGTTGTCGCCAGCAGTGGATGCCGCCATTTTACGTGCAATGGAGATCGACCCTGCGCAACGCTACCGTTCAGGGCGAAAGTTTGCCGATGCAGTCAATAACGCGCTGCAAACATCGCCAATGACGATAACGCCTACGCAACTTCCGCTGCTCGGGAATGCCAACATGATAGTGCGTACCATCGTTGCTGAGAACCCCTGCGGAGCCTGTGGACAGGAGAATCGCAGCAGTTCGCGTTTCTGCCGTCGCTGTGGAAAGAGCCTTGATGCTACTTTGCCACTGGTCACCGGAGTGTGCCAGGTTGGCTATGTCAGCGATACGGGGCGTCGCTATGTAGCGCAAGAGAATGAGGATATGTTGTTGGTCATACAGGGGTTATATGCCAACCTTGCGACGCCACCTCACCCCTTTGGCCTGTTTGCAGTGGCCGATGGATTGCGTGGTCAGCATGGAAAGTCCACCGGCGGCCACGAGGCAAGTCGCCTGGCAATGGAGACGCTGACGGACGTGCTGTTGCCGCTCTTGACCTCGCCTGCACATTCTACCTCGTACAACATACCAGGGATGACTCCGGCGCAAAGTGCGCACAAGCAGCCTGGTGGCCTGTCTGCTGTACTACCTCCACCAGATGCGGTCGTCGGGCAGTGGTTGATCGAGGCGGTACAACGGGCAAATCAGGTCATTTACCACTGCAATGCCGACTATGAAACCAATATGGCGAGTACGTTGACGGCAGTGCTGCTATATAAACGCCGCGTGTATGTCGCAAACGTCGGTGATAGCCGGGCATACCACTATAGCACGAACAAGGGCATCCATCGTATCACAACCGATCATACGCTGGCGGCCAATCTGGTCGATGCTCACCTTTTTACGCCAGACGATGTGTATAAAAGCCCAAAACGCGACCAGTTCTACCGTATTCTTGGGCAGACGAACTATGTGCAGGTTGATCTGTTTCAGCATGCTGTGGATGTGAATGACCTGATCTTGCTCTGCACCGATGGCCTCTGGTCTATGCTACACGATGAGCGCCTGGCGGAAATCCTGGCGCAGAGGCAAGACGGCGATCCGCAGAAGCTGGTTCGCACGCTGGTCGATGCGGCCAACCGGGCAGGCGGTGAGGGCAATGTGAGCGCGATTGTAGTGAAGGTACAATGAGAGAGGAGTAAGCCATGACCGAGAGCCAGACCACGCTTCATGAGAGCAATGCTAGAATGAAGAAAGTACCTATCCAGGAGCGATCAGTACGCATTGGGGATTTCGTTGTCGTCAATGGCTACCGTGTAAACCGTACTTTGCTCAAAGAGCGATTTGCTCAAGGTGGCTATCAAGCCAGTGAAACGTCTCATTTCTTGGTCTTTACTCGCACGGAAGCTCCGTCCACTATTCTCATCCACTGGTTCGCACCTGAAGAAATCAATACCAACATTTCGCACTACCTTACGGAAGAACTGAAACCTTTCGGTATCATTACACAGAGCCAGCATCTGAGCGAGTTGTGTGCAGGCATTGTGGGAGGAACACTCTTTCCGGGAGATATGCGTCGGGCCTGGAATTACTTCGGTGCCAATACATTGCAGCGCCTTCTCGTCTTTTTAAGCAGTGCAGTCACTCCTACACTCCCTGATTATGCTACTCTGGGAGCATCTGCCACACTTTATCAACGCGTCTGCGAATTATGCGTTGGGGAGCGCTTTCTTGATGCAGGATGTAACGGGGGTTTTCTATCGCTGCTGTTAGCTGAGCGTATACCGTTTGTGGTTGAAGCAGTGGGAGTTGATATTGATGCCAACGTTTTCACGATAGCACAGGAACTTGCCAAAGAGCGCCATTTGACCGCTGTACGCTTTACTCAGGCAGATTTACTTTCCGATGAATTCAGTGCCATCGGACAGTTTGATACGGTGACAGCCCTCCATGTGCTGGAACACTTCTCAGAGCAGGACATGTATCGGGTCCTGATCAATCTGTTGAGAGTTACATCGCATCGCCTTATTCTAGCGGTCCCCTATGAGCAGAAGGAACAACCCGAAGTAGCGTATGGGCATTTGCAGTTGTTTTCTCGTGCGAAACTCGAAGCGATCGGTACCTGGTGCATCCAGCAGTTGCAAGAGACCGGTCGCATGTGGTGTGAAGACTTTATTGGAGGTCTTCTGCTCATCGAACGACGTCCTTGAGCGCTGTTTTGTAGGAATCGCTCCTGTTCCAGGAAGTGGCTGCTCCCGGGAAGTGTTATTCTCGTTTCCCGGTGCTGGAAATACCTGCCAACTGAGGGCGTCTTCGGTACGAGTCAGTAACGAACGTACGAACATAGTCGTCCATGGGAAATACTCCCAGTAGATCCCGTTGAAGGTACTCAGTAAACCAACGATCTGTCATGCGTGCATTGGCAGTTTGTATCATTGGCATCAAGTTTTCTGCAACAGCGAGGCTTTGATCTCGTTCCTTCATACGTGCATAGGCCATACTTAGCCCGATAATAGTCGCGGCACGACGCCAAATCCATTGGTCAGGAAGTTCTGCAAGAGCTTCCTCGAAATAATCAATTGCTTTGGCATAGCGTTTTGTGATGAGAGCATGTTTCCCTGCCAGCAGAAGCCAGCCAGCCCGGTCAAACTCCTCATTAGGAGTGAGTCGATCGAGGTACTCTGCTGCTGCATCGAGCTTTTTCTGAGCTGTTGTGTAGTCCCCAAGCACCAACGCATTGTCTGCCCAGCAGGTCAACAAGTGTGCTTTTGCACGCACCTGTGCCTCATCTGTTGGATGTCCAATGATGCGCAATGCTTCCTCTATCGTCTGGATGGCCAGGCCATATTGACCCAATGCATGATGGCAATCAGCCTGACAGATCAAACTCTGTACAACGTACCAGGGTTCACCTGTAGCCAATGCTGCAATATAGGCACTGCTGTGGACTTGCAGGGCTTCCTCATCGTGTTCTTGGAAGTGAAGTGCTATGCCTATCAGACTGTACGCACCTGCATACAAGAATGATCGAACAGATGGATACAAAAGCGTATGTGTCTGTTGTACCAAGAAGAGTTGTGCCTGCCCAACAGCGAGCGCCTGTGCATTTCCTGCTGTGTGAAACAGTTTCCACCCTGCTTTAATATTCTCGCTCAACGCATGGTGAAGCTGTGAACGTTGCTCCTCAGTGACATGCTTCCCTGCGAAGATAGAAATACTGCTCGCTGTTGCTGCAACGCCTGCTTGAAGAAACTCGCGTCGTGTGATCATTGTCATGGCCCTCTGTATCTGTTGCTCCTCTGAATCGCAAAGGAGAGGTTGCCTGGTCTCAGGTGCCAGGTACCACGCCGTCTGTCGCGGCTCACTGCGTAGACGTTCAGCAAACGCAGTGGTGGCAGAAGAGAGCTGCAAGCCGATCTGTTTGATCTGCTTTTTGGTCTCCTCATAACAGCGCAGCGCCTGTTGCGTCAGGCCGTGTCGATACAACAGGCCTATCAGCAGGCACAGCGCATCTTCATCGGTTGGGTCCTCCTCCAACAGTCGGCTATATTGCATCTCGGCTTGCCCAACCAATCCTTGTTGCTCGTAGGCGTCTGCCAACCAGAGATGGCAGCGATACCACATTCTCTCCACGGTCGCACGCCTGGCGTGGCACCACTCGCCTGCCTGACCTTCTAAGAAGCCGCCACGTTGAAAATGTTCGCTGGCTTGTTCCAACAAGCGCAAGGCAGCAGCAGAGGTGCGACCTATACGCTCAGCTTCTGTAAGCAACGCAGTGCATGCATCGACATCGACCCACAACAGCGACTGATCGACCAGTTGGTAGCCGCTGTTCGTGCCGAATGTTTTCAGCACGTTGGGGATATGCAGCACTTTCCGCAGGTGGTAGGCCGCATCGCTTGGATAGCGTTCAGGGGTATCGGGATGAGGCCACAGATCATCGATGATGGTACTGCGTTGGACTTTTCGCTCGCCAGAGCAGAGCAGCCGTTTCAGCAGCAGACGGGCATAGGGGTATTTGTCCCAGGTGTTGATGGCTTCCCAGGTACCATGCTCATGGCGACGCTCTACGAGAAATGGCCCGAGAAGCCACACCCGCATGAGCACCGATGAGCTCTGCTGATCGATCATATCCCGACTCCTCGTTGCAGGACGTACGTGCCAGTTTGCAAGAGAATTTGCACATGCATATCAATTGTAACATAGCGTTTTTGGCATGTATAGCTTCTTTCATCACCCAGGAATCGCGAGAGCGTCTTCGAGTGCACCTTCGAGAGGTGCTACGTGTGACCTCTGCTATGATTGTTTCCGGCACAAGAAAGCATGTACCACTGTCGACAAGCCAGGCAGCCTGGTACGAGATTGCCCATTGAAGAAACAGAGGAGAACATACCCATGAACACCGTTGCATACAACTACGGATGCTGGTACTTTAGCAATGACACCATGGTCGTGAGAGTCAGCGATGAGATCTATCAGCGCCACCTGAACGCTTACCTGCAAAGCCAGGGCATCGATACAAGAACCTACTTGGAATTGCTTGCGTATGTCGATCAAGTACTGCACCAGCGTATTGAGGCAGCAAAGCATCTTCACACGCCTGAATACTGGCGCA
>WNFT01005045.1_pt1 | contig 11531 bp, 10 predicted proteins | sample 5400191 | NCBI WGS metagenome assembly WNFT01 (sample SAMN13153359, study PRJNA577476) | soil metagenome | isolation source: 80 cm saprolite under Madrone tree | place: USA:California | collected 2016-06-14
CCGACGGCCGACGCCTCGCCTACGTTGCCCGGCCGCCACGACTTCATCCACCACCCCATCAGCAGCGCGATGGGAATCGTGCACGCGATGGTGAAGAGGCCCCAGGGCGACGCCTTGAGAGCGTTCACCACGATCAACGCCAGCACGGCGAGCAGGATGATCATGATGAAGAGGACGGCCAGCATGGCCGTCGCGCCCGCCGCGGGATTCACCTCTTCCTTCGCCATCTGGCCGAGCGACTTGCCGTCCCGGCGCAGCGAGCAGAACAGAATGACGAAGTCCTGCACCGCGCCCCCCAGAACCACGCCGATCACGAGCCACAGCGTGCCGGGCAGGAAGCCGAATTGTGCGGCCAGCACCGGGCCCACCAGCGGACCGGCGCCCGCGATGGCGGCGAAATGGTGTCCGTACAGCACCCACTTGTTGGTGGGCACGAAGTCACGCCCGTTGTTGCATCGCTCGGCCGGCGTGGCGCGCCGATCGTCCAGGCCGAACACGCGGTCGGCGAGGAACTTGCTGTAAAAGCGGTACCCGACGGCGTAGGTGCAGACCGCGGCGGTGAGGAGCCAGGCCGCGTTGACCGTCTCCCCCCGGGAGAGCGCGAGCACGCCGAAGGCGGCGGCGCCGAGCAGGGAGATCCCGCTCCACACGAGCAGCGAGGCGAGCGGTTGCATGGCGCTAAGTTACGCCGTGCCTTGCCGATGTTCAATTTCGAACATAGGTTCGAAACCTTGACACCCATTTCTCCCTGGATCTTGGCCCCGCGCGGGGCGACGCAAGTCGGAGCGCCGGCAACCGAGACCCGGCCCGATCCGCGGCGCCTGGCGGAGACGGTGCAGGGGCGGGTCGCCGTGGTCACCGGCGGCGCCACCGGCCTCGGGCGGGCCACGGCGCTCGAGTTCGCCCAGCGCGGCACGGCGGTCGGGATCAATTACGTCGATCTGCCCGACCGCGACGTGGCGGAGCAGGCCTTGCTCACCGAAACCGCCATCCGTGCCCTCGGCGTGCCGGTGTATTGCGCCAAGTGCGACGTGCGCCAACGGGACGACGTGGAGAAGTTCGTCACCACGGTGCGGGAGCGTCTGGGCGGCGTCCACTTCCTGGTCAACAACGCGGGCGTGGCGCACGACGGCGCGCTGTGGCGGCTCACCTCCGAGGCCTGGCAGGAGGTGATGGACACCAATGTCACCGGCGCTTTCAACTGTATACAGGCGGTGGCCGGCCCGATGCGCGCCCAGCGCTACGGTAAGATCGTGAACATCGCCAGCCACCAGGCGTTTCGGCCGGGCTTCGGCATCGCCAACTACGCGGCCAGCAAGGCGGCCCTGATCGGACTCACCCGCTCGGCCGCCGTGGACTTGGGCCCGTCCAGCATCAACGTCAACGCCGTCGCCCCCGGCTTCGTCAAAACGGACCTGCTGTCGACGCTGCCCCGCGAGGTGCTCGAGCGCGCCGAGCACGAGTCGGTTCTGGGACGAGTGGCCGAGCCGGAAGACGTGGCCCGCGTGATCGTGTTCCTGTGCAGCGAGGGGGCGCGCCACATTACGGGACAGGTGATCGTGGTGGATGGCGGATTGACGCTCGCTTCTTGAAAATCCGCGGCGCGCACACGATATTGCGCGCCGTGACTAATGCATTGCAAATCAAAAGCTTAGTGCGTGGTACGTGGTGCGTGGTAACCTCCGCTGCCCTCGCGGCGTGCCCCCACAGGTCCGAAACCCTCACTCCCGAGCCGACCGCGCCGCTCCCCACCGCCGGAATCGCGTCCCAACCGGTCGGGGTACTGCCGCTCACGCTGGTTGCCGCCGAGGATTCGCTGCACTGGGACACGGCCTTGGGCGAGCGCCGGGTGGCGCTCGCGAAGAGCGACAGCATCATCGGCACGCTGCTCAAGACGCGGGCCCCCGAGGTGAGCTGGTTGCTCCCGGACGAGCTGCGGCGCGTAGCGCGCCGGGCGCCAGGCATCGCTCCCGCTCCCGATCAGATGGGCACGGCGATCCTGTTCCACCCGACCAAACAAGAGCCGGAAATGGTGGCCGACCCGCTGCGCAGCGAGCTGCGCACGCTTGCCGCGTTGGCGGGAGGTGGGCGGTACGCGCTCGTGCCGGCGGGGCTGACGTTTCGGCGGAAATCGCAGCCTCCGGCCGCCCCGCCGGCAGGCCGCCTGACCGCCACCGCTGAGCTGACGGTGGTGCTGGTTGACGTCCGCACCGGTCGGGTCGGGTTCCGCACGATCGCGCGCGGGGACGGGGACGACCCGTGGAGCGCGCTCACCCGCGCGGTGAAGAGTCTCACGCCGGGGTTGCCGTGATACGCGAGGCGACCCTCATCGCCGGCGATGGAATCGGGCCAGAGATCACACAGGTGACATTGCAGGTGCTGGACGCCCTCGGCGTAGGGTTCGACTGGGACGAGCAGTTCGGTGGGATGAGCGCGGTGGAGCAGGCCGGCACCCCGCTCCCTGACTCCACGGTGGACTCGATCCGGCGAACCGGCCTGGCGCTCAAGGGCCCGCTGACGACGCCGGTGGGCGACGGCTATCGTTCGGTGAACGTGGCGCTGCGCCAGGAGTTCGAGCTGTACGCCAACGTGCGGCCCGTGAAGTCGATCGTGCCGGGCGGCCGCTATACGGACGTCGACCTCGTGATCATCCGCGAGAACACCGAGGGGATGTACGTCGGGTTCGACCGGACCTTCAAGGTGGGGAACGACCCCAAGGCCCTCGCCCAGGCCACTTCGGTAATGACGCGGGACGGCTGCCGGCGTATCGCGCGCTACGCGTTCGAATACGCCCGGCAGCACGACCGCCGCAAGGTGACGGTGGTACACAAGGCGAATATCCTCAAGGCGACCTCGGGGCTGTTCCTCGAGACCGCCCGGATGATCGCCCAGGAGTACGAAGGGCAGATCGCGTCGGACGAGAAGATCGTGGACAACGCGGCGATGCAGCTGGTGATCAACCCAGCGCAGTTCGACGTGATCGTCACGACCAATCTGTTCGGGGACATCCTCTCGGATGAGGCATCGGGGCTGGTGGGCGGGCTCGGGCTCGCGCCGGGGGCGAATATCGGCGAGCATGCGGCGATTTTCGAGGCCGTGCATGGCTCGGCCCCGGACATTGCGGGGCAGGGAATCGCCAACCCGTCGGCCCAGCTGCTCGCCGCCGCGATGATGCTCGATCATGTCGGCGAGCTGGCGGCCGCGAACCGGCTGCGCCGGGCGCTCGAAACGGCGATCGTGAAGGACAACGTGCGCACCAAGGATCTGGGAGGCAGTGCTTCGACCACCGAGTTCGCCCGGGCTGTGGCCCGCCGGCTCTAGCCACCCGTGCGCGCGCTGCGGCGAGCAGACCGCCGGGATCGCGCCGGGCGACCTGTGCGCGCCGTGTACGAGAGACGTCTCGAGAAAAGCGTCACGCATCGGGCGTCTCGTGGCCATCGTGACCACGCTGCTGGTCGCGGGGTATGTGATGTTCAGGCTGCGGTCGACCCCGCTGGAGTCACAGGCCACCGCGCGCACCGTCGGCGCCGTGACGGCCGTCGCGTGGTATCTGCTGACCTTTCGTATCGCACAGAGGATCGCATTCGAATGGCTCAAATCACGGCGTCCGTAGTCCTGGCGATCGCGGCGGCTGTCATGCCGCTCACCGCTCAGACGTCGCTTTCCATTTATAGTGACGGGCGCGTCGTCGTGCGCCGCACCCTGCCCCAGCCGCTCCAAAAGGGGCGGAACTCGCTCACCGTCAAGCTGGAAGGGCTCGACGGGGCGACCCTGTTCTCGCCCGACACGGCCGTGGCAGTGGTGTCGGCGGTGGTGCATCCCCCGACCGATCAGAACGCCGCCCTCGCGGCCGCGGCGGGGCAGACTCTGTCCTTCGTCCGGGCGCGCGCCGCAGGGGGAGCCGACACGATGCGGGCGACCGTCGTGCGGAGCGATCCGCCGCAGTACCGCTTGCCCGACGGGCGCTACATCCTGTGGCAGCCGGGTGAGCCGCTCTTCCCAGCGGAACTGGTGCGGACCGGGTCCGAAGCCGCCGTCGCGCTCGAGGCTGTCCTGGCCCGCCCCCGGACGGAGCTTGCCTACGTGGCCGACGGTGCGGCGCGGTGGGAGGCGGCATACCAGGTCGTGCTGGTGGGTGCCAAATGCCAGGTGTCAGGGACGGCGACGATCGTGGCCCAATCGCTGCGTGCGGACAGCGCTGAGGTGCAACTCGTGGCCGGATCGATCAACCGGGCGCGGGCCGCGATGCCGCGCCCACAGCTCATGCTGCGCGGCGCCATGAAGGTCGCGGCCGAGGAAGCACCGGCGACCGCCAGCGAAGCAGCGGTCGGCGAGACCCACGTCTACCAGCTGCCGGCGCGGATCTCGATCGAGCCCGGGACACCGACAACGACGGCGCTGTTCCCCCGCTCGGGTGCTGCTTACACCCAGGAGTTCGTCGTGCCCGGCGCGCTGCCGTGGCGCGGGTTCCTCGGCCAGACGCCCGGCGACGACAATCGCGTGCCGGTGCAGGTGTGGTACACGCTCAAGCGCGGTCGCGGCACGCCGTTCGGCGACCGGCCCCTGCCGGGAGGGACGGTCCAGCTATATCAGGCCGATTCCGTCGGCCGGCTCCAGCTCGTGGGCGAGGCGAGCAGCGGGCACACCGCCCCGGGGCGAGATTTGCGGGTGCAGTCGGGGGACGCTTTCGACATCACCGCCGAGCGAGTGCAGACGGATTACGCGCAAGAGCAGCTGGCGCCCCCCAAGCGCGGCATGGCCCCACGTCAGCGGATTACGGCGTCCTACAAGGTGACGATCTCGAACGCCAAGCCCGCGGCGGTGACGGTCGACGTGCGCGAGGCCCGGTTCGGGGTGTGGCGCGTGACCGACAGCAGCGTGGGGCCCGAGAAGCTCTCCGCCACCGAGGTGCGGTTCCGGGTCCCGATCCCTGCCAACGGCGAAGCGACGCTCACCTATACTGTCCAGGCCGAGTCGTGACCGTCCAGCTGCTGCACCTCTCGGACCTCCACTTCGGCGGCCTCGCCGACATCGATCAGATCGAGGGCCTCGAACAGATGTTCCCCGATCTACGGCCCGACGCGGTCGTGATCACGGGCGACCTGTCGCAGCGGGCGCGTCACGGCGAATTCCAGCGCGCGCGGGCGCTGATACAGACGGCGGCGCGGACGGCACCGGTGCTGGTGATCCCCGGGAACCACGACGTGGCGTGGTGGACGCGACCGCTCATCCCGTTCGCGAAGCAGCCGCTGTACGCGAAATACGTGCGCTACTTCGCCGCGGATCTGACGCCTCGGTTGTCGCTCCCGGGGGCGATCATAGCCAGCGCGCTCACCTCGCACGGCGTGGCCTGGGGGTCGCTGACCCTGCGGGTGCGCGACCTCGCGGTGAAGGGGCATCTCCCGAAGCGCGAGATCGCGCGCGTGCGCGAGTTGTTCGAAGCGGCGCCGGGCGAGCAGGCGCGGGTGCTGGCGGTGCACCACAACGTGCTGCGGGGCGACCTCTCGGGGCGCATGGGCCTCGCCCGCTGGAGACAGGCGCAGCGACGCATCCTGGCTTCGGGCGCCGAAGTGGTGCTGTGCGGGCACGACCACCAGGAGGGAGCGGAGCAGCTCGGGGGCCGGGTGGTGGTCTCGACCGCGGGGACCCTGTGCACCCGCACGCGGGGCGGGCGGCCGTCGAGCTTCAACTTCGTGACCATCGAGCCGACGGCGGTTCACATCACGTACTTCCGGTGGGATGCCGAGGCCCGCCGCTTCCGGGCGTCCGACACCTACGCGTTCGCGCGGGCTGGAAAGGGAGCAGCCCCCGCCCCGTCCCCCTCCCAGCCGATACCCGCGGACACGACATCACACAGCTGAGGCAGCCATGGCACCCAAGTTTCAAGGCGTCGACTTTTACGACGTCGACAGCCTGCTCTCCGAGGAGGAGCGCGCCGTGCGCGACACGGTGCGCGCCTGGGTGGACGACAACGTCATCCCCGTCATCGGCGAGCACTACATCGAGGGGCGCTTCCCGAAGCAGCTCGTCCCGCAGATGGCCGAGCTCGGCCTGTTCGGCGCCAATCTGCCGGAGGAGTACGGCTGCGCCGGGCTGAACAACGTCGCCTACGGGCTGATCATGCAGGAGCTGGAGCGCGGCGACTCGGGGGTGCGCTCGTTTGCCTCAGTCCAGGGCGCGCTCGCGATGTATCCGATTTACGCCTTCGGCTCGGACGAGCAGAAGCGGCGTTGGCTTCCCAAGATGGCGTCCGGAGAGGTGATCGGCTGCTTCGGGCTCACGGAGCCTGACTACGGCTCGAACCCCGCCGGCATGATCACCGTCGCGAAGGAAACGAAGGACGGTTGGGTGTTAAACGGGGCCAAGATGTGGATCACCAACGGCTCGACCGCGCAGCTGGCCATTGTGTGGGCCAAGACCGGCAAGGTCGACGACGTGAACTCGATCCGCGGCTTCATCGTCCCCACGAACACCAAGGGCTTCTCCGCCAAGGACCAGAAGGGCAAGCTCAGCCTGCGTGCCAGCGACACCAGCGAGCTGGTGCTGCAGGACGTGTGCGTTCCCAAGGACGCCCTGCTCCCGCAGACGGGCGGGCTCAAGTCCCCGCTCATGTGCCTTACCCAGGCGCGCTACGGCATCGCGTGGGGAGCGGTCGGCGCCGCGATGGCGTGCTACGACGAGGCGGTGAGCTACGCCAAGACGCGGCTGATGTTCGGCAAGCCGATCGGCGGGTTTCAGCTGCAGCAGGAGCGGCTCGCCGAGATGCTCACCGAGATCACGAAGGCGCAGGTCCTCTGCCTGCAGCTCGGGCGGCTCAAGGACCAGGAGAAGGCCACGCCGCAGCAGGTGTCGCTCGCCAAGCGGAACAACGTGAATATCGCGACCGACGTGGCGCGCGAGACGCGCCGGCTGCTCGGCGCCAACGGCATCCTGGCGGAGTATCAGGCGATGCGCCACCTCGCGAACCTCGAGTCGGTCTATACGTACGAGGGGACGCATGACGTTCACACGCTCATCCTGGGCCAGGAAATCACGGGGCTGAGTGCGTTCAACTGAGTGCGGAGTGCGGAGTGTGGAGTGCGGAATTGACGAACGCCCATCGACTCCGCATTCCGCACTCCGCATTCCGCACTTGCTTGCTGGCGGCGCGGTGCTGTGTCTGCTTCCGGCGCTGGCCGGCGCGCAACAGCCTGCCCAACACGTCGACTCCACTCCCAAAGACACCGCCACTCTCGCCCCCGTCGTCGTGACCGGCGTGCGGCTGCCCACCACGGGAGAGACGGCCCGAGGCCTGACCGGACAGAGCGCGGTCCTCGACGCGACGGCCCTTGACGCGCGGGGTGTGAGTACGCTCGCCGACGCTCTCGAGATGCTGCCCGGTGTGACGACGGCTGACGAGCTCGGCGCGCCCGCGCAGCTCGATGTCACGCTCCGCGGCTTCCAGGTGTCCCCCACCATCGGCCTGCCCCAGGGCATCACCGTGTATGTGGACGGCGTCCGCGTGAACGAGCCCGACGCGAACGAGGTGAACTTCGACCTCCTGCCGCTCGAGGACCTCGAGCGGGTCGAGGTGTCGTACGGTCCCTCGGTCCTGTTGGGTCGCAACTCCCTGGGCGCGGCGGTCAATCTGGTGACGCGGCGGGGCCGTGCGCCTGCCGTCCAAGAAATCGAGCTGTCGGGCGGTAGCTACGGCCGTTACGAGGTGAAAGCCAACGCCGGAGACCGGCTGGGCATCTGGGACTACTACGTCGGCGTGCGCTACGAACACGAGGATGGCTGGCGCCAGGCGACGATGAGTCGCATCGGGACGCTATTCTCCAAGCTCGGCCTGCTGGCGGGCGGTTGGAACGCGACCCTGAGCTACAGCGGCGCGACCAACAACATCTACCAGGCAGGCAGCCTACCGGACGATGTGGTCGACGCGCGTCCCGACAGCAATTTCACGGGTGGTGACTATTTCGCGCCACTGGCGCATCAGGTAACGCTCAACGCGCAACGCGCCCTAGGGAGCGCGCAACTTTCCGCCAACGTCTTCGGGCGGCGACTCGACACCGACCAGTTCAACGTGAACGCGACGCCGCCGGACTCGCGTCAACGGAACCACGAACGAATTGCGGGCGGTGCCGTGCAGCTCGCGGGAGCGCGGCCCGTGGGCGGGCGGCCGCTCCGCTGGTTTGCGGGGCTCGACGCCCAATATTCTCACACGGTCGTCGGACTCTATGCCGTGCCCACCGGCGGGACGGACTCCCTCACCGATTCTGTCCGGACGAACGAGCTAGACCTCGGGGCGTTCGCCGGCGTGAGCTGGGCGTTCACGCCGGCACTCGAGGCGACCCTCGTCGGGCGGTATGACTACATCAGGCTCCCGTACGAAGATCTCCTCGACCCGAGCCAGAGCGGGCTGAACGTGTTTCGGCACGTCAGCCCGCGGGTCGCCCTGTCGTGGACCCCGGTCGCCGGGCACGAGGTGTACGCCTCGTTGAGCGGCGGCTTCCGCACGCCCGCCCTGGTTGAGATCGCCTGCAGCGATCCGACGGCCGCCTGCCCGCTTCCATTCGCCCTGGGACCCGATCCCGCACTTCGCCCCGTGATCGCGACGACCTACGAGTTAGGATGGCGGCACCGCCCCGCTGGCGTCCGGCTCGCCCTCGCAGCGGACGCCTACCTCACGAATGTGCGCGACGACATTTTCTTCGTGGCACCGACCGCCACCACCGGGTACTTCCAGAACATCGGCTCGACGCGCCGCTCGGGGTTCGAAGCATCGGCGCGCTGGAGGAGTCCCGCAGGGCTCGAGTTCTACGCGAACTACGGCTTCACGGCCGCGACGTTCCAGACGTCCGCCGTTCTCGCCACAGGACGCGCCCCCGGGAATGAGGCCGTCGTCCCCGGCGACCGGATCCCCATGATCCCGGCCCACCGCGTGAATTCCGGCCTGTCCCTGCCAGCGCCGGGCGACCGCATGCGATTGCGCCTCGACGCGCGCTACGTCGGTCCGCAATACCTGCGCGGCGACGAGGAAAACGTGGAGCGGCGCCTTTCCGACTACGCGGTGGTCGATGCGTCGCTCGACGTCGAGGTTGGCCGCTACCGCGTCCGCGTTGCCGTGCCAAACGTGCTCGATCGCCGCTATGTGACTTTCGGGACGTTCGCCGCAAACCCCACGGTAGCGGGCGACCCGGTCCAGCGGTTCCTTACGCCAGGCCTCCCGCGCCACGTGTTGGTGAGCCTGAGCGCGGAATTCTAGCCGTCAGTTGCACGAACCACTGCGCCGGGTTTGTTTTCTGCTCCCATGAAGATCGCCGTGTGCGTCAAGCGCGTCCCCGACTCCGAGACGCGCGTCAAGATCGCCTCCGACGGCAAATCGCTCGACGAAGCGGGCGTCAAGTTCATCCTCAATCCCTACGATGAGTTCGCCGTCGAAGAGGCCCTGCGACGCAAGGAAAACGCCGGGTCGGGTGAAGTCGTCGTCATCGCGCTCGGCCCCACCGCCGCTCAGGAGACGATCCGTACGGCCCTCGCCATGGGGGCCGATCGCGGCATCCTGCTCCAAGCGGACCGGATCCCGGTAGACGGGCTGGCAGTGGCGCAGGCGCTGGCCGCCGAGCTCAAGGGCGCCGGGTTCGACCTCATCCTGTTCGGCAAGATGGCGATCGACGACTACAACCATCAGGTCGGCCCCATGGTGGCCGAGCTGCTCGACCTGCCGTGTGTGACCACCGTGTCCCACCTCGAGATCGAGGGCGGGAAGGGTGTCGCGGAGCGGGAGATCGAAGGCGGCGTCGAAGTGGTGGAATTCCCGCTGCCGGCGGTCCTCACCACCGACAAGGGGCTCAACGAGCCGCGCTACCCTGCGCTCAAAGGGATCATGGCTGCCAAGAAGAAGCCCTTGGAGGTCAAGCCCGTGTCGCTCGGCGGCGGTGGGCTCGAGCTACTCGCTCTCACGCCGCCGCCGGAACGCAAGGAAGGAAAGATCGTGGGCGAGGGTGCGGCGGCCGTACCGGAGCTCGTACGCCTGCTGCGCGAGGAAGCCAAGGTCTTGTGAGCGACGTCCTCGCGGTGCTCGAGCAGCGCGACGGCGCGCTGCGCAAAGTGTCGCATGAGGTCGTGACCGGCGCCCGGCGGCTCGCCGACGCCCTGGGCGGGGGCGTGGACGCACTGGTCCTGGCGGCGGGGGCGGTGCAGGGAGCGGAGCAGGTGGGCCGGTTCGGCGCCGACAAGGTCATCACACTGACCAATGCGGCGTTCGGCCTGTATGCCCCGGAGGGATACGCGCGTGCCATCGCCGAGCGCGTCAAGAGCGGGACATACGGAGCGGTGACGTTCGCCGCGAGCGCAACAGGAAAGGATCTCGCGCCGCGCGTGGCCGCGCGGCTGGGGCGTCCGCTCGCCCAGGACGTGACCGACGTTGACGTCCAGGGTGGCGCGGTCACGGTGACCCGGCCGGTGTACGCGGGCAAGGCCCTGCTCAAGCTCAAGATCACTGGTACACCCGCGATGATTTCGCTGCGCCCCAGCGTGTTCACGCCGGTCGAGCGGCCCAAGGCAGCAACGCAGGAGACTGCCCCGGTCGAAAGCCCCGCGGGGCGCGTGGTGGTGAAGCAGATCAAGGCGGCGGAAGCAGGCACGCTCGATGTGGCCGAAGCGCCGATCATCGTGTCCGGGGGTCGGGGGCTCAAGGAGCCGGCCAACTTCAAGGTGTTGGAAGAGCTGGCTGCGGCCTTCGCGGGACGCGCGGCGGTGGGCGCATCGCGCGCCGTCGTGGACGCCGGTTGGCGCCCGCACGCGGAACAGGTGGGACAGACCGGCAAGACGGTCAGCCCCACCTTGTACGTCGCGGTCGGGATCTCCGGTGCCATCCAGCACCTCGCGGGGATGCGTACGTCCAAAGTCATTGTGGCGATCAACAAGGACAAAGACGCCCCGATCTTCAAGGTGGCGGACTACGGAATCGTGGGGGATTTGTTCGACGTGGTGCCCAAGCTCACCGAAGAGATAAAGAAGCTCCATGGGTGAGCGGTTCGTTCCCGCCCGATACCAACCGCCGCTACCGCTCGACCGACTCATCCTGAAGGACGGCGCCGAGGGCGCGGGCGATCGGATGGAGCTCGACGTCTTGATCGTCGGCGCCGGGCCGGCGGGCCTCGCCTGCGCGATCGAGCTGGCGCGCCTCGCCCAGCGCGAAGGCACGGCCGTCAACATCGGCGTGCTCGAGAAGGCCGAGTCCCTGGGGGAGCACTCCCTCTCGGGCGCAGTGGTGAATCCCCGCGCGTTCCGCGAGCTGTTCCCCGACTTGAAGGATGCCGACTTCCCGTTCCGCGGGCCGGTCGGGAGGGAACGGGTCGCCTTGCTCACCACCCGCCGCGCGATCACCCTCCCCACGCCGCCCACGATGCACAATGCCGGGAACTACGTCGCGTCTTTATGCGAGATCGTGCGCTGGATGGGCGAGCGGGCTACGGCGCTGGGCGTGAACGTCTTCACCGGTTTTCCCGCCGCGAGCCTGCTGGTGGATGGCCGTGGGGTGGCGG
>WNFT01005046.1_pt1 | contig 11531 bp, 6 predicted proteins | sample 5400191 | NCBI WGS metagenome assembly WNFT01 (sample SAMN13153359, study PRJNA577476) | soil metagenome | isolation source: 80 cm saprolite under Madrone tree | place: USA:California | collected 2016-06-14
AAGTCGCCGCCGATTCCGCAAGGGCGCGGCTGGCCGCCCAGCAGGCAAAAATTAACCAACAGAAAGCGCTCTATCAACTGAAAAAGAGCCAGTTGGATGCGCTGCATGTTCGCGCCGGCATCGATGGCGTTTTGCAGCTTGTGCCGGTGGAGGTGGGGCAGCATGTGACGCCTGGAACGAATTTGGCGCGGGTGGCCGATCCGAAGAAACTGAAAGCTGAAATTAAGATTGCGGAGACGCAAGCGAAAGACGTGACCATTGGGCAAAAAGCGACGATTGACACGCGGAACGGTGTGGTGAATGGGCACGTTTCGCGGATCGATCCTTCCGTGGTGAACGGCACGGTTACCGTGGACGTGTCGATCACGGATCCGCTGCCGAACGGGGCGAGGCCGGATTTGAGCGTGGACGGCACGGTGGAGTTGGAGAACCTGAAAGACGTGCTCTTCGTGGGACGGCCGGTTCATGGGCAAGCGGACAGCACGATTGGAATTTTCAAGCTTGTGGATGACGGTTCGGAGGCAGTACGCGTCAATGTAAAGCTGGGGCGGAGCTCGGTGAACACGATTGAAGTGGTGCAAGGGTTGAAGGTGGGAGACAAAGTGATTCTCTCCGACATGTCCGCGTGGGACAACTTCGACCGCATCCGGCTGCGATAACAATTTCCGGTGTTGCGGGCGACAGGAGATTCTTGAATCCCTAATCGCAGGAGGCAAAGAATGCACGCGCTCTGGCAGGACGTGCGCTACGGCCTGCGAATGCTGGCGAAGCATCCGGGATTTACGGCGATTGCGGTTTTGACACTGGCGCTGGGCATTGGCGCGAACACCGCGATTTTTTCCCTGCTCAATCAAGTGTTGTTGCGACGGCTTCCGGTTCGGAATCCGGGCGAGTTGGTCATTCTGAAGTCGCCTGGACCGAAGCGGGGGCACGTGTGGAGCGATGGCGACGATTCGGAGATTTTTTCGTACCCGCTTTATAAGGGGCTGGCGAAGAACACCGCGGTATTCAATGGAGTGATCGCGCGGTATCCATTTGAGGCCAGCATCGCGAGTCATGGGCAGACGGAGCGCGGGTCTGGCGAATTGGTAACCGGGAACTATTTCGATATGCTGGGCGTGCGGCCGGTCCTAGGCCGAGTGCTTTCGCCTGCCGATGACGACGTGCAGGGGGCACACCCCGTACTTGTGTTGAGCCATTCCTACTGGACACGACATTTTGACGGCGATTCGGGCGTGTTGAATCAGGCGATTCTCGTGAATAACGCGGAAATGACGATTGTCGGAGTGGCGCAATCAGGGTTCAGCGGCATCCAGGTGGGACAGACGCCGGACATTTTTGTACCCATGACGATGAAGGGGCAGATGACACCGATCCGGAATGGGCTGGACGACTGGAATGATTCGTTTTTGGCGGTGCTGGCGCGACGGAAGCCGGGCATTTCCGTCGAGCAGGCGCAGGCGGGGATCAACGTCGACTACCCGGGGCTGCTGGAGCAGCAAGCTGCGACCCTCAAGCTGCGCGAAGGAAAAGAACGGCAGGAATTTCTAGGCAAGAAGATTGTGCTGTATCCCGGGGGGCAAGGTAGGACGACGGTCCAGCGGGATTCGGGGCCCGCGCTAATGGCGCTGTTTGCGATGGTGGCGCTGGTTCTGCTGATTGCATGTACCAACGTGGCGAATCTGCTGCTGGCGAAGGCTGCGGCACGACAGCGGGAGTTTGCGATTCGGTCGGCACTAGGGGCTTCGCCGGGGCGAATGATGCAGCAACTACTAATAGAGAGCTTGCTGTGCGCGCTAGGGGGAGGGGTTCTAGGGCTGATTTTGGGCACGTGGATCATGAACATTTTGACGCAAGCCGTCGTTTCTGACGCAGGGGTAAAAGGGATCACGGCCCGGGTGGATGGAAGCGTCTTGGGGTTTGCGGCAGCGGCCACGGTGATCTCGGCGATGGTTTTCGGGCTAATCCCGGCGTGGCGCGCGACGCAAACAGGCGTTTCGCAAATGCTGAAAGATCAAGGCTCGACGACGTCCGCGGGGCCGGGGCACGTGCGATTCCGGAAGTACCTCGTTGCGGGACAGGTGGCGTTCACGCTGCTGTTGCTGACGGGCGGGGCGCTATTTGCACGAACGCTGTGGAACCTGCGAAAGCAGAACCTGGGATTGAGCACGGAGAACCTGATCACGTTTTCGATTGCGCCGCAGTTGAGCGGCTATAACGCGCCCAGAACGGTGGCGCTGGTCGACCAATTGAGGGAACGGCTGGGGGCGCTGCCGGGAGTGCTGGGCGTAGGGTCGTCGCAGATTCCGGTACTGACGGGAACGGACATGGGCGGGAACATCACCGTGGAAGGGCGTCAAAACCTGGACACTGATGATAGGCACGTAAATTTTGACGCGGTGAGTCCGAACTATTTTTCGACGATGCGGATCCCGTTGCTTTCCGGGCGTGAATTCAATGCCGGGGACACAGCGACGAATACGAAAGTGGCGATCATCAATGAGGCGATGGTGAAGGAGTTCTTTCCGAAGAGAAACCCGATCGGAGTGCACTTCGGAATGGGCTCCGGTGACGATGTGAAGCTGAACATTGAGATCGTGGGAGTGGTGAAGGACACAAAAGAGTCACACGTCCGGGATACGGATCGGCCGTATTTCTATCAACCGTACTCGCAGTTCGGAAAACTTTTCGGGATGAGTTTCTATGTTCGCAGCCAACAAGACCCCTTATTGATCGCGAACGCCATGCGGGAGACGGTTCGGGGAGCGAACGCGAATTTGCCGATATACGACCTGAAAACGGTGCAGCGGGTCGTGGACGAGGATTTGTTTGCGGAGCGCGTCGTCGCGGGGCTTTCGGTAGCGTTTGGCGGGCTGGCTGCGTTGCTGGCGGCGCTGGGGATTTACGGCGTACTGGCGTACCTCGTGGTTCAGCGGACGCGTGAGATTGGAATTCGGTTGGCGCTGGGGGCCGGCACCGGGCATGTCAGAGGGCTGGTATTCAAGGAAGTAGGATGGATGGTTCTGACGGGTGCGCTGGTAGGATTGCCAGCGGCGTATGGGATGGGGCGGCTGAGCGAGTCGCTGCTGTACGGGGTACACGCGGGAGATGCAGCGGTGTATCTGACATCGCTGGGGATTATCTGCCTGGTGGCGTTTGTTGCGTGCTACATCCCATCGCGGCGAGCGACGCGAATCGATCCCATCGTGGCGCTGCGCTATGAATGAGTTTCCGGATTGAAGGAATTGGGGTGCAAGGAATAAGGCAAATCTTGGGAACATTCGCAAGATGAGATTCGTAGATTCCATTCGAAGGAGACACCATGGCTGACGCAAACGGAACGTTGATCAAGATGGAGGGGGTGAAGAAGGTTTTCTTGACGGATGAGGTGGAAACGCACGCTCTGTCGGAGATACACCTGGAGATCAAGAAGGGGACGTACATTTCCATCGCCGGCCCTTCGGGCTGCGGGAAATCGACGCTGCTTTCCATTCTTGGGCTGCTCGATTCACCCAGCGACGGCAGCTACACGTTGAACGGCCAGCCGGTGTCCAAGCTTTCGATCAGCGAACGAACGAGGATTCGCAATCGCGAAATCGGTTTCATTTTCCAGGCGTTCAACCTGATTGGCGACCTGACCGTCTATGAAAACGTGGAGCTGCCATTGACGTACCGAGGCACCAGCGCAGCGGAGCGCAAGCAAAAGGTGCAGCACGCGCTCGAACGCGTCGGCATGGCGCATCGTCTGCGTCACTACCCGTCGCAACTTTCCGGCGGTCAGCAACAGCGTGTGGCGGTGGCTCGCGCACTGGTGGGCGATCCGTTGATTCTGATGGCGGACGAGCCGACCGGAAACCTCGATTCAAAGAATGGCGAAGCGGTGATGGAGCTGCTGCGCGATTTGCACCGCAACGGGGCGACGATCTGCATGGTGACCCACGACCAGCGCTACGCGAATTTTGCGGAGCGCACCATCCACCTGTTCGACGGGCGCATCGTCGAAGAAACGCAGGAAGCACGCGTCGGGGCCTGATCCACGGAGGATATTTTGCACACAATCTGGCAGGACGTTCGCTACGGCGCGCGCATGTTGTGGAAGCACCGGCTGGCGACGCTGGTCTGCGTCCTGGCCTTGGCGCTGGGCATCGGCGCGAACACGGCGATGTTCAGCCTGGCGGAGGCGTTCCTGCTGCATTCCGTGCCTTTCGAAAATGCCGACGGGATCGTGGCTCTGGTAAACGTGCGCCCGCAGCAGAATGTCGAGAGGAACCCGGTCGCGCCGGCGACTTATCTCGATTGGCAAGCGCAGGCGAAGTCCTTCGAACAAATGAGCGCCTACGCGTGGGGAGAAGTGAACCTGACCGGCAATCGCGAGCCGGAAAAGGTCCAGGGGTTTGACGTAACGGCAAACTTCTTCGAACTTCTTGGCGTTCAACCGAAAATGGGCCGCGCCTTTCTGCCCGAAGAAGAGCAACCGGGAAAAGAACAGGAGATCATTCTCAGCTATGGGCTGTGGGAGCGGCGCTATGCGTCCGATCCGAATGTCCTGAATAAGCTAGTCAAAGTCGATGGCAAGAGCTACACCATCGTGGGAGTGATGGGCAAAGGGTTTGATTTTCCAATGCCCACGGAAGCATGGATGCCATTGGCGCTTACGGTGAAGCAGCGCTCGGAGCGGAACTCGCGCTACATCTGGGTCCTAGGCAAGCTGAAACCGGATACCTCGGTCAAACAGGCGGCTGCGGAAATGAGCGGCCTTGCACAGCGCGAAGCGGCTACCTATCCAGATTCTTCCAAGGGTTGGCAGCTTCGCGTGCTGCCGGTGCGCGAATTCGCGACCAGCGATCTCACCCGCCAGTACACTCTGCTCCTGATGGGCGCCGTGGGCTTCGTGCTGTTGATTGCCTGCGCCGACGTCGCCAACGTGCAATTTGCCCGTGTTTCCGGCCGTCAGAAGGAGCTGGCCGTGCGAGCGGCCATGGGTGCGAGCCGCTGGCGCATCGTGTGCCAATTGCTCACGGAGAGTATTCTTCTGGCGCTGCTGGGTTCCGCCGCCGGATTGCTCATCGCGCAGTGGAGCATTACTGTGATCCTGGCGCATATGCCCGCAGACGTGGCCAAGTTCGTAGCGGGATGGAAGACCATCAGCCTCGATACAAACGCGTTCCTCTTTACGTTGGCGATAGCATTGTTCAGCGGAATTCTTGCTGGAATTGCGCCGGCGTTGCTGACGTCGCGCACCAATGTCAGCGAAACGCTGAAAGAAAGCGGCCGGGGCTCGTCGGCCGGCCGGGCGCGGCATCGACTGCGCAACGCGCTCGTTGTTGCCGAGATTTCTCTTTCCTTGGTCCTACTGGTCGGCGCCGGTTTGCTGGTAAAAAACTTTACCGCGCTGATCAACGTGAATGAGAGGTATCACCCGGAATCGATTCTCACGATGAACCTGAGCTTGCCGGAACTGCAGTACAAAGCGCAGCCGGGACGTGTGTCTTTCCACGAGCAAGTGCTGCAACGCCTTTCAACCCTCCCGAACGTTCAATCGGCGGCGATGGTCACGCACGTTCCGTATGCGGACGGAGGAGGAGTGAGCACGAGAGCTTTTTCGGTCGAAGGCCGCCCGGCCACGGATCGCGGTGAAATGCGCAATGCCATCGTCCAGACCATCAGTCCGAACTATTTTGGACTCATGCAGATTGCGCTGCGCGAGGGACGTGAAATCGCCAATACGGATGCCGATGGCACGCTGCCGGTCGCGGTGATCAGCAGGAGCCTGGCTCGGAGGTATTTTCCCGACGAGAAGCCGCTGGGGAAAAAGCTGAAGGTCGGTCCGGCCGACGACAGCTCGGCGTGGTTGACGATAATTGGGATCGTGGATGACGTGCACTACAGTTGGATCGACAAGAATGATGTCCCGACGATTTACCGGCCGTACCGCCAATCGCCGCCCTACTACGCCTCCCTAGTCCTGCGCACCGGCGGCGAACCGCTGTCTTTCGTCCCGGCGGTGCGCAGCCAGGTTGCTGCTGTGGATCCGGACTTGTCTCTCTTCAACATCAAGGCGCTCGACAAGGTCATCAGCGATTCGGTTGTTGGGATAGCCTATGTCGCCGTCATGATGGGCGTGCTGGGGATTATCGCGCTGGTGCTGGCTGCTGTCGGCGTGTACGGCGTGATGTCCAATGCAGTCAGCGAGCGAACCAACGAAATCGGTATCCGCATGGCGATGGGTGCGACGGCAAACGACATTCAAAAGCTGGTGCTGGGAAAGGGGGCGTTGCTTACGCTCATCGGAATGGGCATCGGGCTCCCCGTCGCGTTCCTCCTCGCGAACGCTCTCTCCAACTTGCTTTTCGGAGTCAAGGCGGCTGATCCCGTCGCATTCATCGTACTTCCGCTGGTGCTGGCGACCGTTGCCACGCTGGCGTCCTACCTTCCAGCGCGGCGCGCCGTGCGCGTAGATCCGATCACCGCCTTACGGTACGAGTAGGGCGGGATTTACGCCGCCAGAACATGCGCTAAGATAGGTACGCGATTCACCGTTCGAACCGCAAGGAGCCGATGTGGAACCTTTGATACAGCTGCGAAATCTGGAAAAAGTGGTCGAAGCCGGGCCGAACAAATTTTACCTGTTGCGCCGAGTCAATCTGGATATTCAACCGGGCGAATTTGTGACCATCATGGGGCCTTCCGGCGCGGGCAAGTCCACGCTGCTGAGCATTCTTGGAATGCTGGATGGTGCGTGGACGGGGGATTACTTCTTCCACGGGGAAGCCGTCCACAAGCTCAACGTCAAGAAACGCAACGAGCTGCACAAAGCGAACATCGGGTTCGTGTTTCAGAGCTATCACCTGATCGACAATTTGACGGTGTTCGAGAACCTGGAAGTCCCGCTCTCTTACAAGAATGTGCCGCACAAGGAACGCGTCAGCCTGGTTTGCGACACGTTGGACCGTTTTCACATTGTTGGCAAGAAAGATCTCTTCCCGAACCAGCTCTCCGGCGGGCAGCAGCAACTCGTCGGCGTGGCCCGGGCCGTGATTCTCAATCCGAAGCTCATCCTTGCCGACGAGCCGACCGGAAACCTGCATTCCGCGCAGGGCGAAGAAATCATGGAGCTATTCAAGAGGCTGAATGACGCGGGCACAACCATCATCCAAGTCACGCACTCGGAGAGAAACGCGTCGTATGGGAGCCGCATTATCCAGTTGAAGGATGGCTGGGTGGTCAGCGAGACGGCGACGGCCGGGGCACGAGCCAGCGCGCCGCAGCCCGCCTGAACAGAGACCTCTTCGCAAGGCCGGGAGGTATGTGATGTCGAACTTTCTGCAGGACTTGCGGTATGCACTCCGGATGCTCGCCAAGAGCCCTGGCTTCACACTTGTGGCAGTCCTCACGCTGGCCCTCGGCATCGGTGCAAACACGGCCATCTTCAGTGTCGTAAATGCGGTGCTGCTGCGGCCGCTTCCCTACCCCGAACCGAATCGCCTGGTCTTTCTCGGAGAATGGTCCGAGCAAATCCCCGAGATGAGTATCTCGATGGCGAATTTCAACGACTGGCGAAACCAGAACAAAGCGTTTGAGAGCATGGTCGCCTATCAAAATGACAACGTGGTGTTGACGGGCCGGGGAGAGCCGGAACGCTTGCGCCTGCGCCGGATCACCGCTGGATTCTTCCCGACGCTGCGCGTCAAGCCCATCCTCGGCCGCGAACTGACCCCCGAGGATGACAGGGTTGGCGCTGCTCGCGTGGTGCTGCTGGGTGAAGGATTTTGGGAGCGCCGGTTCGGTGGAGATCCATCCATTGTTGGCCAACAACTCGTCCTGGACGCCCAGGCGTTCATGATCATCGGCGTGCTGCCCGCGCGGCTTCACGGCAGCCTGCGGCAAACGGATGTCTTTACGTCCTTGTGGCGGCTGGAGGATCAACTCGGGGGAGAGGCAAACCGCGGCAATCATCCGGGAATCTATGCGTATGCGCGCCTCAAGCCCGGTGTGAGCGTTTCGCAATCTCTAGGGGAGATGAAGGGCATCGCGCAACATCTTGACGAGCTGCATCCCGAAAGCAACGGTAAGGACAGCGTCACGCTGAAGCCTCTGCTGGACGCCATTGTCGAAGATGTGCGGTCGCCACTGCTGGTCCTGAGCTTCGCTGTCGGCTTTGTGCTGCTGATCGCTTGCGTCAACATTGCGAATCTGCTTCTCGCGCGTGCCACAGAGCGCCACCGCGAACTCGGCGTGCGGGTCGCGCTCGGCGCGACGCGCGGGCGCCTTATCCGCCAAATGCTCACGGAGAGCGTGCTTTTGTCGCTGGCGGGCGGGATTCTCGGATTGTTCATGGCGGTGTGGATCACGGCGGCCCTCGTGGCTGCGACGCCAAGGGGCGTGCCGCGTATGGACGAGGCGTCAGCGGACTTGAGCGTGCTTTCCTTCACGCTCGGTCTCTCGCTCGCGACCGGAATATTCTTTGGTATTTTCCCAGCCCTGCAAGCCTCGCGCGCGGAAGTCAACGCCACACTTCAGGAAGGCGGCCGGACCGGCACTGCGGGCAGCAAGCGCACTCATTTAAGGGACTTCCTTGTGGCCGCAGAAGTCGCAATCTCCCTGATGCTCCTGGTTGGTGCCGGATTAATGACCAAGAGTCTCTGGCGCGTACTCGAAGCCGACGGAGGCATCGACCCTGCAAACGTTCTCACCGCCAGATTCGCGATGCCGGATGCCAAATATGAAACGGACGTCAAGCGCCGCGCCTTTGTCGCTCAGCTCGTGGCGAAAGTTCAGTCGCTTCCCGGCGTGCAATCAGCAGGGTTCAAGAATCCCCTGCTGGGCGGCTGGCAATCGGCTTATTCGATTGACGGCCGACCGGCGCCGAAGCCGGGGCAGTATCCCTCCACGGATATGGGTCGCGTAACGCCGGATGCCATGCGCGCCATGGGAATGCGCTTGCTTCGCGGGCGGTTCTTCGATGATCACGACAATGAGAAATCCCAGCTCATCTGCATCATTGATGAAACGTTTGCTAAACAAGAATTCCCAAATGAAGAACCACTGGGCAAGAGACTTGCCAACGGCGGCCCACCAGCGCCGGGAAAGCAGCCTGATTGGATGACGATTGTAGGCGTCGTTGCACACGTCAAGAATTACGGTGTGGATCAGGCTTCGCGCTTTGAGACGTACGTCCCGCAGGCACAGAGGCCCGCTGGGAGCGGCACCATTGTCGTCCGGTCATCGGGCGATCCCGCCGCACTCACTTCCGGCATACGCGCCGCAGTTCGTTCTCTGGATCCGGATGTTCCCCTCTACGACGTGCGCTCGATGGAGGATATCGTCAGCGAAAACACCGCTTCACGGCGGCTCTCCGTCGTCCTGATCGGTTCGTTCGCGGTACTGGCACTGGTGCTTGCCGGGGTTGGCGTGTATGGAGTGATGGCTTACGTGGTCACGCAGCGCAGGCACGAGATCGGGATTCGAATGGCGTTGGGGGCAGACCAAAGAAACATCCTGGAGATGGTCCTCCGACAGGGTTTGCGCCTGGCATTGCTTGGCATCGCGGGTGGTCTGGCTGGGGCACTCGCGCTGACCCATTTCCTCTCCAGCATGCTCTTCCACGTCAGTGCGCTGGACCTCGAAACCTTTGTCTTGGGGGCGATTAGCCTCGGCCTGGTTCTGCTGCTTGCCTGCTGTCTACCAGCGCGGCGCGCGACCCGCGTGGATCCTCTCGTCGCTCTTCGGTATGAATGAGGCATCTGGAGACTGACGGTTCCCCGCGTGCTTCCTACCGTGCCTCGGAAACAACAGTAGGGTAAACTCCGTCTACACATAGGAATGAAGACAGCCACCGCGCAACTCTATCGAGTCCTTTTAGCCGACGATCAGGCGGACATCCGCGACGCCCTGCGACTGCTTTTGAAGCGCGAGGGCTATGAAACCCAGGCGGTGGCTTCGCCCGCAGAAGCGTTGAGCGCCATCGAATCGCGCGAATTCGACGCCGTCCTCATGGACCTCAACTATGCGAGGGACACCACGTCGGGCCAGGAGGGGCTGGACCTGCTGACGAATATCCAAATGCTGGACAGCACACTGCCGGTGGTGGTCATGACCGCGTGGAGCAGCATCGAGGTGGCCGTCGAAGCGATGCGCCGGGGCGCGCGCGATTTTGTGCAAAAGCCCTGGGAGAACACGCGGCTGCTGTCCATCCTGCGCACGCAAATTGATTTGCGGCAGGCGTTGCGCCAGGCTTCGCGGCTGGAAGCCGAGAATCGCATCCTGCGCGCGGAATCGCGGCCGACGTTTCTGGCAAAATCGCCCGCGATGGCGCCGGTGCTGGAATTGATCGGGCGCATCGGGCCTTCGGATGCGAACGTGTTGATCACCGGAGAGCACGGTACCGGCAAAGAGGTTGTGGCGCGAACGCTTCATGCGCTTTCGAACCGAACGGCGAAACCGATGGTGACGGTAAACGCGGGCGGTCTTTCGGAGGGCGTTTTTGAAAGTGAACTCTTCGGCCACGTCAAGGGAGCATTTACGGATGCGCGCTCGGATCGTGTCGGGCGGTTCGAACTCGCCGATAACAGCACTTTGTTCCTGGACGAAATCGCCAATGTGCCGCTGAATCTGCAGGCAAAATTGCTGCGGGTGCTGGAAACCGGAGATCTGGAGCGCGTGGGATCGTCCACGACGCGGCGCGTGAACGTGCGCGTGCTCGCCGCGACCAACGCGGACATCAATGCGGAGGCTAGTTCGGGACGTTTTCGGCAGGACCTTCTCTTTCGCTTGAACACCATCGAGATCCACATTCCGCCGCTGCGGGACCGCCGCGAGGACATCGATCTTCTGGCGCACCATTTTCTGCAAGGCTATTCGGCCCGCTACCGCAAAAATATTGCCAGCTTCGACTCCGCCGCAGTCCGGGCCCTTCACGAACACGCCTGGCCGGGAAACGTGCGCGAGCTGGATCATGCCGTCGAACGCGGCGTGCTGATGGCAGCTGGACCAACGGTGCGCGCCGGTGATCTGGGTTTACGCGCGCAAGCCGCCGGCGGCGCCGCAAAGCTGGAGGAAATGAGCCTCGATGAAGTCGAAAGGTATCTGATTCAACGCACACTTTCCCGCCATGAAGGAAATGTCAGCCAAGCCGCAAAAGCGCTAGGATTAAGCCGCAGCGCGATGTACCGCAGGCTGCAAAAACACGGATTGGAATGAAGCAACTGTCTTATGAGCGCCGCATCCAGCTCCTCGCGCTGGCTGCAGGCTTTCCTGGTTCGCTGATTGCGCTCATTCTGCTGTGGACGGGAAATTTTTCTTCGGGCGCGTTTTGGATGCTGGCCTTTCTCATTGTTTCTCTCTGGCTGGGATTCGCCTTTTCCCTGCGCTCCCGGGTGGTCTTCTCCCTGCAAACACTTTCGAATCTGCTGGCGGCCCTGCGCGAAGAGGATTTTTCGTTGCGGGCGCGCGGCGCGCGCAGCGACGACGCCATGGGTGAAGTGATCATTGAAGTAAACGCGCTCAGCGAGACGCTGAGGCAGCAGCGTCTG
>WNFT01005050.1_pt1 | contig 11528 bp, 10 predicted proteins | sample 5400191 | NCBI WGS metagenome assembly WNFT01 (sample SAMN13153359, study PRJNA577476) | soil metagenome | isolation source: 80 cm saprolite under Madrone tree | place: USA:California | collected 2016-06-14
TTCTGCATTGACCAGCTTGTTCACCGGACCCGCCGGGGCTTGGAGCTTCGGCGCTTCACTGGCACAGCCAATCTTTACGGGTGGCCGGCTCCGATCTGAAGCACGTCTCGCGGAAGCACGCCAGCAGACGGCGGCGCTGTTTTATCAACAATCGATTCAGGGAGCTTTTCGCAGCGTTTCCGACGCACTAGTGGCATATCACAAGACACGGGAATTCCGCGCACAACAGGAGCTGCTTTTCCGATCGGCGGAGGACGCGGCGCGTCTTTCCCACATGCGCTACAACGGCGGTGTTACGGGGTATTTGGAAGTCTTGACCAACGAGACCAACGCTTTCTCTACGGAGCTCGGTCTCGTTCAGGCCCAGGTTAATGAATTGTTGGCTGTGGTTCAGCTGTACCAAGCACTTGGAGGAGGCTGGCAGCAATAGCGCGTGGTCGCATCTCTAGGCCGCGGAATGACGATTGTCAATGGGGCCGTGGAAGATGTTCCGCACTAGGCGGCTTCGCGAGATGAAGGTGGCTACGAAGTACGTTCGCGGTTCAAGAACAAAGGGTGCCAACCCGCCTTCCGCGTGGGACCAACTATAGGACCATTAGGCGTTTCTGACCGCTCTAAATGCTACTTAGAGCTCCTGAAAGTGCCTCGTAAGTTGTTGACACGCCGTTCCCTTCAGACTTGCCAAGGTTCAGGTGTCGGTTCGATTCCGATAGGCCGCTCCATAATTCCGGAAAAACTTACGCTGCCGCCTCATTTCATCAGCGATTTTCCTAACCGTCACGTTTTTCGGCTCATGGCCTTGGAAACACTCTCACGCAAGGGCTGAAAGCGATAGCCGACCCAGGGCTCTGTCAAAATATATTTCGGACGAGCGGGGTCGGTCTCAATTTTTTTTCGTAACTGATTTATTACCACACGCAAGTTCTCTGTTTCTTCCCCGTAGTCCGGTCCCCATACCGACTGCAAAATGCGGCGATGGGTCAGTGGTTTTCCTTGATTGGCGACCAAATGTTTCAGCACGTCGTACTCTTTGGGTGTCAGATGCACGATGCGGTCGCGCACGGTCATCTGCCGGGTCTCGAAATCGATGGTCAGATCCTTTGATACGAACGACGGAAGTGTATCGCCGGGTGAATACCGGCGAAGCGCGGCGCGGATACGCGCGAGCAGTTCCTCAATTCCAAACGGCTTGACGACATAGTCGTCGGCACCGGCATCGAGAGCCGCCACCTTGTCTCGCTCGGCGTTCCGCACAGTCAGCATGATGATGGGAGCGTCGGAAGTGCGACGAATCTGGCGACAGGCTTCAATGCCTCCCATGCCCGGCATGTTCATGTCGAGCAGGATGAGATCAGGCCGTTCTTTGCGCATCGACTCAAGCGCGTCTTCGCCTGTTTTTGCCTCGGTAATCACATAACCGCGCGTTGAGAGTGTGGAACGCAACACACGCCGGATCTGTGGTTCGTCGTCAACGACAAGAATGCTAGCCACGTTCACTGCGCGTCCTTCTGGCCTCGGTCCACGGGCAGCGTAAAAGAAAAAACAGAACCATGACCCAACTGGCTGGTGACGCCAATGTTTCCACGTTGCGCGGCAATAATGGCCTTTGCGATTGGCAGGCCCATACCGGTGCCGCGGACGAGATACCGCTGGTCTTTCCCTCGATAAAATTTGTCGAAGATCATCGTTTGTTCAAAATCGTCGATACCGGGGCCGCGATCGGCGACGCTTGTCGTCACGGTATCGCCCGTAAGCTCCGCCGTTATCGTAATGGGCTGGTCCTTCGGCGAATAGAGATTCGCATTGTCGATCAATTGCCCAAGCGCTTCTCTCGCGCGTTCTAGATCGGCGCGAACCGGTGGAAGGCCGGGGGCGATGCGCACGTCAACCTTGCGTCCAGCCAGTGCGCTCTTGCAGTGCGCTAACGCAGCTTCAATGATTTCACTGACCCGAGTTGGAGCCAAGTCGAGCGCAACCTCACCTGCTTCCAGCTTAGCCATTTCTCCAGCTTCTTCGACGAGGTGATTCAGCCGGTCGCACTCTTCATCGATGATGGATAAAAGTTCGCGTGATTGCGCCGGATCCGGGTTAGGAGAGGTCAATAGGCTTGTTACCGCCGCCTTCATGGAGGTCAGCGGTGTGCGAAAATCATGAGTGACGGAATCCAGCAGCGCGGATTTTAGCCGCTCGCCTTGCCTCTCGGCCTCTGTTTGTCCAAGCTGCTCGACGGCACGCGCGCGTTCGATGGCAATGGCTACCAGAGTGCCTAAGGCTTCCAGCGATTGACGTGAAAGTTGCGAACCGGAAATTCCCAAGCTGCCGATCGGGCGCACCCCCAATCGCACCGGAATAAAATACTCGCTATGCTCTGTGTCCAGGGCGATCTCGTCGTCAAAGAATGCGGCCTTCATCTTTTCTTCGTCCAGATGGGCGGCACCGAATCCGGAGCGATAAAATTTGTCCTTCTGCGGCAAAAAGAGCTCTGCAGCTCCTGCCTCAAAGCTCTCCACAATGTAGTCGGGAATTGCGTTCATGAGTTGGATTACATTGCCTTCACCTAACAATTGCTGGCTGAAACGGTACAGACGCTCAACTTCGCGCCTGCGCCGATGAGCTTCGTCAGCCTCTTTGCGAATTCGTGAAGAAAGCTGGCTTCCTGTAATCGAAGTGATCAAAAACGCAAACAGCGCGACCCAGTTTTGCGGGTCTGTGATCGTGAATGTTCCCACAGGGGGCAAAAAGAAATAGTTGAACGACAGCATCGCCAGCACCGACATGAACACCGAGACGGCCATTCCCCACACTGCGGAAACTGCTAAAATGGCCAGCAGAAAAGACAGCGCGACTGTAGTCTGGTTTACGTGTAAAACGTGGCGATAGAAGAGAATGATTCCGGCGACAGCGGCGAGGGACATTACCGCTCCCATAGTGCGTCCGCTGAGGAATCTCTGCATCGGTTCATTCTAGCGCAGGCGGCCGTTTTGTTGCGGAGATAGCTTTGCCAAAGAAGCCAGAAGAATGGTTGGAAGTTGCGTCGCCGCCCCAGAAAACACGCGGAGTTTTTAAGCTTTTTCTCGGCTATGCGCCAGGTGTGGGCAAGACCTTCAGCATGTTAAGCGAAGCGCTACGGCGGCGGAGCCGTGGCGAGGATGTCGTTATCGGCTTCATTGAAACCCACGGACGCAAAGGCATTGAGGAGCTTGCCGAGCAGATGGAGTCGGTCCCGCGCAAGAAGATCGAATACAAAGGCACAGTTTTCGAAGAAATGGATGTCGACGCGATCCTCGCGCGCCGCCCCGAAGTCGTACTGGTAGATGAACTTGCGCACACCAATATTCCAGGAAGCAAACGCCGGAAGCGTTACGAGGATGTGCAAGAGCTTCTAGCGGCTAAAATCGACGTAATCTCCACCCTAAACATTCAGCACATCGAAAGCATTGCGCCGGTGGTGCGTTCTATTACGGGCATCATCGTGCGCGAGACTGTGCCGGATTGGGTACCACTGACGGCGAACGAAACCGTCTTGGTTGATCTGACACCCGAAGCCCTGCAAAACCGCATGAAGCGAGGAGACGTGTACAGCGCCGATAAGGTCGAGCGCTCACTGAAGAATTTCTTCCGGCGGGGCAACTTGATTGCCTTGCGCGAGTTGGCCCTGCGCCAAGTGGCGGAGCAGGTGGATCGCAGCCTCGAATCGTACATGGAAGCGAAGGAAATCCGAAAAAATTGGGGTGTACGTGAGCGCATGGCGGTGTGCATTTCCTCGAATCCCGCCGGCCAATATCTCATCGCTCGCGGTGCAAGAATGGCGCGGCGCATGGACGCAGAATTGTACGTGATTCACGTTGACCGGGAGTTCGGCCCAAAAGAATCCAATCAGAACGCGCTGGCAGCGAACCTGCGCTTCGCGGAGAGTCTCGGCGCAAAAGTGGTACGCCTGAAAGGGAAAAGCGTTGCGGACGCGGTGGCTGAATTTGTTCGCTCCAAGCACATCACGCAGGTGATTTTCGGCCGAGCTCCCGTGCATGACTGGCGCAAGTACCTATATCTCTCAGCCGTGCACCGCTTCCTTCGGGAGTCTCCGGCCGTGGACGTGCACATCGTGACCCAAGAAGCGGAGGATTGAAGAACACCAGCGGCAGAACGCGGGCACACGGAAGCGGCCGTTCCTCCTGGCCCCAAGATAGCCTGTTGGCAAATGGTTGCAATCCGGTGAATCACCCAATCCTAATAAGTTAAACGACCCATATCGGCGCCATGCTGACGAGGCCTGGAAGTTTTGCGCCGGTCATAGAAAATCTTCGATTCAGGGCTGTATTAAGCCACGGCGCACCGCATAGCGCACAAGACTCGCTGTCTCGTGAATATCCAGCTTCTGCATCAGCCTCATGCGGTGCGATTCGGCCGTCTTCACGCTGATCCCCAGGAGGGACGCGGCATCCTTAGTGGATTTCCCCTCGGCAATCAATTGCAACACCTGGCGCTCGCGCGCTGTCAGGGGATCGGCAGGGCTTTCCGACTTAGTGCGGTAGGCCTCCACCACTGCCCGCGATACGCCCGGACTCAGGTAAAACTGGCCTCGCGAGACTTGCTGAATAGCGTGAATGAGGTCGCTGGCTGCCTGGTTCTTCAAGACATATCCTTTCACTCCAGCTGCAAGCGCCTCTCGGATGTATTGATCCTCTTCATGCTGCGTTAACAGAATCACCTTCGTTTTCGGGCAGGAACGGCCCAACTCACGAACCGCTTCAATGCCGTTCAGTATCGGCATGCTGATATCAATGACCGCAATATCTGCTTGAAGTGATTCCGACAGGCGCACAGCTTCCTGTCCATCGGATGCTTCTGCAACTACTTGAAAATGTTCCCTCTCCAGCAATGACTTCAGTCCTTGGCGTACCAGGACATGGTCATCCGCGAGCACTACGCGTATTGGCATGGTCAACCTCCAATGGGACTCGTACTGACAGCTCTGTTCCGCGTCCAGGACAGGATTCGACGCGGAGAGTGCCTCCGATTGCGCTCATTCGCTCTCGCATGGCGATCAATCCCAGCCCTTTGCGGCTCGGTTCCGTTTGAACGTCGCGGGGGTCAAAACCTGCTCCGTCGTCCCGGATCGAGCAACACAGCGCGTCTCTCTCTTTCCACGCGCGAATCCAGACATTCCTTGCCTTTGCATGCTTAACCGCATTGGTCAATCCTTCTTGCACCGTTCGATACAGCGCCGTCTCCACGGCGCCGGGGAGCCGTCCGGAAACGGAAGCCTCAATGTGGATTGGCAAACCGGCTCTAGCTGAAATTCCCTCCGCCAGAAAACGGATTGCGGGAATCCAGCCGAGGTCATCTAGGATCGTGGGGCGGAGTTCGTGCGAATACCGGCGCAAATGCTTTTCAACTTCATTCAGCAATCCTTCGATGCGCCCGATCTGCTCTTGCTGAGCCTGTGGCAATTCCCGCGCGACTTCCGCGAGCGCAAGGTGCACGGCGACCAATAGCTGTCCAGCTTCGTCGTGCACCGCGTACGCGATGCGCTTGATCTCTTCCTCCAGTGTTTCGTTAAGTTGCCGCAGGGCCTTCACTGCATCCTGAAATCCCCGGTGCGCCATCTCGTACGGAGACAGGCATTCCGCGAGGAAATCGCCATTCGTCGCGAGCAAACTCTCGCGAAGTTCCCGATCTTTTTCTTCCAGAATCAAGCCTTGCAGGGCCTTATGGTGCAGGGATGCGATCTCCACCAGGCTCTTCCTTTCCGTAAGAGCTCGTCGCCCCAGCTCATACGCTTTGCCTAGCGCGGCTTCGCCGCTGCCTGCTGCGTATTCACGCAAGAAAGACGCGTATTCGTCCACAAAACTTGCTTGCGCTTTGGGTTTGCCTTGGGTAGTCATCTTCACGTTCGAATTCCTACCAATCGGGCGATTAACACCAGCGCGTCGTCGTTCCCGATCCGGTATCGTTCGAGAATCCTGTCCGCTGCTCGCTGTGGGTTTCCCATCGCAAACAGTCCTTCGACAAAATCGCTGCTGATGCCATCAGTGACAAAGAACAGCGTGTCATCCTTGGCTACTGGGATTACCGTGGCTTGCAGGGGAGGCAATCGGGATCCCACGACGCCCGCACGCAGCAGTAGCGTTTCTTTCGGATTTCCATTTTTTGCGTCAGCGCGCTTCAATACTCCTTGAACGTTCCCGACTCCCAGCCAAGTCATCATCCCATGCGCTGGGTCGATGGATGCAAGGCTCAACACAACGCCGCGAGTCGGCCGAAGCTGCTCGTGGCACTGTTCCACTAAAGAAATAATTGGTTCGTCGACACTGGCATTAAGAATGGAAGCCGCTACCATCGCAGCTTCGGCTGCCTCGTCGCCATGGCCGATGCCATCGATCGCGGCAAGGAGCACTCCGTTTCTGTTGCAACGGACCACATGGTGGTCGCCCGACTGCTCATGACCTGGAAGGGCGAGCTTGGCCACGCCGTATTCCACCATCGGCTCTTTTATTGTCTCCATTTTTTCACCACCACCGTTGTCCCTCGGCCGGGTAGCGAGGTGATTTCAAATTCGTCCATCAAGCGCCGCACTCCCGGCAGCCCAAGCCCTAGACTCCCGGAAGTGGAGAAGCCATCGCGTAATGCTTGACGGATATCGGGAATACCGGGACCTTCATCGCTCGCCGTCACCGAAATGCCCTGACGATTCGCCCCGTTTACGTCCTGCAGTGTGATTAGGCCTTTTTTGGCGTAGGCCACGATGTTGCGAGCTAGTTCGGAAATGGCCGTGGCAATGAGGGTGGCATCACCCGAGGAAAACCCCAGTTCTATGGCTCTGGCCCGGCCCTTCTGTCGGGCTGTGACAATATCCGGGTCCGAATTGATTGTCACTCGGATTTCTGGAGACGCCACCATGGCTCTCTCTCAATGCGTGTTCTTGAACTTTTCGTTCAAATACGCCAGCCCTTCTTCCAGGTCCAGCGCCGTAGTAACGTCTTCAAGCGTCAATCCAAGCTGTACCATCGCAAAAGCCACTTCCGGTTGAATTCCGACGATAACCGTCTCCGCACCTCGCAGCCGAATCATGTGGGCGATCTCACGCAGCGTCCGTGATGCAAACGAGTCCATCACGTCCATCGCAGTAACATCGACGATAACCGCTCGGGAGCGAAACTTAACAACTTGCTGAACTAAACCCATGCGCAGTTGGTTTAGGTCTGCGTCCGAGAGAGCGGCCTGAAAGGTCGCGATCAGCACCGCTCCTTGCTTGAGAATCGGGACTTCCACGTAGCCCTTCCTCCGCTTTTCCTAGCGTGGTTCCGCCAGCCTCTCAACTTTGTATCCCAACAGTCTTTCCGCCTGCTCGATGCCACCCTGCAGGTCGCCCACAGTATTCATCTTGCCGAGGTCGACGCCGATGGTCACCAGCGTCTGTGCAATTTCTGGCGAAAGCCCCGTGACAATAACGGTCGCGCCGAGAAGCCGCGATGCCTCAACCGTTTGCACCAAGTGGTTCGCCACCGTGACGTCCATGGCTGCCACACCCGTGATATCGATCACGATGACTTTCGCGCGGTTGGTGCGAATTCCCCGCAGCAATTGTTCCGTCAACTGCCGGGCGCGCTGGGGATCGATCACGCCGATGATGGGGAGAATCAGCAATCGCTCGCGAACCTGCAGCACGGGAGTGGAGAGTTCGCGGATCGCTTCCTGTTGCTGACGGATGACGCGCTCGCGCTCCTGCACGAATCCGACCGCCACCGTGTTTGCAATGCGGTTGGCCGCCGGCTCATAAGCATCCAAGATGCGATTCAATTTCTTGAAGTCTGTCTGATATTTTGCGAAGAGAGAGCGCGCCAGCACGTCGCGCAACAACAGCACGATTCCCACGACTTCGTGAGTCTCGACGCCTCGGGGAATGATGCGTTCCGAGAGATTTCGCGCGTAAGCCTGCAGCGCCTCAAAGGTTTCTGTCTCCAGAGCCTCCACGTAACTGTCGTACACCGAAGTTGCTTCAGCAAAAATCTCTTCTTTTGTCATCGCTGTGAGCAGGCGCGCCTCGGAAATGCGGACCACCCATTCTTCGCGCAGTTGCGTTCGGTTTTGCCGCAGGTGCGACACAAGCTCCCGCAGGAGCTCTGACGGTGCTTCGCTGCGCGACAGGTCCGTCACCTGATTATTGGATTCCACTGTCTCTTTGACCATTTCATTTCGTTTTGCCATGGATGGTTCTCTCCTGGTAGTGAAGGGCTCGGCTCCTACCATTCGCCGTGTGGCCACACCTGACACTGCTATGGCAATACCATGGGTAACCTGCCCTCTCAAGCAAGTAAACTCCCCTAATAGCCCTCAGGTAAAGACCTGATTTGATCTGCCACAAAGGATTGCCGCTGCCTGGTTCCGCCCGGGAGAGAGGGTTTCCATGCATCCCAGGACCAGGTATTCACCCTAATACAATTTCCATTGTTCTCCTTCTTTCTTTTCCTCCCATTTTCACCCTATTTAACTGGAAGTATTGGCGCGAGTCTTGCCGCCCGCCCTCCAGTAGTCCGCCAGCCCCGGACACTGCCTGGAGGCTGTTGATAACAAACGAGTACCTTAGGGTGAGGGCAAGAATCGATTCTCAGAAAGGGGCTCGGCACGGTCAGGGTGAGAACCGAATTACCATCCAAAAACAAGCAAGAAGGAGCTCAGCCGTGAAACACAGAATGTGGATTGCAGGGGCATTGTTGGCCCTGCTGTGGACAACGCCTGCCCTAGCGGATAACCGCTTTATCGTCAGGTCTACTTTAGGCTCTAACGCGCTAGGACAATTTTGTCTCTTGCAGGGCTGCAGCGTAGTCGGCGCCCTCGACGGAACGCTGAACCAAGTCTTCCTGTTGACGACCCCAATTGACGCAACGATCTTTCTGAAAGTCCTTCAAAACACCCCGGGAATCGTCGATGCCGAGCTAGATGTATTGATCAGTCTGGTCGGCGGCTTGAACGCCGTTACGACCCCGCCCCTCGGACTAACGAACAATGCTCCGGTAAATTTATTCGGCACGAAGGTGTGGAACGGCTACGCCAACCAGCCGGCATCCGCAATTGTACATGTGCGGGATGCGCAGAATATGTTCGACGTCGTGGGGAAGGGCATTGTCGCGGACATTGACACGGGAGTGGATCCCAGCCATCCCGCATTGATCAGTGCACTTCTGCCAGGTTACGACTTCACACGCAACCAGGTGGGTGGCTCCGAAATGACAGATTTTACTTCCGCGCCCCCGCCCTGTCCCAACTGTCAACCGGCCATCGTGAATCAATCGAGTGCAGCGATTCTGGATCAGTCTTCAGCGGCGATTCTTGACGGGAATTTGCAATACGCTGCATTCGGCCACGGGACCATGGTAATGGGCGTTATCCACTTGGTGGCGCCCAAAGCACAGCTCTTGCCATTAAAGGCATTTCGTTCGGATGGCACTGGATTCCTTTCCGACATTTTGCGCGCGATCTATTTTGCCGTGCAGAACAATGCCAACGTGATCAACATGAGCTTCGACACAACGACGAATTCGACGGAACTAAAGAACGCTCTAGACTACGCAAATCAACTTAACGTCATCTGCGTGGCCTCCGCAGGTAACGACGGCAGCCCGGCCCCACCAAACTTTGTCTATCCAGCGGCGCTGCAAATCGATGTGATGGGGGTCGCGTCGACCAGCGACCTGGATACCCGCTCGACGTTTTCGAATTATGGAGCCCCCATCGTTTGGGTGGCTGCCCCAGGTGAGGCCATAATCACAACCTATCCGTTCAGCACGTACGCAGCAGGATGGGGAACTTCTTTCAGCGCGCCGTTTGTCTCCGGTGGGGTCGCTTTGATGCGAAGTTTGCGGCCCGACCTCAATGAAGCCTCGGCCGCCTCGGCACTGGCGCATGCTCAGTTTGTGGGGCCCGATATGGGCAACGGGCGCCTAGACTTGGTTATGGCTCTCGCAGCGTTGCCACCTGAAAAGGGTCCGCAGAAGTAATAGCCAAGCTGCAATTCTTTGCCGCCGCTGCTTCCGTGGGTGGCGTCTCGGGAGATGTAGCTCTCTGAGTCCCAAGGGGAAGGTACTAGCTCGACAGTTTCTGGTTCACCCTCCGGCGCGTTCAATCAAATGTGACCTGGAGTTGCACAGGTCGGCAAACGGTTACTTGCACCGTTTCCCCTCCTACCGTAACTCTTGACGGTTCAAATGCCGCGACGGCCACTGTCACCATAACGACTACCGCCCGCGCATCCTTTATACCGCTGGTCCTGCCGAGGTCCGCTCCGCGGAGCCTGCCATTGTGGGTGCTGTCAGCGCTGTTTGTCTGGTGTTTGGCAACCCTGATGGTTTGGAACCGGGGCCGATTCTCGTGCCGCGGCGAGTGGCTCACTGTTGCGAATCGCGACCTCCTGTCTGGCGGAATTCCACAGGCGAGTATTGAGTGAAGAGAGCTTTCAATAAGCTAAAGAAAACTCGCGAGATGTTTTGGTCGGGGCGTCCGGATTTGAACCGGAGACCTCCTGCGCCCAAGGCAGGCGCGCTACCAGGCTGCGCTACGCCCCGACATTTGCTAGGTATTGATTCTACTGCACTTTTGCACATTTCATCCATTGATCCCGCGCTGACTGTGCCTCAACTGTGTAAAATAGCCGGCAATTTGAGCAGCTGCAAACCATCATCAGCTCTTCAAGTCGCTGAACACTAGGTGCGTTTCCGACATTAGAATTGTTGGAGATGGAACTCTTTGCCTGAAAAGCGGACGCGCGCTCCTCTACTTGACGTGTGCCACTCTCATGTTAGAGTAACTTGCACAATGTATTCTGTGCGCAGTGTGGGCCCGCTTATTCATCCTGGAGAACAGTCAGACATGGGACGAACGAAGACCGTTAGAAGTAATCCCTTTGCTAGGCGACCACCGGCGGTACGAAGGCGTCCCGGAACGGAGTTGGACCGAACCAAGCCGAGGGGCAATCGCGCGGGCGAAAAAGAAATGCTCGGCCTCCGAGAACGCAAGAAGGCACGCCTTCGTCAGGAGATCATCGATACCGCGGTGCGATTGTTCCGCAAGCGAGGGTACGAAGAGACGCGCATTGACGATATCGTGCAGTTGCTCGAAATCAGCCAACCGACTTTTTTCCGCTATTTCCCAACCAAGGACGCGGTTTTGGGCGAAGTGGGGAGGCGAGGATTCGCCTGCATCACCGAGCATTTGAAAAACGAGCTTTCCAGTGAGGCCACTACCGGCGAACATTTGAGCCGTTTGTATCAAGAATTGGCTCGTTACGCGGAGGCCGACCGTCCCTTGTGGCACGCTGTGGTCCTTTCCGGTGCGATGGATCCAGTCCGTTCTCCGGATATGCGCGAGCACAAGGAATTTGCACTGGGGTTGCTCCGGGAAATTCTGGCCCAGGGCCAGAAACGCGGCGAAGTTTCCCGGACCTTTCCCGTCGAGCACCTTGCGGAGTTCATGGATGGGCTCTACAACACTATTGTCCGCCAGTGGGCCGTGGATCTTACGGGCCCTCATAA
>WNFT01005054.1_pt1 | contig 11526 bp, 10 predicted proteins | sample 5400191 | NCBI WGS metagenome assembly WNFT01 (sample SAMN13153359, study PRJNA577476) | soil metagenome | isolation source: 80 cm saprolite under Madrone tree | place: USA:California | collected 2016-06-14
CGAGCCAAGCATCACGAAATTGCTTCCAGGATGATTCGTCGTGCGCGCAGGCGCAATCAGCATCGAAGCGTCCACGAAGGTCAGCGAAGAGCGCGGAGAGTTCTTCTGGCCGCGTTATGCCGAGATGGACGAGAGGCCTTGCCGTTTTGTTTTCTTGTTCGGTCATCGCGCTTAAAGACGAACATTGCAGGGCACCATTCCAGATGTCCTTGCGAAAGAAGGTATCATGCGTCGTTAAAGGCCAAGACGCAACGAGCGGGCGTGGCAAGCCTCGCCACTACAAAGTGAGGAACCGCTGGCAAGGATGCCGGCGCTACGCCCTTTTCGCTTTTGCGGGCGGAGGGGCGGCGGCTTTGGCTGCCGCCACTAGCGACGTGAAGGCGGCGGCGTCCTTCACCGCGATGTCCGCGAGTACCTTACGGTCGAGCGCAACGCCGGCAACCTTGAGCCCGTGAATCAACTGGCCGTAGGTGAGACCGTTGTTGCGTGCGGCGGCACCTACTCGCTGGATCCAGAGCTTGCGATACTCGCGCTTTTTGACGCGGCGGTCGCGCTTGGCGTAGCGGTCGGCGCGATTGGCGGCTTCCTGCGCGGATTGGTAGAGCTTGCTCTTGGTGAGGAAAAAGCCTTTTGTCCTCTTGAGGTACTTCTTGCGCCGAGCCCGGCGCTTGGTGCCGCGTTTTACGCGTGCCATGGGTTTCTCCTTTTTTTATGGGAAACAAGACAGGTTGCGTGAACGCGAAGAAACCGCGTTACGCAACGGGTTTGTTTCCGGGGTGTTGCGTTTGCAGCGATCGCCTTGCTGCGAGCACCTTCGACGGAAGCCGAAAGATGGCGGCATAAAGCCGCCCCTACAAATGCCCCAACAAAGTCGGGGCGGATCGGCCGGCAGGCACCCGTGAAGCGCTGCCTGGCACGAAAATCGAACTACGAAATTCGAAAAGCGAAACTCGAAAAAGGAGCGGCCCAAACGGCTTAGCCGTAGGGAAGCATCTGCTTGACGCTGGCCACGTCTGCCTTGTTGACCAGCGTTAACTTCTTGAGCTTGCGCATGCGGCCGGGCCTTTTTGTACCCATCAAGTGGCGCTTGCCGGAATGGCCGCGCTTGATTTTGCCGTTGGCGGTGAACTTGAAGCGCTTCCTGGCGCCGCGGTGCGTTTTTAATTTCAATTTCGGTTTCGATGCGTTCCTTGGCATTGCTGGAAATCCTCTCCTGATTTCGATGCGCTATGCGTGCGAAGGCGCTTCTTGTAATTCGAACTTGGGTGCTAACTGGGGCGCAGCAAGCTGCGCCACTACAAGGTCTGAAAGCTACTGCGACTGCTGGGCGCTGGATGTGCTCTGACCCGCAGGCTTGGCGACGCTCACGCCTTTTTTGGGAGCGAGCAACGCTACGAGAACGTTGCCCTCCATGCGCGGCATGGTTTCGATTTGGCCCTGGTCGCCGATTTCCATCAGCAAGCGGTTCATCTTGGCGCGGCCGACTTCCTGGTGAGCCATTTCGCGCCCGCGATGAAAAATCATCGCGCGCACTTTGTGACCTTCGCCGAGGAAACGCAGGATCTGATTCTTGCGAACCTGATAGTCGTGTTCCGCGGTGGCGGGCCGAAACTTGACTTCCTTCAACTGCGAGCCGCGGCTACTCTTGCGCTGCTCGTGGGCCTTCTTGTTGGCCTGGTAAAGATACTTGCCGTAGTCGGTGATCTTGCAAACCGGCGGATCGGCGGTCGGCGAGATTTCCACCAGGTCGAGCCCTTTTTCCTTGGCCAGTTTTATGGCTTCAAACGGCTGCATGACGCCGAGCTGGCCGCCTTGATCATCAATCACCCGGATTTCGCGAGCGCGGATTCGCTCGTTGACGCGAATACGGTCGGCTTGCCGGAAGCTGCGTTCTGCGATGTGTCCCCCTCAAGCATTTCGTGATTCGCGGTCAGAAAGCGGCCGATAGGCGTCTGCTTTCTCGGATATCCAGAGGATGGCCCCGAATTCACAACCCATCCCCCATAGAACAAAAGCGCCGGGGAACGGGCTTCAAAGTATAGCACGTGGCTGGCGCTGCGCGGCAAGAGGCAAAAAGGGAGTTGCGCGGGGACCCAGACAAAGACGAGCGTGATGCGTCGGAGCAGATGATGCAGAATTCCGAGCGCATGGCTCAGGTGCTCAACTTAAGGTCGCCTTTGGGTCCGCTGATGAGTGCGTGAAGGCGTGCCCGATCGCTACGCTGGACGGGGAAGTCGATTCCGATGCGTTTTAGTGTCGAGGCGAGTTCGTCAGGTTCCGCGCTCAGAATTTCAAAATAGTCCAAAGTGCATTTTGCGGGTGCATCCTTGGAGGGGTGGACCGAGTCGGCGCTCCATTCGATGAAGAAGGGGAGGAGGCCGTGACGGTCGTCAGCGACGTTGATGGTTTTCCAGTTGAGGACGCGGCCATCGGGCCGTTTTCGGGAGCCGTCGTCCGGGCCGGTGAAAGCAACTTGATTTTCGCGGAGTTGCTTGGCGACGGCGGCGATGTCCGGAGGATGAACGGCCCAGCCGATGAGGCGCGGATCGGTCATGGAGCGAAGTTGCGGATAGTGGACGATTTCGCTCTGCGCGGGATCGGGAGCGATGACTTCCAGATAGCGGCGCTCGCCGAGCGAAAGGAGCGCGTTGCGCGTGCCGCGGCCGGGATGGACTCCGCCGATGGCGGGGCGCACGCCGGTGGCCTCTTCGACCAGTTTGATGCTGAGATCGAGATCGTTGCAGCCGAGAAGGATGTGATCGAGTAAGGCGGGCACGTCGTCATCTTCTGCATCCGCCGCCCAGGCGACGGACGGCGATACAATCGCGCCTCCGGCTAAAGCAAGAAAGCTCCTGCGGGAAATCACCCTGCCACCTCCTCATTTTAGATGCAGGATTGCGGCGCAAGGTGCCGCTTCCAGGGCTCGGCTGGAATTTGTGCCGACAAATCAGCTTGTTGCGCGGGAATCGACTTCTTGGCGCAGTGATTCGACGAGTTCGGCGAGGGGCTTGGGGCCGAGGTCGCCCTTGCTGCGATGGCGGACGGAGACGGTGCCGGCTTCGGCTTCCTTGGGGCCGACCACGAGCATGTAGGGAATTTTCTGCAACTGCGCGTCGCGAATTTTTGCGGGCAACTTTTCGTTGCGGTCGTCGAGATGCACGCGAAGATTGTGGCGCTTCAGAGTTTCGGTGACGTGCTTGGCGTAGTCGGCGACTTTTTCGCTGACGGGGCAGATTTCCACTTGCACCGGCGCAAGCCATAGCGGGAAAGCGCCGGCGTAGTGTTCGATCAAGATGCCGAAGAAACGCTCGACGGAGCCGAGCAGCGCGCGGTGCACCATGAGCGGCTGATGCTTGGCGCCGTCTTCGCCGACATATTGCAGGCCGAAGCGCGCGGGGAGATTGAAATCGAACTGCACGGTGGTGAGCTGCCAGGAACGGCCGATCGCGTCAATGAGCTTGACGTCGATTTTCGGGCCGTAGAACGCGCCTTCGCCTACCATCTTTTTGAACGGAATGTTCATGCGCGCCAAAGTGCTAGCGAGAGAGTCAGAGGCGTGCTGCCAGTCTTCGGGCTTCCCGGGGTAATTTTCCGGATGCGCGGGATCCCAATCGGAGAGTTCGACTTCGAATTTGTCGAAGCCGAAATTTTTCATCACCGCGAACGCAAAATCCATGCAAGCTTCGACTTCGGATTCGATTTGCGAGGGCATGCAGAAAATGTGCGCGTCGTCCTGGGTGAAGCCGCGAACGCGCAGCAAGCCGTGGAGCACGCCGCTGCGTTCGTAGCGATAAACGGTGCCAAGCTCGGCGAGGCGGACGGGTAAGTCGCGGTAACTGTGGAGTTTTGATTTGTAAATCAGGATGTGGCCCGGGCAATTCATGGGCTTGAGCTGGTAATCAGCTTTTTCGACTTCGACCGGGCCGAACATACTGTCTTTGTAAAAGTTGGTGTGGCCGCTGGTCTTCCACAGATCGAGGCGCATGATGTGCGGGGTGTAAACGAGGTCGTAGCCGCGTTTGAGCAATTCTTCACGCAGCCAATCTTCGACGATCTTTCGAATCAGCCCGCCCTTGGGATGCCAGAAAATCAGCCCGGGGCCGGCTTCTTCCTGAATGCTGAAGAGGTCCAGCTCGGTGCCCAGCTTGCGGTGATCGCGGCGCTTGGCTTCCTCGATGCGATGCAAATGCGCGTCCAACTCTTTTTGGGTGAAGAACGCCACTGCGTAAATGCGCTGGAGCTGCGGATTGCCTTCCTGGCCCTTCCAGTAGGCGCCGGCGACGTTCATCAGCTTGAACGCTTGAATGCGCTTGGTCGAGGGAATATGCGGGCCGCGGCAGAAGTCGATGAATTTTCCAGTGGTGTAGAAGGAAACCATCGGCTCGGTGGCTTTTTCTTCGACCAGTTCGCATTTGAAAATCTGGTTGCTCTTCTTGTAGAGGTCGAGAGCTTCCGGCTTGGGAATGAGCCTGCGCTCGTTGGGCAGATCCTGCGCCGCGAGCTCGTGCATCTTCTTTTCGATTTTGGCGAGGTCTTCTTGGGTGAACGGCTCCTCGCGCAGGAATTCGTAGAAGAAGCCGGTGTCGATCGGCGGGCCGATGCCGAGTTTTACGTTTGGAAAGAGTTCCACAACCGCGGCCGCGAGCAGGTGTGCGGCGGAATGGCGAAATACAAAGAGCGAATCGGGATCTTTCTCGGTGAGAATCTGTAGCTTGACATCATGGTCAAGCGGCCGGCGCAAGTCGACCAACTCGCCTTCGCCGTCGTTGGGCGCAGCAACGCGCGCGACCAGCGCAGCATCCGCCAGCCGCGGTGAAATACTGCGGGCGACATCCGCTGGCGTTGTTCCCTTGGGAACATCTTTGACGCTGCCGTCCGGCAACGTGATGTGAATTTGCTCCATGCGCGTCTTCACCGGGAAAGAGAAACAACAAGCTTATCGGCGGCTTTAAGCCGGGTCAAGGCGATGCCCGAGGTGGCAGCGGTTCAGCTTCCGATCTGCGCGGTTTCAATGCGAAGCGAATCAAGCGAAAGGAGACAAATAGCAGCAAGAAAATAGCAGTCCAGAAGATCGCTTGAAAAGTGAAATCCTGCCAGCGAGTAGGCGCGATGTAATGCTCTTCGGCTTTTTCCCTGGGGAACAGGATGTACTCGTAGTATATCCCTTCCCCCACACGATAACCGAAGAACAGACTCGGAATCAGAATGGCGATACTTGCCAAACCCGCGAACTATCGCTTCAGCGTCGACATCTGCATATTTGCTCAAAATAACTCTGTCATATAGCGGCTGATTGTCAACCTCACCCACCGTTTGACTGTAACTTGACTCCAGTCCTGTCGGCCGGGTCGAAGACTGTGACTTGCGAAAAAAAACTACGATTCAAGGTCCAGCGGCCACCGGCCATGGTGCGTTCGACGGGAATGGTGACGACCGTGGAGGGATTCTCTTTAAGCGGATCGCGGCCGAGGACAACGAGATCGCCATATTGGCATGAAAGTGAGCGTTTTGTCAGATGGAGATAACAATGTAGACTTTCTTATTTCTATATCTTTCATATGAATGTTCCGGGGACAGTGGGATGAGAAGATTAGATAAGGCATTGCTGTCGGGATTCTTGCTTCTTTCATCCGCCCTCTCCAGCGTTGCGCAGGAGCCGCAGGCCCTGCCGGCGGCGGATGAGCGCTACAAAGTGGACATTCTCCTTGTTGTGGCGCATCCCGACGACGAGGGCGCGGCTACGCCGTATCTGGCGCGGGCGCTGGATGAACACAAGCGCGTAGCGGTAGTTTTTGGCACGCGCGGCAGCAGCGGCGCGAATGAAGCCGGAGCGGAGCAAGCAGCAGCGCTTGGCGCTGTCCGCGAGGTTGAAGCACGTAACGCCCTCACAACGCTGGGGATCAACAACGTGTGGTTTCTCGAGGGCAGAGATACGGCATCGCAAAATGTGCTGTTGTCGCTGGCCAACTGGGACCACGGCGAATCGCTCGAACAATTGGTGCGCCTAGTGCGGCTCACGCGGCCGGAAGTGATCCTTACTTTCTTGCCGGGAACATTTATCGGCGAAGACCACGGCGATCACCAAGCTTCCGGCGTGCTGGCTACCGAAGCTTTCGATTTGGCGGGCGACCCTGCCGCGTTCCCAGAGCAAGTTGCCGCGCCGATGAAGCGATTGGAACCTCATCTGGAGAATTTGCGGCCCTGGCAGCCAAAGAAGATTTATTACTTTCCGGACGCCGACCGTGAAGATATTTTTCGCGGGAAGGGCCCGGAATATTCGGTAAAGGAAATTTCCAAGTCGAGCAAGCTGCCGTACTGGCGAATGGCGCTCGATTCGTTCCGCTCCCACCAGACGCAAGCCAAGTCGTTTCTCGATAAGCTCGCGCAGATGGACGAAGCACAAATCGAAAAGATGGCCACCGCCGACAACTTCTGGACGGAAGCGCTGCATTTCGTGCTGGGTAAATCGCTAGTGGGCGGCAGCGCGACCGGAGACGTTTTCGAGGGCATCACGCCAGGAGCTATTCCCTTCGCGCGGCCCGAAGTTTCTCCCGAACCGGCACGGCCGGAATTATCCGTGGAGCTCGCCGGCCCGTACAGCTTCTACGCGGAATTTCGGCGCGCCCACGGGCTTTCGAATCTCCCGCATCCCGAGCCGCCGGAAATTGCACTGCAAGGACACACCACGATGGTGATTCCTCTTTGGGTGCGCAACCGAACGGCAAAGACGCAGGGAATTTCGCTGGCAGCCTCGCTGCCGGCAGGATGGGCGGAACAAGGCGGCACGGGAAAATTCACGGTGGCGGCGAAACAAGTGGCCTCCACCAGGATCGAAGTTCTGTTGCCCGCAGTTCCAGAAAACGAAACCAAGAAGCCCGAGCCTCAGGAAGTGACTGTTCGAGCGGATTCGAATGGGCAAAGTATCGGCGAGGTCAAGCTTCGCGTTGAACTCCGGAAACGGGCGCTGCCGCAGTGAGCTTCTAAGATTTTTTCGGACGCGCGGCTTCCATCTTTTCCCAAGCCGCTTCCGGTAACATCAGCAAATCGTTGAATTCGCCCGCGCCGCGCAGCCACTGCGCGCCGTCAATCACCACGCATTCGCCGTTGATATACTCCGCCATGTCGCTGATGAGAAACGCCGCGAGATTGGCAAGCTCCTCGTGGCGCCCGAAGCGCTTCATGGGATGCTTGTCCTTGGAATGCTCTTCGAATTGCCTTGAAGGCATCAGCCGCGACCACGCACCTTCGGTGGGGAACGGCCCCGGCGCGATGGCGTTCAGCCGGATGTGATACTTCGCCCATTCCACGGCCAGCGAGGTGGTCATCGCCAAAACGCCCGCTTTCGCGCAAGCTGATGGCACAACGAACCCCGAGCCGGAGTTGGCGGCCGCGTACGTAGTCACAATGTTCAGGACATTGCCGCCAAGCTTTCGGGAGATCCAGCGCTTGCCAAAAACCTGCGTGCAGTGAAATGAGCCGTTCAGGACAATGCCGACGACAGCGTTGAAGGCATTGGGAGTCAGTTTTTCGGTGCGCGCGATGAAGTTACCGGCGGCGTTGTTGACCAATGTGTTGATTTCGCCGAACTGTCCCTCGGCCTTTGCCGCCGCGGCTTCGACGGCGCCATAGTCGCGCACGTCACAAGTTGTGTGCGCGGCTGCACCGCCCGTCCCGTGGATCTCTTCGCACGTTTCTCGCAGTGGGCCTTCGCGCCGGCCGACGAGGAAGATGCGCGCGCCCAGGTCCGCAAATCGCAGGGCCATCGAACGGCCAAGTCCAGTTCCACCGCCGGTAAGAAACACTGCGCGGCCTTTCAATAAGTCCTTCTTGAACACCTTTCACCACCTCTCGTAGGTGGCCGGCCGCGCATCGACCGCGCCAGCGCGATTCTAATCTATTCGAGACTAGGCGGATGATTTATTCGAAAGAGGTCCGGCTGCTGTGGGATGCAAGGTTGCAAGGCGCCCAAACATGCTCAAGGATGCATCTCCGCCGGAATGGGCCGGCCCATCGCTTTCGCATACTCAGCGGCGTACAGCGGGCTCTCTGGAAATTCCTCGCTCAGTTCACGCAGCAGTTTTTGCGCCAAGGGGTTTTGTTTTTCTCGGCGGGCCGCCAGTGCCAGCAAGATCTTGGCAAACGGCTGCAAATAGCGCCCCCCGTCAATTGCTTTTTCCAGTTGCTGCATGCCAAGTTTCTTGTCGCCGTGGATTCCACCAAACTTGAGAAAGAATCGCGCACCACCCGAAAGGCTTCCAATGACGTAATTGTCGGTGCCCAGCGCGACATACGCATCGTTGGCGTCCGGCTGCTCCGCCAGCAACTCTTTCGCGTATTCGTTTCCTTCCTTCAGCCGCTTCAAGGCCTCGATATGGCGCTTCTTGAGCATCATGTCGGCGTTCGATTCCATTCCCGCCGCCAGCGTCAGGGCAAATAGAGCTTCCGGATCCCTTGCGTTCTTCGCCAAGCGCTCCTTGGCCAGCTTGCGAGCGCGGTCCAGCGCGTCCTGAAAACTCTTCATCCGCGCCGCATCGGGCTTCCCTTCGATGCCATGCAGGAATCGTTTCTCGTTCAAGAAAAAATCGCTAGAGAGCACGCCCTGACGGTAAAGCTCCTCAAAGAGATAGCTGGCCGCGATGGCGATCTGGCCAAAGGGTTCTTCGGGATGCTGGGACTCCCAGCGGTCAAATTTTTCGCGCGCTTCGGAAAAATTCTGCGTGTAAAGGGAATGAAATCCCGATGAGAGTTCCGCCACGGTTGTAAATGCCGGGGTCTTGGCGATCTCGTCAGGACGGGTCGGGCATGCGGCCGCCGCGGACAAGAGTAAGAAAATCGTAGCGTAATAACGCCAATTCATTGGAAAGGTTCTCTTTCAGAAAAGCCCCGGCAAGAAGCGAGGCTTACCGGTCATGGCCGCGCGATAGTCTGCATTCGCGAAGAGCACACGCTCCTCGGTGGAAAGCCGCTGCGCCAGGACCGCGACGTGGGCAATAGCTCCCGCCGCTGCGGTGATCCACGCCGTGTGAATCAGCGGAAGAGCCAGCATCTCCGCAAACACCGCCGCGTAGTTTGGATGCCGGACGTAGCGAAAAGGTCCAGATGTCACCACGCCGAAGCGTATGGAATCCACGACTTGAACGTTCCAGTGCTCCCCGAGCGAGCGTATGACCCACCATCGCACCGCGTTTGCTGCCAGGAAGATGGCAAACATAGGCGCAGCCAGCCACAGAATGAAAGGACGACGGAGGAAAACGACTTCCAGGGCTGCGCCAATCAGCACGGCGGTGTGCAGCAGCACCATCCAGCGAAATTTCGGCTCGTCGACTTTCGCGGCGCCCCGAGCCGCCATTTCTTTTTGGTGCCGTCTGGAGATGCGCAACTCGACCAGCCGCAGGGAGGCCACGGCAAAGAGCAGTACGAGGAACGAATAAACGCTTACGCCCATTGCAGTAGCAAAAACTCCGCGCTGAACCCCGGACCAAAAGCCGCGGCCAGCGCATATTCACCAGTCTTAAGCGGTCTTTTTTCCAGCCACTCCTGCAGAATGAATAGGATCGTCGCGCTGGAGAGATTTCCCACGTTTCCGAGAATGTCCCAAGACGGCTGGGTGTCGCATTTACACAAACCGAGCTCCGTTTCGATGTTTCCGAGCAGCCGCGCACCGCCCGGATGCAGAATCCAGCCCTTAATCTCCTCGCGCTTCCGGCCATTGCGATCGAGGAAACCCTGCACCAGCCCGCCGATCTTTCCGCCGATCATTTCCGGAACATCTTTGGCTAGCAGGATATGGAATCCAGAATCGCGCAGATCAAATCCCATTGCGCCCAGCGAATCGGGAAACGTATAGGTTTCCGTTTTCAGAATCTTTGGTCCACGCATCTGCTTTCCGCTGACCACCACCGCCGCCGCGCCGTCACCAAAAAGAATCGAAGAAATCAGGTTGGCTTGCGAAATGTCCTTGCGTTGAAACGTAAGCGAAGGCAGCTCCACGGCGATGATCAGGACGTTTCCGCCGGGTTCCGCCCTCAAGTAATCGGCCGCGCGCCCCAGCGCCATGGCCCCTGCGGCGCAGCCCAGTTCCGTAAACGGCATCCGCCTGACATTGGAGCGAAATCCCATCAGATTGATGAGGTGGGCGTCCAGCGACGGAATCATGAAGCCGGTGCAGGACACCGTGATGATCATATCGATGTCAGCGGGCTTCAAGCCGGCGCGCTCCAGGCACTTTTCCGCGGCTTCCCGGCCGAGCTTCACTGCGTGCTCGATGTATTCATTGTTCGTTTGCGAAAGCGGGCGCGGCTCGATGGTGTAGTCGAGCGGGAAGATGGCGTGCCGGTTGTGAACCTGCGCGTTATCGACAATGCTCATCATCGCTTCGAGGCGGCGCTCGGGAATGTCAAACACTCGCCCCATGTACACTTTTACGTCGTCGCGTGTGATGGTGTGAGGCGGCAGCGCGGTGGCGGTCGCGGCGATGGTGGGATACGAGGCTGCTGCAGCTTTTGTAGATCTGTCACTCGCGGATTCCATCAGTCTCCTTGGGCACAAAGCCAGCGCCAGCAGTCTGTTCGCCGCGCGAGCCTTTTTGGATGCAGCGTATTCGGGCAGGCTGTATTCGAGCCACTGACTTTACATCAAATCCTGGCCTGGAGCGAGTCTAGATTGAACACAGTTCGTGGATGTGCCTTAAAGGGGATGAGAGAACCGTGATCGGAAACTTGCGCGAAGTCGCTGAGCGCCTCGCACCCGGTCGCGCCTGCATTTCCGTTGTTTCCGACCACGGCTTTGTTAAAGACTGGTTCCTCTTTGCGTTTATTCCCGCCAAGGCTGCGGCCACAAAATGAATGGCCGAAACGTGTTAAATTCTCCAACGGGTGAGGTGCGTAATGCGAGGAAGTGCATTCCGTTTCTTTTTGCTGGCTGCGGCGGTCCCACTTTTGTTGAGTCTGCCAACGCTGGGACAGACTGCTAAGTCGCCTGGGACCACCGAAGGCGACTATGTCGCCAAGAATTTCAAATTCCGGTCGGGCGAGTCGCTGGCGGAATTGCGCTTGCACTACGCGACGCTCGGCACTCCGGTGCGCGATGTGCAGGGCCGGGTCACAAACGCTGTTCTGATTCTTCACGGCACCGGCGGTTCCGGCCATCAATTCCTGCAGCCCATCTTTGCCGGTGAATTGTTTGGACCGGGGCAGCTTCTCGACGCCGCGCGATACTACATTATTCTTCCTGACGGCATCGGCCATGGAAAATCCTCGAAGCCCAGCGACGGGCTGCACGCGCATTTCCCGCAGTACGACTATGACGACATGGTCGCCGCCCACCACCAGCTTCTCAGCGAAGGTCTTGGCGTCAATCATTTGCGCCTTATTCTTGGCACCTCCATGGGCTGCATGCACTCCTTCGTGTGGGGAGAAACATATCCCGATTTTATGGACGCGCTGATGCCGCTGGCTTGCCAGCCCGTGCAGATCGCGGGACGCAACCGTATCTGGCGCAAGATGGTGATGGACGCCATTCGCAACG
>WNFT01007578.1_pt1 | contig 11526 bp, 9 predicted proteins | sample 5400191 | NCBI WGS metagenome assembly WNFT01 (sample SAMN13153359, study PRJNA577476) | soil metagenome | isolation source: 80 cm saprolite under Madrone tree | place: USA:California | collected 2016-06-14
CTGCCTGGTATTCACGAATGTGTCGCAGGCCCAAACGGTCAGGCGGACAGTTGAATCGTCGCGAGAAATCTTCGACTGCGCGGATGTAATAGCGTGTGGTATTTTCAGAGTAATTACGACGCTGGAGTTCCTCCAGCATCATCTTGCGTAAACGGGTCACAGGGACCTCCTTGTGACCCAAAACTTATCTCAACCAACAAGCAACCACTGTTCCGTTCGCCTCACGCGTAGCGTCCGCCGCCGGGCGGCTTCGTTCTGACGGGCAATCCGGAAGGTGCTGAAGTTAGTTAGAGATTCCGAACGCTACGGAGTTAGGAATTGCAGTCGAGAACCTACATGACCTTGTTACCGCCGCGAGGCCGGCGGCTTGAGCGAAATACCCGCTGACAGGTCGATCGTTACGAGAGGTTTGCGCGGCGAAGATATTCGGCAAATCGCGGGTCGTTGCGCAGCGGATCGAAGAAGGGATGTACTTTGAGGAACTGCATGATGTTTGATCGTTCCTCTGCGGCACGCTCCATCCATACAAACGCTTGCTCCTTGTCGCCGAGTCCCAGGTAAGCATTGAGAAACGCGGCTGGCGGGACATAACCCTTCTTTCGCCGCCGATAAAGCTCGTCGAGAACCTGCAGGGCTTCCGCACGGCGACCGGCCTCGCCATAAGCATGCACGAGCACACCGAGCACAGCCGAGCTGCGATCCGAAAGGGAAGCGGCTCTCTGCAGGGCTGTGATCGCCTCGTCGTATTGCTTGGCGCCGTTGAGTGCGAAGCCGAGATACCAGGCGGCCATCGGATCGTTCGGATCGATAGTCAGCGTGGTACGCAATTCACGAATGGCCTCATCAAAACGGTGACTATAAAAAAGGAGGCCCCCTATCTGATGGCCGTTAAACTCCTGCGGATCGAGTTCTTGCGCTCGGCGGGCCGAGGCGAGGGCTTCCTCCGTACGGCCCTGGCATAGGAGCCATTGGGCCAAGCCTCCGTGTGCGGCCGCATTGTTTGGGCTCAGTTCGATGGCCCGCCTGTATTCGGTTTCCGCTTCCGCCCAGTGCCAGTCTTTCTGCAGGGCGTCTGCAAGCTCCGCACGGGCCTCCGAAAGCTCGGGATCCAATTCCAACGCTTTTCGAGCCGCCGCTAGAACCTTTGGGCGGCTCTCGCCAGGAGGCTTGCCGAAGAAAACGAGCCCGAGATTAGAGTAAGTAGCTGCCAGGCCCGCGTATGCGGGAGCAAACGTGGAATCCGCATCGATGGCGGCCTGAAAGTACCGTACAGCGTCCTGAAGTCCAGGCAGAGTGGCTTTATGAAGAGCAAAGCGCCCCTTCAAGTAGGATTCGTAGACCTCAGGCGCCACGGTGCGCGGGTCCGAGGGTAGGCCCGGGCGCGAACCGGTAAGAGCGACTTCAATGTGATGGGCAATGCCGTAAGTCACCTCGTTCTGCAGCTTCAGCACGTCCTGCAGTTCGCGGTCATAGGTGCCGGACCAGAGGTGCTCGTCCGTGTCGGCCCGAATCAACTGAACACTGATGCGAATCTTGTCACCCGAGCGCATCACCGAGCCTTCAATGAGCGCATCGACGTTGAGTTCCTTGCCAATCGCAGGCAAAGGCTTTCGCGTGCCCTTGAAGCGCATCACGGAAGTGCGCGAAATTACACGGAGATCGTGAATCGCCGAAAGCCGAGAAATCAGTGCCTCGGTCATGCCGTCCGAGAGGTAGTCCTGTTCGGGATTGCCGGAAAAGTTTTCGAGCGGAAGAACGGCGAGCGCGCGGATGCGTGCGCTGCGACTGGCGGTCGAGGTGGTCCGCGCGCGCACGAACCACGCAAAGCCCGCGGCCAAGATCACCAACAATCCGATTGTCAGTCCCCCCAGTACGATTGCATTGATCGAACGACCTGCAAGCCAGGTGGTGGCGGGCACGGAATCTGAATCCGAGGCAGGGGGAAGAGCGCCCGAGACACGTTCGTTGCGCCAAGTGTCCAGTTCCCATGTGTAGGCGTAGACCGAGCCAAGCTTGCTGTGATGGAGGCGATGGACGGGGAGGCCTTCGCGCTTCTCCCATCGACGGACGGTCGTGACGTCACGGCCCAGATAGGAGGCGATTTCCTTCCAAGCTTCCAGGCGTCGAGACCGGGAGTCGGGGTGGCCCTTGGGGTCGGATATGGCCTGGACAGACATGGGTAGGTAGGCTCCTGCTAAGTGGAAGAAGTATTACACCGGTTTGTGTCCGTGGCAACTGCCTGAAGAGGTAAAAATCCACGGAATGTTGCACCGTGCCCCTCTTTGCCTCTCTTTGCAGCTTGCGCCGAAAGGTGGCGGAAGCGCAGCATCCGGCCACAAGCGATCCAGTCGAGGTTCGACGGGTACATTGTCGTACTGTCCCCTGATTTGACGCTCTCTCAGTAGGCATCCATGGAGGCTCGCATGCCCAGAACGCGTATTACATTCCGGTCCAACATGGACCTATTTCTATTAATTTGCAGGCAAGGTGCCGGAGCAACGGTTCGGAGCGCAGTGATGCTGCTGATTGCGGGACTGCTCGCCGCCAGTCCGCTGCCGGTCTCGGGGGCCACGCCAGACCCGGTGCTGGAGTGGATCGGCGTGATGAACACGACAGTCCTTACGGCCGGTACCGCCCCGAATGTGACCAGCCGCATAGTCGCATTAGTGTCGGCGTCGGTATTCGACGCCGTTAATGGCATTGATCCTCGCTATCGGCCGCTGCTTGTGAAACCGAACGCGCCACATGGAGCGTCGCAACGCGCAGCGGCGATTCAGGCGGCGTACGTCATGCTCCTGCACGTGTATCCGCTTCAGAGCGGGACGCTCGCAACGCAGCGGAATGCATCGCTCACGGCGCTCGCATTGACGGAAAAAGCTCAGTCGATCGATGCAGGAGTCGCCTGGGGGCAAATTGTTGCGGATGCCATTTGGACCGCGCGGCTCAGCGACGGGTTCGCGCCGCCGCCGCCTCCGTTCGTTGGAGTGCTTGGCATCGTCGGAACACCGGGTGCCGGGGGCTTCTGGCGCCCCACGCCGCCGGCTAACGCATCCGGCGCAACACCGCAGATTGCTACCATGACGCCCTGGGTGCTCACGCGGCCATCGCAGTTTCGCTTGCCGCCGCCGCTGGCCCTCAACAGCGCAGAGTATGCCGCGGATCTCAATGAAGTGAAGGACATGGGTACCCTGTCTGGCTCGCACCGCACTCCTGATCAATCGGAACTCGCGCTATTTTGGGCATTGAATACTCCCCTTGCCTGGAACCGTATTGCCGCGCAGATTTCGGCTGCACGAGGGTTGACCCTAACCCAGAATGCACACCTATTTGCGCTGCTGAATGTCACGCTTTCCGACGCGCTTATCGCGTGCTGGGACAGCAAGTACCGTTTCGTTTTCTGGCGGCCGATCACCGCAATCCGAGCGGGTCTGACGCCTGCGGACGCCGACCCGCTGTGGGAGCCATGGTTAGACTCTTTGACCGGCACGCCTGCGCATCCCGAGTATCCGTCGGCTCATTCCTCGATGAGTGGAGCAGCGGCTTTCATCCTTGCCGCCGCGTTTGGAGAAAACACCGCGTTTGGCGTCACGTCGGAGATACGTCCAGGCACCCGTTCGTATTCGAGCTTTTCGGATGCGACAGCGGAAATCGTCGATGCGCGCGTGTTTGGAGGCATTCACTTCCGGACGTCGTGCTTGCGTGCGAATACGTTGGGCAGAGCTGTGGCGGATTACGTATCGAGACACGCGATGCGTGCGCGAGGCGACGAGCGAGACGACGAGGAAGATTAGATTTGGCGCTTGCGCCGCGGGCGGCGTAAAAACACGCTGGGCAGCGGCGGCAACGTTAGTAAATTCAAAAAATCGAAGCAGGCGGAGCCTTGCCGTGCGAGCCTGACCTGGGTTGCTTACATGCTAGAATCCTCCCCATCCTTTTATTGGGCAGGGGTTTTTACAGCGCAGGGGTGGGGTTGCGTTGCTCCGGTTCTCCGAAACACAGATTTTAAAGAGAGCTTCTAGCCGGTACGCGATCGCCGCTATCGCGGCGATCGTGGCACTCGTGTTGCGGTCTGTCTTGGCGCCGCTTCTGGGTACGGCAAATCCCTATCACACGGTATGGCTCGGAGTGGTTTACTGCGCGTGGTTCTGCGGAGTGGGTCCCTCTATACTCGCGACCGCAATCATGCTTTTCGGGGTTTGGTACTGGTTCATTCCGCCGTTCGGCACGTTTAACAGGGTAAATCTCGGCGAGTTTACCGGGATGATGGGATTTCTGTTATTCGCTGGGATCATCATCAGCATCGGAGAGCGCGCGCGGCGCACGCAAGCAAGATTGAACGCTGCGCATGACGAAATGGAAGCGGCAGTGAAGCAACGCACGGCGGAATTAGCGGAGGCTAACGAGAAGCTGCGAGAGCTTACCGCCGGACTTTTGCACATGCAAGACATGGAGAGGCGCCGCTTCGCGCGGGAACTGCACGATAGCGTGGGTCAATTGCTGACGGTGATAAATATGAATCTGTCTGCATTTGACCAGGAAAATCTCAGCCCCAAGGCAGTGCATCTGCTGGGAGACAGCAGGGAGCTTGTCGAGCAGATCATTCGCGAGATTCGCACGATTTCGCACTTGCTGCACCCACCGTTGCTGGATGAAGCCGGCTTGGGGGCGGCGCTGCGAATTTACGTGGAAGGATTTGGGCAGCGGAGCGGAATTGTCGCCGATTTAAAGGTTGAGGAGGATTTGCCGCGGCTCTCGCCGGATCTGGAAATCTCGATCTTTCGGATCGTACAGGAATGCCTGACCAATATCCTGAAGCACGCGGAAGCAAAATTGGTGGTGATCCGAGTTGGGTGTGCTGCAGGTGTGGTGTCGCTGACGGTTTCGGACGATGGGCGGGGCATGGATGACCGAGGCAAGTTTGGCGTGGGGCTTAGCGGGATGCAAGAGCGTGTGCGAGAGGTGCATGGAACGTTGCAGGTGGATTCGAGCGGCAGGGGCACGACGATTACCGCGACTCTGCCGAGCGCGGAAAGAGTGGTTACGGTGGACCTGACGGAACCACCGGCGATTAGGGCTGCGATTTGCAGTGGCGGCGTACGCCGAGGATAGCGGATAGTTCCGATTGTTAACTTCTACTAGGTAATCGCCAGGCTCTAATAAGATGGAATTATTGGCGTGGGGCTGTAGCTCAGATGGACAGAGCAGCGGTTTCCTAAAGGGGCAATCTCTAGCATTTTCAATCAGATACGGATTGCCCCATTTCTGCTAAGTCCATGTAATTCGGAGAGGGACGGCTCACTAGTATTTTTTCTGTGCACCCGATTGTGCATGCGTCTGCAACGATGAAAGCACCATACAGCAATTCCTGTATATCCAAGAACTGAACACTGGACGCAAACTTATAGGAATGACTAGCGTGCTCATTGTTGATGACAGCGCCGAAGTGCGTGATATTGTTCGCACATTCCTGTCACGCGTGAATTCCGGTTACACCGTTTGCGGTGAAGCCAGCGACGGGCTACAGGCCATCAAGCAGGCGGAGGTACTGAAACCAGACCTCATCCTGATCGACCTCAGGATGCCCATAATGAACGGCATCGAAGCGGCGACAGTCGTCAAGCGGATGCTCCCAAAAACGCAGGTCGTTCTCTTCACCAATTACACTGAAGACATAGGCACGGCGCTGGCGTTGAAGTCCGGGGTAGACCTCGTGCTTGCGAAGGGAAGCCTTAGCGACATGGCCCAGGCTCTCAAGACGTTGACAGACCACAAACTCCATCCGAGTAATCCCGCGAGCTAACATACCCCCTAATCCTTTTGTGACTCCACCGCTTCGGCTTTCTGGCGAGCTTGGATTTTACGCGCTCTGAGGACTAGCAAAACGATAGCGATAGGGAGCGCGAGACTCGCAATCCTACGAGAATCTCCAGTAGGCATTGCGGCATTGATCTGCCCCCTTAGAATCCTCACGGTTCGTTACCAGACAGACCGCGAAGTGGGAGAGTGCTATAAGAGTGTATATCCCCAAAATCCCCGAAAGGTTTACCTTTATGCGTCCCTCTGTTGCTAGAACCCGCAAAGGCGACTCCCAAACCGCGCGTCAAGCGGATCATGGCTAAGATTGTTAAAGCTCTCGCTGATAAGAAGTATGGGCCACGTCTCGGCAGGAACTAATTCCGATGCTCCCGGACATACATATCAATCTCGGACTCGCGCTGTTAGGTAGGCGAGCACTCTTTTGCAAGCGTCACAACTCGGCAGATGCTTCGCGAATCGCTCATTCCAAACGAAACGCTTAATGAATCTCTGGCATGGCTTTGGTTCCGGCTTAGGCTCTCGCCTGTATGCGAAGGCATTAACGGCAAGAGTGCACCTTTTGTGCAACGCATCCACTGAAGCGAGCGGGTAGCCTTGTGCTAACCTATGCTCAATCAGCGATTTGTAAATGTGGGGCTGTAGCTCAGATGGATAGAGCAGCAGTTTCCTAAACTGCGTGTCGCGAGTTCGACTCTCGCCAGCCCCACCACTTTAAGGCTCGATTCGGTCGCTAACCTTTTATTGGTTACTGACTTGCTTGACTGGTTGGACGAGCGGCACTAACATCTTTTGCGTCCCCCCGGCCGACTTTTTGCATCTATAAAGGCACGACTATGGGCAGGCTGGTTGCTACTTCGGCCCGCATTTCCAGCGATCCCGCGGCGCGCTACATTGTTGCTTTTTGCGCGGTCATTCTGGCACTCGTCGTGCGCTGGGCACTGAGCCCAGTGCTTGGCGATTACGTGCCTTACGTAACCCTGTACCCTGCGGTGGCGCTTGCTGCGTGGTGCTGCGGGGTGGGACCTTCCGCGCTGGTGACTTTCGTGGGGATTGTCGGAGCGCGCTATCTATTTCTTTCCCCCAAATACACGCTGAGCATTCCTGACAGTCCGCAAGTCGTGGGCGCACTTGCGTTTGCGGTGGGTGCAGCAGCGATAGCCGCTATCGGTGAATTAGTGCGCCGCGATAGTGCGACTCTGCACAGAGCGCAAAGTGACCTGGAAGAAAAAGTGCAGCAGCGAACCGCGGAACTGAACGACGCCAACCACAGCTTGGGCGAGCTGTCCGCGCGGCTGCTGCATCTGCAGGATGAAGAGCGGCGACGGATCGCACGCGAGCTTCACGACAGCGTGGGGCAGACGCTTGCGGCACTGTCGATGAACCTGGCGGCGGTGGGAGCGGATATCGAGAAGTTGGCTAAGACTGCTACGGTGATTGCGGACAGCACGGCGCTGGTCAACGATATGAGCACGGATATCCGGACAATTTCTTACCTTTTGCATCCGCCGCTGCTCGACGAAGCTGGCCTTTCCTCCGCACTCACGTGGTACATACGAGGATTTTCGGAACGCAGCAAGATTGACATCGATCTGCGAATATCTGAGGGTTTCGGGCGGTTGTCGCGCGACCTGGAGACCGCAATATTTCGCATGGTGCAAGAGTGTCTGACGAATATTCATCGGCATTCGGAAAGTCCGGTGGCGCGGATCGTTATCGCGCAAAGCGATGGGCACGTCCGGGTTGAGGTAGAGGACAAGGGGAAAGGCATTTCTCCGCAGAAGCGGTCTGAAATTGTTTCATCGCCGACGGCGACTCCTGGCGTGGGAATACGGGGAATGCGCGAGCGCTTGCGACAGCTTGGAGGGACGCTGGATATCCGATCGGACGGCGAAGGCAAAGGCACGATTGTGACGGCGAGGCTCCCTGCCATAACTCCGCCGTCACCGATGGAAGCGAGATCCGCAGCAGCCGGAAGCTTGGACGCTTCGGCTTAACCAACAAGCCCGCGACGCACCGCGACAAATTACTGCCTGGAGGAGTCGGAACGAGCGTCCGGACTCGCGCCGGGCACGACCTTGCCGATTCGCAGCGTCTTGAAAATCGCCGGCCAAAACTCCTTGGCGACGTTGGCGCCGGCGATCACTGCCATCTGAATTCCGAATCGCTCAAAGGTCTGGCCGGCGGTCCGCTCCGCATCGGGGAGATAGGTGTTTGCCAGACCCTCGGCACCCAGAGGGCCAAGGATGCCGGAGATATTTGGCGCGCGTTCTCCGGAATCCGTGTGCGTAACGAGCACACTTTTGAGGGCGTGGCCGATTTTTTGAGAGAAGGTGCCATGCGCGAGGATGAAATACCGCGGATCATGGTGAAGCACGGAAGGCAGGAGGAATGTTCCAAACATATCGGTGGAGGCATTCAGCGCGAGGGTTGCGCCGTAGCGTTTGCCGTAGGCGTTCCAGCCCTGGCCGTAGCCCGGCCATGAATTCCGGGCTTGGGTAATGCCCGCGCTCATGGCCGCCACTATGAGGGCTGAAGGAGCGGCGCTTTCGTCCGCGGCCAGCAAAAACTTTTGTCCACTGCTTAGCGGTTTCGTCGTGAAGGCGAGGTCGGGAAAAAAGAACGACCTTCGGCTCAAAATGTCGTAGGTCGAGTGGGTATTGTTGGATTTCTGCTGGTCGTCGCTCGGCGGTTGCTTGGGTATAGGAGCGTCGGGGAGATTGGCGACGATGCGTACTTGAGCCTCGGACGCGCGTCCAGCCGCCAACGAAAGGAACAGCGCAATAAGTACAAGCGATAGTCGTTGATAAGGGACTGGAGTGATGTGCTCCATATTGTTCGTCCTTTTTTCTTGGCGGCTCGGTGCGACCAAAATGGGAGAATGAGGTGCGCCTACGTTACCCGTTTGTCGGGCAGCCTTCAAACTATTTCTACGGGAATCCATGTAGGCGCCCCGATGGCACGGTCCTGGTGCAGCGCCTGAGGTTACAACGCGCGGTTCGTCGGGTCTCCCCTGTAGACGCTGTTCAATATGCGTGTGCTACTATCGCCTTCGCCGCGATGCGCTCGCGTTCACGTTCTCGTACCCGCCAATTCGGAGGTTGCTCATGCGCCGTACACTTCGCGTCCTACTGGTTGTCATTGTCGTTCTCGTGATTCTCGTGCTGGTGGCGCCATTCCTTATTCCTGTCAACCAGTTCCGGCCAACAATTGAAGAGAAGGCTTCGGCGGCGCTGGGTCGGAAGGTCGAGGTCGGCAATCTGAGTCTGTCGCTCTTCACCGGTTCGCTGGCAGCGGACAATCTGTCGATTGCCGACGACCCGAAGTTCAGCAAGTCGCCGTTTCTTACGGCGAAGTCCATCAAGGTTGGCGTTGAGCTTGTTCCCCTGATCCTGCAGAAAGACTTGAACATCACGAACATCGTGATCGACAGTCCTGAAGTTACGCTGCTGCGCAATCCCGGAGGGGTATGGAACTACTCATCGTTCGGCGCGTCCGCCGCAAAGGCGCAGGAAAAGCAAGCAGGGGCCCCGCCAGCACAACAGCCCCCACCGCAAGCGGAACAGCCATCAAAGGGTGGCGAGTTCTCGGTCGAAAAGCTGGAGATGCGGAACGGGCGCATGATTGTCGGGTCCACGAACTCGCAGAAGCGCAATACATACGACAAAGTAAATCTGACTGCTTCCAACGTCTCCCTTACCACCAAATTTCCTGTGACACTTACGGCGAGTCTTCCTGGCGGTGGCGCTCTCAAGCTTGATGGCACTGCTGGACCGCTCGATCAGGAGAACACCGCGCTGACTCCGGTGATCCCTCGGCGGGACTAGGTGGATTGCTCGATTTGGACGCCACCATTGCCTCGCAAAACGGTGAAGCCGGGGTCAGTGGCAGCGCCAAGTTGTCCAAGGCACTCCTTGTGTCCGGCGGTTCGCCCGCGACTGTTCCAGTTATTGTGGATTTCAAGACGAAATACGATCTGCGCAAGAACCGCGGCGTCCTCGAGGCTTCGACGCTGAAAATCGGAAACGATGTCGCGCATCTGAGCGGCACGTATGACGTGCCGGCCGATTCCGATGCCGTTGTGCTGCACGTCAAAGCGGAAGGGCAAAACATGGGCCCGACGAACAAGCTCGTAACCTCCGGAAACGTCGGCATGTTTAACGCGAAACTCGTGGGCTTCGACCTTGGCTCGAAATTGTCCGCTGTGGGTTCGCTTGTAGGAATAAACACCGGCAAGGACTTGGACATCGAAAAGATGACCACCGATCTACGCGTGGCGCCGACAGGGATCGAAGTGCAGAACACGCAAGCGGTGGTGCCCTCGCTGGGCACGCTGACAGGCAAAGGAGCCATTGACGCCAAGAATAATTTGGACTTCAAGATGGCGGCGACGCTGAAAGGCGGGGCGGGCGCGGCCGCAGGAGCTGCGGGAAGCGCGGCAACGGGGGCTGCCTCTAATGCCGTGGGAGGTTTGCTCGGAAAAGTTACAGGGGCGGCTGGCATCGGTGGCGCGGCAGGAAACATCATGGGCAACTGCAAGAATGCGAGCGGTGGCAGCGGCCCGACGATACCGTTCCAGATCAAAGGAACGACGAAAGATCCGAAGTTTGTCCCCGACGTGGGGGGAGTAGCCGCGAGCATGCTGAAGTCTCAATTGGGTTGTTTCGGAGGCGGCGGTTCGCAGGCCAAGGGTGCTCAAGAACAACAGCAGCCGAATCCAAACAATCCAATCGACGCCATTGGCGGGCTGTTTAAAAAGAAGAAGCCCTAAGCAATTGCATGTGTCGAAATTTGGCCAAGCTTTGCAGCCGTGCCACAATGCTTGGATGCAAAATTCAATACGTATCACGTTACTTTTGCTCGCCACGGCAGGCGTCCTTTCTGTGAGCATCGCGCAACAGCAGACGCCACCGCCCACCAAGACACAACCGGCCGCTCCGGCAAAGCCGCAGCAAGGCGCCGGTACCGCTGCAAAGCCACGAACGCCGGCAGCGAAGAGCCAGCCGCTTACTTTGAAAACGCAAAAAGACAAAGTCAGCTATGCGATGGGCATGAACTTTGGCAGCGCATTTCGTAAGCAATCGATCGATATCGACCCGGCGATCCTCGCACGCGGTTTGAAAGATGCCATTTCAAACGGGAAAACGCTTTTGACCGAAGATGAAATGCGGGCGACGCTCACGCAGTTCCAAAATGACATGCGCGCGAAGCAGCAGGAGGCGGCACAGCAACTGGGAGAAGCAAACAAAAGCCAGGGGCTTGCTTTTCTCGTAGCGAACAAGGCGAAAGAGGGCGTGGTGGCGCTGCCCAGCGGCCTGCAATATAAAATCTTGCAGGAAGGAACCGGACCCAAGCCGGCCGCCACGGACCAGGTCGTTTGTAACTATCGCGGCACGCTCCTGGACGGTACAGAGTTCGACAGCTCGTACAAGCGTGGGCAGCCAGCCACATTTCCAGTTACCGGAGTAATTAAAGGCTGGACCGAAGCGCTACAGCTCATGCCGGTGGGATCGAAGTGGCAACTGTTCGTTCCGGCGGAATTGGCTTACGCGGAGCGTGGCGCCGGGCCTCAGATCGGTCCCAACGCGACGCTGATCTTCGAGGTCGAGCTCGTCTCGATTAAAGCCAAGGACACGAAGTAGTCGAGAAATCCTGCATGCTCGGAGCCTATCGTTATTCGTAGCGTAACGCCACGATGGGATCGACGCGCAT
>WNFT01005055.1_pt1 | contig 11525 bp, 11 predicted proteins | sample 5400191 | NCBI WGS metagenome assembly WNFT01 (sample SAMN13153359, study PRJNA577476) | soil metagenome | isolation source: 80 cm saprolite under Madrone tree | place: USA:California | collected 2016-06-14
CTGGGGTATATCGAGGGGCAGAACATTCGATTTGAGTTTCGGTCGGCGGAAGGACAGATCGACCGGCTTCCCGAACTGGCAGCTGAGCTGGTTCGTCTCAAGGTCGATGTCATCGTCACTTGGTTCACGCCCACCGCTGTGGCGGCAAAGCAAGCGACGCGGGAAATCCCGATCGTGATGGCCGAGACCGGAGATCCGATCGGCACGGGCCTGGTCATGAGCCTTCCCCGACCGGGTGGAAATGTCACCGGCATCGCGAGCGTAACCGCCGAACTGGCCGGCAAGAGCGTCCAATTGATCCGCGACATGCTGCCGTCGGCGCGCCGGGTCACCGCTCTGGCCAACGCGACCGATCCCTTCTCCAAACCTTTCCTCGAACAGATCCAGCTTGGCGGCGAAGCCACCGGAACCGCAATCAACCCTATCAGGATTAGCAACAATGAGGAGTTCGAGAGCGCTTTCGCCGCGATGGAGAGAGACCGGCCCGACGCCATCATCGTTCAGCCCAGCCTGCCGAGCAAGCGCGCGGCCGAGCTGGCGCTGCAACACCGCGTGCCGGCGGTTTCCGTGCCGCGCTGGTTCGCCGACGAAGGCGGGCTGATGTCGTACTCCGCGATATATGCGGACCTTTTTCGCAAGGCTGCCGTGTACGTCGACAAAATCCTCAAAGGCGCCCAGCCCGCCGATTTGCCGGTCGAGCAGCCAACTCGTTTCCAACTGGTCATCAATATGAAAACCGCCAAGGCGCTTGGCATTACTGTGCCAGCGACGCTGCTCGCCCGCGCCGACGAGGTGATCGAATGAGCGCGAAGATGGAGCGCCGCGAGTTCATCGCGTTGCTCGGCGGCGCGGCTGTCGCCTGGCCGCTCGCGGCGCGCGCGCAGCAATCGGCGGGGTCTGGCGTATCGAGTGGCTCTCCGGCTCGTCACGGGAAAGCCGGAGAATGACGAGGCAAACGAGCGGCCAGTATTTTCACGACGCAGTCGGAGGATGTTGGGGACGCATCTGAGGCAACCGTGATTCCGATGCCCATATCTTACCCGGGGCGAGCACTACCTTCATACATGAACGTCATCGGCCTGGGCCCTTGCATATATCCTTTATCGAGCCGCTCGATGCGGAATGCGGCCTTCTCGATCAGTTCCTCGATCGCGCGGTTCAGGTGACAGCCGCCGGACAGGTGCTTCCAGGCTGGGGTGAGATGATCCTGCCACCAGCGCACACCCGGCTCCGGCGCGCGCCCATGCTCGACGAACAGAAGACGACCGCCCGGCCTCAGTACCCGACGCATCTCCAGTAGCGCGCTTTGAATCTCGGGGATGCTGCACATTGTCCATGTTGTCACAACCGCATCGACACTTTGATTTTCAATGGGAATGGCCTCCGCAGTGCCTTCGACGAGTCGCAGCGGGATTTGACTCTTTCGTGCTGCCTCGTTGGCCATACCCAGCAACGTTGGCGAGGGTTCGAGGCCGATGATCTGGGCCACTTTGTCGCCGTAGAAAGGCAGATTGAGACCGGAGCCGATACCGACCTCAAGAACGCGACCTGTCGCGCCCGACACAACGCGATTGCGATAGGGCGCGAGCCTACGTTGCCGCATGGATAGATGTACCAGCCAAGGGAGGATTCTTTCTTGGTAAAAGCCCATTGTTCCGCCAACGATGCTAAGGTGGTCGTTTCTAGCGCGCAATGAACGCATCAGTCCGAGCGAACGACCGGAACTCCGCCCTCACGGCAACGCAGAGCTCGTCACGGGGCCATAACGCGTCTTGTTGCATTATCGATTTGCATTATCGATTTTTGGGAACTGTGCTCACTGCCGTCGTGAGACATTTCTCTCCAGAGGTCAGGCAGTTCACCGAAGGTCACACCTCCGAGTCTGAGAACGCCGGAATAAGACACTGGAAAACGATCACATCGTGGTAGGGAACCCAGTTGTTCGGAACCTTCAGCTGCGATCACCGTGCTGACTATTTGAGCAATTTCCGGAACCACGATTGGAAAAATCCGTTATCCCCAGAGGTCGGTGCAGCGCGTGATCGATGTGCGCCATCCGTGAGCACGGACCGGCCTCAATCAAAATACAGTCCGACCGCGATTCAAGGAGCGATGCTATGGCCAACGATACGATGAATTTCGCTCAGCAAAATAGCGAACGAGCTGTGCAGGCAACCAACTGGATGCGTGCAATAGCAGAGCAGAATCTCAACCAGAGCAAGGCCGCTTTTGAGGGTTTGCTGACGATCGCCCGGAACGCCGTTCGTGGCGTTGATCAGCAAGCGTCAGCTATCTGCGAGCACTCCATGCAGTTTGCTGAAGAAACGCTCTCAAATACCTTCGACTTTGCTCACAAGCTCGTTTGTGTGAAAGAGCCACAGGAATTCGCTCAGATCCAGACCGAGTTCCTCAGTCGGCAGGCTCAGGTGCTGGGAGATCAAACCAAAGAGCTCGGGGAAAGGATCATGCAGGGGGTAGATGACGCAGCAAAGACCGCACTTGAGGGGACGACAGACGTATCATCCCGAAGACGATCCGAGGCCGCATGAGCGAATGAGAGCGCCGACAGGCCCATCGGTGCACGCGCGCTTGCTGGATGTCAATTCGGGCTCATGGGTGGCAGGGAGAGCGGGAAGGACGCGTGTTTCTTTCATCAGCAAGCAAACTCGTGTTACCAACTCGCGTGGCAGTGCTTTGATCTGACCGTTGCGCATAAGCTCAACGAAATGGGCAACGAGCTTACAGCGAAGGCGGGGGAGCTTCGGTCGCCGGAACGGAAGGAACGCCAGACGCAGATTCATGCCCAAAGGAAAAAATCATCAGAAAATGTCCCTTCTTCTATATGGCCCGGAGGGGACTGGTAAGACGTTTTTGGCTGGCGCGTTCTTGGGAAGCGTAGAGGAAGTCAAGCGCAAGGGATATGCGACCCTTAATGCGAACGTGCTCCTTGCCGAGCCGACGCGTATGGAAAATATTCCAAAGGTTCTCTTGCAATTTGAAACACCGTATCTGCTGATCGAAGATGTTGATCTCCTGTTCCAAGACCTCGGGCAGTTTCCGGCATCGCGACGTGCTCTGTTAGGTGTCTTGGGGGCGGACTCTCCGATAACAGTGATTGCCACGGCGCGCTATCCAGAAAAGCTCAAAGCTGAGGAAGTGGCAGCCTTCATGCATATTATTCCTCTCATGTTTCCTTCGGCAGAAGATCGCGAGGCGCTCTTGCGTCATGCCGCGCGCGCAAACGAGGCGACGATATCAACGTTGGTAGAGCAGACGGAATGGTGGACCCCGAAAGAGGTATTAGATTTTGGAAGAGAAGTATCCAATGATTTCTCACCGGCCGCTATTGAGACCGCACTGACACGGCATGGACGCAGCGTGAACGTTCCCGAGAGAAGGCGAACGGCAGCGCAGCTATTGCAGTTCACCAGGTCGCATTGTACGGAACCCAAGCTGAGAGAAGAGCTTCGGCAGCGGTTTGGCAGAAAGACCTTAGAGGAATTGGAGATTAGCGTTGAACTGAAACCCGGGCTGTTCGGCGTCTCTGTGGATCCCAAAAAGTTGTTACGAGCGATTCAGAAAGTCGTTCGAGGCAACTCATCCTGAAAGTCCATCCGTCGGCACGCCGGGGCGATCTGTCATGGGAGAGCACCATGCCTCGAGTACGCGCCTCAGCACCGAACAACTCGCGACATATGTAATCCGTCTTTACCTGTGACGCCCTGAACCGCACGACGCAAGCGGAACGTTTTTACCGTTGCAGCCAGCACCGCCGCCCGACTTGGACATCGGCCGCCCTCGCCAAAACCGCGTCGCACTCCATGCGCTCGGTCACGACAAGCGGGATGGCAAGAAGATCGCGATGGAGAGAAGAGCCATGATCAGAATCGCGGTGTTGGGCTTGAGCCTGATCGTCGTCGGGGTCGACACCGGGTGTACGCAGGATATCGCGGGAATAGAGGACTGCACGAAAACCTCCGGCCTGGACAAGCGAACCGGGTGCCTTCAGAGCAACGTCAATTTTTTGCAGCGGCTTGTGACCAAGAATGCGCTCGACGCCCGTAATAAGCTGGACGACGACGCCTCTGAGATTGTTGCGCTCAAAGGCGTCGTGACCCGCCTACAAAAAACGGTGGAGCAGCTTCAGGCCGCGGAGAAGGCGGCTGTCGACAAGAAGCCGGAGACCAAGTAGCGGGCGATGCCCGTCCCGCATTTCGCGCCACGTCGGCGCTCCGCGTCTCCGCCCCTTCTCTTCGACCTGATGCGACTGAGCGGTGAGCTTGGCTGGGGGGGGACATTCAGGTCGGTGACGACACCACCCTAAAGTCACGCGCCTACTCTGGACCAGACTCGTCCATGGCCACAGGTCGGGGGTTTGGTCTCGGAACAGAGGTGCCGAGACCAGACTGGAGGCGGTTCCCGAAGAAGCGGGCGGCGCGAATAACGTTCCACGCCAAGCGGTCGGATGAGGGCAGCTCTGTGGCGGCGGTATGCCCTGCGAGAGCGAAACTTTCTCTCTCGACATTCGTTGACTTATGCGCACGGAATGTTCCTGAGGTTCATATGAGCACGCAATCAGAAGCGAAGAAGGCGAAACTCGAAAAGCCGGCAAATTACTACAAGTCGCCTGACGACATTACAAAAGACGCCGATTTGTCACCCGATGAAAAACGCCAAGCGCTCAATACTTGGGAGCAGGACGCGCGGCAGATGCTGACCGCCAGCAATGAGGGCATGGAGGGCGATGAAGAGGGGTTGGACCAGGGCGACACGCATCGGCTCGGCGAGGTGGAGCGCGCGAAGGCGAAAATCGGCGCAAAGCCGAAGCACAAACCGTCACATTAGATGCGGAGCTGCGCTGGAATCCATAGCCGGCTCGGGATCATCGAGAATGGATTCCAAGGCCCCCAAGGAAGGCGCGCGTCTCATCTAGCTAAATGATCCAGAGCACTGGCGCGACCGTGCGAAGGAAGCGCGTGCCATGGCGGAGGACATGGCGGATCCGGTCTCCAAACAAAAGATGCTCGATGTCGCTGCCAATTATGAGCACTTGGCCAAACGCGCCGAAGACCGCAGGTCGGGAAAAATCCCGAAACCTAAGGCCCCGGACTTAACCGCATCGTAGATGCGGTTACTTCTCGCTGTGCCAGCTCCTAGCGAATGCCTGCATAGCGGCGTGCCGCGTCGTGATCTCGCTCCGATCCTAAGGCTCAGCTCGCCCATGGCGACTGTAATCAGTACAACGATCGAGACCTCTCGACCGACTCTGCGTGAACGGGCAAGCCAGGACTGAATATACCGTTCGATCATGACGAGAACCGTTTTGAGATTGGGAAGTCGTCACCACCCTTGGCGATCACCCCGTCGGCCGGAACGCCGAACGCAACGAATTAAAGCGAAAGACGATCGGTATGGCCGAAGTCGCCCTCTTTGCTGCGAGAGCCGAAGGCGTGCCGCCGAGCGCATATGTTAAGCGAATCAGCCGATGCATATGGATGGCACCGCCCCCACATATACGGCAGGGGTAATTAGGTAAGCTTTGCGCAGCTCGCGTGGCTCATCGCATGCCGACAGGAACGATTTTCGGCAAGCAAAGTTGAGTCCATCGGTCAGCGGTCTGCGACGATTTGCGCGTGGGCGTAGAACCCGAACAAAGCAAGTCAGTATGCGTAGAAGCGACATTGGCTCGCGTATCGCTTTAGTTCGGCTGCCGCGAGATCAAAACGCGGAGACGCCCCGGTGGTCCGAGTTCTGGAAGGGGCTTTCTCTGGTCTGGAGCCGTCTTGAATCCCGACCGGCTTTTGTTTTCGTCTTACTCTCATTTGCATTTGGGTCGGCCATCAGTGTTGTACTCCCCCCGCTTCGCGGACCGGACGAGATAGCTCACTTCCTGCGCATTTACTCCTACACACGCGGGGACCTTCTACCCCCCGCCGAGGCCGACGGTCGCAAGGGAATCTTCATCGAGCACGAGCTGTACACCCAGCTCTCGTTCTTCAAGAATGCAGGGGAACGCTTCGCCCGAAACCGAGAACAGGGCCTGCGCTACGGCGAGATAATGAAGGAGTACCCGCACCCAGGCGGCATACTCCATGGGGAGGGGCAAGCCACGAAGTTCATGCCCTTCTCTGGCACCGAAGGCTACCACCCGGTCGCCTACGCTCCATACGTTCTGGCGCTAGCCATTGGAAATGGGCTCGGGCTCGATTTTCCGAGCATGTTGCTGGTGATGCGACTAATGGGCCTGATAACATTCACGGCCGTAGCTGCATATGCCATCAAACTCACTCCGACACTGAAATGGGCATTCGTTCTCATCGCGATGCTGCCGGTATCGATTTACAATCGGTCAGTGCTCAGCGCCGATGGTGCTGCGCTCAGTTACGCTCTCCTGATCACAGCCCTTTGTTTCAGCGCCGTCCAGCGATTTAGGCCCGTCTGGGAGCGCGCGCTGTGGATGACCCTCTGCACGCTCAGCAAACAGCCGCAGATCGTGTTCGTGCTCTTGGAGTTCATGGTGTGCCGGCTGCGGCGGCGGTGGAGCAGATTAGCGCTCGTCGTTGTTCCCAGCTTCATTTTGTCCCCGCTATGGGTACTAGCAGTGTCCGCCGATATAGCGGCGTGGCGTCTTCTTGAGGGAGAGACCCACCCCCGCGAACATTTCGATCCGCTGTGGAAGCTCGCGTACATGTGGGAACACCCGCTCCATTTCCCGCTGGCAGCATGGACGTCTGTGAGTGTGTGGGGAGACAGGCTGTGGCCGGAGCTTATAGGCATCTTGGGATGGCAGGATATTCTGCTTCGGCCTTGGACTTATCTTGTGCTCACGGTCTTTCTTCTACTCGTGCCCTTACAAAAAGTGAATTTGGACGGTGCCGTGCGTGCGCGTGTGGCAGTCATAACGGGCCTTGCTGTCTTGGGGTACATCGTGACGGTATATTTGATTTTCTTTCTCATCTATACGCCGCTCAATATCGATCATGTCCGGGGCGTCCAAGGACGTTACTTCATCATTGCTCTGCCAATGGCTGCTATCTTCCTCGCGTCGATGGTCAATATCGATTTACCTCGCAGGGTACTCGCGACGACAGCGATTACGGGCTCATTGCTTTCGGGAATTACGAGTTTCCAAGCACTGCTGGCGGCACATTGGTCAGTGCCATAAGCTGTACTGGCGGAAACCGGCGCGATACCAACGAGCCGGGTAAATCGGCCGCCAACCACGAGCTACTGTGTATTGACCCGATGGATTAGTGCCTTAGCAAGCCTGGCTCGGCCACCGCAATATTCAGCACACGGTGCGGTATACGGAGCTCGCCCCGGACAAGTTCCGGAATTTCTGGCGATCGTGACGAAAAGGGGCGGCCCGTGGCCACGGGGACGCCGCGCCGTGACCGCCTATTATGCAGTGGCGCCAGGTCGCCGATCAGCTGCGTCCAAAATGCCAAAGCTCGCCGCGCTCATGGATGAAGCAGAGGCTGATGTCTTGGCCTTCATGACCTTCCCGAAGGATGACCGGCCGAAAATCCACTCCATCAATCCACTCGAGCGCCTCAACGGCGAGATCAAGCGGCGCACCGACGTCGTCGGCATCTTCCCCAACGAAGATGCCATTACGCACCTGATCGGCGCGTTGCTGCTCGAACAGAACGACGAATGGGCGGTTCAGCGCGGCAGATACATGAGCCTGGAAACGATCGCGCCTTTGAGCGATGATCCGATCGTCAAGTTGCCCGCTGTGGCGACATGACAGCCCGGCTAAACCCGTGGGTGATCACGACGGCCTCGCTGCTGTTACACCACTCCCCGGGACACGATCTGGAAGCGGGCGCGCCTGAGAACCACTCCATTGATCGCCAGTCATTGGGAACGCTCCAGATTGCTCGTATCCATTGAGCGACTTGCGCGTGCCAGTAGTGATGGTCCTGGTTCTGTGACTTGGCGTGAACCGAGATCCTGATTGTGAGTTGTTCCGCTTCAGATGCCCGGGGGCATAATTCGGACGACTTCACCTTCTCGCTTGCCTCGTACCCTCGTGACCGGGGCGTCGTTTTCCGCGCATCCTCCCTTTCCATCGCGGCCCGCATCCACTCGCGGGCGATGTCAAATAGTTTTTCTCGACGATATGGTGCACCTCCAAGGTTCCATTCGTCGGGTTGAATAATGCCATTGCTCCGAGTTCCATTGTGGAAGCGCTGTCCTAAGGCGCGTGACCTCCAGGAACCCGACATATGGTCATGCGTTATCGATGCGGATCGGAGGACGAAGATGTGGGTCGGCCTTGCCGCCACCTGCGGCGAGAGGATTTAATTGGCAATTCAGGATCGCGAGCATTAGTCAAGTGGTCATCACGGCCGCCCCCTCGTAATTCGCGAAGGGGACAGCAACGCCAGAGGAAGGGAAGGGGGCGGTAGGGGGAAATTCGCCTGCTGGACGCGTCCGCGTCACTGGCGGCTCTGTGGCGCGGCGGGATTTGGCCGCAGAAGCACGCTTGTCACATAGCAGGCGTCGTCGCCGGATGCCGGCGCCAGCTTTCATCGGCATGCCGATGGCCAGGCCGAGACCGTCCGCAAAGGTTCCAAGGATGTTGCTGAAAAGGCGATGACTTACATCCAACAAAACATCGCGAGCTCGTTCGAGTTCGTCCAGCAGCTGGTGCGGGCACGACGAGGCATGTTGCAGCGGGCGATCGTCACCACTGTTGATTTTTGCACCCGTTATGCCGTGCAGATCATTAGCATTGCGGTCCTTTTGGGTCTCGCCTGCGGCATCTATGCCGCCGACCATTTCGCCATCGACACCGACGTCAACAAGCTCATTTCCCAGAGTCTGGCCTGGCGCCAGCGCGAGGCGGCCTTCAATAACTTCTTTTCCCGGAAGGAAGAAACCATCCTGGCCGTCATCGACGCTCCGACCTCCGAACTGGCAACCCAGGCCACGGCGGCGGTGATCCAGAAATTGTCCGATCAGAAGGATCACTTCCGCTCGATCCTGGAGGCGGGCGGCGGGCCATTCTTCCAGAAGAACGGACTTTTGTTCTTGCCCACCGAGGAGGTGGTCGCGCTCACCAAGAAGCTCGGCGAAGCCAAGCCGGTGATCCAGACGCTAGCGCAGGATTCCAACCTGCGCGGCCTGACCACCGCGCTCAATTATGGATTGATCGGCGTGCGTATGAACCAGTACACGCTCGACAATCTTTCCGGGACCTTGAACATGGTCTCGGACACGCTCGACGAGGCCATCGCGGGGCGCGCGACGAGCTTCTCCTGGCGCGCGATGCTCAACGGCAGGCCCCCGACCCCGGACGAGCGGCGGCGCTTCCTCGAGATCAGGCCGGTGCTCGACTACGCCGCGCTCATGCCCGGGAAGGTGGCGACCGATGCAATTCGGCAGGCGGCGGCTGATTTGGATATCGGCGCCAAATATGGCGCGAAGCTACGGCTCACGGGACCGGTCGCAATCGCCGATGAGGAATATGCCACCCTGGAGGAGGCGGCATTCGTCAACACGACCGTGACCATCGTGGTGGTGTTGACCATTCTTTGGCTTGCCCTGCGATCGTGGCACATCATCCTGGCAGTCTTCGTGAGTCTGATCGTCGGCCTCTCCATTACCGCCGCGATCGGCTTTGCTATGGTGGGTGCGCTCAACCTGATTTCGGTGGCCTTCGCTGTTCTGTTTATCGGGCTCGGCGTCGACTTCGGCATTCAATTCAGCGTCCGCTATCGCGCCGAACGTCACGAGGTCGACCATCTCCACCAGGCGCTAGTCAATACCGCAAGCCACGTGGGCGCGCCGCTGACGCTTGCCGCGGCTGCAACTGCCGCCGGCTTCCTGTCATTCCTTCCGACCGACTACAAGGGATTGTCCGAGCTCGGCTTGCTCGCAGGCCTTGGTATGATCATCGCGTTCTTGACGAGCATTACCCTGATTCCTGCATTGCTGACGGTCCTGCGTCCGCCGGGCGAACCGAAGGAATTGGGTTTCAAAAGCTTAGCGCCCGTTGATCGGTTCATGGAACGGCACCGCATCCCGGTCATTGTCGGTACCGGGCTCGTGGTCGCGGCCGGTCTGCCGTTGCTGTATTGGCTGCAGTTCGACTTCAATCCGCTCAATCTGAGAAGCACCAAAGTCGAATCGGTTGCGACGTTTCTGGAGCTGCGAAGCGATCCTGCCATCGGGGCGAGTTCCATTTATGTGCTGGCACCGAGCCAGGAGGCCGCCAAGGCCGATGTGGAAAAGCTCTCCAAGCTGCCGGAGGTCTCCAGTGTAAAAACCATCGAGAGTTTCATTCCCGATGACCAGCAGCCCAAGCTTGCCGCCATCCGCCAGCTCGGAACTGTGCTCGATCCCGTGCTGCGGCCGGATCCCAACAGGAAACCACCGACGGACGCCGATAATGTCGCCGCGCTCAAGGCCGCTGTCGATGCTTTGAAGCAATCGGCTGGTACTCAAACCGGGCCTGGCGCTGTCGCCGCCAAGCGACTTGCCGAGGACCTCGCGAAAATCGCCAGCGGCGATGAAGCCATGCGAGGACGAGCGCATGCCGCCATGGTCCCCTCGCTCAACACCGCGCTTGACGAATTACGGAACTACCTGCAGGCGCAGCCGGTCACGCTCGAAACCCTGCCTCCCGAGATCGCAGGCAAGTGGGTCACGCAAGACGGGCGCTACAAGGTGGAAATTCTGCCGAAAGGCGATCCGACCGACAACGAGACGTTGCGCCAGTTCGCGCGCGCAGTGCAGGGGGTCGAGCCGAATGCCACTGGCGGCCCGATTGCGATTCTGGAGTCCGGCAGAACCGTGATCCGGGCATTTTTCGAAGCCGGCTTCTTGGCGCTTGGCTCGATCACGATTCTCCTCTGGATCGTGCTGCGTCGGTTCGGCGACGTGCTCCTTACCCTCATTCCGTTGCTGATGGCAGGCATCGTGACCATGGAGCTGATGGTCCTCCTCGGCATGAAGCTCAATTTCGCGAACATCATCGCGCTGCCATTGCTGCTCGGCGTCGGCGTGGCCTTCAAGATCTATTACATCATGGCCTGGCGGGCCGGCCAAACCGACCTTCTGCAGTCGAGTCTGACCCGCGCCGTGATGTTCAGCGCGCTCACCACCGCGACCGCATTCGGCAGCTTATGGCTGTCGAGCCATCCCGGTACTTCGAGCATGGGCAAGTTGATGGCGCTGGCGCTCGTCACCACCATGGCAGCAGCGGTGCTGTTCCAGCCCGTGCTGATGGGGCCGCCGCGGGAGCCAAAAAGGCTTAAACGTCGCATCAGCTCGGGCGCGGGCGCGGCCTAGTCTCACGAAGCCGTCGCGGCCGGCGTCGTCGAAAGGTCGACGCCCCGTCCAGTCTGCGCGCGGGGGGCTTCTGGTCAAGAACGCTTGCGCTGCGCCCTCGCCCGCCCGGCGGGCCGCGGGTGCGTTATTTTGGGTCTCCTTATCGTTCATCTTTTGGTCAAACATGCCGAACACCATGCGGTCATCGTTCTTGATTGATCGCAGCGTCGGGGCCAAGGGGGACT
>WNFT01005060.1_pt1 | contig 11519 bp, 7 predicted proteins | sample 5400191 | NCBI WGS metagenome assembly WNFT01 (sample SAMN13153359, study PRJNA577476) | soil metagenome | isolation source: 80 cm saprolite under Madrone tree | place: USA:California | collected 2016-06-14
CGTCACCGGCGTTGGCGGACTCATCCACATCTACTCGACCGGCTACATGCACGACGACGAGTCGTACTGGCGCTTCTTCGCATGGCTCAACTTGTTCACCTTCGCAATGCTCGTACTGGTGCTGGGCGACAACCTCTGGTTGATGTTCGTCGGATGGGAGGGCGTCGGTCTCTGCTCCTTCGCGCTCATCGGCTTCTGGTACACCGATCACAACAACACCACGGCCGGTAACAAGGCCTTCATCGTCAATCGCATCGGCGACTGGGCGTTCGTCGTCGCACTCTATTCGCTGTTCGCTGCGCTCGCTTCGGTGGGCCATCCGACGCTGGTGATTCGTGAGGTCGCGCTCTACGCTCCTTCGCTCGCTGCGACTCCCGGCTACATCGGCATGTCGCTCGTGACCTTCGTGACGCTTCTGTTCTTCATCGGCGCGACCGGGAAGTCAGCGCAGATTCCGCTCTATGTATGGCTGCCCGACGCGATGGCCGGGCCGACGCCGGTGAGCGCGCTGATTCACGCCGCGACGATGGTGACGGCCGGCGTTTACATGGTCGCGCGCCTCAATTTCCTCTTTTCGATGGCGCCGGCGACCATGCTCGTGGTGGCGGCGGTCGGCTCCTTCACGGCAATTTTCGCGGCCACGATCGGCATTACTCAGAACGACATCAAGAAAGTCCTCGCCTATTCGACCATCAGCCAGCTCGGCTATATGTTCGTGGGCGTCGGCGTGGGCGCATACGCCGCCGGCATCTTCCACCTGATGACGCATGCGTTCTTCAAGGCCTGCCTGTTTCTCGGCGCGGGCTCCGTCATTCATGCCATGGGCGGCGAGCAGGACATGCGCAAGATGGGCGCGTTGCGCCACAAGATGCCCGTTACGTTCTGGACTTTCCTCGCCGCGACGCTCTCGATCTGCGGAGTACCGCCTTTCGCGGGCTTCATGTCGAAGGACGAAATCATCTGGCAAACCTACGCGCACGGCCACGTCGCATTATGGGCGCTGCTATGGCTCGGCGCGGGAATGACCGCCTTCTACATGTTCCGCCAGGTCTATATGACTTTTTTCGGCGAATTCCGCGGCACGCACGAGCAGGAGCGTCATCTGCACGAATCGCCGCCCTCGATGGCGTGGGTGATCACGATACTCGGGATCCTCTCGATCATCGGCGGCTTCGTGATGCTTCCCGGATTCATCGCGCACTTCGCGGGCATCGCGCCGTTCGAGCCGTTCAAGGAATTCCTCGATCCGGTGTTCAGTTCGCCGCAGACTCAGCAGGTCGCTGTCGCCGTTCTACAGAACGATCAGACCGAGGCATACTTCGCTGGATTGTCATTGCTGATGGTCGCGATCGGATGGCTGCTCGCCGACCTGACTTACCGGCGCGAAAAGCTCAGCGCCGAGCGGATGGCCGCGGCGTTCAGTGGATTGCTCTACCGGCTATCCTTCAATAAGTACTATGTCGACGAGGCCTACGATGCGCTATTCGTGCGGCCCTACATTGTACTTGCGCGCGCGGCCGCATGGTTCGATCTGCACATAATCGACGGCCTCGTAAATCTCAGCGCGACGCTGACCGTCTTCGGCTCGTGGCTCTCGGGCCTTTTCGACAATTACATCGTCGACGGCTTGGTGAATCTTACCGCCAACGCGACGCTCACCGCTGGCAGCCGTCTGCGACGGCTTCAAACCGGCTCAATTAACGGTTATCTCTACGGAATTCTCGCCGCGGTGATGCTCATCCTGCTGGTGCGAGCGGTCCTCCGGGCATGATGACGATGAGGATGTTGAGAGGGTTTCGAAGACCAGCGCGGCCCCGCACTTGAATCTTACCCCGGCAACGGTAGCCAATTACTGAAAAAAAGATGACGCATCCGCTTACACTGATTACCTTCATCCCGCTCATCGGGATGACTCTCATCCTCTTCTTGCCAGGTTCTCTCAAGGACACGTACAAATGGATCGCGGCCGCCGCCACCGTGCCGCAACTCGTAATCGCCGCATGGCTCTACGCCAACTTCGACACCGCCACGACTTCGCTCCAATTCGTCGAGCGCTATCCGTGGATCAGCGCCTACCACATCTATTACTTCATGGGCATCGACGGTATCAGCATCTCGATGGTGTTGCTGACTGCGCTCATCTGCTTCATCTCGGTCTTCGCGAGTTTCAGTATCGACCGCGCCGAGAAGGGCTACTACGCGCTCCTGATGCTGCTCGACACCGGGATGATGGGCGTCTTCGTATCGCTCGATTTTTTCCTCTTCTACATTTTCTGGGAAGTGATGCTGTTGCCGATGTACTTCCTCATCGGCGTATGGGGTGGCCCGCGGCGCGAGTACGCCGCCATCAAGTTCTTCCTCTACACCCTGTTCGGCTCGGTCCTGATTCTGCTGGCGATGCTCGGCCTTTATTACTATGGCGCAAACCCGACTTTCGACATGACCCAGCTCGCGGCGCAGGCAGGCCATTACTCGATGAATTTCCAGCGCATCGTATGGCTCGCGCTGTTCATCGGCTTCGCGATCAAAATCCCGGCCTTCCCGTTCCATACGTGGCTTCCCGACGCGCACGTCGAAGCTCCCACCGCGATCAGCGTCATCCTCGCCGGCGTCCTGCTCAAAATGGGCACCTACGGCATCCTGCGCGTGAACTATCCGATTCTCCCCGCCGCAAGCCATGAACTCGCGTGGCTCTTCCTGGGCGGTATCGGCACCATCAACATCGTCTACGGCGCGCTCTGCGCGATGGCGCAGGAGGACTACAAAAAGCTCATCGCGTATTCGTCGATTAGCCACATGGGTTACGTGATGCTCGGGATGGCGTCGTTCACGGCGATCGGAATCAACGGCGCGGTCCTCCAGATGTTCAACCACGGCACAATCACGGCGATGCTCTTCATCCTGGTCGGTGTGATCTACGACCGCGCACATCATCGCGAGATCGACGGCTTCGGCGGACTCGCGCATCAGATGCCGGTGTACGCAGGAATCACCGGCCTCGCATTTTTCGCCGGGATGGGTCTGCCGGGCCTCTCCGCCTTCATCTCCGAAGTGCTCGTGCTCATCGGCGCATGGCAACCGCATCCGATCATGACGATCCTCGGCGCGGGCACCGCGATTCTGACCGCCGGCTACCTGCTCTGGTGTTTCCAGCGGATTTACCTGGGCCCGCTTAACGAGAAGTACAGGACGCTCACCGATTTGAGCCTGCGCGAGGCGTTTACGCTCGTTCCACTCGCGATCATCGTGCTCATCCTCGGCGTCTACCCGCACGCCATCCTCACCCTGCTCAACACCTCGCTCGTGCATCTGAACCAGGTCGTGCTGGACGCCAATCCCGCCCCCGCCATCGCGCTACATTGAGTGGAGCTTTCTGAAACACGCATGGACCTGAACAACCTCGCAAGCCTCAAGTACTTCTACCCGGAGGGCCTCCTCACCGCGGGCGTCCTCATCGTGGTGCTGCTCGATCTCGTGATACGCAACAAATCCTTCCTCGGTGATCTCGCGCTCGTCGTTACGGCCGCTTCGCTCTTCTTGATTGCGCTGGAGCCGCGCCTCTCGGGCGCATGGCTCTTCAACCGCATGCTCGTCTTCGATTCCTTCGCTGTTTTCTTCCGGGCGTTGATCGCGCTCGCCGCCGTCGTCGCCGTTTGGATGTCGATCGGCTCCGAGGAAGTGCGCCACTGCGACCAGGGCGAATACTATGCGCTGCTGCTCGCGAGCACGCTCGGGATGTTCCTGATGGCGACCTCGGCCAACCTCCTGATGGCGTATCTGTCGCTCGAATTCGTGAGCCTCACTTCCTACGTGCTGACCGGTTTCCTCAAGCACAATCGCCGCTCGCAGGAGGCCGCCCTCAAGTACCTCATCTACGGCGGCGTCGCCTCGGGCACGATGATCTACGGGATGAGCTGGATCTACGGCATCGCGGGCTCGCTCGACTTCAGCGTGATCAATCGCGCGCTCACCACCGCGGGCCACGTGCCCGTGCTGACCGTGTTCATCGCGCTGGTGCTGATCCTCGCCGGGATGGGTTACAAAATCGCGTCGGTGCCATTTCATATGTGGGCGCCCGACGTCTATGAAGGCGCGCCAATTCCCATCACGACCTTTCTTGCGGTGGCTTCCAAAGCCGCCGGCTTCGCGCTGCTGACGCGCTTCTTCTATCCCGCGATCTCACATCTCGCCGCCGGCGGAAGCTGGCAAGCCGTACGTGGCGTCGATTGGCCCGAGCTGCTGCTCGTCGTATGCATCATCACGATGACGCTCGGGAATCTCGCCGCGCTTAATCAGGACAACATGAAGCGCCTGCTCGCGTACTCCAGTATCGCGCAGGCCGGCTACGCGCTGATGGGTTTCGTGCTGCTTTCGAACGACGGCATCCGCGCGATGCTCGTCTACCTGTTCGCCTACTACATTATGGACGCGGGCGCGTTTCTCGTCGTGATGATCGTTGCCAACGAGACCGGCCGCGAGGATATCGCCGCTTATCGCGGCCTTGCATGGCGCGGCGGTGCGGTCCCCGCGATCGCGCTCGGCATCTTCCTGCTTTCACTCACCGGCATTCCCGCGACCATCGGCTTCATCGGCAAGTTTTATGTCTTCGCCGCCGCGATCCAGGAAAAGTTCTACGTCCTCGCCGTTATCGGCATCCTGAATTCGGTCGTCTCGCTCTACTACTACATGCGTCCCGTCAAGGCGATGTTCCTCGACCAGCCGATTGGCGACGAAGGTCCGGTTCGCATCGAAATCTGGAACTACGGCCTGATGGGCGTGCTCGCGATCGCGACGCTCGTGCTCGGCCTCTATCCGCCGCCCGTGATCGCCTTCGCCAGCCGCTCCCTCCACTTCTTCGTCGGCCCCGCCTAATCGGCTCCCTTTCTGAATTTCCCTCTCCCTTGTCCAAGGGATAAAGTTGCATAAACTAGTGCGAGGCCCTTTTTAATTTACCCCCCTTCCCTTCAGGGAAGGGGCCGGGGGTTAGGTCGTGTGAGAAAGCTTGCAGCGAGGCGCGCTGTACAATATGCAGCGCTTAGCAGAGAAGGGGCTCAGCCAAGTCCCAATTGAATCTTGATCGCGCGTTCAATTCCGGCGATGTCGGCCGAATTGGGTCGCCCAATTCGCTCCCTCAACCGCTGCTTGCTCGCGGTAGCCATTTGATCAGCCATCGCTTTGCTTTTCCTGCCGCCAATCGTCACGTACGCTTCCGCGGGATAAAGCCTGCGCACGTTACTCGTTAGTGGCACGACCTGTACCCGGTTGAGCGCACGATTAGCCGCGTCGTTGCTTACGATTATGGCAGGACGCGTTTTTCTTGCTTCGCCGCCAATCGACGGATCGAACGCGACCCACCACACGTCTCCGCGCCGTGGGTCTTTTTCTTCACCGGGGCTCATCGGCGACATCACCGATCAGCCCTTCGCTCCACTCTCGCGCTTCGCGCTCGCGCTCTTCGTCAGCCGCCATCGCACGGTAGCCCTCGTCGAGGCTGCCTTGAACCACGTGAGGCCGCGCCAGGTCGTTAAGGAAGCGGCTGATATTACGTTTGCCTACAACCTTCCGAAGGCCCTTGTAGACCGCCTCTTCGACCGTGATCGTAAGCTTCTTTCGCATTCTTCAACTATACGTATAGAATACGTATTTCACAAGGATGAAACCTGAGTCGTCTCGGCCACGCGATAGTTCACGCACTGCTGCGCAATCCGTTCACTGCGCCGCCGCCATCTTTTTCACCTGTTCCATCACCCGGCCGCGCAACGACTCCGACCACAGCGCCGCAAGCGGCCGCGTCAGGCTGAAGACTTCCATCACGAGCAGTTGCACGTTTTGATCTTCGGCCATGAGCGCTTCGAGTGCCAAAAAGTATCTCGCGCCTTGCTCAAAATCGCGCGGCCGTTCGCCCTTGGTTTTCGGAAACGCGAAGTCGAAATTCGCTGCCAACGTCCATGGCGCCATCACCACTTCCGCCGCCTTCGCAAAAAATACCGGCGCCATTCCCTCGAGCCGTCCGGTTCCTTCCGCGCGCTCCCTCAGGACGTTCTGCAGCGACTCGACTTGCAGCGCCGCCGAGCTCATACCCTGTCCGTAGATGGGGTTGAAGCTGCTGATCGCATCTCCGAGTACGAGAAATCCCTCGGGGAACGTCGCCAGACGCTCGTAATGGCGGCGCAGGCTGTTCGGAAATCGATGCGGCGTGATCTCGGCCACTCGCTCCGCGTCCTTTATGAGCTCATAGAGCTTCGGCGTATGCAGTGATTTCGTGAAAGCGAGGAAGCCGTCCTCGTCGGCCGGCGGGTAATCGCCGAAACGGCCACCCAGGCTTAGATGAAATATTCCCCCCTCGATTTGCTCCATAATCCCTGCTTTCGGGTAGTTCCCACCGGGCGCCACCGCGAACAGCAGCTTTTCCGGCTCGGAGTAGTTCGGTATCCGGTACCTGGTGCTCGCGTAGGCGAAATCCACGCCGATCGATGTCTCCTCCGGCGTCGGAAAGCCCAAGTCCTTGAGCCAGCGCAGCGCATGTGACCCGCGCCCGCCCGCATCCACCACGAGATCCGCCGACAGCGAATGAGATCCGCCGTCCTGTCCATAGACCACGCCGTGCACGCGCGCCTTGTCGTCAATCAGTTTCTCAACCGTGCAGTCGCCTTCGAAACTCACATTTGGCGACTCGAGCGTACACTGCCGCACGCAGTGCTCGAGCAGACCGCGGCTCTGGCAGAGAGTATCGATCCCGAGATCGCGTGGCTCCTTCACCGCGCCGCCGAGCGAATATGCCTTGCCCGTGAGACCGTAGATGGCGTTGTCCTTGCCGAGCCTGACACGCACCGCGCCCATTGCGTGCAGCCGATCGGCAAATCCGGGATACAGCCGTTCCATCACCTGCTGCCCGCCCAGCAGCAACGCGTGTAGATGGTTGCCCTGCGGAATGGATTTGTGGATCGCCGGATGGTCCTCGATATGGTCCCGTTCGAGGACGGCAACCTGTTCGAAATGATCGGCGAGCACGCGCGCCGTCATCAGTCCCGCCATGCTGCCGCCGATCACGATGGCCCGCTCCCCCAAACGACTGCTCATGGATTTTCTCCTTAGTCCGCGAGACTTCCATCAAGGTGCTGAGAAAGAAGCTAGATGACTTGGCCTTCGCTCTCAACAACCTTTGTGAAAACCGAATCTTGGCTATATGGACCCAGCCCGAAGGCAAGTGCTGAGCGAAGCCGAGCGGGGCAGGCTTCCTATAATCGCTCGCTCCGCTCGCTGTGCGCACGTCCGTAGGGCTCGCCTGTCGAGCCCGTAGCGAGGGAGTCTACGCACACAGCGCCATAAAAAGAGACTCCTTAGCTCGGCTTCGCTTCGGCTAGTGTCTCGGGATGACAAACACAGGGCCGAATATCGATTGAAAAACGCGCTCCATTGTCGTCCGTCGCTTCAAAGAGCCTCGCCCGCGGGCGCGGCCCGCCGCGCCCGCACGCCGTTTGCCTTTGAGGCAACACGCTCGCCCGATGCGCGACAACGGAGCGCGTCGCACTGAAAAACGTAAATCGCGCGCTGGTGAGGGTGCTGCTTCCACAATGCTCGCCACCTCCGCCCGCGCTTGTGTCTCTCGGCTTTGTGGCAGTACGCTCGCCCGACACGCGACCACGGAGCGTGTCGCACTGAAAAACACGTCGCACTAAAAAACCATATAGAATCGATGCGGCAGCGTCTCACGACGCTGCCGCATCGATCAAAAATCATGCGGGCATCATAGTGAAACATACGCAAGTCGGAATCGTCGGGGCTGGGCCGGCCGGCCTGATGCTCTCGCATCTCCTACACCTGCAAGGTATCGAGTCAGTGGTCCTCGAGCTTCGCACCCGCGAATATATCGAAACCCGGCTGCGCGCCGGTCTGCTCGAACAGGGCACCGTCGACCTGATGGTCGAAACGGGCGTCGGCGAACGCCTCACGCGCGAGGCCCTCTTCCATCACGGCATCGAACTCCGCTTCAATCGGCGCGGCCATCGCATCGACTTGAGCGGCCTCACGGGCGGCAAAACCGTCACTATCTACGCCCAGCACGAGGTCATCAAGGATCTGGTCGCCGCGCGCCTCGCCGCCGGTGGTGAGATTATCTTCGAGGCCGAGGACGTGACTATCCATGATTTCGACGGCGCGTCGCCGAAGATCCGGTTCCGCAAAAACGGCGCGGCGGATGAATTGCGCTGCGATTTCATTGCCGGATGCGACGGCTTCCACGGCGTATGCCGTCCAGCGATTCCGGCTAGCGCGCTCACCGTCTTTGAGCGCCTCTACCCGTTCGCATGGCTCGGCATTCTCGCCGAAGCCCCGGTCTCGTCGCCGGAACTGGTCTACTCACTTCATGAACGCGGCTTCGCCCTGCACACGATGCGCTCCCCCACTCTCACCCGCCTCTACCTGCAGTGTGCGCTCGACGAGCACATCGACAACTGGCCCGACGAACGCATCTGGAAGGAACTCGACACGCGCTTCGAGACGGCCGACGGATGGAAACTCAACCGTGGTCCGATCGTTCAGAAGGGCATCACCGAGATGCATAGTTTCGTCGTCGAGCCGATGCAGTGCGGGCGCCTCTTCCTCGCGGGCGACGCCGCGCATATCGTGCCGCCGACGGGGGCCAAGGGGCTCAACCTGGCCGTCGCCGACGTGCGCGTATTCGCCCGCGCGCTGGCCGATTTCTATGCGACGGGCTCGCGCGCCCTGCTCGACCGCTACTCGGAGACGTGCCTGCGCCGCGTATGGAAGGTGCAGCGCTTCTCATGGTGGATGACGGCGATGTTGCATCGGTTCGACGATCAGAACGCTTTCGACCGCCGTCGTCAACTCGCCGAACTCGATTACGTCACCAGCTCCCGCGCCGCCTCCCAATCCCTGGCCGAAAACTACGTCGGCCTGCCGATGGAATAAGATCATCGCACAGGGGGATGCGTCTCAGACGACCTTTCGACGGCTCAAAGGAGCAGCCCTATTGCCCGCGGTATATTCCAGCGCGCGGCACCTCGATGAAATCAAGGCGTCAATTCACCCCCGCCAGAAAGTCACCGCCTGAGCCGTATCACCGGCAAACGAGCCTCCGCTCATTAAGAGCCGTAAAGACAATACTGTGGATAAATCTGCTTGCTTTAACCCACGATTGCTGTGATCATGCCGCGAAAACGTGCGGTCGCCTCGCTCCAGGGGGGTTCCCGCCTAAACCGTTCCGGGGGGAAACGACATGCGTGCAAAACGGTCTTCTACCAATATCTCCACTGCCCTTGCTGCGGTCACCCGCCCATTCAGGCCGCTGCGCTGTGGCCGGTTTCCGCGCTCAAAGCGTTCGCACTCGAACGTAATGGGGACCGCGACACTGGTGCTGACCCTGCTCGCATTCAGCTTGACGCCTCCGTCGCCGAGCTACGCAGCCACTCTCACGGTCTGCGCCAGCGGCTGTTACACCACGATTGCGGCAGCCATTGCGGCGGCAAACGCGGGCGATACCATCAGCATCACAGACGCCGTTCACACCGAAGCGGGCATTACGGTTAACAAGACCCTGACGATTCAAGGTCAAGGCGCCGCCAACACGGCGGTCAACGGCAACAAAGCCGGATCGGTGTTCATTGTTAATTTCGGCGTCACCGCCACGATTCAAGACATGACCATACAAAACGGTTCCGCTCCCGCCTTCGGCGGCGGCGGCATCTTAAACTACGGCACGCTTACGATCAGCAACAGCACGCTCTCGGGCAACTCCGCCGACGCCGGCGGCGGCATCTTCAACTTCTACGGTGGCGGGGCTACGATCAGCAACAGCACCCTCTCGGGCAACTCCTCCAACTTCGGCGGCGGCATCTACAACTTCGACGGCGGCACGGCTGCGATCAGCAACAGCACGCTGTCGGGCAACTCCGCCACCTACGACGGCGGCGGCATCCTCAACAACGGCCACGGCACGGTTACGATCAGCAACAGCAGGCTGTCGGGCAACTCCGCCTCCGGCGCCTACTACGCCAGTGGCGGCGGCATCTTCAACTCCGGCACGGCTACGATCAGCAACAGCACGCTGTCGGACAACCGCGCCACCTACTACGGCGGCGGCATCTACAACAACTACTACGGCGGCGGTACGGTTACGATCAGGAACACCACGCTCTCGGGCAACTCCGCCACCTTGTACTATGGCGGCGGCATCTACAACGGCGGCAACACAGTTACGATCAATAACAGCACGCTCTCGGGCAACTCCGCTACCATTGGCGGCGGCATCTACAACTCCGGCACGGCTACGATCAGCAACAGCACGCTGTCGGGCAACTCCGCCACCTACTACGGCGGCGGCATCAACAATAACGGCGGCACGACCACGGTCAAGAACTCAATTGTTGGCAACAGCTCTGGTGGCGATTGCTACGGAACTATCACCGCCTCGGGAGCAAACCTGGACACCGACGGAAGCTGCGGAGGCTTCACCACGGTCACTCCGGCACAGCTCAACCTGGGACCGCTGGCGTTGAACCCGCCGGGCACCGCGGCTACCCAGGCGCTGTTACCCGGCAGCGTGGCGATTAACGCCGCCCCGGACTGCACGGACGTTTCCAGCCATCCCGTCACCACTGATCAGCGCGGCGTCGTGCGTCCCGATAACGGCGAGTCCGCTTGCGACATCGGCGCGTTCGAACTGGTGGACCAGACGCCATTCGCAAGCTTCACCGGAAAGCTTGACGCTACCGTTTCGACGGGCAGCTTCGATCTCACCTCAAGCTTCACGTTGGGCACCGGAACCAGCGGCATCAATCCGGTAACGCAGCCCATGACACTTCAGATTGGCCCTTACTCGGTAACGGTTCCGGCTGGTTACTTCACACTAAATAGCAAGGGAGCTTACGTGTTCCAGGGAGTGATAAAGGGCGTGTCCCTGCAATTGAGGATTATTCCCACCGGAGGCAAAAGCTATACGCTAGAGGCGCAAGGCAGCGGGGCGAATCTGGGCGGCATCAGCAATCCGGTTACCGTAAGGCTGACCATCGGAAATGATGCCGGCAGCACACCTATCACCGCTCAAATCAGCTGACGGACAGAATTGGGCAATCCGTGGGGAGCGCCGCTGCTCCCCACGATCTACCTCGCTGTAAACCCGCCATCCACTACGAACTCTGCACCGGTCACGTAGGATGCCTCGTCGCTCGTGAGGAACAGAACTCGTAGCCACCCCACTGCCTTCAGCTTACTGAACCACCAACGAGTCGCCCGATGACGGCTGTCACTGCCATCGCCAAGCCGCCTCCAATTGTCACGCGCAATGCCGCACGGCCGAGCGGCGCGCCACCGAGATGGCCGCCAAATGCACCAAGGGCAGCGAGGCTGACCTGGGACTGCGCCGCGTATGGAAGGTGCAGCGCTTCTCATGGTGGATGACGGCGATGCTGCACCGGTTCGACGATCAGAACGCGTTCGACCGCCGCCGCCAACTCGCCGAACTCGATTACGTCACCAGCTCCCACGCCGCGTCACAAGTC